>ERZ808046.935-NODE-935-length-16704-cov-2.996452_pt1 | contig 16704 bp, 13 predicted proteins | sample MGYA00380196_ERZ808046 | MGnify/ENA primary metagenome ERZ808046 (study PRJEB31490, sample SAMN06133421) | mouse gut metagenome | isolation source: Z6_2 | host: mice | place: China: Chengdu | collected 2015-05 ...
CCACTGTTACACGGCAGGCGCCGCACATGCCTGTTCCGTCCACCATAATGGGATTTAAGCTGACAATCGTTGGGATCTCCAGTTCCTTTGTAAGCTTACATACGAATTTCATCATGATCATGGGGCCAATCGCCACACACACATCATAATGCTTTCCATCCTGTACCAAATCTGTAATAGTCTGGGTCACCATACCGCTTCTTCCGTAAGAACCGTCGTCTGTGGTCACATAGAGATTACCGGAAACTTCCTTCATCTCCTCTTCCAAAATCAGCAGTTCTTTGGTCTTTGCCCCCACAATCACATCAGCCTCAATGCCTCTTTCATGAAGCCACTTCACCTGGGGATAAACCGGGGCCGTTCCCACGCCTCCTGCCACAAAAAGCATCTTTTTCTTATTCAGTACCTCTAAGTCCTCCTCCACAAACTCTGACGGGCATCCTAAAGGACCTACGAAATCGCAGAATGCATCCCCTGCCTTTAATTCTGCCATCATCTGTGTCCCTGCCCCCACGATCTGGAATACAATGGTCACTGTTCCCTTTTCCGGGTCATAATCACAGATGGTAAGGGGTATGCGCTCTGCTTTTGCATCCGTCCTGACAATAACAAACTGTCCCGGCCTGCACGCTTTTGCCACACGCCCTGCTTCCACTACCATATAAAAAATATTGGCAGCAAGCTCTTTTGCTTCTAAAATCTTGTACATTTCCAATTCCTTTCCTGTTTCCATGAATATTGTCTTACTGAAGGGAAATCAGCCCCGGCTGGCCGTTTTCATCAAAAATAAGCCTGTTGGGCGCCCCTGTATATACTTCCACTGCATAAAGGTGTTCCGTCTTGGTCTGGACACCTGTCTCGCTTTCTATGTATTCATTTAAAATATAATAATAGCCTAAATTGGGTATTTCCACAATAGTATTATACTTAAAAACATATTTTCCCATGATTCCATGGGAATGCCCCTGAAGATCCGTAAGCACCTCCCTGTTATACAGGGCAGTTACCACGCTGTTTATTGCACTCTGTACCGTTATGTCCGTTTCCAGCGTAAAATTAAAACTCCGGCTCACCACGTCACTGGCAACTCCCTCATCGGAAATGGTCACAAACTTAAAGTTCGTTCTACCAAGGGGCATGGCAACCGGCTCTGTGTATTTTAAGCTGTCCGCGCTGGGATCACTGCCGTCCATGGTATAATAAACGGTTCCGCCCTCCGGCACAACGACTTCTATTTTTGTAGGCTGGTGGAATTCCCCGCTGTACAAAAGCAGTTCCGGCGGATCGGGCGCCGTTAAGTTTATCACGTACCAGTTTCTGGCCGTCTCACTTTTGATCCCATATTCATTGACGAAAACTGCCGCCACCTGATATTCTCCCGTTTCAAGGAACAAAGGCGCCGTATAGACCTGGCTGGCTGTATCCGGTTCGCTCCCGTCCAGGGTATAGTAGATATTCCCTGTTGTGTTAGCGCTTATTTTTAAAGTAATGACCTCGTCATAACTTCCCGATATGTAACCGAACTCCGGCTCCATTGCCATATACTGCTGATAATGGTTGATGATAGTGTCATCCCCGCAGCCTATAAGAAGGGCATTGATTTCCTCATATCTGGCTTCTTCATCATATATGGTGATCAGGCTTTCATATACCCTGGCTTTTTCTTCATCGGTAAGCTGTCCTCTTCCAAGAAGCCGCAATAGAAGATCCGCAGCCTCCTGCTTATCCCCCATATGGTAATAATAATTGGATTCCATCAGGACGATCTCTGCACTGTCCGCCTTGAGCTGTCTGGCATTTTCCAGATATTCCACAGCTTTTTCATAATCCTCCATCTGGGCATAATACCTTGCCTGCTCAATCTGGTAGTTGACAGAATATCTGTGATACAGATATACCACTGCAAAAGCAGCCGCTATGGTGACCGCAATAAAAGTGGTAAGGCTGGGCAGCAGATAACTTTTCCCCCCACCCCCGTAAAGGACACTGGACTTTTTCTTTCTGCCCTTCCCGTTTCCCGCAGGTGCAGGTTCCCGGGGAACATTTTCAGCTTCAGGCTTCTTTTCTTCTTTCAGGGAGCTGTTTCCTTCTATTTCTTCCGCAACTGTGGATAAAGTTTCTGTTATGCTGTTTTCAATTTCCGGTTCAAAAACCGGAACTATCTGGATCTCTCTCCCGCATTTCTCACAATAGAGATAGCCTTCCGTTATTTCATATCCGCAATCGGGACACTTCATATCTGCCTCCCTTCTGCCCTACAGCAATTCTACGGCCGGATCTACAAACCGGCAGATTCTATACAGTTATTTAAAAGCATGGCTATGGTCATGGGGCCCACGCCTCCCGGGACCGGGGTTATGGCACTGCATACAGGTTCCACATCCGCAAAGTCCACATCGCCGCACAGCTTATTGTTTTCATCCCGGTTAATCCCCACGTCAATGACCACCGCACCCTTTTTTACATAATCCCGTGTGACCATTTTAGGTTTCCCCACTGCTGCAATCAGAATATCTGCCCTGCCAGTGACTTCCTTTAAATTCTTTGTCCGTGAATGGGCAATGGTCACTGTGGCGTTTTCCCGCAGCATCAATAAAGCCATGGGTTTCCCCACAATATTGCTGCGTCCAAGTATGACGCACTCTTTTCCCTCTATTTCAACACCACTTCTTTTCAAAAGCTGGATGATCCCCGCCGGGGTACAGGACACAAATCCCGGCTGGCCGATGCACAGGGCTCCCACACTCTGGGGATGGAATCCGTCCACATCCTTTGCCGAATCAATGGCCCGTATCACCGTATCCTCATCAATGTGTTCCGGCAGGGGAAGCTGTACCAGAATGCCGTTCACGTCCCCGCGCCCGTTCAATTCCCTGATCAGTCCGAGAAGTTCTTCCTGTGTAGTCTCCCCGGGAAGTTCATAGGAAAGGGAACCGATCCCCACGTATTCGCACCCCTTTTTCTTATTGCGCACATAAACGCTGGAAGCCGGATCGTCTCCCACCTGAATAACCGCAAGCGTCACTTCCACGCCCTTGCTTTTCAGTTCCGCTGCTTTCTGTTTCAGTTCATCTTTAATCTGTTTTGAGATTTCTTTTCCATCAATCAACAATGCCATATGCTCTCTCCTGAATGATTATTTTATTGCCTGCTGCGAAGTCTTTGACTTAAAACTTTAGGTCGGCCTTACGTCTTATGCTACCGGAGAAGTTTACTAAAAAAGCCCGGTAATTACCCCTTCATCGTTCACATCAATATTAAAAGCCGCAGGATGTGCGGGAAGTCCCGGCATGGTCATGACTGTACCGGTCAAAACCACAACGAATCCTGCTCCCGCAGACACATAGGCCTCTCTGACATGCATGTCAAAGCCCGAAGGCCGTCCTAAAAGTTCCGGGTTGTCAGAAAGAGAATACTGCGTCTTTGCCATACAGACGGGAAGCTTTCCAAATCCCAGTTCTTCCAGCTTCTCTATCTGCTTTTTAGCCTGGGCCGTATAGGTGACGCCGTCCGCCCCATATATTTCTTTTGCCACGGTTTCAATTTTTTCCCCAAGAGAGGAATCATCCCCATAGAGAGGAGCAAAATGGCTTTCTTTCTTATCCAGGGTCTCTAAAACCTTTCCGGCAAGTGCTATTCCTCCTTCTCCGCCCTTTTCCCACACATTCGCAAGCGCAAATTCACATCCTCTTTCCACGCAGAACTGTTCCACATAGTCCTGCTCTGCTTTTGTATCGGTGACGAAGCTGTTCAGGGCTGCCACAACAGGTACACCATACTTTTTCAGATTTTCGATATGCTTCTCCAGATTGGTGATTCCCTTTTTTAATGCTTCCAGGTTTTCCTCTCCCAGTTCTGCCTTGGGGATTCCTCCATTATATTTCAGCGCCCGTATGGTCGCAACCAGCACAACGGCGTCAGGTTTTAAACCAGCCGCCCTGCACTTGATATCAAAAAACTTCTCGGCTCCCAAATCCGCGCCGAACCCGGCTTCCGTAATCACATAGTCTGCCATCTTAAGGGCGCTTTTGGTCGCCCGCACGGAATTGCACCCATGGGCAATGTTTGCAAAGGGCCCGCCGTGGACAATTGCCGGGGTATGTTCAAGGGTCTGGATCAAGTTCGGCTTCATGGCATCCTTCAAAAGCGCTGCCATGGCCCCCACTGCCTGCAGATCCTTTGCCGTCACAGGTTCTCCCTTATAGTTGTATGCCACGACCATCCTTCCCAGCCGTTCCTTTAAATCTTTCATATTCTCCGAAAGACAGAGCACCGCCATAATTTCCGACGCAACCGTAATGACAAAATGGTCTTCTCTTACAGTTCCATCGGCTTTTGCCCCAAGTCCCACCACAACATTGCGCAAAACCCTGTCGTTCATGTCAAGGCATCGTTTCCACACCACCTGTCTGGGGTCAATGGAAAGCTGGTTTCCCTGTTGGATATGATTGTCCAGAATTGCTGCCAGCAGATTGTTGGCAGAGGTGATGGCATGGAAATCCCCTGTAAAATGAAGGTTCAGATCCTCCATGGGAACTACCTGCGCGAAGCCGCCTCCTGCGGCTCCCCCTTTTATCCCAAAACAGGGGCCTAAAGAAGGTTCCCGCAGGGCAATGACAGCCTTTTTCCCAAGTTTCCCGAAGGCTTCCCCAAGTCCCACGCTGACCGTCGTCTTCCCTTCCCCAGCAGGGGTAGGGTTGATGGCTGTCACCAGAATCAGCTTTCCGTTGGGATTACTTTCAATTTTTTCCAGGTATTCATCGGAAATCTTTGCCTTATACTTTCCATATAGTTCTAAATCTTCTTCCGGGATAGCAAGCGCCTTTGCCACTTGGGCAATAGGCTTAAGTTCTGCTTCCTGGGCAATCTGTATATCTGTTTTCATCTGCCGCCTCCAATCTTTACAGGGATTCTTCTATATATTGTTCAAATTGTTCCTCACTCATCAGCACCTTGCGGGGCTTGGTGCCTTCCTCTTCTCCCACTACACCTGCTTCACAGAGCTGGTCCATGATTCTGGCCGCCCGGTTAAAGCCGATTTTAAACATGCGCTGGAGCATACCGATGGAGGCTTTATCTTTTTCAATGATAAATTTGGCAGCTTCCACAAAATACTGGTCGCGCTCGCCCCCTTCTCCACCGCCGGCACCAGACGCGCCTTTGAAGGAGGATATCTTTTCCTGGATATCTGTGTCGTAAATATTTCCCAGGGTCTGGTTTTTTAAAAATTCAACCACATCGGAAACTTCTTTGTCCGATACAAAGGCCCCCTGCACTCTGGCCGGCTTTGTATATCCCTGGGGATAAAAAAGCATGTCCCCTTTGCCCAGCAGTTTTTCTGCTCCGTTCATGTCCAGGATGGTACGGGAATCCACGCCGCTGGAAACGCTGAACGCCACCCGGCTGGGCATATTTGCCTTGATCAGTCCGGTGATAACATCCACTGACGGACGCTGGGTGGCAATGATCAGATGAATGCCCGCCGCCCTTGCAAGCTGTGCCAGACGACAGATAGCTTCCTCCACTTCTCCCGGCGCCACCATCATAAGATCTGCAAGCTCATCCACAATAATGACGATCTGGGGCATTTTGGCTAAATTTTCGCCGTTATCCTTCATGGCTTCCACTTTTTTATTGTAGCCTTTCAAATCCCTTACGTTAAAATCCGCAAACTTCTGGTACCGGTCTGTCATCTCTGCAACGCCCCACTGCAGAGCCGCCGAAGCCTTCTTGGGGTCAGTGACCACAGGTATCATCAGATGGGGAATCCCGTTATAGACACTAAGTTCCACCACCTTGGGGTCTATCATGATCAGCTTCACATCGTCAGGATGGGCTTTATAAAGAATACTCATAATCAACGTATTGATACATACTGACTTACCGGAACCTGTGGCCCCTGCAATCAGCATATGGGGCATTTTGGCAATGTCCGCTACCACTACCTTACCGCCAATATCTTTTCCCACCGCAAAGGCAAGGCTGGAAGAAAATTCCTTAAAATCTTTGCTCTCCAGAAGATCCCTAAGCGCTACCATCATGTTTTCTTTATTGGGAACTTCTATCCCCACAGCCGCCTTGCCCGGAATGGGCGCTTCGATCCGGATATCTGTGGCCGCAAGGTTTAACTTGATATCGTCAGTCAGCCCCACGATCTTGCTCACCTTAACGCCCTGCTCCGGCTGCAATTCAAACCGGGTAACAGAAGGCCCCTGGCTAATATCTGTAATGGTAACGCGTACGCCGAAAGTCTGCAGCGTCTGCTGCAGTCTCTGTGCCGTTTCCTTCAATTCCTTTGTTGCATTTCCCCCGGCTTTTCCTTTCCCTTTCACAAGTTTACTGATAGGCGGGAATATGTATTTTTTGGGTATCTGGGGCACCGGCTTCTGGATGATATGGCCGCTTCCTTCTATCCCCTCCCGGGCCGCGGCCGCGGCGCCTGCCGCCGGAGAAATCATGGCTCCTGACCCGTCTGCATTTACAGGCTGTAAGGTTTCCTCCTCAAATACCGGATTTTCCGGTTCAATATCCTCATCTCCTGTCCGGGTGTCCTGGACTTCCGTATAAACAGTCCCGTTAAATTCCTCTTCACCGCCATACAGATCCGTTATCTCGGAAAGTTCGTCACATCCTTCATCATCAGTCAGATAAGCGCTGTTGATTCTGATTTTGTCAAAATCAAACTCCGCCTGTCCGCTTTCTATGGTTTCCACACTCTCCGGCCCGCTCTGTTCTATCTGCTCCTCAAAATCCGTCAGATTGATTTCATGGATATCATCCCGCGCACGGCTTCTTTCTTCTTCCCGCCCGGTCAGCGCCGTGTCAATCATAACGCCGGAGACCTTTTTGTCCATGCGCAGGATTCTTTCATTCTCCCGTTCTTCCTCCCGGAGACGTTTTTCTTCTTCCCTGCGTTTGCGTTCTTCTTCCATCTCCTGTCTGCGTATCCGGGCCCGTTCCCTCCGGTAGGCGGCATCCTCCCTGGAACGCTCGTAGACCCTGCGCCCCCCGGATTTTACCCCGGAAACAAAAGATTTTTCCGTTATGACCACAATGGAAATGATCAAAGCCACTAAAACCACAAGGACTGTCCCCATCATTCCCATAAAATGATAACACCAGTAAGCCAGTGATCCGGCCAGCACTCCGCCGCCTTTATGATCCTGGCTGCACCTTGTATATATTTCCCCGATTTCATAGCTGACGGCCTTCTCCGGAACCCCTGTAAAAAGTTCAAAAATAATGCCGGCCAGCAAAATCAAAAATACCCCGGCCGCCAGTTTCCGGGCTGCTATGGAGCTGCCGCTGTTCACCATGCCGAAAGCAATCATAAAAAACAGTACCAGCGGCATCACATAAGCTGTCAGTCCAAAAATCCCGAAAAGGATGTTGCTTATGGTGTTTCCAAGAACCCCGGCTATTCCAAAATTACATAAAAACAAAAAAACAGCAACAGCAAACAGGACGATCAAGAGAATTTCATTCCTGATCGCCACATCCATGGGTTCACTTTTTCTCTTTTGGGAAGACCTGCCCTTTGTGCTTTTCCTCCCTGCCGAAGTGCTTCTGCCTGTGCTTTTTTTTCTTGTCTGTGCCATACAAAATACCCCTTTAGTATCATACCGATACCCACATAATCTTATATAGTATAGCACTGAACTTAAAACTTGTCACCAACAAACGATATTCTGTTATAGAATAATTGTCCCACTGCTTTATTTTTTCTTCTTCCCTATCAGGGTATGCAGTTTTTCCATAGCTTCACTGATCCCCCCAGTTTCATTGATGATTCCCTCTGCAACGGCTTCTTCCCCCACCAGAATAGTTCCCACATCTTTGGTGAGGACACCCGTCTCCATCATCAGCTCCTCAAACCGGCTCTTGCTGATCTTGCAATGGCCGCATACAAACCCGGTTATCCTGTTTTGGATCTGTCTGAAATAGTCAAAGGTCTGGGGCACGCCGATCACCATTCCATTCATTCTTACAGGATGGATGACCATGGTACCTGTGGGGACAATATAAGAATAATCTGTGCTCACCGCAATGGGTACGCCGATTGAATGACTTCCCCCCAGCACTAAAGATACCGTCGGCTTGCTTAAGGAGGCAATCATTTCCGCAATGGCAAGCCCTGCCTCCACATCCCCTCCCATGGTATTAAGAAGAATCAGCACCCCGTCTATATCTTTGCTGTCCTCAATCGCCGCCAGCTCCGGCAGTACATGTTCATATTTCGTAGTCTTGGAATTACTGCCAAGATTATCATGGCCCTCCACTTCCCCTATCACAGAAATAAGGTGTATCGTGTGGGATTTTCCATTTTTATCCAGCGTCACCTGTCCTGTTTCTTCGATCCGCTCACTTCTATGTTTTTCTTCATCCACTTTTTTTCCTGACATCTGAATCCTCCATACTTTTCCGGCCAGCCCGTTTGTTATTTTTATATAAAAAAGAGAACTGTTCTTTAAACAGTCCTCCTTAGTATGCTTCTTTCCAGTCCGTTTTATGCACGATACCCAAACTCCGGAAAGTGATTCTGGCGGATCATGCCGGAATTGTTAAGTTTGTTTAAATATCAAAATCATCCCCGCTGTTAATCTGCAAATCAAAATCGTCGTTGATATCAAAATCTCCCTCTACATCATCAATGGCAAAGTTCATTTCTTTTTTTACATGCTTTTTGGGAACAGGCAGGGGATTGTCCAGATATTTTACCTTCCTTCCGTCCTGGGCAATAAAATAACTGTCCGGCCTTTCATCCTCTGTCTCTGTCTTTTGCGGCACTTTACGGTCTGTTTCCTGGATGGTATTTGAGGAAGCCAAAACCGCTTCCTCCTGTTCCCGGCTTTTGCCTTTTGCAGTAAGGGCCGCCAGATTCCTGCATAAAACTGCCGCTCCAAGGGCGCAGAAAAGCCAGTTTTCCAGCTCTGTCTCCTCGTACAAAAAACGCTGGGGCAGTTTTTGCAATTCCATCATCCATCCATCAAACTGTGCCGCAGCAGATTTTCCTGCTGCCGCAGCAATATGGGCACAGGACACACCTCCGCCCAGCATCATCCCAATAAGCAGGACAAATTTCTTTTTCACTCTGGACCAGAAAACAACCCAAACATATAGGATCACCAAAAGTAGATACAGGCCCAGATAATGCCATACCGTTATCATTCCTGCCAAAAATCCTGCCGCCAAAAGGCACAGTACCGCGCCGGCACCATTCTTTTCTTTTTCCGTGTCTTTGGCGTCTTTTACTGCAAGGCCCAGAAACAGCAGCGCCGCCGCCCAGAACAACATATAGAAATTCTCCGGCGCCACCACAAAAATACTCCCCAGTATCCAGGGAGATACCGCCATCAGTGTTCCTGCCGTAAATCCGGCCAGCCTTCCAAAAATCATACAGACGCCTGCAAAAAATAGCCAGAGCCACAAAATCTGAAGAACCACCTGGTAGACCCCTGCCGCCTCTATACGGTTCCCGGTAAACTGTAAAAGCCCGGAAAGATTTTCCCTATAGATAAAGGCAAGCCCCGTGGAAAATACCTGCTGCCTTTCCTGCGCCTGTATCATGGCATTTTCATAATATTCATATGTATCGGCCATGGTCTGATCCGTAAGAAAAAAACTGGCCGCCCTGCTTATTGTCACTGCCAGCCCCCATAAGACCATCAGCAGCCTTTGTATTTTTTTATTCATCCCAATTATGATATACCGCCTGTACGTCGTCGTCCTCGTCTAAAAGATCCAGTATCTTCTGTAAATTCTTTACGGCTGCCTCCTCTGTAAGTTCCACGTAATTCTGGGGAATCATTGTGACTTCCGCTGAAACTGTGGGAATGCCGCCCCCCTGAATGGCCGTAAGCACTGCGTCAAAATCATCCGGGGCTGTAAGCACCTCGAAGCTGTCCTCCTCCTCGGAAAAATCCTCCGCCCCCGCATCTAAGGCAAGCATCATCAGTTCATCCGCGTCCCCCTCATACTCTTCCTTCTCTATGATAATCTGTCCTTGCCGGTCAAACATAAAGGATACACAGCCGGTCGTTCCCCCATTGCCGTCCCCCTTTGTAACGGCATTTCTTACATTTGCAGCGGTCCTGTTCTGGTTGTCTGTAAGAGCATCCACAATAATGGCTATGCCGTTAGGGCCGTACCCTTCATAGGTAATGTATTTGTAGTTTACATTTCCCATATCCCCGGCCGCCTTTTTGATTCCTCTTTCGATGGTATCATTGGGCATATTATTGGACTTTGCCTTGGCAATGACCTGGGCCAGTTTGGAATTGTTGGAAGGGTCCGGGCCGCCTTCCTTGACAGCTACTGCAATTTCCCTTCCCAGAATTGTAAAAATCTTGCCTTTTGCAGCATCATTTTTTTCCTTTTTGTGCTTAATATTTGCAAACTTTGAATGTCCTGACATAATTCTTCTCCTTTTTACTCCTGTTTCTTTTCTACTTCCTTATCTTTATTCTCATCTTTGTCACTTTCCTTCTGCTTCTCTGGCAGTCTGGTCACCAGGACGCTTTTGATCATACGGTTTTCCACATGAAGGATCTTAAAATTGTATCCCCCCACATCAATGGAAAATTCTTCGTCCTGCTCTGGGATCTTGTCCATCTTGGAAATCATAAAACCGTTCAGGGTTTCAAAGGCTTCCTCCTTAAAAGTAATTTCAAACCGTTCTTCCAGTTCCTCCAAAGGCGTGATCCCTTCTATTATATATTCGTCTTCATTTTCGGTTTCTTCTATGTGTCCTTCCTCCTCATCATACTCGTCCATGATATTTCCCACGATTTCTTCTAAAATGTCTTCCATGGCAACCAGTCCCGTAGTCTGCCCGTACTCGTCCACCACAATGACCATCTGGGTCTTGGTATGCTGCATGGTTTCAAACAGGGCATCGATATTTTTCGTTTCGGGCACAAACATCACATCCCTGATCAGGCCCTCAATGTCCCCCACCGGAAGTTCCATATTGCCGCTTACCCTGTGGGCGCGCATGGCATCCCTGAAATGCAGGATCCCGATCATATGGTCAATATTTTCTTCAAAAACAGGGAAACGGCTTTTGCTTTCACTGAGCATATAGTCGATTGCTTCTCCCAACAGCATATTCCGGTCAATGGCAAGAATATTTGACCTGTGGGTCATAATATCCTTGGTCTCCTTATCCCCAAACTCAAAGATCTTGTTGATCATTTCCGCCTCGGAAGCCATCAGCACACCCTGCTCATGCCCTTCATTGACCATGGAAATGATCTCCTCTTCCGTCACATCCTCTGAATCCTTATCCGTATGGATGCCGAATATCCTTAAGATCCCCCGGGCTGTCACAGAAACCAGTCCTGTCACGGGACTGAATATTCTGGTTATGTAATAAATAGGGTTGATACAGGCAAATGCCCACTGGGAAGCAAATTTCATCCCCAGTCTCTTTGGTATCAGTACGCCGAAGGTCAGCAGAATGTATAACAGTACCGCTCCTGCTAAGATAAGCGCTGCCCCGGAGAGCGCCACCGGCGCCACCGCTATGCCCGACAGGTAAGAGGAAGCGCCCTTTTCCAGAATTCCCTTTGTCACGGTGCCGAACACCCGCAGGAAAAAAACTCCCATAACCAGATTGATCAGCGTCACCACCAACTGGACGGTATTGATATACTGCTCAGGATTTACGGTGATCTCATAAAGCCGCTTCGCCTTCTGGCTTCCCGTCTCCTGAATCCGGTCCGCAAGTTCTTTGGAACTTAATTCCTTTACCGCCGCGCCAAATCCATAAAAAAGCATATCCGTCAACAATAAAGCGAAAAAAATAATCCAACTGGCCGTAGGCCCGCCATCATCCATCTTTTCATCTCCCTTTTTGCACAATATTTCAAAATAAACTATACCATTTCCTGCCCCTATCGTCAAGGTCTGCCAACCGCCGGAATCAATCCTGTTTATGTATCCAGTTCCAGACTTATCATAAGTCCGCGGTTTACCTGTCCCATGATATCTTCGTCCAGATGGCACACCCTGTCCTTAAGCCTTTTTTTGTCTATGGTTCTTAGCTGTTCCAGCAGAATCACCGAGTCCTTGACCATATCGTATTTCCCGGCGCTTAATTCTATATGGGTAGGCAGCTTCGCCTTATTCATTTTCGAGGTAATGGCTGCGCATATAACGGTGGGACTGTGCCTGTTGCCCACATCATTCTGTATAATAAGCACCGGCCTGATGCCGCCCTGTTCGGAACCTACCACCGGACGCAGATCTGCATAGTAAATATCCCCTCTTCTCACTTTCTTCACACACCCTTCATTCCAATAGGATATTTTTATTACAATAAGCTGACCGCAAAGCGTGGCCGCGTTTGTTTAATAAGTAGTATAACCGTATTGTAAGAAGGTATTCAGATACCGTTAAAAATCCTGATAATTGTCCCTGGTGCACAGAATCTTTCCCTCTCTGACATACACTCTGGGCACCCGTCTGCCAATACCGCAGGCAAACTCGTAATTGAACCTGCCGGACAGCTCCCCCAGCAGTTCCATGGTGATCTGTTCCGGTCCGTCCCTGCCAATCAGTGTGACCACATCCCCTTGTGCTGCTCCGGGTATGTGGGTAACATCCACCATGAACTGATCCATGCACACCCTTCCCAAAACAGGCGCTTTCTGTCCCCGTATCAGGACAAATCCTTTTCCTGAAAGCCCTCTGGGGTACCCGTCCCCATAGCCCACAGGAATGGTAGCTACCTTCCTTGCGTCCCGGGCCGTAAAGGTGCCCCCGTAGCTGACCTGGGTTCCCGCTTCAATCTCTTTGATATAGACGATCCGGCTGTAAAGAGACATTGCCGGACGTAAAGCTACAATATCCTGTCTTACCTCACTGGAGGGCCACAGGCCGTAAAGGGTGATCCCCGCACGCACAACATCCATGCCTGCCTCCGGCAGTTCCACAATGCCTGCGCTGTTGGAACAGTGTTTCACCGGGATCGTTTCCCCTGTTTCCTCCTCCGCCCTTTCCAGAAACTTCTGAAAAGCTGCAAGCTGACCGTATGCGGCAGTCTTATCCTTCTCGTCAGCTCTGGCAAAATGGGTAAAGATCCCTTCCACTTCGACCCCTTTTGTCTCAAAAGCTTCCTTTATAAAGGAAATCCCCTCCCCGTCCGGCCTTATGCCAATACGGCTCATTCCCGTATCCACCTTTACGTGTATCTTTGCTTTTTTGTCCGTCCCCCTCTCTTTCAGACGGACCACCGCCCCGGAAAGCTCCTTAAGCGTATCCCTGCGGAACACGGTTATCCTGATATCTTCCTGTATCATCCTTTCATAGCAGTAGGGAAAGGTATACCCCAGAACCAGTAAGGACTTCCTTATTCCGGCGCGTCTTAAAGTGAAAGCCTCCTCCGCCGTGGCTGTGGCAAAGCCAAAGAGGTAATCCAAATCTTCCAGTTCCTTTGCAATGGGAACCGCCCCATGTCCATAACCGTCCGTCTTTATAACCCCAATCATTTTTGTATGGGGACTGATATTGGCCTTCATGTTATCCATATTGCTTCTTACAGCATCCAAATCTATTTCCGCCCAGACTCTCTGGTACTCCTCAATCATAGGTTCTGCCTCCGTTCTTCTTTCTGTATATGCATTACCCCGGGAAGCGCCTTCGCAATGTCTGATGCAGTCATGCCAAAACGTCCTTTTCTTCTGGAAGCTTCGTCTCCTGCAAGACCATGCAGATATACTCCTAAACACGCTCCCTCAAAGCATTCCATGCCCTGGGCAAGCAGGCCCCCAGTGATCCCGGCAAGAACATCCCCGCTTCCTGCACAGGCCATTCCGTCATTGCCGGAAGCATTCATATAAATTTCTTTTCTTCCCGGACCAGTCACCATCGTCACGGCATCCTTGGCCGCCACGATACAGCCAGATTCCTCCGCCAGCCGCCGGGCAAGCCCTTCCCGGTCTGCCCGGTACCCTTCCATGTCCGTCCCCATAAGACGCACCAGCTCCCCCGGATGGGGCGTAAGGATCGTGATCCGGGGCGGCCGCAAATCCAGCAGATTTTTCAGGCGGTTCTGTGCAGAGATCAGATTCAGCCCGTCAGCATCTATGACCATGGGAAGGGTTTTGTTTTCCATGACCTGTTCCATAAGCCGGAAGGCATTTTCATCCTGCCCCAGGCCAGGCCCGGCAACTAACACATCTGCCCATGCCAGTGCCTTTTCCACCTGGGATCTGTCAGGCGTTCCCTGAAAGGTATACAGCATTGCCTCCGGCAGGGTGGTCTGGATAATTTCCCGGTTACAGTCCGGGGTGATGATCTTCACCATGCCTGCCCCCGCCCTTAAAACCCCTGTTCCGCTTAAAGTGCAGGCGCCGCTCATATCCCTGCTTCCGGCAATCAGAAGCACTTTCCCGAAAGTCCCTTTATTTCCCGCAGGATTCCGGCGGGGAAGAAGATCCGGCATATCCCCCGGTTCATAATAAAATGCCCCCGGCCTACGCCCTGCAAATGCCTGTTTGGTGATGCCAATGTCCTTTACGGTAAGCTTTCCCGCATATTCCCTGCCGGGATACAAAAGATGCCCTTTCTTTGCAAAGGCAAATGTCACAGTAGCCCGGGCCTTTACCCCACAGCCCAGTACCTTTCCTGTATCGGCGCAGATGCCGGAAGGGATATCCACACTGACAACCGCTGCCCCGGCTTCTCCCATATGGTTGATTTTCTCTATGACCCTTGCGTACGTTCCCTCAATATCCCTGGATAAGCCGATGCCAAACAGAGCGTCTATTACCATATCATATTCCGCATCTTCCAATTTGCGCTGTATGGAAAACCCCAAATTGGAAAGAATCTTCATCTGGACTTTTGTCTCCTGTGAGGCCCCATCCGGGTTTCCTGCCATAAAAAAGGTGGTCCGGCAGCCCTTAAGGGCAAGCAGCCGCCCTATTGCCAGCCCGTCGCCGCCGTTGTTCCCGGCGCCTGCCGCAATCAGCACCCTCCTTGGCAAAGGCCCCATCCCCATGATCTCCTCAAATACCCCATAGGCAGCCCGCTCCATTAAAACCAGCGCGGGCATGCCAATTCTCTCAATGGTATCCCTGTCACAGGCTTTCATTTCCTGCGCGCTTACAACATACTTCATTTTGTTCCCTTTCCACCAAACTATTGTAATAAACGCCGTCCTGTTCTGCCGGACGGCGTTTGTAAAAAGACACTATAACTTTATAAGCCGCCATCCGCTCCTGCGGCATCCTTGGATACATTTACTCTATATTTTACATCAAACATATTGATCACGCTTGCCCCGAAAATATCATGCATGTAGGAATAGAGTTCCTGATTCATAAGTTCCACTTCCTGCTTGCGCACCAGCCGTTTTTTCAGTTCGATCCGCATCTGGGCGATCCACTTTGCGGCTTCCTCTGATTCCCGTTCATTTTCCTTCATACGGCTGTAGCATATCTCCATGGTTGCCAGCATCAGTTCCCTGTTGACCTTTTCAATCTGATCCGGCAGTCTGCCAAGGTCATCCTCATAGCCCCTGATCTTGGCATTACACTCATTGATCAGGCGGCTGTCATCATTGGCTTTTTTCTGGGCCTTTCCGCCGTTTCCCGCTGAACTTTCCTGGGCATTTTCCATAATGTCCTGCATCAGCTTCTTCTTTAGTCTCTTGATCTCTTTAATTTCCGTGTTGGCTTTTCCCTGTTTTTTCAGCAGGTCGTTCAGCTTATCCTCCAGTTTCTTAACCCGCTTATCCGTCCCCAGCTGGTCAAAGAGCTTGTGCCATTTGTTATCCAGCGTAAGAATCGGCAGTTTTGCGCCTGCAAGTGCAGGCATAAAGATTTCCTCCGTTCTTGACATACCTTCGCCTCCGTTAACTATTTATACTCTGCGGCCCAGAGATGTCCCAAAGTTCAGCCGCCGTTTTCAAATTGATTGATATTATAAGCCAGTTTCATCAGACTGTCTGACAAATGAACATTTTCCACCTGGATCCCCCTGGGAACATTCAAATCTACATGGGCAAAATTCCAGATCCCACGTATGCCGATATCTGACAGCTTCTTTGCCACCTCCGCGGCACCGGCCTTGGGAATTGTAAGCACCGCTATATCTATATCGTTTTCTTTGACAAAAATCTCCATCTCATCCATGGATTTAACTTCCATATTTCTGATTTTTTTCCCCAGAAGATGCGGATCGTTGTCAAAAATCCCTTTAAACAAAAATCCCCTTCTCTCAAAATTCATGTAATTTGCCAGCGCCTGGCCTAAATTTCCTGCGCCGATGATAATCAGGTTATGGGTCTTGTATAGTCCCAGTATCTTGCCGATCTCCTCATAAAGATACTCAACCTTATACCCATACCCCTGCTGGCCGAAGCCGCCGAAATTGTTAAAGTCCTGGCGTATCTGGGATGCCGTGACCTGCATAATGTCGCTCAATTCCTGGGAAGAAATTCTCTCGATCCCCTCATCCTTAAGTTCCCCCAGAAACCTGAAATATCTTGGCAGACGCCCGATAACAGCCTGTGAAATTTCTTTATTTTCCACCTGCAATTCTCCTATTTCATATGCTGTAATATACTTTATGGCATGAAAAAGTATATTTGCCAAAATTTATACTATAAAAATAATATATAACACTGTTAAATATATGTCAATTCATTGACATTCCCTTTTATCATCTGTAAACTGACTATTATGGAAAATTTTTTTT
>ERZ808046.937-NODE-937-length-16635-cov-7.031707_pt1 | contig 16635 bp, 17 predicted proteins | sample MGYA00380196_ERZ808046 | MGnify/ENA primary metagenome ERZ808046 (study PRJEB31490, sample SAMN06133421) | mouse gut metagenome | isolation source: Z6_2 | host: mice | place: China: Chengdu | collected 2015-05 ...
TCAGACGGGATTTTGACTGGGATCAATAGCGGGTTTGTAATAAAAAATAATTTTAGGTGCTTCGTGAAACAACCCTGGGTGGCGGGGTATATCCTCTTGACGCAAACCTTTGTAAATGCTACAATATTCATGTTTTGAAGCTGTTTAAGCAAACAAGAACATTGAAAGGAGAGTATTACAATGCAAAAATATTTTTGTAACCCTTGCGGCTATACGTATGATCCTGAAAAAGGAGATCCTGAGCACGGAATTGCTCCGGGAACAGCTTTCGAAGATCTTCCGGATGACTGGTGTTGCCCTTTGTGCGGTGTAAGCAAGAGCATGTTCCAGCCCTGCATTAATAATTATAACTAAACATTTGTCAGGTTATATTTCGAAGAACAAAGTCAGAGAGCGAATGTATTCATTTACATCCGCTCTCTTTATTAACCCCATGTTATTTATTTAGAGATAAATGATCCCCGTGAATCATTAGTTAATCTTGGAATACCCGAATCCGTTTGCAAAAGCATCAATCGCCTTGTTTTCCTTGCACAGGGCACAGCCTTCCGGCTCATAGGTTCTGTAATCAGGAATATCCGCAATGGTAAAGAGCGCATTGATAGGGATTCCCATCACGCTGTTGGCGGCGCTGAAAACAGCGCTGATCCCGCTGATCTTGGCGCCGTAATAGGTGAGTGCCCGGCTGGCCTTAATAAGGGTCTGGCCTGTAGTAGCAGATGCCAGAAGCAGAAGTACATTTTTGCCCTTGATCATGGGAAGCATATTTTCCCTGATGACAAGCTGTCCTGAATTAACATATTCAGGGGTAACAATATAGATAGTCTTGTGAGAATTCATGGAGTAAATCCCCGCCTTGGTCAGATCTTCCGCCAACAGAGCTCCGATGATTTCGCATCCCTCGATGCAGACAATGGTGTCCACAATGGTAGTTGCCGATATCTGCTCGCTGAGAGCCCTTGCGGCAGCAGAAGCCTCGCTGAGCCTGGACTTTAAGGTAGTCATGTCCAGGAAATAGTTTACATGGGAGTTAGGCGTTACAAAATGTCCCGGAATGGTGTGTAAAACTACGTCAGGGTGGTTTTTGGATCTGATTTTAATAGCTTCTTGCATAGAAATGTACCTCCTTTTTATTTGACATAAGGATGACCGGCAAAGCCTGGCATCCATTGCCTGATATCTTACAGAGTGTAACTGTTTAAATATTTTTCCTGTTCAGGAGTAAGGACATCGATTTCCTTGCCGAGGAAGGCCAGTTTTCTCTTCGCCACATCCTGATCTACTTCTCTGGGAACATCAATCAGTTTTTCTGTGAGCTCGTTTCCGTGCTCCACCAGATACTTTGCGGACAGGGCCTGAATGGCAAAGCTCATATCCATGATCTCTGCAGGATGGCCGTCACCGGCGGCCAAATTGACAAGTCTTCCTTCTGCCAGTACGAAGATCCACTGTCCGGAAGGCAGCTTGTAACCCATAATATTTTTCCGCTGCTCTCTGGTCTCCACGGCAATTTCGCGAAGCCTTGCCATATCGATCTCACAGTCAAAGTGGCCTGCATTGCAGAGGATGGCGCCATCTTTCATTACCTTGAAATCCTCTTCATCAATTACCTTATCACATCCGGTTACCGTCACGAAGAAATCACCGACTTTGGCAGCTTCATTCATGGGCATCACATCAAATCCGTCCATAACAGCCTCGATGGCCTTGATGGGATCGATTTCCGTCACAATAACCCTGGCTCCAAGGCCTTTGGCACGCATGGCGGTTCCCTTGCCGCACCATCCATAGCCGGCCACTACCACTCTCTTTCCGGCAACGATCAGATTGGTGGTACGGTTGATGCCGTCCCATACGGACTGGCCCGTGCCGTAACGGTTGTCGAAGAGATGCTTGCAGTCGGCATTATTTACCCGCACCATGGGGAATTTTAATTCCCCTGCCCGGTTCATGGCTTCCAGACGAATGATCCCTGTGGTGGTTTCCTCGCAGCCTCCGATGATAGCGGGAATCAGTTCCGGCATCTGAGTATGGATCATATTTACCAGATCTCCGCCGTCATCAATGACGATGTTGGGGCCGGCCTCAAGTACGTGGCGGATATGGGATTCATATTCTTCCGGGGTGCAGTTATACCAGGCATGTACCTCAAGTCCTGCCTTTACCAGTGCGGCGGCCACATCATCCTGAGTGGATAAGGGATTGGATCCGGTCACAAACATTTGTGCGCCGCCTGCTTTCAGTACAAGACAAAGATAAGCGGTCTTGGCTTCCAGGTGGACAGACAAAGCGATTTTTTTGCCTGCAAAGGGTTTAGACTGCGCAAATTCTGTCTCCAGGGTGCGGAGAAGATCGCAGTTTCTTTTGACCCATTCAATCTTGCGCTCTCCGGATTCTGCCAAACTAATGTCTCTGATTTCGCTGTTCATTTTTTACCTCGCATTCCGCTGCTTCAGCAGCATTTACTCAGGCAGGGATTTTATTTGACAGGATAAAATCTCCGGCCTTTCTTAAAGTTGCTTCAGCCGAATTTTTATTAGAGTGATGGTCGTCTGACCTGTCATCACTTTTTATGCATCAACACCTGCAAAGGAGATATCCATACGGGTGATGATTTCGTTTACTTTCTGGTATACCAGTTCCTCATCCATGGTCAGAATCTTCCGGTTTTCCATGGTTATTTTTCCGTCGATGATAACGGTTTCCACCTCAGAACCATTGGCAGAGTAAGAAAGTCCGGCAATCAGATTGTTCCGGGGGGTAAGGGAAGGGGTATTTAAGCCAAGAATGGCAATATCAGCCTTCTTTCCTTCCTCCAGTGAGCCTGTTTCTTTCTCAAGTCCCAGAGCTCTGGCGCCGTTTATGGTTGCAATTCGGAAAGCATCCCCGGCGCTGATACATTGAGGAGTTTTGTTAACCCCTTTGTGAATAAGCGCCAGGAGGTTCAACTCGTGGAACATATTAAGACTGTTGTTACTGGCAGCCCCGTCGGTGCCAAGGCAGACATTGATACCTTTTGCAAGCATGGCGGGTATCGGTGCGAAACCGTTACCCAGCTTCATGTTGCTGGCAGGGTTTGTCACAACGCTAACCTTCTTGTCTCTTAAAATATCCATATCGCTTTCGGTAATCTGTACACAGTGGGCGGCAATGGCGGGTACGTCAAAAAGACCGTTCCGGCAGGCCATTTCAATAGGGGAAAGGCCGTATTTTTCCTTGATCTGTCCGATTTCACTTTCACTTTCCGAGAGATGCACATGAATTCCCATATGGTTCTTTTTGGCTTCCTCCGATACGATGCGCATATAGGCATCATCGCAGGTATAGGGAGCATGGGGGCCAAGCATAAAGGTAAGCCGGTCGCAGTCCCTGGCGGCATCTTTTTCCTCATAGGCCTGGCGGAGTCTTTCCTGTCCGCCTTCGTCATTTCCGTTTCCCACCAGTCCCCGGCAGATCACAGCACGCATACCGGATTCCTTAACGGCCCTGGTAGTCTGATGGATATTCATCTGCATATCGTTAAAACAGGTAGTGCCGCTTTTCATCATTTCAATGATGGCCAGGCAGGCGCCCCAATAGGTATCTTCGTCAGTCATCTTCTGCTCGATGGGATCGATGGTTCCAAAGAGCCAGTCCATAAAGCTTAAGTCATCCGCCACATTCCGCATAAAGGACATATAAGAATGGGTGTGGCAGTTAATAAGCCCGGGAATGGCAAGCCTGTCCTTTCCGTCGATGACCTTGTCCGCCGAAAAGCCCTCCGGTTTGTGTCCGATTGCCAGAATCCGGCTCCCTTCGATATAGATATCAGTTTCCTTAACAATATTTTTTTGATTTTCCGGCAGTACTGCCAGAATGTTTTGTAACAAAATTCCCATTTTAAGTTTATATCCTTTCTTTCAGCCTGCATCAGGGATTGACAATGTTTCTGTCCTCGCCTTTTAAAAATGCCTCGATATTCCGGCAGGTTTCCGTAACGCATCGGTTCCGTGCCTCAATGCTCGCCCATGCAAGATGAGGAGTGATGATCAGCTTATTGCTGTCCGTGATTTTACCCAAGGGGTTATCCTGACGGATGGGCTCAGCGCTTATCACATCCAGGCCGGCTCCGGCAATCATATCTTCGGTCAGAGCGGTATACAAAGCGCTTTCGTTTACTACAGGTCCACGGGCCACATTAATCAGGATGGCGCTCTTTTTCATTTTTCGGAGAGCATCCAGATCGATCAGGTTCCGGGTCTTATCGCTCAACGGACAATGGAGAGACAAAAAGTCGGATTCTTTGAGAAGGGTATCGAAATCAACCCGTTCGTATTCCGTACAGGTGCTGTTGCCGGAAGCGGAATAGAAGATCACTTTACAGCCAAAAGCGCAGGCGATCGCGGCCACCTTCCGGCCGATATTTCCCATGCCTACGATACCCCAGGTTTTGCCTGCAAGTTCGGTGAAGGGAACGTCAAAATTCGAAAAACGATCCTGTGCCCCATAGGCGCCGGATTTTACGTATTCATCATAGTACCGGAGCTTCTCAAGAACATAAAAGCAGAGGGCAAAGGTATGCTGGGCTACGGCATCCGTAGAGTAATTAACCACATTGGCAACCTTGATTCCCCGGTTTTTGCAGTAAGCAAGGTCAACATTGTCATAGCCTGTGGCAAATTCGCAGATCAGTCTGACGTTTGGAGCATCCTTTAAGGTGTCCGCATTCAGGGGAGCTTTATTGGCAACGATAATTTCTGCATCTGTAATCTTTTCTTTTATATCGGCGCCTGTCGTGTTGGGGTAAATTGTAACCTCGCCCAGTGTGCCAATACGATCGACGGAAACATCCAGTCCTACGCTGTTTCTTTCCAAAATAACTATTTTCATCGGTCTTCTCCTTCTTTAGGCAATAAAAATCAGGAACCATATTTCAGGTGTTGACAGCCTCTTTCTATTATATAAAAAAATTCTAATTTTGAACAGATATTAATTGACAATTCTTTTTTTTGGAGTTATGATGTTTTAAATTTTAATTCAATATCATTTTAAACCGTTGAAGCGGAGATAAAGGTGATGATGCTCCCACAGAGAGCCCTGATTGCTGAGAATGGGCGGAAAACAAGTCATCAAATGGACCGCGGAGGGTGCAGTGAAAAGCAGAGAACAGAATCTGCCGAGTATCCTGCAACGTAGGGCATACGTCAGTTGCCGGGGATATGCTGGTATCCCGTTAAGCGTACAGCGCAGGCTGTAAATCAAGGTGGCACCGCGGATAGCTGTTATTCGTCCTTGACAGAATGAATCTGTCAGGGACTTTTTTTATGCGCAGGGGCGCGTAAGGAAGTTTGCTGCCAAGGCAGCACGCGCCCCGCGCGGCGAGCAGGGGAAGAGCTTCCCTGCTCGATTATGTGCAGGGGCGCACAATTTGGAGGGAGAGAAAAAATGATCAAAGAAGCAATCGTAAAAATTGTAGACAAACAGGATTTGGCGTACGAGGAGGCTTATGCGGTGATCAATGAAATTATGAGCGGCGAAACCACTCCCACGCAGAATGCGGCATTTCTGGCAGCGCTTTCCACCAAAAGCACAAAAGCTGAAACCATCCAGGAGATTGCAGGCTGCGCCGCTGCCATGCGGGATCATGCGACAAAGGTATCTCACAATAAGGATGTTCTTGAGATCGTGGGAACCGGAGGGGATGGGGCACAGAGCTTTAATATCTCCACAACCTCTGCGCTGGTGGCAGCCTCCGGCGGTGTTAAGGTGGCAAAACACGGGAACCGCGCAGCCTCCTCCCAATGTGGAACGGCAGACTGTCTGGAGGCCCTGGGGGTAAATATCGATCAGAATCCCGAAAAGTGTGTGGAGCTTTTGAAACATGCCGGTATTTGCTTTTTCTTTGCACAGAAATATCATACATCCATGAAATATGTAGGCTCTATCCGCAGGGAACTGGGAATCCGCACGGTATTCAATATTCTGGGACCGCTGACGAATCCGGCATCTCCAAACAGACAGCTTCTTGGGGTTTACGATGAATCCCTGGTGGAGCCGCTGGCAAAGGTGCTCACCAGCCTTGGCGTAGAACATGGCATGGTGGTTTACGGGACAGATAAAATGGATGAAATTTCTGCCAGTGCCCCTACGCTGGTCTGTGAATTCCATGAGGGAAAATACGACACATATACCATTTCTCCCGAGGACTTTGGACTTGTCAGATGCCGAAAGGAAGAACTGGCGGGAGGAACCCCGAAGGAAAATGCGGCGATCACCATTTCCATATTAAAGGGAGAAAAGGGACCGAAGAGAAATGCAGTGCTCCTAAATGCCGGAGCGGCTCTCTATATTGCGGAAAAAGCTAAGACACTGGCGGAGGGCATAGAGCTGGCAGGAAGGCTGATCGATTCGGGAAAGGCGCTGGAAACGCTGGAAGCGTTCCGGCGGGAGAGCAACTGAGAACTCAGTACAGGGAGAGCATAGCTGTAAAAGGAGCAAAATCAGAAATATGGTGACAATTTTGGATACAATAGCGGAATATGCAAGGAAAAGAGTGGTAAAGGCAAAGGAGTCTCTTTCCCTGGAAGAGATAAGGAGGCAGGCATTTGCGGAAAACTGCCGGACAGGATTTCCTTTTGAAAATGCTCTGGCAGCGGAAGGAATCAGCTTTATCTGCGAATGCAAAAAGGCATCGCCTTCCAAAGGCCTTATCGCAGAGGAGTTCCCCTGCCTCACCATAGCGAAGGAGTATGCGGTAGCAGGTGCGGCGTGCCTTTCCGTGCTGACGGAGCCAAAGTGGTTTCTCGGCAGTGATGAATATTTAAAGGAAATTGCGGCAGAGGTGCCCATTCCCTGTCTCCGCAAGGATTTCACGATAGATGAATATATGATCTACGAGGCAAAGCTGCTGGGAGCAAGCGCGGTTCTGCTGATCTGCTCTCTGCTTTCACTTAAGGAGCTTGAGGAATATCTTGGGCTTTGCCGGGAGCTGGGATTATCCGCACTGGTGGAGGCTCATGATGAGGAGGAGATTGCACATGCCGTAAATGCGGGGGCGCGCATAATCGGGGTCAACAACAGGAATCTGAAAGATTTCACTGTGGATGTGGCCAACAGCGGAAGGCTCCGCAGCCTGGTGCCGGAGCATATTCTCTTTGTGGCGGAAAGCGGCATTTATTGCCGGGAGGATGTGGCGGCACTGGAAAAGGCCCGTGTGGATGCTGTCCTGGTAGGAGAAACTCTCATGCGGGCAAAGGATAAGAGGGCTAAGCTGGCGGAATTGAAAGGCCGGGTCTTTCACGGAGGGCTGACATGACGAAAATAAAAATCTGCGGCCTGCGGTCAGAAGAGGATATTTCTTATGTGAACGAGCTGCGTCCGGATTATGTGGGATTTGTGTTTTTGGAAGGAAGACGCCGCTATATTTCCCCTCCGGAGGCCGCGAGGCTGAGAAAACGGCTGGATCCGTCAATTCAAAGTGTGGGCGTGTTTGTGAATGAACCGGTAGAAAATGTGGCTACTCTTTTAAAGGAAGGAACGATACAGCTTGCCCAGCTCCATGGACGGGAGGATGAGGAATATGCAAAGGAGTTAAAGCGGCTGTGCGATAAGCCTGTGATCAAAGCATTTATCATCAGAACCCCTGCGGATGTGGAAGAAGCGCTTGCTTATCCGGCGGATTATCTTCTGCTGGATAATGGCCTGGGAACCGGGGAGGTTTTTGACTGGACGCTGATCAAAAACATTGAAAGCCCCTTTTTTCTGGCGGGAGGTTTAACGCCGGATAATGTGCGGAAAGCGATATCGGATGTCCGTCCTTACGGCGTGGATGTCAGTTCCGGGGTGGAGACCAAGGGACGAAAGGATTACCGAAAGATAAAAGCGTTTATTGAGAGTGCGCGAAAAAAGATTTAAAAAAAGTAATTTAATAGAAGGAAGAGGAGAATTATGACAAATTCAAAAGGGCGTTTCGGGGCTCACGGCGGCCGGTATATTCCCGAGACACTTATGAATGCCGTGATTGAACTGGAGAAGGCTTACAATTTTTATAAGGAGGATCCGGAATTTAACCGGGAGCTTACGGAACTGTTTAATGAATATGCAGGCCGCCCCAGCCGCCTGTATTATGCGTCGAAGATGACAAAAGATCTGGGGGGTGCAAAAATCTATCTGAAAAGGGAGGATTTGAATCACACTGGCTCCCATAAGATCAATAATGTTCTGGGGCAGGCGCTTCTGGCCAAAAAGATGGGAAAGACCCGTCTGATCGCAGAGACCGGGGCGGGCCAGCACGGCGTTGCCACTGCCACTGCGGCGGCGCTGCTTGGCATGGAATGCGTGGTTTTTATGGGGGAGGAAGATACCATCCGCCAGGCGCTTAACGTATACAGGATGCGTCTTTTGGGAGCGGAAGTGATTTCCGTCAAAACAGGAACTGCAACCTTAAAGGATGCTGTCTCGGAAGCCATGCGGGAATGGACCAGCCGGATTGACGATACCCACTATTGTCTCGGTTCCGTTATGGGCCCGCATCCTTTTCCCACAATAGTACGGGACTTTCAGGCGGTGCTCTCCCGGGAGATCAGGGAACAGATGATGGAAAAGGAAGGGCGCCTTCCCGATGTGGTGATGGCATGTGTGGGCGGAGGCAGCAATGCCATGGGAACTTTTTACCATTTTATAGAGGAACCAGGCGTAAAACTGATCGGCTGTGAGGCTGCAGGGCGGGGGATTGATACCTTTGAGACGGCGGCTACCATCAGTACCGGACGGCAGGGAATTTTCCACGGGATGAAATCCTATTTTTGCCAGGATGAATATGGACAGATCGCTCCGGTTTATTCGATTTCCGCCGGGCTGGATTACCCTGGTATCGGGCCTGAGCATGCATGGCTTCACGATACGGGAAGAGCGGAGTATGTTCCTGTGACAGACGATGAGGCGGTGGAAGCCTTTGAGTATCTCTCCCGCACAGAGGGCATCATTCCGGCGATAGAAAGCGCTCATGCCATTGCCCATGCAATGAAAATTGCACCTGAGTATGGGAAAGACAGGATTATAGTCATTACGATTTCCGGGCGCGGTGATAAGGATTGCGCTGCCATTGCCCGCTATAGAGGGGAGGATATTCATGAGTAAAATTTCTAAGGCCTTTGCCGATGGCAAGGCATTTATACCTTTTATCACCTGCGGTGACCCGGATCTGGAAACAACCAAGGAAATTGTCCGCGCTATGGCGGCAAACGGCGCTGACCTGATAGAGCTGGGCATTCCGTTTTCAGATCCCACGGCGGAAGGCTCTGTGATACAGGGGGCAAATCTGCGGGCGCTCTCGGGAGGCGTCACTACCGACAAGATCTTTGAAATGGTAAAAGAGCTTCGGAAAGATCTCGCTCTGCCCATGGTATTTATGACGTATGCAAATGTGATATTTTCCTACGGCGCAGACAAATTCATCGGTACCTGCGCGGAAATTGGAATAGACGGGCTGATTCTTCCGGACTTACCCTTTGAGGAAAAAGGAGAATTTGATCCAATCTGCCGGAAATACGAAGTAGACCTTATTTCCCTCATTGCACCCACTTCCGCAGACAGGATAGCCATGATTGCCCGTAAGGCGCAGGGCTTTATCTACATTGTATCCAGCCTGGGAGTGACCGGTGTACGCAGTGAGATCAAGACGGACATTTCTTCTCTGGTCAAGGTGGTACGGGAGAATTCCTCGGTTCCCTGTGCGGTTGGTTTTGGCATTTCAACCCCTGAGCAGGCGGCCGGGATGGCGGCGGTCTCTGACGGTGCTATCGTGGGTTCTGCCATTATCAGGCTGGTGGAAAAGTATGGAAAAGAGGCAGCAGGCCCGGTGGGAGAATATGTGAAAAAGATGAAGGATGCGCTGCGGTGAGACTGACTGTTTGTGTCAGCCCTGTCTGAATAGCTGCCGCTGGTTTCCGCCTGTGTAATAGTAGACTTTTCCGGATGGATATGATTAAATAGAGTTATCTTTTAGCGGAAAGGAAACAAAAGTTTAATCAGGGAAATCGGAGGAGAAGGAGATGAAACTTGCTTTAATCGGCGCGGGGCAGAGGGGGATGATTTATTCGGAGTATGCCCGCTTTAAAAAAGGAATTGAGATCGTGGCGGTGGCGGAGCCTGATCCAAAAAGAAGAGAGATCGCCGCAGAAAAGTTTTCCATAGGGAAGGAAAGACAGTATACGGACGCGGAAGAATTCTTCCGGGCGGGAAAGCTGTGTGATGCCGTAATTATTTCCACCATGGATAAGGATCATTATCAACAGGCGATGAAGGCTTTGGAAGTTGGATATGATATTCTGCTGGAAAAGCCCATCTCGCCGGATCCCAGAGAATGCATGCGCATCAGCGAGGAGGCCGGCAGGCGGGGAAGAAAGATTACGGTCTGCCATGTGCTTCGCTACACAGACTTTTTCAGCACCATTAAAAGAGTGCTGGATTCAGGGGAACTTGGGCGCATCGTTGCCATTCAGCATAACGAAAATGTAGGGAATTTCCACATTGCCCATTCCTTTGTGCGGGGGAACTGGAGAAGAAGCGATACTACCAGCCCCATTATCATAGCAAAATCCTGCCATGACATGGATATTCTGGCGTGGCTGGCAGAAAGCGAAGCCGGCAAAGTCGCTTCCTTTGGAAGCCTGGCTCATTTTAAGGAAGAAAATGCACCTGCCGGAAGCACAGCGCGGTGTCTGGACTGTCCGGCGGCGGATCAGTGCCATTACAATGCGGTTCGTGCCTATCTCCCGGTAAGGGGATATTGGCCGGCAAGCGTTTTGGCTCCGGACCAGTCAGAGGAAGGGATTATGGAGGCGCTGCGGACGGGCCCTTACGGCAGATGCGTGTACCGCTGTGACAACACGGTATGTGATCACCAGGTGACGATCATAGAGTTTAAAAACGGCGTTCATGCCAGCTTTACACTGAGCGGCTTTACCGACAGGGTGTGCCGTACCATGAAGATTATGTGTGAGCGGGGAGAAATCCGTGCGGAGGATGACGGCAACCAGATAGAGATCACCAAATTTTCATCCAATGCCGTTGACCCGGTGGAAAAAAGAGTAATCCGCACTGCAGTGCCCAAGGCCGGCCATGGCGGCGGAGACGCTATGCTGATGGAAGACTTTATCGGCAATCTTGAAAAGGATTCGGCAGAAAGCCGGACGGCAATCAGGAATTCTATCGAAAGCCATATCATGGCGTATGCGGCAGAACAGTCGAGAGTAACCGGAAAGATGGTGGATATGGATGAACTGAAAGCAAAGCTTATGGAAGAATGCCGTAATTGACGGACTGCCTCAGCCAGGCTTTGCAGGCAGATAAGCTTTAATAGCTGAATTACGGATAAAATGCCCCCGGGAAGTAAAAATCCCGGGGGATTCGTTTCGGGTAAAGACGGCCGGCGAAAATCCTTACAGACGTTTCAGAAGCTCTTCTCTCTGAGCCTCATAACCGGGCTTGCCAAGAAGCGCAAACATGTTTTTCTTGTAGCTCTCAACACCGGGCTGGTTGAAAGGATTTACACCCAGCAGATATCCGCTTACGCCGCAGGCAAATTCAAAGAAATAGAAAAGCTGTCCGAGATAATATTCGTTGACTTCGGGCACGGTAACCATGAAATTAGGAACCTGGCCGTCGGTATGAGCAAGGATAGTGCCGTTCATGGCGCTTTTGTTCACGAAATCAACGCTCTTTCCGGCAAGGTAATTTAATCCGTCCAAATCGACGGGCTCCTCCTCAAGAAGAATTTCTTCCCTGCTGGTTTCAATATTAATCACAGTCTCAAACATATTTCGGGAGCCGTCCTGGATGAACTGGCCCATGGAATGCAGATCGGTGGTCAAGTCAACGCTTGCCGGGAAGATTCCCTTCTGATCTTTGCCCTCGCTTTCGCCGTAGAGCTGTTTCCACCATTCGGAGACATAATGAACGCTGGGCTCGTAATTGGCAAGAATTTCGATTGCTTTTCCTTTTCTTAAAAGAATATTGCGGAGAGCTGCATATTTAAGAGCATCATTCTCCTCAAAAGGGGCCTCCAGGGCAGCCTTGCGTCCGGCCTGCGCACCTTCCATCAGTTTGTCAATATCTGCACCGCTGACAGCGATAGGAAGAAGCCCAACTGCGGTGAGTACGGAAAAACGTCCGCCCACATCATCGGGCACTACAAAGCTTTCGTAGCCTTCTTCCGTAGCAAGATTCTTGAGAGAACCTCTGGCCTTATCGGTAGTTGCATAAATTCTTCTGGAAGCTTCCTCTTTGCCATATTTCTTTTCCAGCATTCCCTTAAATACACGGAAAGCGATAGCGGGTTCTGTGGTAGTGCCGGACTTGCTGATCATGTTGATGGAGAAATCCCTGTCGCCGATGACATCCATCAGATGCTTAATATAGGTAGAACTGATAGAATTTCCCACAAAATAGATTTCCGGCGTTTTCCTGATCTCTTTGCTTACAGTGTTGTAAAAACTGTGTCTTAAGAATTCAATGGCAGCTCTTGCACCGAGATAGGAGCCTCCGATACCGATAACCAGAAGAACCTCGGAATCGTTTTGGATTTTGGCGGCTGCTTTTTTGATTCTTGCAAATTCTTCTTTGTCATAATCGACGGGCAGATCGATCCAGCCAAGGAAATCGTTGCCTGCACCTGTTTTGGAAACCAACACTTCTTTTGCATCCATAGCCAGCTTCTTCATGGAGTCCACTTCATGCTCCTGAATGAAGGAGGCAGCTTTGGAATAATCAAATGTAACTTTGTTCATAATGCTGCACTCTCCTTTTTGTTATTAAAAACATGATTTTTAACACATTGGTCAATTAAAGTTTAGCAAATGAACATGGGTTTTTCAATAAGAAGATGGGATTCTTGCAGAAATAAAGTAACTTTCATGCGTCATCAAACGGCGCGCCGCCACATCAAACGCTGCCACGCTTCGTGAGTCAGCTTATTAAACAACGGATGTCAGGCTCCGCCAGCCATCCTTATATTAATGAAAGCCGATTGCTCCGCACTTCGTGCTCCCACAACGGCCGCGCACTGGGCTTTCATGGTAAATAAAAAGAAGCATCTCTGAGATGCTTCTTTGTCATGACAGCAAAACGGAGAAAGAGGGATTTGAACCCTCGCGCCGCGTGAACGACCTACACCCTTAGCAGGGGCGCCTCTTCAGCCTCTTGAGTATTTCTCCAAAATCTGAATTACACCGCTACCAATATTTTACTGCGTACTTTCGTAACGCAAATGTTATTATACATAAGCTATATTTATTTGTCAATGCTTTTTTTAAGAAAAATTGCTTATTGTTTCCTCTATTCTTCTTTTAACTTCTTCCGCTATCTCGACCGTTTTCATATCCTTATATTCTTCATAATAAATAGGAGGCATATAAATCAGTCTGACTGTCACCGGGCGGATAGATTTTTCATCAAAAGGTTTAAAGGAATCAATCAATGCACAGGGCACAATCGGGCATTTTGCTTTCGTAGCACTTTTAAAGCTTCCTCCCTTAAATTCCAAAAGCTGATTTCCCATTCTGCTTCTTGTACCTTCTGGAAAAATAAGAAAATTCTTTCCTTTCTTTACATCTTCCGCCATTGCAACTATCACTTTCATGGACTGCTTAATGTCGTTTCTGTCCATGGCGTACGCGCCCAGCGCTCTTATGACCTGTTTCAATAAAATAATATTACTGGCTTCTTTCTTGGCAACAAAAGCAAATGGCCTGGGGCAGGAGTCCAGAAACACAAGTACATCAAACAGCCCCTGATGATTGGGAAAAAAGATAAATCCATCCTCAGACGGAATATTTTCTATTCCATAAGTCTCAATCGTTACCCGGCCGGCATGATTTGCCCTTTTCGTTACTTTCTTAATAAATTGAAAAGATTCCTCAAAAGAAATCTTACCGCTAATACCACACCACCAAATTCTAAGCAGATAATAAGGAGCTATCCAAAAAAGTCTGATGACCATCAATGCAATTCTCATGTCTGTCTGCTCCTGTTATTGATTTTCTTTATATTCTTGTGCCGCTGTTTCATAAAGATCATTTCCTTTAGAGTCAATTACAACAATTACCGGAAAATCCTTTACCTGAAGTTTACGGATAGCTTCTGTCCCCAGATCATCATATGCAATTACTTCTGAACTGATAACAGCCTTTGAAAGTAGAGCACCTGCGCCGCCCACTGCCGCAAAGTATACCGCTTTGTTACGGACAATTGCCTGCTTCACATCCTCAGATCTTTTTCCTTTTCCAATCATGCCCTTAAGTCCAAGATCCAATAGAGATGGTGTGTATTTATCCATTCTGCTGGCAGTTGTAGGGCCGGCAGACCCGATTGGGCGCCCTTTTCTTGCAGGAGAAGGCCCCATATAATATATAAAGTTATTTTTAACATCTATAGGAAGGCTTTCCCTCCGCTCCAAAGCCTCGTACATTCTCTTGTGAGCGGCGTCTCTTGCTGTGTAAATAGTTCCTGTTATGTACACATAATCACCACTGTGCAGTTCATTCACTGTTTTTTCATCACAGGGCGCAGTAATATGTCTGTCCATGGTCATTCCTTTCCTATTCCTCTTTATAGTATCCTGACACAATGCCTGTTTACATGACAACAGATATTGACCGCTACAGGCAATCCTGCAATATGTGTGGGGTAGGTATTGATATTGACTGCTAAAGCTGTTACCGTTCCTCCCAAACCGCCCGGACCAATTCCAGACTGATTTATCTTTTGAAGCAGTTCTTTCTCCATCTCACACACATAAGGTATCCTGGAATATTCGTCGACGGGCCGTGTCAGAGCCTTTTTGGCCAAAAGTGCGCACTTTTCAAAGGTGCCTCCAATACCAACTCCTACTACCATGGGAGGACACGCATTAGGCCCTGCATCTTTTACTGCTGTAAGAACTGCATGCTTGACCCCTTCTATGCCGTCTGCCGGTTTCAGCATAAAAATACGGCTCATATTTTCACTGCCAAATCCCTTAGGTGCAAATGTGATTTTAATTTTATCTCCACTCACAATGTCATAATGAATGACCGCAGGTGTATTGTCTTTTGTATTTTCCCTTTTTATGGGATCTTTCACTACTGATTTACGAAGGTATCCTTCCTGGTACCCCTGTCTGACTCCTTCATTTACAGCATCTGTCAGAAGTCCGCCTTCCACATGTACATCCTGGCCAACTTCCATAAAGACAACAGCCATCCCTGTGTCCTGGCAGATTGGTATCATATCCTGTGCCGCAATTTGAAGATTATCTTCAAGCTGGATTAAAACCTGTCTGCCAAGAGGGGATTTTTCGGTATGCTCTGCCTGCTTTAAAGCCTGCCTCATGTCTTTTGTAAGAAAATGATTTGCTTCTATGCACATTTCTTTTACATTATCTATGATATCTTTTACAGGTATCGTCCTCATACAAAGCAATCTCCACTAAATTTTTATTCTGTAATCGTTTTTCTGGTTTCTACCATTTCTTCCTGGCTGGGATGCAGAGATACATACTTAAGTATTTCGCCGTCATCTTTATATCTGGGAATCAGGTGCATATGAAAATGGAAAACCGTCTGGCCGGCAATTTCTCCATTATTTTGTATGATATTGAAACCGTCACAGTGTAATTTATCCGTCATGACCTGCATCATTTTTTTGGCGAGCTTTATGGCTTCCACCGCAGTATCTTCTGGCAGTTCATACATATTTGCATAATGATTTTTAGGAATAATAAGTGCATGCCCCTTTGTTGCAGGAGCAACATCCAGGATCACTTTAAACTGCTCATCTTCATAAATCGTGTGGTCTGGGATTTCTCCTGAAATTATTTTGCAAAAAATACAATTGTCCTGTTTCATTTTATTACCTGTTCCTTTCCCATTACAAAAAATAATGTTTAATTAAAATATAAATATCTGATCCAGCATGCGGAGCACTTTAAAATCCCCTTTCATTTTCATGGAGCCACCCATGAAAGCCCGCTGGAACGTCATTCTTGCATAAATGATATCGTTTAATGTTTCTCTGCTCACCTGAAGCTCTATATCGGCACTTTCAGTATGACCATAGTAATAATTATTCTCCATCCCGTCAATTTCTATAATAAAAGGCTTTCTTTTTCCCTCCACCATAAATTTATAGATAGCTTTAAAGCCCGGTTTAGGAGAAAAATGTCCTTTGAATTCCCTGATAAATTCTTCTTCACTATCCTCCTGTTCATTTTCATCCATCATACCCCTGAACAGGCTTGCAAGTTCCTGTATATCCTGCTTCTGCCTTTTCACAAAGCTGTCGTCGGAAACATACTGGGATAGCTGTTCGGACTCCTGGGGGGTCAAGTCAATATTTTGTGTGTTGGAAACCATTTGCTTAACAGCCTGATTGCTCGCCGGGAAACTTGCAATCTTTTGATTGACAGTGCGGTACAAATTCTCTGCTTTTTTCTCAATGATTCTGGTATAAGCCTCATTATCATCAAAAATAGCTATATCGGCAATGTAACCACATATGCCGCTGCACGGGAGTCCTCCTAATATCTCCCAGGCTACGGCCAGCGTCTGTTTTCCTTCCCTTTCCCCATAAGTAGTAGACATTACGATTGGGCACATATATGTTTTGGCAATCTTTTCT
>ERZ808046.940-NODE-940-length-16612-cov-14.833747_pt1 | contig 16612 bp, 14 predicted proteins | sample MGYA00380196_ERZ808046 | MGnify/ENA primary metagenome ERZ808046 (study PRJEB31490, sample SAMN06133421) | mouse gut metagenome | isolation source: Z6_2 | host: mice | place: China: Chengdu | collected 2015-05 ...
AGAAATTATCAATGAAGAAAAAAAGGTTTGTAATAAGTCTGTCACCAATCAAATATTTGGAGGAAGTACTGGACTTTTAAAAAATTACAGTTGGAAAAATTTGAATGGTAGAACGTTTCATGCGTTTGTCGTGGTTAGGATATGCTTGCTATTGTTCCAAGGTTGGAATATACTATATATTAGTTCAAGTTGTAAACATGGAGGACGGGTATGGAATACTTAACAGTAAAAGAAATAGCTGAAAAGTGGGGTATTTCCGGAAGAAGAGTAAATTCATTGTGTAATGAAGGTAGAATAGTAGGTGCAGAGAAAAAGGGTCCTATGTGGCTGATACCAAAGGATGCCGAAAAACCTGTTGATTTGAGATATGGCAAAAAGCAAATGACTGAGGAGAAAAAATAAATGGCGAATATAGCAATAGATGTGATGTGGGATGATAACCCTGTGGATGTTACAGCAGAGGCAAACTTTATATGGAGTATTGCGAACAAATTGCGAGGGTCTTATATGCCTGATAAATATGGTGACGTTATTATCCCTATGACGATTATAAGGCGTTTTGAATGTGCTTTGCTCGATGATGAAGCGAAAAGAAAAGATGTCATTGAAACTTTTAGACAGAATCCGAATTATCCTGAAAAAGCGCTGTTCAGGAAGTCGGGATTCCAATTTTATAATACCAGCGATTATACGTTACAGGAACTTTGTAATGATGCTGACCATGTAGCAGCAAATTTTAAGGCATATATAGCAGAATTCTCTGCAAATGTGCAGGATATTTTGAAAGAGCTGGAAATGGAGCAGCATATTAACAAAATGGACAAGGATGGATGCCTGTATTCGGTAGTCAAAGCATTTTCAGAACTGGATTTAAGCCCTAGAACTTTTGATAGTATCAAAATGGGGTACATATTTGAAAATCTGATAGGCAGGTTTTATCAGAATGTGGATGCCGGACAGTTTTATACAGGCAGGGATATTATTAAATTGTTGGTATCGCTTCTGATTTCGGAGGGATGCGATGATATTTTTGATGCGGGAAAGATTATAACAGTTTGCGATCAGGCATGTGGTACGGGCGGTATGCTTTCAACAGCATATAGCTATCTCAAGCATTATAATCCTTCTGCAGATGTGAGGTTGTTTGGACAGGAGATGATGGGGCAATCCTATGCGGTAGGTTTGGCGGAGATGCTGATTAAAGGACAGAATGCCGAGAACTTTTGCCATGCTGATACCTTAAAAGAGGACTGTTTTGAAGGTACAAAGATGCGGTTCTTAATTGAGAATCCGCCTTTTGGTACACCGTGGTCTGGAAAGGATGCAAAGGCAGGACAGGAAGATGCTGTAAATGCTGAATATGCAAAAAGATTTCATGGACGATGGGGCGCAGGTCTTCCGAGCGGCGGAGACTCACAGCTTTTATTTTTGCAGTCGGCGGTTGCAAAGCTGGATGACCAACAGGGAAGGGCAGCTATTATTGAAAATGGTTCTCCGCTTTTTACAGGAGGTACAGCATCAGGGGAATCACAGGTAAGAAGATGGTTATTGGAGAATGATTTGATTGAGGCTATAATCCAGATGCCTACGGAATTGTTTTACAATACAGGCATCAGCACTTATGTGTGGATATTGTCAAAAAACAAAAGAAAAGAGAGAATAGGAAAGATTCAGCTTATAGACGCTTCCGGTATCTGCCATAAACTGCGCAAGCCTTTGGGCAACAAGAAAAATGAATTTAATCCGGAGGACAGAAAGAAGATAACAGAGTTATATGCCGATTTTACAGAAAATGAGTACAGCAAGATTTATGATAATACGGAGTTTATTTACAAAGAGTATGCAGTAATGCAGCCTTTACAGAGAAGCTATTCTATTACAGAGGATAGCATACAGGCAATGCTGCGGCAGGGTACACTAAAAAATCTGTGGGATGAAATAAAAGTAGCGCAGTTGGAGGAATTGGGAACTGCGATTACAGGGAAAGAACAGAAAGCGCTTGATAATTTTTATAAGAACAAGCCAGTGTATGATGCAATCCTTGATGCACTGCAATCATCGGTATCCAATCAAAAATGGCTTTCTCCCGATGAATTTATGCCAGTGGTAACAAAAATTCTTTCGAATGTAGCAGATAATAAGATAATACAGAAGATTGCGGATGGTCTTTCAGTTATGGACAAGGAAGCGGTAATTCAGAAGGATAAGAAAGGGAACATTCTGTTTGATAAGTCTACGAAAGATACTGAAATCGTAAAGGTGGAAGAAGATATTGATTCTTATATGGAAAGGGAAGTGCTGCCTCATATACCGGATGCAGTAGCTTTTTGGGAAGAGAATCTTGAAGCGAAGAATCCTGTTATCAGGACAGGTGCGGAGATTCCTTTTACAAGGTATTTTTATAAGTATCAGCAGCCGACACCGAGTGAGGAGCTGGAAGCCAGATTTAGTGAATTGGAGTTGGTAGTTAGTGAGCGTGTGGCTAGACTGTTTGGGGGGTGAGTGATATGTCTGAAATGAAGGATAGTGAAATTGATTGGATTGGCAAATGCCCTACCTCATGGCAGTTCCTTAAAGGAAAGTACATTTTTACATTGCGTAATGATAGAGGGAATACAATAGAATTACAATTACTTTCTCCAACTCAGAAATTTGGTGTTATTCCACAGTCTTTGTTTGAAGAATTAACAACAAATACGACGGTTAAAGTAAAAGAAAATACAGATTTATCACAATTCAAAACAATTCACAAGGGGGATTTTTGCATTAGTTTGCGAAGTTTTCAGGGGGGATTTGAGTATTGTGCTTATGAAGGAGTTGTGTCACCTGCATATCAAGTATTTTATCCAACAACAAAAATCTGTGATAACTATTATAAGTATTTATTTAAAGATCAAAGTTTTATCAGCAAGATGAATTCATATACACTTAGTTTACGAGATGGAAAAAATATAGCGTTTACTGATTTCGGAAACACATATTTGCCAATACCACCATTAAGTGAACAAGAAATAATATCTTCATTTCTAGATGAAAAATGTTTAGAAATAGACAAGTTGTTTATGGATATTCAATCAGAGATTGACTCATTAGAGGAATATAGAATGTCTATTATAAATGAAGTGTTGAGGTGCGGAATAAGTGGGAAAAGTAAACACAAGGAAGTGAGATTTAAATATATTGCAACTGTAAAAGCTAATTTAGTACCACCAACATTTTTTTTAGAATATCCTCAAGTATCACCAGAAAACATAACTAAGAATACAGGAAAATTATTATCATATTCGACTGTAGAGGATTCTGGCATAATCAGTGGCAATCATTTGTTTTATAAAGGGCAAATTATATATTCTAAAATTCGCCCAAACCTTAATAAAGCAATAATAGCCCCGTTTGATGGATTGTGTAGCGCTGATATGTACCCAATAGAAGCAAAAATCAATAGTAAATATTTATTATATGCAATGCTATCAAGGCATTTTGTTGAGCAAGTCACGCTTATAATGCAAGACAGAGTAAAAATGCCTAAGATTAATCAGGATGAACTTGGAAATATAGGGGTTTATATTGCGCCGGATATAGAGCAAAAAGAGATTGTATTATATCTTGACAAAAAATGTGCAGAAATAGATTCTATAATCGAAACAAAAAAGGAGCAATTAACGGTTCTTGATGAGTATAAAAAAACAATTATTTATGAATATGTAACAGGGAAGAAAGAGGTGGTTTGATGTCGTTTACAAGAGTTTCAAAAGAGGCTGAGGAAGTCTTAATGGAAATATTGGAGCATGAACACGATAGTAATTACTGGAAAATTCGTTTTGATAGTTTGTCAAATCGTGATGATATTGTGTTGAGGGGATGCTTTAAAGAATTAAGTGAAGATGGACTTATCAATGCCGAATACGCAGATAACTATCCGTATCTGATAACTATACTAAAAGATGGTTATTTATACGAAAAGCATTTGGAAGAGGAGAAGGTCTCTGAATTGACTCCGTTTGAAAGAGAGCTTAATGAACTTTTGGAACGAGCAAAAAATATCAAAGCACCAATTAATACTACTCCATCTAATATGAGTATGGACGAATATAATAAACCTAGCGAAATTTGGATGAATGATGTACAGATTTTTTACAACAATTATCTTAAAGACCATGCTTTGGGCGATAGGATAATGACATTATTATTCCATAGGGGATTAGGTGCATATGGGGAATTAGTGGCAGCGCTTACAAGTGTGAGCAAAGACAGGAAATTTATTGATAAAATAAACGGAGTGCAGGAAGTTTTAGTGCCTAAATATCAGGCAAAAGCAATACCGGAATATGATGTGTTTATATCCCATGCAAATAGAGATAAGGAAGAACTGGTAGAAGATTTATATAAATCGTTAAATAAGTTGGGAATACAAATATTTTATGATAAAGAATCTATTGAATGGGGAGATAACTGGAAGGATAAGATATTGAATGGTGTTAAAAAAGCTGAGTTTGCTATTATTGTCATATCAGAAAACTTTTTTGACAGAGAATGGACAGAAAGAGAACTTAAAGAATTATTATCGAGGCAGAACAGGAATGGACAGAAGCTAATACTTCCCATACTCAAAAATATAACACTGAAGCAATTACAGCAGAAATATCCGTCAGTGGCGGATATTCAGGCAATAGATTCTAAAAATTATTCCACTGATGAAATAGCTTTAATGTTTGCCAAACAACTGATAAAAAGATTGAAGATTGAATAAAAGTGCTTGAGGAGGAAGCGGTAAATGCAAAATAATGTGTTATCCGAAAAAGAATACCAGAAATACATATTGGAGCGGCTTTCTGAAAATGGGTATGAGATAAAGCCGTCTGTCAGTTATGACCGCTTTTTTGCAATAGACAGGGAGGCACTTTTTCGGTTTCTGAATACAACACAGCCTGATGAGATGGATGCACTCAGAAAAGTATATAAGTCAGATTTAGAAAACACGATTATTGGCGTTATCAATACGGAAGAAACGAAGACAAGAGGAAGCAGACTGGATGTATTAAAACATGGGATAGAGATTGCAAACTACAAGCTGGAGCTTATGTATACAAAACCGGCAACTACATTCAATCCTGTGCTTAATAAGCTATATGAGCAGAATATTTTTTCCGTATCCGAAGAAGTCTGGGCAAGCGATAATGAAAGGATAGACCTTGTAATTTTCTTAAATGGTCTGGCAATCATGACATTTGAACTGAAATGTAATGCAGCGGGGCAGACCTATCAGGATGCAATATATCAGTACCGCACACAGCGTGACCCAAAGACAAGGCTTTTCAGGTGGAAAGCAGGGGCGTTGGTGGATTTTGCAATGGATTTGGAACAGGTCTATATGACTACGAAGCTGGACGGAGCATCAACGTTCTTCCTGCCCTTTAACATGGGAAAGGGAGAAGGGATTGATACAGGAGCGGGGAACCCGATTTATGAAGATAAATACAGCGTGTATTATATGTGGGAAGACATTCTGCAAAAAAACACGCTGATTGAGATACTTGGTAAATTTATGTTTATTGAAGTTAAGGAAAAGAAAGATCCTGTGACAGATAAAGTGAAACGCTCTGAAACGGTTATTTTTCCAAGATATCATCAGTTAGATGTCATCAGGAAGACGTTGGCAGAGGTTGTAGCAACAGGTTCCAGCCAAAATTATCTGATACAGCACTCCGCAGGATCGGGCAAGACCAATTCCATTGCATGGCTGGCGCACAGACTGGCATCTCTGCATGATAAGGAGAATAAAATCATATTTGATAATATTATTATTTGTACGGACAGGGTAGTGGTGGACAGGCAGCTCCAGCAGGCAGTAATGGGAATTGAACATAAGGCAGGGATGATTCGTGTGATGGATGAAAGGTGTAATTCCAATGACCTTGCGCTTGCGATTCAGGGAAATACGAAAATTATCGCCACTACAATACAGAAATTCCCGTACATTGTTGACAGTGTAAGGGGGCTGAAAAATAAAAAGTTTGCAGTTATTATAGATGAGGCTCATTCGTCCACTGCAGGTAAGAATATGGCAGCGGTGACAATGACGCTCGGAAATGGAGATGAATTGGTATATGATACGGAAGATATGATTGTTGACCAGATTTCCAAACAGGGAAAACAGGCGAATGTTTCCATGTTTGCTTTTACAGCAACGCCAAAGCCTACAACAATACAGCTTTTCGGACGAGAGAATACAAAGGGACAGAAAGAGGCATTTCATTTTTATACGATGAAACAGGCGATAGAAGAGGGCTTTATTCTGGATGTGTTGGATAATTACTTAAATTATGAAACTTATTACAAGCTGAATAAGGAAATTGAGGAAGATCCTACCTTGCAGACAAATGAAGCCAAAAGACAGATTGCCCGGTTTATTCAGCTCCATGAAGTAAATATAGGACAGAGGGTAGAGATAATTATTGAACATTTCAGAACCTCGGTAATGCAGGAGCTGGGTGGACGCGCAAAGGCTATGGTTGTAACAGAATCAAGGGCAGGGGCGGTCAAATACAGACAAGCTTTTGAAGATTATACAAAGAAGAAAGGTTATACGAATATTCGTGCTTTAGTGGCGTTTTCCGGCAAGGTGACGCTGGAGGATAAAGAATATACAGAAGTAGGAATGAATGGCATATCAGAGAAAAATCTGCCTGACGAGTTTGACAAGGACGAGTATCAGGTACTCCTAGTTGCGGATAAATACCAGACAGGATTTGACCAGCCGAAACTGTGTGCCATGTATATCCTGAAAAAGTTGCATGGGGTGACTGCGGTACAGACACTTTCCAGACTGAACCGTATCTGCCCGCCTTATGAGAAGAAGACATTTGTGCTGGATTTTGTCAACAAATATGAGGATATCGTGGCGGCTTTTTCCAAATATTACACAAAGACAGTTCTTTCCAATTTGGTTACGCCCCGCGCAATTTATGATATTGAAGCGAAGATAGACGGATACTTTTTCTTAGACCCTGCCGATGTGGAATCCTTTAATAAAGTATTGTATGAATCGTCGCATACAGCGAAGGACAAAAAGCAGATGACCTTTTATTTGCAAAAAGCAAAACGTGTGATAGACGGCTTTGCAGATGATAAAAGAGGGCAGATTGCATTAGACATCAGGCATTTTATCAGGTTTTATGAATTTCTGTTACAGGCTTCCTGCTTTGAGGATGTGGAGCTGCACAAGAAATATAATTTCCTGTCCTATTTGATAGCATATATTAGGATTAATCATGGAGGGGGAGGCTATAATCTTGATGGCATGATTAAGGCATCTGAATTCCTCCAGAAAAAAGGAGAGGAACACAAGAAAAGCAATATAACTGCAAGTCCTGTGATGAAGCTGCCCACAGCATATGATATTGTATTGAGTCCTGCAAAGGAAGAGCGCCTTTCACAGATTATCAGAGAGATAAACAGCAGGACAGGCAGACAATATGACAATGATGTTGCAATCAAGGCAGCATTGCAGATTCGGGATATTATGAAAAAGTCCGAGGAACTAAAGACCAGCGCAAAGAATAATTCGGAACAGGATTTTGAATTTGCATATTTTGATCATGTTGACGATGCGCTGATAGATGGATTGGAGCAGAATCAGGATTTCTTTACCTTGCTTTTGCAGAACGATGAAATTAAACATGAAGTGCTGGGGCTATTTTTGAGTGATACTTATCATAGTTTGCGGAATGAAGAAGAGGCAAGAGGCGGGATTGTATATCAATATGAAAATATTAGACCGATGATGGTTGCGGAAAAGTCTGTTGATTATGGCACTAAAGAGGACTAATAAGGTTATGCTTTGGAGTATGAGGAAATAAAGAATCATTGAAAAGTGATATGTATGGTACATTGGTAATAGTTTTATTAAAACATGAGAGGATTTCAGTTATTAAAGATTTATTGAAAGAGTAGACCAAGGTCAAAAAGCAGGAAATTTTAGGATTATATAATTTGCTAAATACGTGTGGCGAATTTGTCAAAGAATTTTATGCTTTTGAAAGAGGTGTCCATAAATGATTAGGAATTATTGACCAATATTTTAATTATCTTTATGATGAAATTAATAATGATGGAGGTAGAGAAAGGTGCAAGCAATTATTAGAAGTAATGAAATTAATAATTATCAATTTACGAAAGATTTCTTTTATAAAGTAGCGGAGTTGGGTTCAAAGAGAGAAGGATATTTATATTATAAGTATCCTATGTCTGCAACAAGCTATGATGAAATACCTGATATTGTAATTGCAGATAAAGAATATGGTGTTTCAATTATTAATTTTTATGAGTGGTATGAAAGGGATATTGAAGAAATTAATCCTGATTTTTGGGTAATTAATGGTGAAGAAAAAGACAATCCATTTTTGGTATTGGATGATTATGCAACAGAACTTGGTAATAATTTTCAAAAACAAAGATTACTTCGCAATAAAATTGAAATTAACAGAGTTGTTGTATTTCCGTTTATAAGTGTGGATAACGATGAGATAAGAATGAAACTGAATAAGTTTCTGAATGAAGATACAGAGACGATAATTTTAGGTAAAAGTGATAATTTGCGATTTGATGCGTTATTTAAAAACAAAGCAAATTTAAAAGGTGATTTGTCTGATTTATTTATTTCTGTTATGCAGGGAGCAGGACCATTAAATACTGTTAAACGAATTGTAAAAGAAGAAAAAAGTGAAAAAATAGGAGATGCAATAAAAAATATTTCTCATAAAATAAATGTTTTAGCTGAAGAGCAGCATTTGGCAGCTATTCAAATACCAGATGGACCTCAAAGAATTCGTGGAATGGCGGGAACCGGTAAAACTATAATATTAACAATTAAGGCTGCTTATTTGCATGCGTTTGATCCAAATGCGAAAATACTTTACACTTTTCATACACAAGCTTTATATAATCAAATTAGAGATCTTATTTCAATGTTTTATAGGGATATGAAAGGAACAGAACCTGATTGGGATAAAATGTTGGTTAGACATTCGTGGGGAACGAAATATAAGGAAGGAGTATATACTAGAGCCTGTTTTAGAAACTCAATTGTTCCTAAAAATTTTTCGAGACAATATGATAATCCATTGGATTATGTGTTTTCTGATTTAAATTTAAATGAATTAGAAGAGGAGTATGATTATGTTTTGATTGATGAAGCTCAGGATTTACCGGCGAGTTTTTTTCAAGTAATTTATAAATTAACAAAGCAACCTAAAAGAATTATTTTTGCGTATGATGAATTACAGAGTTTAGATAATATAGAAACAGTTGATGTTGAAGAACTTTTTGGAAAAGATGCGAATGGCAATTATTTAGTAGATTTTAGTAAGGGAACATATGGTAATGGGATAGAGATGGATTATATGCTTCGTAAATCATATAGGAATCCAATGGAAGTTTTAATGCTTGCTCATGGAATCGGTTTGGGGATTCATAATCCGTCAGGATATATGCAGGTTATAGAGGATAAAAAAATCTGGAATTCTATTGGTTATGACATTTTAGAAGGAAATTGCAAAGCTGGCGATCATATGATAATTAAGCGCCCGCATGAGAATAGCGTTAGTGTTGCAAGAAGTTTTTATTCTGGAAGTATTGAAGCGATTCGAGCATGTAAAGTTGACTCATTGGAACAAGAAATAGATATTGTTGTTAATGATATTACAAAGATGATTAAAAACGAGAATGTTTTGCCTCATCATATAGTTGTTATTTCCTTAACAAATAATGGACTGAAAAATAGATTTTCACTGCTACAGTCAAAATTATTTTCTACTGGGATACGAAGTATAGCTCCGGGATTTGATGTTGATAGAGATGCTTTTGGAATTGAAGGTTCTGTTACTTTGTCAACGGTACATAAAGCAAAAGGAAATGAAGCATTTATTGTTTACGTTATGGGGTGTGAAAGCATATATGATTATGTGGACTTTCTAGAAGCTAGAAATAGAGCTTTTACAGCATTTACACGTTCAAAGGGTTGGTTGGTTATAACTGGAGTGGGCGCAAATATGGATAAGGTTATGGAAGAATGTAAAGTGGTAATGCATGATGTGAAAAGTGAACATAAAATGGATTTTATTTTCCCAGATGCTAATCACATTGCGAGAAAGTTAAGTTCAGAAGAGCATGCTAGGAGAAAGTATGTAAAAAAGACAGGTGAAAAGGCAATTGCGGATTTATTAGAGATAGATTCAGAATTTATGGATAATTTACCAGATGAAATAAAAGAAAAATTGATAAGCAAATTGGGTGGAAAATGATGGAATTGAATACAGTATATGCAAACATTGAGCAGGTTTATAATATCAATAGGGAGCAATATGATTTAATGAACCCTCGCTTTTGTAGAAATAATCGCAATCAAATAACGTGGGATAATCATAAAAGTAATGAGAAGTTTGATTCGTATGAAGAATACTATTATTGGGTAAATGAAAATCTACAATATAGCTTTTTATTAAAAAGAGATGCTTTTGTACAATTTTTTTTTGAAGGAGAAAAGGTTGGGAAAAAGGTAGAGGTATATAAAGGTTCAATGGCATATCTTCCCAATCCATCTACATATAGTGAATATTTCAGATTTGATATGGATTTGAAAAACGAAAAAGATTATAAACATGCTTCGTATCATGTTCACTTTGGTTATCGCGCAAAGGATGTAAGATTTGCATTGTACAAGTATCCATTACCAAGTGAATTTTTAAAGCTGATTGAATTTTTACATTATGATATTTCGATAACAAAGTTTTCACAGGACAAATTTTGGGAAAGTTTATCGGATAGAAATATCAAATTTAATCATTGCTTAGATTTAAAGTAAGCTATGGGTACAATTTGGGTACACCAACTTTGAAACCATATAAACGAGAAACAAAATAGCACCAAAATGATACGATTTTGAAAGAAAAAGCAATGTAAAACAGGACTTGCAACGGACTGGAAAAAGAGTTCGAGTGATGAAATGGGATTGAGAAATCCAGTGTTTATGTGGATTGCAAGCAAATTTGTTTAAGTACTGGCAACGATTTGGCAACATTTTGGGTATCACTCATTAAATAATTACATCAATGGCATAAGAAAACCTTGCTGATTTTCAGATATGGCAACTGAATATCGGCAAGGTCTTTTTTATGCTTATTTCTGCTTTTTCTTCTTAGTTGTTTTCTTTTCTTCTTTCTCGATTTTCTGAAATTCTTCCATAAGCATATCACTGACCGCCTGTGAGGGGACTTTTGCCCAATGCTTTGAGGTGTCCAGTTCCGGGTACTTGTACCGCCATTGGTCGTATTCCTCTTTGGTAATCTCGCCCTGTTCCAACTTGGCGGCTTGCTCCTGCCATGCGTGGAACATATTGAACATGGACGAATAGGTGGAATAGTCGGACTTGTCAAGGCGCAGGCAGATTTCCCCGTCAATTTCCCCGATTTTCAGCCCGTACATATCTTCCAACGCAAAGAGCGTGTGCATAAGTCCGATATAGGTATCAATATCTGGCACGGTGAGGGCGTGGGTGCTTATATTAAAAATATTCGCCATTTCTTTTACAAGGTCGTGCTTCGGTGTCCTCGCTTCGGTTTCATACTGTGCCATACGGACATCAGAGGTCTTTCCGAGAAAGCCGAGGATTTCGCCTAGCTGCTTCTGTGTCATGCCTTTTCGGTTGCGGAAAAAGCGGATACGTTTGCCGATTGCCATAATAAAACCTCCGTTGTAGTGATAGTGGTACAGCCGTGCATGACTGTACTTAAACAAATCTGTTGAAGTCAGTATAACATGGTGCAATAGAAATAGCAAGTATAACTTAAATAAAAAAAGTTAAGATTTTCTTGAAAACCACTTGACTTAACGGAATTTATTTAGTATTCTATATGCAGAACTTAAACAAAAACAGTTAAAAACGAAAGGAGAGGGTATCTGAATGACGGAAAAATCTTTTATGACAGTGGAGGAAGTGGCAGCGGAACTGCGTGTGTCAAAGTCGAAAGCCTATCAGATTGTAAGGGAATTAAATGCAGAAATGCAGAAGCAGGGCTATCTGACTGTGGCAGGACGTGTGAACGCTACATTTTTTCATAAAAAGGTATGTTACAGCGAATAGAAAGGAGATGATGAAATGGCTGTATACAAGGACAACGCTACGGGGACGTGGCGGGTTATCTACCGCTTTACCAACTGGAAAGGGGAGAGGAAACAGACACAAAAGAGGGGATTTGCAACCAAACGGGAAGCGCAGGCGTGGGAGCATGAAGCCATGTTAAAACAGGGCGCAAAGTTGGATATGACTTTCGGTAGTTTCTTTGAAGTGTATGAAGCCGACAAGAAACAGCGTGTCAAGGAAAGCACTTGGGAATCCAAAAGCCATGTGATACGGACAAAGATTTTACCGTACTTTGAAAACCGCAAAATTGCAGAGATTGAAGCAAAAGATGTGATAGCTTGGCAGAATGAGTTGATGTCATACCGGGACGAGAAAGGCAAGCCTTATTCCGCAGATTATTTGAGGACAATTCACGCACAACTTACGGCGATATTCAACCATGCAGTAAACTTTTATAATCTGCCTTATAATCCGGCAAGGCGGGCAGGAACGATTGGGAGTGAAGCCGTAAAGGAAATGGACTTTTGGACGAAAGAGGAATATCTGAAATTCTCCGAAGCCATGATGGATAAGCCCCGTTCCTATTATGCGTTTGAAATGCTCTACTGGTGCGGTATGCGTTCCGGCGAATTACTTGCGCTCACGCCTGCTGATATTGATTTTGAGAAGCAGACAGTCACAATCAGCAAGACTTTCCACCGTTCCAAAGGGCGGGACATTATCACAAGCCCTAAGACGAAAAAGAGCAACCGCACAATCAAAATGCCGCCGTTTCTGTGTGAGGAAATGCAGGAGTACATCAAAATGCTTTATGACATCAAGCCGGACGAGCGTTTATTTACGGTCACAAAATCCTACCTCAATCACGAAATGGAGCGAGGGGCGAAACAGGCGGGTGTTAAGAAAATCCGTGTCCATGATATTCGCCATAGTGCGGTTTCATTGTTAATCAACATGGGATTTTCGGTACTGGCGATTGGGGAGCGCATGGGGCATGAAGCGGAGAAAATCACTTACCGTTATGCCCACTTGTTCCCCACGGTGCAGACAGAAATGGCGGAGAAATTGGAAATGGAGAGAATGACAAAGGAGGACTAAAAGCATGGAAAAATCACTGGATTACAAAGGAAGATGGCGCAACCATACAGTGGCGTTCCGGGTATCGGACGAAGAAGCAAAGTTATTGAATGATTTGGTGGCACTGTCGGGGTTGACAAAGCAGGATTACATCACAAGGCGGCTCTTATGCCGAGACGTTGTGGTGCAGGGTAATCCGAGGGTGTATAAGGCACTGAAAAATCAGATGGCGGCAATCCATGAGGAATTAAAGCGCATGGAAAGCATAAGCCCGGATAATGACGAACTGCTCTACACGTTGCAAGTTATTGCAATTACATTAGACGGTCTGAAAGGGGAAGATGAATGACAAATAAAATAAAAACGACTGCTCCCGTATCATCTGTTGGCGCAGATGGGGAACAGCCGAACATTAAAAACATCAATGAAATTATAGCAAATGAAACAGAAAAAAACAATCTGCAAGCCACTGTTTTTTGTGGCTTTGCCACAAATTGCCCGGAGAAATCCGGGCAGGGCGGCGGGCTTCAAACCGTTTCCATGACAGAACTGTATGATACGGTTTACCCGCCGAGAACGCCTGTTGTGGACGGCTTTCTGTATGGCGGCACTTATCTCTTTGTGGGTGCGCCGAAAGTGGGGAAATCGTTCTTCATGGGGCAGCTTGCCTACCATGTGGCTATGGGGCTTCCGCTGTGGAATTATCCAGTAAGAAAAGGGACGGTGCTATACCTTGCACTGGAAGATGATTATGCAAGGCTTCAGCGGCGGCTGTCCGTCATGTTTGGTGTGGAGTGTGCGGACAATTTATTTTTCGCAACGCAGGCAAAGACACTGAATGAGGGACTGGACGGGGAGTTAGAGGGCTTTCTAAAAGAGCATAAGGACGCAAGGCTGATTATCATTGACACGCTCCAAAAGGTGCGTGAGGTCGGCGGGGACAGGTACAGCTATTCCAGTGACTATGAGATTGTGACAAAGCTGAAATCATTCAGTGATAAATACGGTGTCTGCTTGTTAGTGGTTCATCATACCCGCAAGTTGGAGTCCGAGGACAGCTTCGATATGATTTCCGGCACAAACGGGCTTCTCGGTGCGGCAGACGGGGCGTTTATCATGCACAAGAAAAAGCGCACGGACAACACGGCGGTCATGGATATTGTGGGGCGTGACCAGCCCGATCAAGAATTAACAATCGAATTTGACCGGGAACAGTGTATTTGGAAATTTCAGAAAGCGGAAACGGAACTTTGGAAACAGCCGCCGAACCCATTACTTGAAGCAATCAACGAATTTCTGACAGAGGAAGTGCAGGAGTGGGAGGGGACGGCAACGGAACTTCTGAAACAGTTGCCGGATATGCAGTTATCGGCGAATGTGCTTTCCCGGAGATTAAATGTAGTGAACAGCCAGTTGCTTAATGACTACGGTATTTTCTATGACAACAAGCGGGGGCATGAGAGAAAAATCATTTTGAAACGGCTAGAGTCGAAAACGTAAAGTGCGACGATATGCGTCGGTTGCGACGGTATTTTTGATAGCGGGGCGGTATAGAAAATACCGACGCTATCGACGCAAACCGACGCATGGGGAGCAGTAAAGCGGCGAGTAGCCGCCCACCGTCCGCAGGACGGAAAAGCCCCCGGCAGGGCGCAAAGGCACTTTTGATAGAGCGTAGCCTGTCGAAAGTGCTTTTGCGTTACTTTCGGGAAAGTAACAAAGCCAAAGCGAAGAAACTTCGCTTTGCGCCTTAGTCGGCGCAGTAAGAATAGTGGCACAAATATATAGAATGTGAAGGATATGCCTATTGGAAAGAACGATTAGCGGTATGATGGGGAAAGGTTCGGTCAATCACAATACAAGAGCCTTTACAGCTAAAAATGTAGATAAGGAACGAAGCCGGGATAACGTGGAATTTTGCCATTCGGATATAAAAGAAGTTTACCGCAATCTTTTTGATGAAGCACTGGAACGCTACAACGCAAAGCAGAAACGGAGTGACCGAAAGATTGATGATTATTATGAGAAGATACGCCGGGGAAAGCAGGAGAAATTATTTTATGAGGTAATCTTCCAAATCGGCAATAAGGACGATATGAACGTACAGAGCAATGAGGGAGAGTTGGCAAAAGATATTTTATGCGAGTTTATGGAGCAGTTTCAGAAAAGAAATCCGAACTTATACGTTTTTTCAAGTCACTTGCACATGGACGAGCAGACACCGCACATTCACATTGATTTTGTTCCCTTTATCCGTAACAGCAAGCGTGGACTTGATACGAGAGTTTCCCTCAAAGGCGCACTGTCGGAGCAGGGCTTTAAAGGCGGCACAAGGGGAATGACGGAATGGAATGAATGGATTGAAGCGGAGAAGCGGGAACTTTCAAAAGTCATGGGACGTTATGGCGTACAATGGAAGCAGTTAGGCACACATAACAAGCATTTGTCCGTACTCAATTTTGAAAAGCAGGAACGGCAGAAAGAGGTTGCGGAACTGGAACAGACAATCTCCGGCAGTAAAGAGGAATTATCTGACATTCTTCATCAGCAGATAGCGGCAGGACAGGAAACGGAACAGATACGGAAAGAGGGAGAAGCGATCCGGCAGGAAGTGTCGGAACTTACTGCTGCAAATCATCTTTTGAAAGAGCAGGCAGAAACACTGGCAGAGGATAAAGAAAAGCTGTTATCCGAAAATGAAAAGTTGGAAAAACAGCAGAAAAATTTACAGCAGGACATTAACAAAATGGTACAGTCAAAGGAAGTCATGGAGAGAAATATACACGCCTATGATGAAGATGTGAAATGGCAGTTGGCAGAGCCGGGGGCATTGATGAGCGCAAAGGCATATCGGGATAAAAAGGCTTTACCGCTTGTGGAGAAATTGAAAGAAGTCGTTAAAAATCTGACTATCAAGTGCGTACAGCTTACGGAGCAGGGCAGGAAGCTGACCGCCAAAGTGGACGGGCAACAAAAGCAGATTAGCCGTTTGACGGATAAGGTCATGGAGCAGAGTGACACCATAGACCGATTGCAGGAAAAGGCAGTTGATTTGGGGCGTTTGGAGCGTCATTTCGGCAGGGAACAGGTGCAGTCGATAGTGGAACGGTCAAAGGCATTGGAACAGACAGAACGGGCAAAGAAACGCCCGAAACGTGCCTTTGAAATGAGCCGATAGGAAAGAGAGGATTGATTTGATATGACAGATATGGAGAAAAAAGTTATGATACGGCTGTGCGCTAAAATTGCAGCAGAAACAGACCTTTACGAAACGGACAAGGAAGTACAAAATCTGATAGACTGGGTATGTTTGTCGGAGCAGATAAAGGAAAACAATAATACAATCCGCAATCTGACCGGGGAATATAAAAAGATAGAGCCGGATTGCCGGGAGGG
>ERZ808046.941-NODE-941-length-16611-cov-3.323576_pt1 | contig 16611 bp, 22 predicted proteins | sample MGYA00380196_ERZ808046 | MGnify/ENA primary metagenome ERZ808046 (study PRJEB31490, sample SAMN06133421) | mouse gut metagenome | isolation source: Z6_2 | host: mice | place: China: Chengdu | collected 2015-05 ...
TCGGCCCCTCCGGGTCGGGCGTGTTCCGGCTCACGTCGTCCCCGCCGATCACCAGCTCCAGCAGCTCCAGCTTCCCCTGGTGGGCGAAGATCTGCCGCAGGGTGTCCCCCGGCTTGGTGGACACGATGGCCGTGGCCACCTGCGCCCCCTTCAGCGCCGCGAGCAGCTCCGCCGCTCCGGGCAGCAGCCTTGTCCCCTCAATCATCAGCTTCCGGTCCTCCCCCTGGGCGTTGACCCCCACGGAGTTGGCAAACAGGCGGTGAAATTCCGCCTGACGGGCCGGGTCGCTGTCCCCGGTGAGGAGGGTGTAGCCGTCCTTCAGCTGCATACCTACGGTGGCGCGCACCTGCTCCACCGTGGGCTCGTCCAGTCCCAGCGCCCGGAACCCCAGACGGTAGCCCTGGGCGATGGCGGCGGTGGAATCTCCCAGCGTGTAGTCAAAATCGAAAAATACCCCTTGATAGTCCATGGTATGACCTCTGTTTCTCAAATTCGGCCGGCCAATGCGTCCGGCCGCCCCCATCATACCACACCCCGCCCCGTTTTTCAACTCTCCGCCTGCTCCAGCAGGTTGGCCGCCCCATAGCGCAGGCAGCGGTACAGCCGCTGCCGTCCCCGTTTGAGGGTGCGGGACACAGTGGACTTGTTCACCCCGCACTGTTTGGCGATGGCCTCCATGCTCATGTTCTGTCCATAGTACAAAATCATGTACTCCCGCTGCCTCTGGGTGACGTCCTGGCGCAGCGCGTGGGTCAGGTTGCGCTTCAGGCGGTTGATCTGCTCCCGGTTGTCCTCCGCCATCAGATTGGCGTACACCGCCAAATCCGCCATGCCGAAGGTGTTGTCATAAGAAATTGTCCGCATATTCAGCTCCTCCTCCTGTGGTTCCATGGACCGCGGGACCGGACAGGCCGCCGCGGCTCAAGTCTCTCATAATATCCTTTCAAGTGGCGGACCACCGCCCGCGTGTCCCGGTACATGGAACGAAGGGGTCTCAGCCGCCTGTCCAGCTGCTGGCGCAGCCGCTCGTTTTCGGTTTGCCGGCGCTCCTGCTCCAGCTCCATAATTCGTCCGCGCAACGTGGCCGCCGTCTGCTCATACTCCAAAGATAGCTCGTACAATGTCATAGTTCCTCCTGATTGTCCTGCCATTCTCCTTGTCCAACCCGCCGAAGTCGATGGGCAAAATACCTCTTGGCGTAGCGGCCCAGGCAGTCCTCGCATACCGCCCGGCCCTCCAGCTCAAAATAGGGGTCGCCGGGGTACAGCTCCCCCCTGCACAGGGCGCAGCGCAGCTCCTGTGCGTTCCAAATCCAGCCCATCGTCCCGTCTCACTCCTTTTCTCCTCTTTTTTCAAAAAACTGTTGACAAAGCCGCCCCCTACTGCTATAATAAGCTCCGTTGTGAACGTGGTAGCTTTCTATGCTGGTGTAGCTCAGCTGGTAGAGCAGCTGATTTGTAATCAGCAGGTCGGGGGTTCGAATCCGTCCACCAGCTCCACTTTCTCTCAACTGAATACGGAGGAGTACCCAAGTGGCCAAAGGGGACAGACTGTAAATCTGCTGGCTTCGCCTTCGATGGTTCGAATCCATCCTCCTCCACCACGTCGGAGCAAAGTCCGCTCCGTTCAAGTCTCCCACCCGAAGGGTGGGAGACTTTTATTATGCTCCCTTGCCCCTCCTTTCCCCACGAAAGCTGAAAGGCGCTTTCGCGGGGGCCCCGTTTTGCAAGCTATGTATCGCTTGCGGCGATTTTTTCAAAATCATCGCTCGCTCATTCCGCTACGGTTTTCTCCTCCTCTCTTGACCGTCATTTTCCTGCTCCTTTCGTTCGTTATTTGGAACTTTCGTTCGATTTCGTTTTTACTTTACCATTCTTTTTCCGCAAAGTCAAGACAGCGCACCTCAATTTTTTTCAGCTTTTTTTGTAAATGACCCGAAAAAAAGGACACCGCCCTCCGGCGGTGTTGCACGTCTTCCCCCTAAAACACAACGTTTACAAAGGATTTACAGATTTCCCGTTGACTGCGCCCCCGCCCAAGGAGTATATTGGAAAAAATAAATTTGGGAGGTCTATTATGAAAAAGAAAACCACCTTCGGCCTGCTGGGCCTGGCCGCTGCGGGGGCCGGAGCCGCCGGCGGCTGGGCCGCCCTGGGCAATTATCTCTACAACCGCGTCATGGTTCCTCAGCTTCGGGACCCAGAGGAGGAGGACATCAACCCCGTTCAGGCCCAGGGCCGCCAGTGGGCCCGGAAGCGGGAGGGCTTCAAGGAGGCCACCATTCAGGCCGTGGACGGTCTGATCCTCTGGGCTGCGGTAGTCCCCGGTCACAGCGGCAGCCACCGCTGGGCCATCTGTATGCACGGCTACCACGACACCTACGAGTCCATGGGCGCTATCGCCAAGCACTACAGCGATTTGGGCTGGCACGTTCTCATGCCCGACCAGCGCGGCCACGGCCAGAGCGAAGGCGACTACGTGGGCTGGGGCTATGACGAGCGGCTGGACATTCTGGGCTGGATCAATTACGTCATCCGCCGGGACCCGGAGGCGGAAATCCTTCTCCACGGCGTATCCATGGGGGCTGCATCGGTGCTCATGTCCACCGGCGGGGCCCTCCCCAAAGCGGTGAAGGCCGCCATTTCCGACTGCTCCTACACCACCATTGAGGCAGAGATGCACCATCTCCTGACCCAAATCCGCAAGGAGCTTCCCACCGCCCTGCCCCTCCCCGCCGGGCTGCTGTTCTCCGCCCTGCGCAAAACGGCTCAGCGCCGGGCCCGCTTTGACCTTCGGGAGGCCGCCCCCATCCAGGCGGTGGCCAACTCCAAAACCCCCACCCTGTTCATCCACGGCGTGGAGGATGATTTTGTCCCCGCCGCCATGATGGGCAAGCTCTATCAGGCCGCCACCTGCCCCAAGAGCTTTTTGTGGATGCCGGACGCGGATCACGCCGCCTCGGTGGGCGCCAACGAGGCGCTGTACTGGACGGCGGTGTCCACCTTCCTCCAGGACTATTTCCCGGACGGCGACACTCAGACCTAACCAATCAAAAGCCCGGAACGGCGCAGTGCCGTTCCGGGCTCTTGGATTATTTTACTCCTCCCAAGGAGCTTTTCCCCCGAACAGGTTGTTCTTCTTGGTGCAATACGCCCCGCTGGCCGTGGCCAGCAGCCGCTCCGGCCGGTCAGCCAGATACACCTCCGCGTAAATCTGCCCGGAGGTTGAGCCGCAGCAGACGGTGCGGGTCCGCACCTCAATCCGGGCGTCCAACGGCACCGGCCGGGCATAGTTCACCGTCATGGACACCGTAGGGGTGATGACCCCGCACTGCACCCCGCAGGTAATGCCCATGCACGTGTCCACCAGGGTGGCCGTCACCCCGCCGTGAACCACCCCCCAGATGTTGGACATCCAGGGCTTGGTCACATAGCCCAGCACCAGCATCCCGGCGGGGCCGTCACAGTCAATCAAAGTGAGGTCGGCGGAAGGGTCGGGCATGGCCTTGGGCATCTCCTCCGCACGGTAGTTTAAAAACGCCAGCGTCCTGCGGCGCATTTCCTCGGTTGTCAGCTGGTTCGACATGATGATGGCTCCTCTCTCAGTTGGTTCGTCCCGCCCGCAGGCGCTTCACCAGCTCCTCGCTGGGGGTGACGTATACGGTGCGATAGGTGTTGTAAATCACATAACCCGGCTTGGCTCCGGCGGGCTTTTTCACCACCTTCACCGGCGTGTAGTCCACCGGCACCTGGCCCGACTCCTTCCCCTGGGAAAACCAGGCCGCCAGCATGGCCGCTTCGGTGAGGGACTGCTCGTCCGGCGGCTCGCCTCCGGTTTTCAGGATCACGTGGGAGCCGTGGAGCTTTTGGGCGTGGAGCCACAGGTCCCGCTTGTCCGCATCCTTCAGGGTGAGGCGGTCGTTCTGGCTGTTGTTCTTGCCCACTAAAATAGTCAGCCCCGCGCTGGACTTAAATTCCATGGGCTTGGCGTGGACCACCTTCACCCGGCCCTTGGCGGTCATTTTCCGCCTGTGCTGCTTGAGGTAGCCGTTGTCCATCAGCTCCTGACGGATCTCCTGGAGGTCTCTGTCCCCTTCGGATAGGGTAATCATCTGCAGCACGCTGTCCAGATAGGACAGCTCCGTCCGATTCTTCTCCAGCTGAATGGTGAGCATTTCCTCCGCCTTCTGGGCTTTTTTGTAGTCCTTGTAATATTTGGCGGCGTTCTGCTGGGGGGTGAGCAGCGGGTCCAAGGGGATGTCCACCTCCCGGCACTCCGGGTCGTAGTAGTTCTGCGCGCGTAGGACGCTCTGCCCCTTGCGCATCTGATAGAAGTTGGTGGTGATGATGTCGCCGTACTGCCGCAGCGTTTCCCGGTCCACAGACCGGGCCAGATCTCCCTCCTGGTTGGCGATTTTTTTCGCCGTGCGGTTTCGGGCCTGGGTGACGGAGCGGATAAAGTCCTGTCCCCGCTGCTTCACCCGCTCCTGGGCCTCCTTCTGCTCGTAGAAATCGTCCAGCAGCTGGGAGAACGTGGGGTAGCGCTTCAGCTCCACCCCAGGGCCGTACTGAAGAACGGGCATGAAGGTGAAGTCGATGGGCCTGCCGTCCCTCACCAGCACCGTGGGGGTGAACTCCCCCGCCCGCACCCGGTCCATGAGCTGGCAGAAACGCTCCGCCAGCCCCTCCCCGGTCCCCTCTCCCTGGAAGGCCAGCTCCCGCGCGATGAGGGGGGACAGGCCGTTGAACTGCTCCAGCAGCCACTTGTCCTGACCGTCCCCCTCGGGGGCGTTGGCCAGCACAAAGCTTCTCAGCTCCTCAGGCGCCATCGCCAGCGGGTCCAGCCGCCCGGTGGGCTCCGGCGGCGTATAGTACAGCCCCGGCATCACCGGCCGCTTGGCGGACAAGTCGCCGTCCGCCCGGCGCATACAGTCGGTGATCCGCCCCGCGCCGTCCAGCATGATCAGGTTGGACTTGCGCCCAATGCACTCCAGCACCAGCCGCCGCTCCACCCGGTCCCCCAGCTCGTCCAGCGTCTCAAAGCGGAAGTCCAGCAGCCGCTCCATCGAGGGCTGGGTGAGCTCCAGCAGCCGCGCCCCGGTGAAATACTTGCGCAGCAGCATACAGAACATAGGGGGCGTCTCCGGGTTCTCCCTGGGCACCTTCGTCAGCTGCGCCCTGGGGTGGGAGGGGCTGGCTGAAATCAGCAGACGCACGTTCTCCCGTCCGGCGCGCATATGGAGCACCGCCTCGTCCCGGGCGGGCTGGTAGAGCTTGTCCACCTTGCCGCCCACCAGCTTCTCCCGCAGCTCCCCGGCCAGCGCAGTCATAAAGATAGCGTCAAAAGGCATGACCCGCCTCCTCCATCATCCGCTCAAACAGCTCGTTGAGCCGCTCTGTTTTTCCTTGCAGGTACAGCCAGCCGAACAGGGACTCCAGCGCCGTGGCGGCGTGGTACTCCCCCACGCTGGCCCCCTTGGGGACGGCGGCGGTGTGGCTGTTGCGCCCCCGGCGGTAGACGGCCTGCTCCTCCTCGCTCAAAAGGGGCAGGATGGCGTGGACCAGCTTGGCCTGGGCGGGGGCGGCCACGTATTTGACCGCCGCCTTGTGCAGCCCGGCGTTGGTGGCCTTGCCGTGGAGGCACAGCCAAGAGCGCACCATCAGCTCGTACACCCCGTCCCCTAAATGGGCCAGCCCCAGGGCGCTGATGCGCTCCACGGTGTCCCGGCCGGCGGACAGGTGAAAGTAATCCATGGGAATTTCTCCAATCTTGCTCAATATCTCTGAAATTATATCACAAAATCTGAAAAACGCAAGGGGAAAGGGCGGCCGTCACAGACAGCCGCCCTTTCTCACCCCGTCACTCCTCCTGCCAGACCATCTGGATGTGGGGAATACCGTCCTCTAAAAACTCCTCCGAGGACTGGACGAACCCCGCCTTCTCATACAGCGCTCTGGCGTAGGTCTGGGCCTCAATGGTGATCTTCCTGGCTCCAAATATCTCCCTGGCGGCGCGGATCCCCTCCGCCACAATCCGGCTGCCCAGCCCCTGCCGCCGCTTCACGGCGATGACCCGGCCGATGGACACCGTATCAAACGTAGCCCCCGGCGGCAGCAGGCGCAGATAGGCCTGAATGCCATCCTCGTCCCGCAGCCAGATATGGTACGCAGCCCTGTCCGCGTCATCCACCTCCGGGTAGGCGCACTGCTGCTCCACAATGAACACCGCCACCCGCAGCTTGTAAATCTCAAACAGCTCGTCTCGGGTGAGCTGAGAAAAGTGCTTGCTCATCAGTTCCATGGGCTTATCCTCCTATCGGGACAGGCGAAGTTCAATGATCCGCTTCATATCCTCAAATCGCTTATCCCGGTCCTCCACATCAATCATCAGCCATTTCTGACCGTTGCCCTCCGCCGTGTTCTGCCAGAGCTCCTGGATTTCGCGGCAGAAGGTGGGCAGGGCCTCCTCAAACGCGGGTTTTTCCCGCCGTCCGACCACCACCATTACCGTGAACCAGCCCTCTCGGGGGTATACGGTGCACAGGGCCCGGCTCCCCTTTTTAAATTTCGCGTTCCAGCCGTACTCCATCCCGCACCTGCTGAACTCAAATCGGGGCGGCGCGCCGTAGGTTTCCCCCATGTGGGCACAGAAACTCTCCCACAGGGGATTGTTGATATATCCGCTCAGGTCCTTGGGAGAGGGCGTCCAGGCCTGGTCCTTTCTGTCAAACACAGATCGTTCTCCTTTCTGTCGTCGCGCTTCTTCTCCTGTCACGCTCCGATTGGCTGCATCACGGGGCGGCTTCACTCCGTCTCGGAGAAAACCCAGTCCCACTTCGTGGGTCTTGGGCTTTCCTCCTCGCTCCGCTCCATCCGCCCCTATGCGCCTATCGTCGCGCTTCTTCCCTTGTCACGCTCCGAAGCGGTCAGGGCGCTCGATCGCTTCTCCGCGCTTCTTACTCGCTGCGCAACGCCTCCACCGGGTCCTTCTTGGCCGCGCCGCGGGAGGGCACCAGCCCCGCGATTACGGTGAGCACCACGCTGATGGCCACCAGGATGGCCCCCGCCACGGGGGGCAGCACGGCGGTGAGGTCATAGAGCCCGGTGAGGTCGTGGATCAGGGCGTTGATGGGGAAGGTGGCGGCCACGCTCACCAGGATGCCCAGCACCCCCGCCGCAAGACCCACGATGAGGGTCTCGGCGTTGAATACCCGGGACACGTCCCGCTTGGACGCGCCCACCGCCCGGAGAATGCCAATCTCCTTGGTTCGCTCCATGACGGAGATGTTGGTGATGATGCCGATCATGATGGACGACACCACCAGGGAGATGGACACAAAGGCGATGAGCAGGTAGCTGATGCCGCTGATGATGCCGGTGATGGAGCTCATCAGCAGGGCCACATAGTCAGTATAGGTGATTTTGTCGTCCTCATCAGCCACGCCGTCATTATACGCTTGGATCAAATCGGCAATCTCATCCTTCTGGACGAAGGTGGTGGCATAGATGCTGATGGCGGAGGGAGAATCCAACCGCACATAACCCAGCAGGTCCAGGTTGTCCTCGTAGGTGGAGGAGGAACGGGTGGGGGGCATATAGTTATCGTACAGGTAGACGAACTGCTCGGGCGTGAACGGGCTGAGCCCGCCCATGGCGGGGTTCATGCCCATCGACGGGTCCATCCCCATCATGCCGGGGGCCATGGCGGAGGCCTCCTCGGCCGCGCTCTCCTCCGGCTCCGCCGCCCCCTGCTCCAGCGTCATATCCAGGACAGCCGCCAGCTGCTCGGCGGACTGGCTGCCCAGGCGGGCCCCCACCCCGGCGGCGTACTGCTCCCGGACGGACTGGGCGATTGCCTCCTCTATCCGGTCAAAGAGCTCCTCGTCGCTCATGTCGGCGATGTAGCCCCGGACGGTTTCTCCGTCCACCCCCATCTCGCCGGCATACTGCTCCACAATCATCTCCTCAATGGCCTCCCGGGTCAGGCCGGCCATCTGCTGCTCCACCACCCCGTCCACATACTCCTGGGAGGGCTGGCCCATCACGTCCACATAGGCCGCGGCCTTCTCCTGGACGGACAGTTCGGACAGATACTCGGTAATCGCCTCCGCCTTCTCCTCATCGGTGGGCTCTACATCCGTCTCCTTGGGGAAGGGCAGGCCGGAGATCACGTCGGTTTCCGGGTCGCCGAGCTGCCGGTTCAAAATATCCGTCTCCCCGGTGGTTTCAATGGCGAACCGAGTCAGCACGCTGGTGTAGCCGATGCCGCCGGACAGCATCCCATTACCTCCCCCTAAGGGCCGGGCAATGCCCGCCACCTTCAGCCGGATGCCCACGTCCTCGCTGTTGTAGAGGAAGTCCATCCCCGCCTGGGTCTGGGACATATCGGTGTAGGTGTCCGTGGCCGGGTCGTGCTGGTAGTATTCGGCGGGGAGGATGAGCTTAAAGTCCAGGGCGCACAGCTCCTCGTAGCTCCAGCTCATCTCGCCCACGTCCACCGTCTCCCCCTTGGACATGGACACCATGGCCTCCTCCATGTCGGCGTGGGGCATGAGGCCCAGGGCGTACAGCATGAGATCCGAGATTTCGTTGCTGCCGTCCACAAAGAGGATCACCTCGTCGTGGCTCTGGGGCCAGCCGCCGTACAGCAGCTCGTACTGGTTTTTCTCCTGGGGGGAGACAAGCTCGCCGTCCTCGCCGGGGAGCAGCTCCTCCCACACGTCCATGGCGGAGTACATGGAGCCCATCTGCTCGAAGTAGGTGGAGTAGTCCCCGCCGTACATGGCGGACATGGCGTCCTGCATGAGGGCCATCACGTCGGATTTGAGGATGTCCCCGTTCTCGTCCTGGGTGTAAATGTCGAAGCCGAAGTCATAGCTGTAGTGGATGGCGGCCATGTCCTTGATGCCGCCGCCCCCGTTGTCCAGGTACTCCTTGAAGGCCTCCAGGTTGTTGGTCTGGGTCTCGGCGTTGAGCATGGAGTCCATCATGTCGTACATGACGGTGGAGGCGTACACCCGGTCCGGGTCGGGGTTGGAGCCGCCCCCGCCCCCCTCGCTGTGCCGGGCTCCCATGAGGGAGGCCATCAGGGCGGTCATGTCGGTGCTCTCCGCCTGGATGGTGATGGGGTAGCTGGACAGGGTGTCCTCCTGCACCTTATTGATATAGGTGTTGATGCCGGTGGACAAGGCCAGGATGAGGGCGATGCCGATGATGCCGATGGAGCCGGCGAAGGCGGTGAGCACCGTGCGGCCCATCTTGGTGCGCAGGTTGGTCAGGGACAGGGAGAGGGCGGTGAGGAAGGACATGGAGGGCTTTTTGGCGGCCCTGGCCTGCTTGCCGGTGAGGACGGGGGCCTGCTCCTCCTGGTGGTAGGGGTTGGAGTCCCCGGTGACCTTGCCGTCCTTCAGGGTAACGATGCGGGTGGAATACTGCTGGGCCAGCTCCGGGTTGTGGGTGACCATAATCACCAGCCGGTCCTGGGCCACCTCCTTCAAAAGCTCCATCACCTGCACGCTGGTCTCGCTGTCCAGCGCCCCGGTGGGCTCGTCGGCCAGCAGGATATCCGGGTCGTTGATGAGGGCCCGGGCGATGGCCACCCGCTGCATCTGCCCGCCGGACATCTGAGAGGGCACCTTGTCCAGCTGGTCCCCCAGGCCCACCCGCTCCAGGGCCTCCACCGCCCGGCGGCGGCGCTCCGCCTTGGACACGCCCGCCAGGGTAAGGGCCAGCTCCACGTTGGCCAGTACGCTCTGATGGGAAATCAGGTTATAGCTCTGGAACACAAAGCCGATGGAGTGGTTGCGGTAGGCGTCCCAGTCCCCGTCCTTATACTCCTTGGTGGACCGGCCGTTGATGATGAGGTCGCCGCTGGTGTACCGGTCCAGGCCGCCGATGATGTTCAGGGTGGTGGTCTTGCCGCAGCCGGAGGGGCCCAGGATGGATACGAACTCGTTTTCCCGGAATTCCAGGTCGATCCCCCGCAGGGCGTCAATGGTATTCCCCCCCAGGGTGTACTGTTTCGTGATGTTGGATAGCTTTAACATAGGTCTTACTCTCCTTTGGTTTGTTCAAAAAGGTAGTCCAGCATTTGATTGGCCGCCAGATAGCCCCGGACCAGCTCCTCCTTGGCGTCGTTGGGCAGGGCGTTGAGCAGCTCTAAAAAGCAATTCAGCTGCTGCTGAAGCCGCTCCGCCGCCGCCCGGCCCTTGTCGGTGAGAGAGAGGATCACCACCCGCCGGTCCTTCTCCTGGCGGGTGCGGGTCAAAAAGCCCTCTCGCTCCATCTTCTTGCACAGGGAGGAGGCATTGGCCTGGTCCATGACCGCCAGCTCGCTGATGTCCCCCACCGCCGCGTCCTGCCAATACAGGTGGCCCAGCACGCAGGCTTGGAGCAGGGTGAGCCCCTCCGACTGAACCACCGGGTCCAGCAGGCGGGAGGTCTTGGCCTTCAGCGTCTGAAACATCGTGAGAACGGAAAACCGCTCGGCTTCATTCACAGTATCACCTCCGATATATTTGCTTCACATATATTAGCGCGGGCTATCCACCTTGTCAAGAAAAATATATGTTATTCACATATTGTTTACAGAGGAACAGCCCCCTCCTGGAGGAGGGGGCGGGAAGGCGGCATACACCCCCGCGTCAATCCGCGGCGGTACAAGGGGTGCATAGCCTTATAAATTGGCTGCTATGTACTGCTTGATATCCCCGACAAACTGGTTTCCGCAGCGGGCCAATTCGCCAAGGACACGGTCGATTCCATTTTCACTTTGGTACCAATTATCTTTTGTAATGTTATAACAGTGTACAGGGCATACCCTTAGTTCCACATGAGGGAAAGCCATCTGGTATAACATAAGACATCTGCGGGCGTGGAATGCTTTGCAGACAATCAAAGCTGTTTTAATCTCAATCCCCTTTTCATCCATGGCCTTTCGTGAAAAGAACGCATTATCACGGGTATGACCCGATTGATTTTCACCAATAATGGCGGAGGCCAGTACGCCATTTTTGAGGAGAACGTCCGTAAGAAATTCGCAGTCAGACTGGTAATCACCATTGTATAGGTCCGATTTCGAGCGGACGCCGGGCCACCTGTCCCGTTTCACGCTAACGCCGCCGGAGGGGATCAGCCACTTTGCAAATCCCTCCTGATACAATCTGGCAGCATATTCAGGCTGTTCCGGAAATGAGCCGCCGGGCAAAAAAATAGCGTCGGCCTTTTCGGGTTCATCTGATACAAATATATAGTCCGTGATATCGGAAATTATACGGTTCATCCCTATTTACGCTCCTTATTCCATACCAGGCGGGCGGTTTACCGCCTGCCCGACAGCGCGAAGCCCAGCACCGTCCCGCACAGTCCGCCGATGATGTGGGTGAGCTGGGAGATATTGTCCTTCACAAAGATGGCGTCCCACAGCTCGCCGCCCAGGTAGAAGATGGCCACCAAAATCAGGGTGGTGGGAATGGTGCCGTTGCGCACGCCCCCGAAGGAGGAGAGCAGAATCATCATGAACACGATGCCCGACGCGCCCAGCAGCGCGGTGCCGGGGAAGAAAATGAACTGCACCAGCCCGGACACCAGGGCGGTGAACAAAATGGCCCACAGCACATTCCAACTGCCGAAGCGGTCCTCCAGGTTGGGGCCCAGCACCAAAATCAGCACCATATTCCCGATATAATGGGCGTAGCCGCCGTGGCCCAGCACATGGCCGAAAAAGCGGAACCAGGCCAAGGGGTCCGCCAGGGAGCAGCGGTAAATGGAGAACAGCGCGCCGTTCGCCCAGCCCCCGGTGAAATAATTGGCCACCAGCGCCAGCAGGGAGACCAGCGCAAAGGTGAGGGCCACCGGGGCATTGTAGGAAATTTTCATGGTGGGGCGGTTCATATCGTTGCGGGCCATAACGGTCACCTCGGAGTAAAAATTGCCAGCCGGGACGTTTCCACGTCCGGCTGGCAACCATTATAACCGATTTTTTCCCAAATGAAAAGGGGAATTTACTCTCCCTCTGCAATGACGTCGTCCTTTCCCTGGGGCAGGTCATATACCGCCGCCCGGTTCTCCTCCTTCATCTGTTTGCCCTCCTCGGCTGTGGGATGGGTAACGCCGCCGGGGGCGGGAGCATAGGCGTCCGGCTCGCTGTTGGTGGCGGGGCCTTTTACCGCCTCGTCTGTCAAGGTGTCCAGCTTGCCGGTGAATGCCTGCACCTGGATGGCGTCGCCGTCAGGGTCGAGCTGGGCCAAAAATGCCAGCGCGGTGTCAGAGGGGATCCCGGAAAAGCCGACCTCCAGGCAGTTGGCCTTCATATCCGTAACGATAGAAGTGAGCGTAGACCACGCGTTATCCTCCGGCCAGACCTGGAGGATCTGATCATGCAGACTCAGCAGGTGAGCGTAGGAATACTTCATATCCTGGACGAACACCACCTCGCCGCCGCACCATTCCTCAATCTGCGCCTCCAGCTCGCTGGTGTGGAAGCCGTCCACAAGGGCCACCGCCAGCCTGTCCCCCGTGTCGTGAATCCAGGACCCGCCGTACCAGTCGGGATAGATCTTCGGTTCGCAGCCCTCCTGGCCGCCCATGCCGTTGAGCAGCCCCTGATACTGGGCGTTGGCCCTGGCCTGGACGGACACGTCATAGTGCTGGTCGTCCACAGCGGGGGCAGGCTCGGGGGTGCTCAGCTCCGGTGTGCCGCTGCCGCCCTGGGCCAGAACCTGCGGCCCGGTCGCATCCTCCAGCACCGTGTAGCTGTGCAGGGGCGGGTGGACGGCCCGGTACACGGGGTAGGCCAGCACCAGCGCCACACAGGCCGCGCACACCGCCAGCTTCCTCCAGCCAAACCGGGGCTTTACCACGTTGTCCTCGGCCTCCAGCACATAGTCCTCGTTTACGTCGCCAATCAGCTCCAAAAGCTCATGGTTTTTCATACTTTAAATCCCTCCTGTTCAAGGTGGACGCGCAGCTTCTGCCGCAGTCGGTGGAGCGTGGTGGTCACCTGGGTGCGGCTCATGCGGAAGCGTTTGGCAAGCTGCTGCGTACTGTCTAAATACCAGTACCGCCGCAGAAACAAATTCCGATGCTGCTCCGGCAGACCCGCCAAGAAGCCGTTCAGCGCCGCCCGAAAGGCCGCGCGGTCCAGCGCCCCCTCCGGGGTCTCGCCGCCGGACACCACCTCGCTCAGCTCGTCCAGGGCCAGCGGAACCTCTCCCCCGCCCCGCTTCTGGGCGGTGTCCCCCCGCCGAACGCTGAGGGCCTGATTGCGGACAATCCTCCCCACAAAGCTTTTCAGCGAACGGGGCCGCTGAGGCGGAATGGACTGCCAGCAGCGCAGCCATGCGTCGTTGACGCACTCCTCCGCCGCCCCCCTGTCATTCAGAATATTGTGGGCAATGGCGGTGCAGTAAGCGCCGTATTCCCCCTGGGCGGCCTGGATGGCGCTCTCGTCCCGGACAAAAAACAGTTTGATTATTTGGCTGTCGTCCATAGTCATCACTCCTTGAAGGACCCTTCATCCATAAAGACGCGGTTGAGCGGAAGATGTCACAGGAAAAACCAAAAAGCCTTCCCCCTTTTTACAGGAAGAAGGCTTTTCGATTTACACATCCCACTTCAGGGGGCCGCCCTCCTTGTCCACCAGCGGGCACAGTCCGCCCGCGTAACCATTCTGCACGAACAGGTACTGCACGCCGGTGGCAGTGTCCATCAGCACCTGGCGCATACCGGAGGTCAGGCCGTTACCCTCCTGAAAAATCACCTCAAAGCGTTCGTTTTTTGCCATGACAAGCCTTCCTTTCTCATGTGATATCAAACGATATTATATAGCATATGATATTGTGCTGTCAACACAGCCCTGGGCATTTTTATGAATTCTTAAACATCCGGACGCTGGCAAACGCCAGCAGCGCCATGGCAATCAGCATCACAACGCCGTTTGTCCGCACCGCCCAGTCCGGCAGGGTGAAAAAAATCCGCCCCGCCGTCCACAGGATTACCGACAGAAACAGGATCGCCAAACTCACAGCCTGTAATTTTTTCATGAGATATCCCCCTTTGGAATCAACGCCGCCATGTCGGCGGGCATAGGCGCGGCAAACCGCAGCCGCTCCCCGGTGACGGGGTGAAGCAGCTCCAGCCGCGCCGAGTGGAGGGCCGGGCGGGCGATCAGCCCCCGGTCCTCCCTGCCGTACAGGAAATCCCCGGTGAGAGGGCAGCCCAGGTGGGCCATATGTACCCGGATTTGGTGGGTGCGGCCGGTGTCCAGCGTCAGCTCCACCAACGTCCGGGGACCGCAGGGCCCCACGGTCCGATAGCAGGTGCGGGCGGGCTTCCCATCGGGCCGCACCTCCTGCCTCACCAGCGCCCCCTCCGCCGGACCAATGGGCGCGTCAACAGTCCCATGGGACTGGGGCGGCGCCCCCTCGCACACCGCCAGGTACACCCGGCGGAAATTCCCCGTGTGGAGCTGGTTTTTCAGCTTCTCCTGGGCGTGGGGGTGCTTGGCCGCTACCAAAAGCCCAGAGGTCCCCTTGTCCAGCCGGTGGACGGGGTGAAAATCGGATTCGTCCCCCACCTGTTTGTAATGATACATCAAAAAATTACCCAGCGTATCGTCAAAGTGGCCGTGGCCGGGGTGTACCAGCACGCCGGGGGCCTTGTTCACCACCGCCAGGTCCCCATCCTCGTACACGATGTCCAGCGGGCCTGGGGCGGGCACCACACCGGATGACGGCGCTGGGTCCGTGAGGCGGACGGCCAACGTCTGCCCCTCCCCCGCCCGGACGCGGACGTTTACCCGCACCCCATCCAGGGTGATGCCGTCCTCCAGCCACTTCACCCGGCGCAGCACCGTGCCGGACAGCCCCAGCTGGCGGCGCAAGAGGGTGTTCACCTCCGTCCCCGCCAGCTCCGGGGTGATGGTTAAGGTGAGATACCGGGCGCTCACAGCGTTTTAGACAGGTAGAGGCAGGCGATGAGCCACACGACGGCGTATACCGCCACCACGCCCAGCACCGCCAGGGCGGCCTCCATGCTCACCGCCACCAGCACAAACATGGAGGCCGCGGCGGCAAAGAAGGTGAACATCCCGGCAAATTGGAAGGACTGGTTCATGATGGCCTTCTCCCGCTCGTCCTGCTCCCGGATTTTGGCCTTCTTCCGGGCCTCCGGGTGGGTGAGCAGGTAAGTCACCCGCACCAGCAGGAACACCGCGCCGACGGAGATGCCGCTGGCCCCGCCCAGATAGAAGCCCCGGGCAAAATCGGGCAGCACGTCGCTGCCGTGGATGAGGAACAGGTAACACAGCACGCCCACAATACCCACCGCCAGCAGGCCGAAGCCCACCCAGCGGCGGCGGCGCAGGGAGCGCTCGAAGTCCGACGTGTCAAAGATGTGCATGAACATGGGATTCCCTCCTTACTCCCGGCCTATGAGCCGGCGCTTGAACGCGTGGAATTTGTCGAACAGGGGCCGGGTCTTGGGGGCGCCGTACAGCAGGCCGATGAGCAGCAGCCCGCAGGCCGCGCCGGACAGGAGATGGGCGGCGCTGGCCACGGGGCCGTCCATCTCCAGCACGTTGCGGATGAAAAGGCCGATCCACAGCAGGGTGACGCCCACAAAAAAGGCGGGATTCATTTGAAAGCTGCAGCTGCGCTTCATGATTCTTCCTCCTCAAACAGAAAAATGTCCTCGATGGTGGTGTCAAAGTATTTGGCGATCTTGTGGGCCAGCAAGAGCGAGGCGTTATACCGCCCGCTCTCCAGCGAGATGATGGTCTGCCGGGTGACAGCCACCGCCTCAGCCAGCTCCGCCTGGGAAATGCGCCGGGCCTTGCGCAGCTCGGCGATGCGGTTTTCCATGTCATCCCCTCCTTATATGCTTTCTCAATGGGAAAGGGAGGCTCCAACCCACCGCTATGGGAGATGGAGCCTCCTTTTTGGGGCCGGCATTATTTGGTGCAGACGCCTTTACTTCTCCTGGTTGTCTTTCTTCCTTTTCGCGGCCAGGCCAGCGCTGCTGCTTGCAAGCAGCACAACCGCGATGGCGCCGATTGTGATCATGTCCATGTGTCTCACCTCCCGTACTTCAGTGGGATGTAAAGTTTGCTTTACGATTTAAGTATAGCACGCTTTACATTTTATGTCAAGCGTATTTTACATTTTGAGAAGAATTTTTCATCCGATTGCATTTCTTCCCGCGCCGTGCTATATTGGATTTGGCTCTGCCAGCATACGGCAGGCGGTTGGCCCTCTCGACAGGGGGCAGCTTCTTGCCCCCTGATCTTCGGAAAGGAGGGCTGCCCAATGAGTACATCAGAAGTTTTTGAACTCTGTCTTGTTATCATTGGCATTTGCGGCCTGTTTCTTCAGGTATACAAAAAGAAGTAACCGCCCCTCCGTCCAAAGAGTGCGGTTACTTCTTGTGACATAATTCTTTGGGCCAACCGTCTGCCGGCAACGCCCTTTCTGCATTCAGTATAGCCGTCTATCGCTCTTTTGTCAAGCCTCGCCGGAAAACCCGGCGGGGCTTGACATTCGGATTGGGCGCATGGCCGCTTCGCTTTCCCTCCGTCTCGGGCAAAACCCGCCCCTATGGGTTTATCGTCGCGCCA
>ERZ808046.946-NODE-946-length-16446-cov-4.301546_pt1 | contig 16446 bp, 18 predicted proteins | sample MGYA00380196_ERZ808046 | MGnify/ENA primary metagenome ERZ808046 (study PRJEB31490, sample SAMN06133421) | mouse gut metagenome | isolation source: Z6_2 | host: mice | place: China: Chengdu | collected 2015-05 ...
CCATGATCAGAGAAGCCGCCCAACAGCGTGAAAAAGAGAACACACTGAATGCCGGACACGGCCCCCTTACCCTGTATTGGGTATTCTGGCTGTTCCTCATCGCCGGGGTGGTGGGGGATCTGGTGGAGGTGGTGTTCTGGCTGGTGACCCGGGGGGAGCTGACCAGCCGCAGCAGCCTGCTCTACGGCCAGTTCAGCATTGTCTGGGGGGCCGGGGCGGTGCTGCTCACCCTGGTGTTCCACCGCATGGACGACCAAAGCGCCGGGCGGATTTTCATGACGGGCACGGTGCTGGGCGGGGTGTACGAATACATATGCTCCTGGCTCCAGGAAGCGCTGTTCGGCGTCTGCTTTTGGGACTACCGCCACCTGCCGCTGAATCTGAACGGGCGGGTGAACCTGGTGTTCTGCCTGTTCTGGGGAGCCATAGCCATTGTGTGGGTGCGAATGGCCTATCCGGCGCTGTGCGCCTTTGTGGGGCGCATCCCCCGGCTGCAGGGGCGGCGTCTGGCCGCGCTGTCCGCCGCGTTTTTGATCTTCAGCGCCGTGCTGTCCGCCGCCGCGCTGTGCCGCATGAGCCAGCGGCAGGAGGGCGTGCCTGCCCTGGGGGCGGTGACACGGTTTTTGGACGAGCGCTTCCCGGACAATGTGCTTCACGCCCGCTATCCCAATATGGGCATCCTCAGCGAGATTGGATGGTATGATTGAGCGGCGCGAAGCCGCCGTGAACGGTGTGACAAGCCCGCCCCGGTTTACCCGAGGCGGGCTTTTTCGTGCCTTAAAGGGATTTTAAGATGAAAAGAATGAAAAATGGCGGTATCACACGGTTTCAGGGGGGATTTGTTATTAACGTGTCACTAACCCGCTACTAACGATATATTATTATATATTATGCCAATAGGGAAATGGCCTCTTTCAGTACCCCGATTGTCTCATGGGTATAGTGGGCGGTGATATCGGATTTGGTGGAGTGGCCCAGGAGCCATTTGACGGCGAGAGGGTCGGCCTTTGCCGTGTGGAGGCGGGTAGCAAAGGTGTGGCGGCACCAGTGAGGAGTGGCGTCGGGTGCGTCAATTTGCTGCATGACCGCTTGAAAATGCTCCCGGTACAAAGAGGCTGAAAGAGGCGTGCCGTTTTCGCCGCAGACGATGGTTTCGCCGTCCCGCTTCATCCAGTCCATGAGGTAGGGGCGGATTTTCGGGTGAATAGGCACAATCCGATTTCTGCCGGAATCGGTTTTGAGACCGCCCTGCAAATACCCGCCGTCCTCCGGGTGATAGGAAAACCGGGTGAGCTGCAAAAACTCAGACACCCGGAAGCCGGTATAGCAGAGCATGAGGGCCGTATCGGCCCAGGGGAAGCCGTCGGCGGCCAACGCAGTGAGCCGGGCCAGCTGCATATCGTTCAGCGCGTCGCGGGGGCGTTTTGCCCCTACGGACGGAATGTCCAGGTACTGGGAATAGTCTTTGCCCACAATGTCCCGCTCCATGGAGTAGCCATACAGGGCCTTGATAAGCAGGGCGTCATTGTTGATGGTGGACTGGGACAGTCCGGCGTCTTCGTCCTCATCCAAGAGAGACTGCCACTCGTCCAGCGTCATGTCCCGCATTTTTCGGGCGGCAAAGCGGGAGACCCGCTTGTTCCAGGCCGCGTTGTGGCTGGTGATGGAGGCCGGTTTGAGCTTGCGGTACTCCCGTGCGCTCCAGGCATTGAACACGTCCGCTACAGTGAGGGAAAGCTTGTCCATGGCGGGGGCCGTGCCGGAGGCTTTGGCCCGGTTGTATTCCTCCAAAGCCTGCTGGGCCTCAGACGCCTTTTCATGGTAGCTGAGAATCTGCTGAATCACGTGGCCATATTTGTTCCGCCCGGACACCTTCACAGCCCAGGGACGGCGGCGGCTGCCGGACAGCTTGACCACGCTGCCAGTTCCATTTGCACGTTTCACTTGATTTTTCCTCCCGTTTTGATATAATGAGAGGGCAGAGCGTCGGTCAAGACTTCTGCCCTCGTTCCCCGCCTCGGTGCCGCTACACCGGGGCGGGGATTTTTTGTTGCCTTTTGGCAGGGACTGTGCTATGCTGGGTTCAGGAAAGCACAGCTTTCAGCGCTGCCCGTATTCGGTAGGCGGTTGGCCCCTCCATCCAGGAGGGGGACTTCTCGCCCCCTCTGAGAAAGGAGGGGGTGCCTATGCTGACTTATTCAGAGCTGTTTCAGTTCTGCATGGTCGTCATCGGTATTGTGGGCCTGGTTCTCCAGGTACATAACAAAAAGAAGTAACCGCCCCGGCTCCCAACCATGGCGGTTACTTCTGTAATCACATAGGGGGCTAACCGTCTACCGGCAGCGCCCTTTCTATTTTCAGTATAACCGCTTGATGTGAAATTGTCAAGGCCACGGCCCGGTATTGGCGGTGCCGGGCCGGCTTTTATTTATTCGCCTGGTATAGCGCCCACAGCTCCTTTCCCGTGTACGCCGTCCCATGGTACAGGTTAATAATCTTCGTGGAAAAGCTCCAGCTCCAGTGATAGTGGTCGATGTAGCGAAGGAGGACAGGGAGGATATGGCCGTCTACGATAGGGGTGGTCGCGAGAAATGATTTAATGTTGCTCATAGTGATTCATCACTCATTTAGATTTGTCAAAACCAACTATTTAACAGATATGGCCGATTTAAATGCCATAATAGATGAGCTGATATTTCGTTGCGTGCAAAAACCAAAAGGATTGTGCGTTTTGAGCGCTTGCTGAAATTCTTGTAAAGTTTGCTCCAGGCTATACCCGCACAGTTGTCCACAATGATCTATCTCCTTGGATATATACCCGTAAACATCCGGGGTAGTGTTGATTTTGAGTTCCACGGTGTTGCGATGCCAGAACATAAAAAACGATAAGCAATAATATTGCATTGCAGTAGAGGGGCGGCCTATGGTTTCCAGAAATCGCGCCATTTGCTGTACTGCGATACGGTATTGCTCTGGCTGCCTGCTTTTCGATGCCTTATTTACGTTCTCCACAAGTAATCGAAGAAAAATAGATTCGTTGCTGGAGTTCGGGTCTCGTTCCTTTTCTTGTAGGAGCCTGTAATGGGGGAAACCCAACCCAAGACGTTCACTATCAAAAAAGATGGAATACTCATCCAGGGCCGCAGTTCCCTTATCTGTAATTTCATATACACCGATAGAGAAGATTGTTTCCAGCTCGCTGGGTGGTAGGTTGTCGATCAGACGCTGAATCAATTCCGCTTTTCTTCCAGAAACTTTTAATTCATGTTCTGACAGAATGGCCTTTAGCTCCGGCACTTGTTTAATAGCAATGCGTTTTCTAATCTGCTAATATAAATCTCCTTTTCCTCGACCCGCTTCAATCCATTGTGGCACAAGGGTTTAGCGAATTTTCTAGCTAGATTTTTTTGCAACACTTAACTAGTTTTGTGGATTTCGTCAAAATATCCATAGAAAACGGCCCTCGGTGGCTTATTTTCCTGTTAGGTCTTTGCTGTTTCTTCTTATCAATGGCCTTTTTCTGTGCTTTTTCTGCCTAATCTTCTACATACTTGCACTATTTAACTTCAATTTGTTCTGTTTCTTACAGTTTTAATAGAAAAATAAAGGTTTTTGACACAATACTAGCCTATTTCTGTTGCTGATATTACTTTCCTAGATACTCTATTGTCGCTCCGTAAAAGTCTTGTATCTACTGTTATTTTTCAAGTGCTTTCTGTGCCAGTTTTTGAACCCATTTTCTGCATTTATGATTAGCAAAGGTAGATTGAATTTCAAAAAGTTAAAACACATAAATGAGGCTTAAAGCCTCGCCTTTACGCTCTGGTGTGCTTTCCCCTGTGACTACTTCCCCAGCCCATAGGGAGCCAATAGGGTAGGGCGGGGGATGGCTACGGGAAAATACCCTTGCTTGCTCTTGCCCTGGCTTTTTTCGGCGGATTTCCCGACCGACACGAAAACACGGTGGAAACGGACGTTTACGGCGGCGGCAGTGGTAGTCTCTGCTGTTAATAATTTATTATTATATTATAATTATATAGGGAGTTTTCGGCCGTTGATAAATCAACCCTTAATTACTCTTATGTACTCTTTTCCCTCATTTAGTCGCTTCCTTGCACCAAAAATATTTTTGTGTTATACTATCAATCGGGGAAGTGTTTCCTATCCTATTATTAGGGAAATTTTGACCCAGAGATAAACAACCCCTAATTACTTTTATATACTTGTTTTACTCATTTAGTCGCTTTCTTGCACCGAAAAAATTTTTGTGTTATACTGTCAATCGGGGAAGTGTTTTACTCTATTATTATTAGGGAGATTTTGACGAGAAGGTTTGGAACCCTTAACTATTCTATTGTCATTTTTACCCTTATTTAATCGCTTTCTTGCATCAAAAAAATTTTTGTGTTATACTATCAATCAGAGAAGTGTTTTCTATCTTATTATTAGGGAGATTTTGATTTGCACCTAAACAACCCTTAATTGCTCTTGCGTCTCTTTTGAGGTCATTCTAAAACAAGATTTTGCTATAAAGAGGCGGCGCTGAAAGCGCCGCCTCTTTATAGCTATGGGGCGCTCGGCGCTTTCAGCGCCTCGCGCACAGCTATTATAAAAACCTATTGCGTGACTGCTGACATTGCTTCAACATGGCGAACGAGCCGCCGTTTTTCGGCGGCTCGGAGTTGTTCCCCTCTTATTCCTTTGCCAGCTTGTAAAAGGTGCAACGGGTAGTCCCTGTTAGCTCCATAGCTTTTCGAGCGGTGATTTCCCCGGCTTTCCACTGGCCTATGACTTCCTCCCAGTTATCCGGCTTTTGCGCTCTCGGCCTCCCCAGCTCCACGCCCTTGACCTTTGCGGCGGCGATGCCCTCAGCCTGTCTCTGCTTAATGCTGGCCCGCTCTTGCTCTGCGATAGTCCCCAGCACTTCAATCAAGATATTGTTTACCATTTCAAGCACCCATTCTTGACCGTCTGCAAAGTCAATCATTGTCGTGGGTAGGTCTATCACCTTTAGCCTAATACCGTTTTCTTTGAAGTATTCAAGCTCTTTCTTAATGTCGCACTTGTTACGGCTCAATCTGTCCAGCGATTTAATAATAAGCGTATCGCCTCGGCGCAACATGGTATTTTTCAAAGACTGATAGCCTTTTCTATCAAGGTCTTTCCCGCTCTCCTTGTCTACTATTATGTTTCGTTCCTCTATTCCCTGTGCTTGTAATGCAATCATCTGTCTATCAAGGTTTTGCTCCTTTGTGCTAACTCTTGCATATCCATAGGTACGGCTTTCCATGTGTTACACTCTCCTTTTGTTCTCTTGTGATAATAAGAGTATAACATAAGCGTCTGTAAAAGTCAAGCGAAATTTAAAGACATCTGAAAATTATTTCTTAACTTTTACAGACGCAAAATCCAGCCTATTTTGGGGGTTTTCAATGTGTCTATAAAGGTATACTTTTACAGACTGTCGCTCTGTGGCGGGTGATAGTGACTGTACCGCTTCACCACGTCAAGTATAAACTGTTTCCCGTTATCGTCCAATGTTCTTATTATTGCTTCTACCTCTTTTCCAACGCTGTCATTAACCGCCCTCACATTGTCTTGTAATAGGCTATCTACTGTTGTCCCTAATGCGTTAGCAATATCAACCATTGTTTCAAGGCTTGGTTTTCCCTCGCCCCGTTCTATCTGTCCTATGAAGTTAATGCTTTTGTCTGTCCGCTCTGCCAGCTTTTCCAGCGTCAAGCGCAACAATAATCTTTCGTCCCGTATTCGCTTGCCTAATAGAATGTAGTCCATAGTAACACCTCCACTTGTATTTTGGAGAATGTATAGGCACAACAAAAGCAAGCATAAGATTAAAAGAGATTGACCAAAAGATTAAACCGTGTTACAATACCGCTTGTACCCCAGCAAACAACAAAATTAGACGGAGGTTGACACAATGAAAAAACTACTTGCGCTTACGCTGGCGGCGGCTCTGGCCCTCTCTCTGGTGGCCTGTGGCGGTGGCGGTGGAGCAGAGGACAACAACACGCCCAGCGGCGGGAACAATTCTGAACCTACACCTGCCGAAACACAAACAACTGATGAATTAGATAAAAACGATACGTCCAATTATGTAGGTGTATGGGAAACGGATAGTTTTCGCCTTACAATAAACAAAGGTGGTGTTGGGAGATATGAGCCGACATATAAGACAACAGAGTATTATGACCTAACCTGGGAGGTAACAGATGAAGTACTGGTAACACAAATCAGTTTCTTTGGAATGGAACATAAGGCTGTGCTTGAGTTGAATGAAGATGCGTCATCGTTGTCAGTTACCCAGTTTGGATTTCCTGTCTATTCTGAAGATGAGGATGTATTTATAAAACAATCATAAATTATGATAAGGGGCAGGAGCAATCCTGCCCCTTCTATACTTGACAATTCAATACTAAGCCTTTACAATATCAACATACTACAATAAGGAGGCAGCAAACATGGTAGAAAAGAAAGAGCGCAAACAATGGCAAGACATGACTTTCCGGGAGCTGGACAACAAAGCACTGATTGAACACGCTAAAAGTCTCGGCGGGGAAAAGGCGGTGGAGGCACTAACTTATCTTAAACAGTTAGACGCTGAAAAAATCCCCTTTACCGCTGAAATGAAGCAGAAGCGGCGGGAGGAATTACAAAAGAAAAAGAAGCGGAAGAAGAAAGGCGAAAAGATAGTAGAGCTTGACGAGCCTTTATATACCGCTGAACAAATTGAAGAAATGTTAGGCGAGATTACAGAAGTACCTAAATACGCCGCCTTGAAAATCAAAAGGATGTATTGTGAAAAGTATTATCCCACAATCCTGCCTAACAAGAAAGAAACTACCTCTTTCGCTGACGAGATAGCGAAAGCCCTTGCAGAACTGCAAGCGGGAACATAACGAGCCATAAAACAGCGGGAGCGGCGCAAGCCGCCCTGCTTTCCTTATGCGCCCAGCGGAGCGGGCGCAAGGGCCGACAAGCCGCCGAAGGCGGCGCAGTCGGCCCCATCGAGCGGGAGCGGGACACACTCGGCGGCGCGGTAGCCTTGTTCGGCGGCTGATAGCATAGAACGCCCTACAAGGCCCATAGAAGCCCCTAGGAGCGTTTCAAGGCCCTAGGAATACCCCAACACTACCAACGCCGTAAAAGCCGCCTAGCGGCCCTTACAAGCGGCCTAGCGGCGGCGGTGGACAAAAAGAGGGGGGAGCGGCTAGGCCGTTCCCCCGTTTGCTTAGTTCTTGTGCCTTACTATTCGCTTTGTTCCTGCGTTCCTTGTGATGTTGTCCAGCGGATTGTATTCTACAAATCTATCCTTTGCCATATCAGCATAGACATTCATGTAATGTTCGCTCATAGCAAGGGTAGAATGTCCTAGTATCTTTGACAACTGTACTACATCCCCGCCATTCAAAAACCACTCTCTAGCGAATGTGTGCCGCAGTCCGTGAATATTAGATTTCTTTACCCCTCTACTGTGTGCGTATTGTCCATAGGCTTGTGATAGTGCCGCTTTAGATATTTGCCCCATATCCTGTTTACAGAATAAGTAATCATCTTCTTTTGCATTGTATAGCCATTCACTGATGTAGTCATTTAATGACTTTACTAATTGAGGTGATAAGTTAGCAAATTGCAATTTTTTGTTTTTTGTGTGCTGATAAAAAACCTTTCCATTGTTTAAGTCAATATCCCTAAATCTTATATCTACAAGCGTTCCTAATCTTGCGCCTGTTCCTATCACAAAACAACAAACGGCCCACATTCTCCATTCTGTAAACGGTGCTTTCCTTTCCGGCTTTTTCAATAGGGCTTTTACTTCCTCTACTGTGTAATCTTTTGGCATTTCCTCTTTTACTTTAGTTAGCGTTATTCTAAACGGTCTAACATAGTTTCTATCATCTTCCATACACCAATATAAAAAAACTCTAATATTGCTGATGTGATGATTTACCGTTGTAGCCCTTAATTCTTCTTTACTAGTCATGTATACTTTCCATTCTGTAATTAGTTCACTACCTATATCGTATGTATTTTCTACAGATTCTTCAAAGAATGCTAGAAACTTATTAAAAGTTATCCTATATGAGCTTAATGTTTCTTCTACTATTCCATTTGCCGCCTTTTCATAGATAAACTGTTCAAAAGCCGCTTTTGTCTTAATGTTCTTATCTTCAATATCTGACCGCCTTACTACTTTCCTTGGTGCTGGCATAGAAAAACCCCCTAAGTTTTTTAATCAAGCTAGTTTGATGGGCTGATTGTACCATGTGTATTTTCAAAAATCAAGAGAAAATAAAGCAAGATAATATTTTCTCTATAATGACGAAAAGCCTTGATACTTCAAGGCTTTTAAGTCAATCTAGCTTTATTTTTTTGAAAAATGTTTCTGGCTTTATTATCAATCTCATCAAGTATATTGAAAGCGGCGATGAGCAGTACAAACCGAAAAAGGGAGCCTAACCGGGCGCCGGAGCCATCCGGCGTCCGCTTTTATTTCGGCGCTCGGGCCACCGCCTCCTGCTCCAGTCTGCGCACAATGACGGCCCACATCTGCTCCGCCATCTCCTCGCTGGTCCCGCTGAAGCTGTTGCCCGTGACCACGAGCTGGATGCCCCCGGCGCTCTCCCCCGCCGCGTCCTGAGCCCTGGCCTGGGCGGCGGTGAGCACCCGCTCTCCCTCGTGGAGCAGCGCCGGGTACTCGTCATAGGGCACCCGGTCCAGACCGAAGGCGTGTCCTCTGTTCGCGTAGCTCCCTTTCGCGTAGCTCCCTCTGGGCGAAGCCAGCCAGCTTGAATCGGGCTGCTCCTTATGGTTACGGGTTGCGTAATCCCCGCGGGACGCATAATACTCGGCGTTTTCCCCTCTGTTGCCTGAACGGATGGTGACGGTAGAGGCAATCCCCTTGCTCAGCTCCTGGCTCAGCCGGTAGCTGGCCTCAGTGGCGTCAGACAGCCCCGCCGTATTCTCCCGGATAGCCGTGATCTCGTCCAACTCAATGTCATTGAGCGTTTTGATAAAATCGCTGTTTTCAAAATACGCTTTGCCCAGGGCCTCAGTCTGCTCATACAGGCTTTCCAGCTTCGCCCCGGCCTCCGCATCCGTCCCGCCGCTCTCGGCATACTGCGCCTTTAGCTCGGCATACTGCCCGGACAGTTCCGCCAGCTTGGCGTTCTCCTCCTCGCTGAACACGCTGCCCTCCTTGCCCAGCAGCACCGCCTCCAGCGCCTCCCGCACATACTGCTCCTCCAGGTTCTCCCGCCGGGCCTGGTTCTCCCCCATGATGGCGTTGATCTCCCCCATGGCCTCCCCCAGCTCGCCGCCCAGGGCGGTCATCTCCGCATCCACGCCCTGCTTGCGCAGCTCATTGTAGGCGTCTCCGCCCTTGGCCTCCAGCGAGGCCGTCAAATCCCCCAGGTTGTCCGCCATGGCGTCATAGGTGCCCGCCAGGTCGTCGGACAGCCCGCCGAACTCCTTTTCGATGAACGCCAGGATGGCCGCCGCCGCGTCCTCGCCTCCCACCTGCCCTTTGCTCACCATCCCGGACACAGTGCTCTTGTCCACGCCCAGCTCATCCGCCAGCGCCTGGTCCACGTCCACCCCCCGCTCCCGGAAGTAGTTCAGATATTCCTGGGTGGCCTTGCCCGTGGTGCGCATTCGGGACAGCCCGGAGATCATCATGTTCACGTCACTGGAGCTGAGATTCAGCCCTGCTGTGGCGTCGGACAGGTTTTGCAGGACATCCAACGCCTCATCCGGGTCATAGCTGTTCAGCAGCAGCTTGGCGTAGCCCGTGATCTCGTCGTAGTCGTAGTTGGTCTTGGCCGCCATGGTCTCCACCCTGCCCAGGTATTCTCTGGCCTCGTCCTCCCCGCCCAGCCGCTGGGCAAAAGCCATCCGGGTCTGCTCCCGGCCCCCGGCGATGGTAGAACCGCTCTCCACCATCTCCCCGGACCGGCCCTTCACGTCCTCATACAGCCCGCCGTAGTAGTCCTTAAATGCGTCGTCCTTGTTGGACCACTGCTCCACCGAGCCGGAAATCAAGCCGGCTATACCGCCCAAAATAGTCCCAATCGCAATGCCCGGAAGTCCCAATATCGCCCCTGCCGAACCTCCGGAAATCGCACCGCTTAATCCGCTCATGGCCAAACTTCCCATATCGCTGCCCAGAGCAGAACTCAATACTGCGCCTCCGAGGTTTTGCGCCAAATCGGACAGCTTTTCCCCGATATTTAGTCTGTCCAGAATCTTAGAAGGATCCAATCTGCCCCCCATGTCTCCCCAGCCTGCGCCTAAATTACCGCCCACTCCGTTCAGCTCGCCCTTACGAATCGCTTCCACTGTTTCTTTATAGCTTTTTCGATTGGCGCCCAACTGGGTATCGACTTCCACCAGCGCTGCTTTTAACCTCGCGTGATTTTCGATGGCTTGGTCCAAATCCAGCTTCATCATCTCATCGCCATACTCGTCATACGCTTTCTGTAGCTCATTGACTACTTTCTCCGATGCCTTCATCTCCGACTGGAGCCGTGTCTGCTCCTCCATCAACGACTTGCTCGCCTTTGCAAAACCCTCCGTGGTCTGTTTCAGCTCCTGCGTTTCCTTATCCAGCGCGCGGGTCTTATCTGTCAGCGATACTAATGTGCGCTCAGAACTGCCGCTTTGAATGGAAATATATAGGTTTAAACTCTCGTTTGGCATATAATTTTCTCCTTGACCCCGCCAAGGGCATATGGTATGATCAAATCAAAAAAGAGGTGGTACTATGCTGGCCGCAACACGGTCTATGATCTTGGGGCTCATCATCGGCGGGCCCATCGCGCTGATTGGTTTTTTCATCGTATGGACTTTATTCCTCAACCATCTTCCTTTTTTGAGTACTTTCGAACAGCGCAAAGCCTTGTTTCGCACACCTAAATGCGTGGCTGGAATAGTCTGTATGTTCGTTGGCCTTATCATTATGTTGCTTGGAGTACTTCCCACTCTTTTCGCATAGAGGCCCTCCCGCCGCCCCCTCCGGGGCGGCGTTATTTTTTGCCCCAACCCTCGCTCTCCCGGCTGGCGAAGGCGTAGGTCAAATCCCGGCACCCCGGCCGGCGCAGCTGCTCATACGCCGCCCAGGGCATTACCCCCTTGTGGCGGAACAGCCAGTACAGGAGGGACAGCTCCGGGTCGCTGCCCTCCTCTATCCGTTTTTTATCTCACGGATGGTGTTCTGCCGGTAGCCGCTCAGCCGCTCCACCGCCCGGGACAGGTCCGCGATTTCCCCCGGCAGCAGCATGGCCTTCACCGTCTCCGCCGGCGTGGCCCCGCCGAACTTGGCCTTCAGTCCCTCGTCCCGCAGCTCCTCGCACCCCGCCAGCAGGATGTGGATTTCCTGGTCGTGCTCTATTCCCCTCAGCTCCTCCGCCTTGCCGTAGGGCAGCGCCCGCAGCTCCACCGCCACCGGCTCGCCCAGCGCCCGGCTCAGCCGTTTGATTTCGTACTTGGCCGTGGGCAGGGTTTTCTGCACGTCCGCCGCCTCCGGGCGGAGCATCTGATCCAAAAACTTGCTCAACTTAGATTCCCTCGCTTTCTGTTTTCGTGGGGCCTGGCCGCGTCTGTGCGAACGCAGGAGCGGCGATCAGCGCCCTGTAGCCTATCGCCGCCCCAAAGCGAGCGCAGGCGCGGCCAGACCGCCCAGTTTACTGCGCCTGAATCACGTCCAGCCACTCCCGCCGGGTGAACGTGAACGGGTGGGTGGTCTTGCCCACCTGTCCGGCCTGGAAATCCATAATGGTCTCGTCGTCGAAGCTCACGTTGTAAAGCGCCACCCGCTCCGCGCCGTAGGCGTCCGGGTCGGCCAGCTTGCCCACGATGGTGGCCCGGATGTCCCGTCCCTCCATGAGCTGGTCCGCCCGGCTCACATTGCGGGTGTACACCTTGTTGACGGTGATGGACCCGGTGCCCTTGATGCTGGTCACCTTGCTGCCCACCGCCATCTCGCCGCACAGGTTCACGTCCGTCTTGTTAAACGCGAACTTGGCCTGGAACGCGCTCAGCTCCGCCCACAGCTCGCCGTCCACCCACACCTCGCCCCAGGTCCCGGAGATCACCCGCTGGTCTAACATTGCCATATGCTCTCCTCCTTAAATCTCCACCGCAACGAGGATATCCTCAATCGCGTCCAGAATCTTGCACCGCACCAAAATAAACACCTGGGAGCCGGTGTCCGCCTCCCGCAGCTCCCGCTCGCTCATCGCCTCGGTGTCCATCCCACGGCTGGCCAGGTACTGTTCCTGTGCGTCCACGTCGATGTCCACCGTGTACCCCGGCTGAACCAACTGGTCCCGCTCCAGCCCCATGAAGTACCCCCGAATGGCGGCCACCAGCAGCATCTTGTTGTCGTAGCTGTTGGCATATTTGCCCACGTACTCGTCCTCGGCGGTGGCGGAGATGTCCGTGCGGATCAAGTCCATGATCTCCACAATCTTGATTTTCTTGAAGCTGTCCAGCATCCCCTGGCTGGTGGTAATCAGGCTGGTCACCGCCCGGTTCAGCTTCACCTTCCGCCCGTCCCAGCGCAGGGCCAGCTCCCCGGCTCCCACCGCCTCGTCGCTCTCATCCTTGGTCAGCCGCGCGCAGTCGCTCAGCTCGGGCAGCGGCGCGTAGGTGGCGGAAATCTTCATGGGCGTGCCCGCCAGCAGCCCCGCAATCCGGGAGCAGTATTCCGCCGTGGCCCATACCGTGGTGCCGTCCGTCATGGCGTCCCCGGTAAAGTTCACAATGGCGTAGTTGTCCGCCGGGTGGTTGGGCAGCACCGCTTTGTACTTGGCCCCATTGTTCAGCCGCTGGCTTTTCACCCAGCTGGCGATGTCCGCCGCCTCCTGCTCCGTGCAGCCTGCCGGGCCGCAGATGTAGTCGAACGTCTGGGCCGCCATGTAATCCAGGGCGGCCGTCAGTTCCTCCTGCTCCCCCAGCACATAGACGATCACCTTCCTGGGCGGCGTGACATAGCCCAGGAACGTCCGCTTGATGTAGTCCTGTGTCTCCTTGCCCAGCACAGCCGGGGTCTGGCTGGCCTGGGTAATGGAAAAGGGAGCCTGCGCCGCCTCGTCCCGGACGATGAGGGCCACCGTGCCCTTGCTCCCCCGGGTGATGGCGGAGATGCCCAGCTCGGTGAAGGTCACCGAAATCTGGGGACTTGTGAGTTTAGCCATGTGTTGTTACCTCCTGTTTGATGTGCAGCGCGCCCATGTCGGGCAGTTGCTGCATCTGCATAAAGTCCTGCCGGCTCAGCGTATAGCTCAGGGTGACGGTAACGGCGGCAAAGTCCATCCCGTTGTCCATCTCCCCCTCGTCCAGCACACGGGGCGCTCGGTCCTTGACCCTGATATACCCAGGCAGGAACAGTCCCAGCAGCGTCATTTGCCGCCGGGCCAGCTCCTGGTCGTCCTGCTGGTGATAGGCGTCCACCGGCACAAAGGTGGTCAGGGTGAATTTGGGCCGCAGTTCCACCCCGCCGCAGGAGGCGTTGGGGAAAAACTTCCCGCCTTCGGAAAGCGCCAGCAAATTACTGGGCCGCTCAAATCCTGTGGGGGTGTAATCCCGGTAGAGCTTTTCACCCGGAAAAGCCTTCTCCACCAAGTCCGCTATAGCGTCTGCAATGTCGTTGTTTGTAACCATAGGCATCGCCTCCTTTTATGGAATGTGCTCTGCCAGATCAGCCGCTCAGGTGGTCCATGAGACGCCGCCTCATCCGTTCAACTGACTCTTGAATCACCATCTTCGCCTGAATCTGGCTCATGCCGCCCCCGCGCCTTCCCGGATCCGCCTCATCGCGTCCACCACAAATCCACCATCCTTTCCGGCGGTTGACCTCCCCTCCAACATAGCGTTGAATTATCAGTCAACCGTCCTCCCCAACGCGAACTTGCTCTTGCGCGGGTCTGGCCCATAGGGCGTGGTAGCGAGCCGCACCATCCCATCCGCCCCTGCCGGCAAACCTGGGATAAGTTTCATGATTTTGTGCATCGCCAGCGCCCTTTAGCAAAAATTTTTTCATTTCCGGGGCAAGGCTTGTCCTGCGGCGGGATTAACCGCCTGAAGCCGTCACCAAATTCCCTGCCCAATCAGTCCGGCCGCAACAACCTCCCGGACATTGGCCAAAAACGCGGCCTCCTCCTCCGGGCTTTTCGGCTCGCGGGCGATGGTATAGGCCCTACTTGTGCCCATGTTCCCCGGCCCCTCGATGGTCGTGACCTGTTCCACCAGGGTGGGCTGCCCATCAATCGTCACCGTTTGGAGCCCCTTCTCCCGGGTGATTTTTACCTGATACTCTTTCTTCCCATCGGTCCTCGTTTTGTACTCAGTGGTCGTCGTCATGGTATCGCCTCCCCTTGAGGGTATGCCACTGGACCTGTCCCATTGACCCCGCCGGGGTGGATTTTCAGCGGCAAAATTCAAACTTCGGCTTCGTCAAGGCTGAATACTCAGAAAGACAAAACATAAAATGTTGATATCCGTTCCATCATATGTAATCTTCTCAATTAACTCAGTTAATTTTTTCTTGACAACTCAAATTTGCCATAGTTTAATATGGATAGAGGAGGCGGTTCCTTGAATGAACGCATTCTTGCAATCATCACTGCCAAGGGCATAAGGAGAACAGAATTTGCCCAAAAGCTCAATATATCGCAAGCATATACTTCACAATACAGACTGGGTGTAAATACCGGTAATTGCCAAAAGAGAATCCCGCCCATAAAAGATGTCATCATATCCGCCGGAGGGCGGGAAAAATAAAATGTGCCCGAATCGGGCACAAAGAAGGAGAGCATTATAATGGCTTTTAATGCAAGCACATCAGGTCACCAAATTATTGAATATAGTCCAGACGATACATTTTCTGCACTTCTCACCGCTTTATCAAATTCTAGTCATTATACTGTCAAAGATTCAAATAAATCTGCGCGCACTATTATGATTTCAACGGGTGTTTCATGGAAATCTTGGGGCGAGAACTTGAATATCGCAATTAGCCCCGCAAATGATGGATTTTCTGAAGTTTCCATCCATTCCTCATCTAAGTTTGGTGTCGCGGATTGGGGTAAAAATCAAGAGAATTTTAACACTATTTTAAACCTACTTGCTATAGAACTGGAGCAGTACGAAAAGGTAACACAAGCAACTAAAACAGTTTCAGATGATATACCTACACAAATTAAAAAGCTGGCAGATTTAAGGGACGCTGGCATTTTGACGGAAGCAGAATTCCAAACTAAAAAGGCTGACCTTCTCGCAAAGATGTGATTCTTTGATAGTTGCCCCCCAAAAAAATAACTTCCCCACAAACACTGTACCCTTTACTCCTGAGAGCAAAACAATAGAATGTGCCCGATTCGGACACAGGAAAGGAGCGTCCCATGAACAACGAAGAAAAGATTTTAGCAATCCTGGAAGAACACAGCAAGATGTTTGAGAAAATGCAGGCAGATATTTCTGGCCTAAAAGCTAGTCAATCCGCTATGCAGGACGACATCACCGGCATCAAACTCCGTCTGGAGCTTGATGTGGAAAAGCGGTTTGATGCTGTCAACGAGGGCATCGACGCCATTTTGGCGCAGCTGACGCCTAAGAGCCGGGTAGACGAGCTGGAATCTGACGTGGTCGTCCTGAAAACCGCCGTCAGGCTGCTCACCCAGGAGGTCACCGAGCTGAAAAAAGCCCAGTGAGCGCCGTTGCTTTTCCCGAGCAGCTCCTCCCTGTCCTCACCCGTTACCGCGAGCGATACCACTGGGGCTGGAGCATAACCACACGGCTCATCAATCGGTATTGTGGCACGAATTACACAGAAAAACAGCTGAAAAAGCTGTACCGTCAACAGGCAAAGCAACAAAACGAATAGCAAAATTCCGCCCCGGTGCCGTCACACCGGGGCGGACGATTAGAGGTGAGTCCATATGCCGCCAAACGATAGAGATATGCTGGGCAAAACCGCCGCCGTATATCTCCGAAAATCCAGAGCGGAAGAAGGCCTGGAGACGGACGAGGTCCTGCGCAATCACAGGCAATGGCTGACAGAGTGCGCAGACCGGCACGGCCTGGATATTGTAGCCTATTTCCCGGAGGTGGTCAGCGGCGAAAGCCTCTATGCCCGCCCGCAAATGCTCCAAATGCTGGAGGCCGTGGAGGCCGGGGAATATGACGCGGTGCTCTGCATGGACCTGGACCGGCTCTCCCGCGGCCGAATGAAGGACCAGGGCATTATTCTGGACGCCTTTCGGGACAGCGGCACGCTCATTGTAACTCCTGACAAGGTATATAACCTGACAGATGAGATTGACGACGAGCTGGCCGAGTTTAAAACCTTTATGTCCCGGCGGGAGTACAAGATCATCAACAAACGTCTGCGCCGGGGGCTGCTGCGCTCCATTCAGGACGGCTGGT
>ERZ808046.947-NODE-947-length-16431-cov-3.735233_pt1 | contig 16431 bp, 11 predicted proteins | sample MGYA00380196_ERZ808046 | MGnify/ENA primary metagenome ERZ808046 (study PRJEB31490, sample SAMN06133421) | mouse gut metagenome | isolation source: Z6_2 | host: mice | place: China: Chengdu | collected 2015-05 ...
GGAGCGGATTCTACAGTTACCTTATTCCCATTAATTGCTTTGATTTTCTTTGTTTCAGGAACATTACTAGTTCCGCCATTCGCATCATAATTAACTGTAAATTCTTTTGCCTTTATTGTAGATGTAATAACATATTTTTCATACCCGTTATTCCTATCAAACTTAACCGATACAGGTTCGTTAGCAGAAGGATCTACTATTTCTCCTTGACCATACGTGGAGCTGTATTTTTTAACCTGAATATTCGTAACTTCATATTTTGATTCATCACAGTTAAATCTGATTTTTCCATACGTACCCTCTGAATTATTATCATAGTACATGGATCCACTGTCATAATCATTTTTTCCTGTCTCTTCATTCTTAATGATAACTTGGATTATTTTATTACTGGTTTTTCCTGGACCATACGGCCAGTCACCAAGTATAACCTTTACATCCGAATCACTTTCTCCTTCTGTGTCAGTACGGACAATGTCATATTGGGCTGCTATCTTTGTAGCAGCATTATTCCAATTTTCTCCCTCTAAATCTGAAGAAAATTGTACTTGACCATTTTCAAATTTTAATCTGGCAACTTTATCACCTTCTTTAATTATTGAACCCCAATCATCGCCAGAGTTGTAATTATGACTATAAACCGTCCCTGTAAACAGATAGCTTTCACCATCTCCCTCTATATGGCTTGGAATAACATCTGCCAAAACAACCGGCGTTCCGTCTGCCGGCAGATATACAGTAATAGGTATATTCTTATCCTGATTTGTTACCCATACCCCAATTGTTATTGTTTTAGGTTCAGCTTTATATACAGTTATTTGAATTTCGTCATATACGCCCTGTCTTAAACCTTCAGCTCTAATCGTAACTGTACCCTGACCTTTTGCAACAACCTTTCCAGTACCATCAACTGTTGCAATAGATGCATCACTACTTGACCACTCGATAACCTTGTCAACTACTGTCTCTGGTAGTACGGATGTGTTCAACTGGACTTCGTCACCTACTATAAGGTAATCTCTGTCGTAACCGATGATCTTAATTTGTTCTGCTCTTACGTTTACAACTTCGATGGTTACCGAAGCGCTGCTCTCTGGATCAACTACTGAAGTTCCTGTAATTTTTACAAATCCGGCTTTTTTCGTAGTGACAACCCCATTCTCATCCACTGTTGCAATCTCTTCATTCCCTGAAGTCCAATTCACTCCCTGTGGATATTCTTCCGGTTTAATGATCGCATGAACATTGACTGTTTCACCTACTGTGGCAAATGTTCTGTCTGCGACTACGAAAAATTCTGTCAATGTCACTTCTTGAACCGTCACGTCATATGTGCCTGTCACTGTGCTGCCTTCTTCATTTGATGTTGCCGTGATTGCTGCTTCTCCTTCTGAAACACCCGTCACAACACCATTCTCATCTACAGTAGCAATGTTTTCATCGCTTGATGACCATGTTACAGTTTTTTCCGTTGCATTCTGCGGCTGAACATCTGCTGCAAGTTCTAATGTTCCGCCTTTATACAAAACATTTCCTTCTGAACCACCCTTTGGTGCAACTGTAATTCCTGTTACGGAAACACTGGATACTGTTACCGTAATAGATGCTGATTTACCACTGGCATCTGCCGCTGCTGCTGTGATTGTTGCTTCTCCCGCTTCGTTTGCAGTTACTTTACCGTCAGCACTAACAGAAACAACTGATGTATCAGATGATGTCCATTTAACATCTTTTTTTGCATTATCTGGTGTAACAGTTACGCCTAAAGTCTTTGTATCCCTCACATTCATCTGCAGAGAATCCATTGCTTTTCCGTCTGCTGTGATTGTAATAGATTCAACCGAAGGAGCCAATACTGTTACCTCATAAGTATTTGAATCTCCTAAGAAAGACCAGCTATGTGTGATGGTAACAGTACCTGCGCTTACACCGGTAACTGTTGCAGTTTTTCCATCCCCAACAACAGTTGCGACATTAGGATTTGATGACTTCCAGTTATCCGTCTGAAATAGGCCTGATGCTCCTTTATCATCTTTCAGTGTAAGCGTCTCTCCGACATTTACTGTATTCTTTCCATTCTCCTCTGTGATTGAAAACAATGCCGAACCATTTGCCGGTGCTCTGTTTGGTCTCAGCACAGGAGCTTTTGTTGATTCTTCTTCGGACTTTTCATTTTCAGTCTTTTGATCCCCGGCTTTCTTATCTTCCTCAGTCTTATTTTCCTCTGCCGGTTTTTTGTCTTCCTCAGCTTTGTTTTCCTCTACCGTTTTTTTGTCTTCCTCAGCTTTATTTTCCACTGCCGGATTCTGTCCTTCTACCGAATCTGCTTTTGGAATTTCTTCCTTATATAATGTAGTAATCTGCTTATCTTCTGCAATTACCATTTTATAAGTAGAAATATTTCCATTTGCTGACTCTGGATTAAGGATGTTTCCATACTGATCTTTTACCTGGTCAACTTTAAAGTTCCCTTTAGTTTCTATTTCAAAGTAGAGAGTAGTACCTTCTTTTACTTCCTTAATATATTGTCCATTATTATAGGAAGCATTTGTTTTGCCTTCGCCGTCTGCCCACACACGGATTGTTCCTCCGTCGGCTGCCGGCTGTACAAATACAACATTCCATATCCTCTCTACTTCTTCGGACGGAACCTCTGATTCCTCCGGAGTCTGTTCCGGTGCCTCCGCTACAGGCGCCGTCGGCTCTTCTGCTGTAGGTTCTTCCGGTGTTATCTGACCTTCTGTTCCTTCTGTTTCAGATTCCTCCGGTTGTGTCTGTTCCTCCACTACCGGTTCTTCCTGCTGTGGAATTATTATCTCCTCCACGTTTGTTACCGGTTCGGTCTCACCCTGAACAGGGGTCTCTGCACCCTCACCTTCTGTTTCATCCGCGACACCATCTACAGTTGCTTCTGTATTCCCCACACCGTCAGTCGCCCAAAGGAAACCTTCAGTATGTGTCAGGCATGTGCCTGTTACCATTGCAACTGCAAGCAATACTGCGAGACATCGCTTGAAATTCTTTTTCATAATTCTTCTCTCCTTTCTTGATTTTCAGTCATTTCAGACCGTACCACTCTTTACTCTCTGTGTTCCTATATTAGTATTATTTAGGAAATCTCAACTAAAAGAGGTCGGAATAAATTTCCTATACTATATAAGAGTGTTTGAAAATCTCAAAAGGCTCACTTTTTTAACATTTTTACAAATTTTTTCACATTTTGGGGAAAACTTTTTACATGACTCTGTTTAGACGTTGAGATATCTCCAATTAAGCAGTAATATCAGAAAAATCGGCAAGTCAAACTGCCAATCACTTAATATTCTTTATCATGATATCAGGGTCAAAAGGTCATTCCACCACGTCTGTTCACACACTGGTGGTGGAATGACCTTTTGACCCGTCCCGATATCTTATAATTAAATAATTATTTTTATGCGCTATAGAAATATTTTAATTTCTTATATTGTTTCTAAGTTTCTTATGATGTTTTCAAATTTCTCTGTTATTGCAGACTAATAACCAACTGCAGCCTATTGCCTGCAAAATCCAGAACATATACATTCAAAGTTCCCTTCGGATATGGTAATACAACGCAGCCCGTTTCTTCGTCAATTGATTGTGGCTGCACTATCACGCCATCTTCACTGACAATCGTAATGTTTTCATAATCAATACCTGAATCTGCATCAGACAGATAAAGAGTCATCACTCCGTTTTCTGTATCTGAAGAAGTTAAAACAGGAGGTTCCAAATCAACATTTCCTACATTAACATACTGTACGGACTGCTGATTATTCAACAATGTAACCGTGACCTTCATTCTTCCATTTATCGCCGGTTCAATAGAATACACATGTGCATCCATTTCATATACCGGAATATTGCGTTCGTCGATTTCCGCAGTTACACGTTTCACAAGCATTTTAGATGTAACTTTCAGAGTATATGTCGGATTCGTTTCTGTCCCCGTCATATTCGTTTGAATGGTAAATGTTGCCGGAATAAACAGAAGCGGAAGCAGCATGAATAATACCATGATTACGACGATAATCATCCTTTGCAGAGAAAAACGTTCTTTACGATAATTACTGTAGGCCGTCAGTACCTCAAGCGGCACAGAAGCGGGCTCCACATTACTTTCCTTGAATACATTTTCAAGTATTCTGCTTGCGTCCTCTAACTTTAATTCAGACGGCTGATTCATTGTTTTCTCAAATATCGACATTGTAGAACTCACCTCCTTAAACCTGCTGTAAAACCTGTGCCAGACGTTTTTGTCCGGCTTTTAAGTAACGCTTGACAGAGCTTTTACTAATATCCATAAGCATGGCAATCTCATCCAGCTTCATTTCTTTGTAATACTTTAACAGAATAACCTGAGATTCCGTAAACGGCAGCTTCAAAATCTGATTGATCAAATATTCCTGAGCATCGATTCTGCATACCACATCCTCTGTTATATTTTGACCATCTATATATCCCCCCCCTGTATTCTTCAAGGCTAAAAGTATCTAAAAACTCATTACCTTCTTCCATTTCTTGATTATAACGCTGATATTTCTTATTCATATTGTAGCAGACGCGGAAATTTATCTGATTCAGCCACGAAATAACAAGTGTCGGATCCTTTAATTTAGATAAATTTTTAAGAGCAAGAATATATGTCTCCTGCAAAGCATCCTGCGCAAGATATTCATCCCTCAGATAGCGATAGGAAAATGTATACTCTCGCTGATACGTGGCGGCATACAGCTCGGCAAAAGCATCGCTATCGCCACTCTGTGCCCTGGTGACCAGCTGCGCTATGTATTTGTAATCCAGCGATTCCATTTAACTGCCCCCTTCATCTTTAATCCTTTATCTTTAATCCTTCATTTTTAATCCTTAATCCTCGTATTAGAAAGAGCAACTAGCTGAGTAATTGTTTCTATATCAGAATTCTCATTAAACGCAATTCCATATCTGAAATTAATCGGAAACCGCGATTCGCTTTCATTATACTTATTGATGCGCTCAGTAATTCGCTCCAGAAATATGTTCATTTTTTCCTTATCACAGTTCTCGATAATAGCCAGAAACTTATTTCCGCCATTTCGTCCTACGAAAGCATGCCCCAGAGCCGCCGACTGAATAATACCGGAAAAATCTCGAATAATCTCATTTCCTGCTTCATGACCATTTGCCTGATTAATATCCTGTAAATTAGTCAGTTCAAACATCACACTTCCAATATCCTTGGGCAGCGGCTTACCCTGATATTTTTTTATTTCATTATCGCAGCTGTATCTGTTCGCAATTCCTGAAACGGGATCAGATGAAACAGCATAGTTTAATTCCTTATAATCTTTTTTAAACGAAGAAAAGAACGTAAAATCTAAAAAAATGAAAATGAATGAAATACCGCATACCGCCCATAACAAAATACAGAGCATACGTATATGTGAATCTGTCGCTATTAGCTGATAGAGTTCCTTATCTGTCAGTATGATATATAATGACATACATGCTAATGCAATAAAAATCACTAATTCTATTGTTTTATAAACATCAAATTTTTTCATAATTAATCATTCTCCTGTTTATCAAAAACTGATTTTCTGTACTCTATGTCATTATAGCATGTTACTCTATCAGCCGCAATGTCATTAAATTTCATTTTAGTAATGCTTATCATGTGATTAAATTTTGTGAAATTTGCCGAATTGCAATCTGCTTATCGAAAATGTATAATAAAAATACTTTATCGGATGATTATTTCAACGTCCGGTTGTTTCTAAAACAGATTCCTGTTTTAGAGTAATCAGTAAGTATCCGGCGATTCTGCCAGAAACTCACAAAATTATATTTTTAATAGACTTTTACTGGTGGGACGGACATGGTATAATATGAACACTTGACGAGGTATTATCGAGTCTAGTGAGAATATATACACAGTATAATGTGAAATAATTCATTTGAATCCTGCTTTAGAAAAGTCAAATGCAGCATGAAACATTTAACAAAAAGGAGGGTTTGAATGAATCAAACAAAAGACAATTTTATTATGTTACCCACGGTAGATATCTGCTTTAAGGAACTGATGCAGAATCCAAAGGTAAGAAAAGGCTTTATTGCGGCTTTGCTGGGAAAACATCCGGAAGAGATTCGGGAGACTACACTATTACCGACAGCTCTTCGGCAGGGATCTCCCAATGATAAGCTGGGAATATTGGATGTCCGTGTGTTGCTGGAAGATGAGACACAGATGGATTTGGAAATGCAGGTCGCATATTTTGAACATTGGGATAAGCGAATCCTGTTTTATCTGGGAAAGATGTATACAGAACAGCTGCAAAAAGGAGAATCCTATGAAAAGCTGAAGAAGTGTATACATGTCAGCATTTTAGACTTTGTTCATTTTGAAGAGGACGATGAATGCTATCGGACGATTCGGTTTGGAGATGTGAAAACAGGAAGGGAGTATACTGACTTGTTTGAACTTCAGATTTTAGAACTGCCTAAACTTGCGAAACATCTAAAAAACAGAGAAGATGTGATTCAATGGATGCGTTTCTTTAGTGGGAAAAATAAGGAGGAATTCGAAATTATGGCAAAAAAAAATGAATATCTGGATGAAGCATATCAGGCATTAAAGAAGATGAGTGCAGATGAAAAGAAGCGCTTGATATACGAAGAAAGAGAGAAAGCGCTGAAGGACTATAATACACAGATGAGCAGTATGCTTAGGCGGGGGTTGGAGCGAGGTTTGGAACAAGGCTTGGAGCAGGGTTTGGAGCAGGGCTTGGTGCAGGGCTTGGAACAGGGTTTGGAACAAGGTTTGGAACAGGGTTTGGAACAAGGTTTGGAACAGGGTTTACAGCTTGCTAAACAGATGATTCAACTGGGACAGCAAGGAAAGTCGTATGAGGAAATTGCAGAAATCTGCGAAACAACAATAGAAAATGTAAAAGATATACTTTATAATGTATTATAATGTACCCTACAATGTGGACATAAGTATAAGGTAACAAATCCTTAAAAATGGACAGCGGTTAAATGTATCAGGAGAACAAAAACAGAAATACTGAGAATACTGAATCTCCTTCAGTTTCATCGGTATTTCTGTTTTAGATATATTTGCAAATCAAAATAGTATTTATAAATGATTTTATATTACTGATCCATTCCACATGCGGTTGCTGTTTTAATCAAACTACGGTCGTTCGTCACTGCGTCATAAAAGCGGAATCCACCGGAAAAATTGTATGTTTCATAACCATTCCCTTCCAAGATACGTGTAGCAATATAGCTTCTTAGTCCGCTTTGACAGATTACATACACCGGCTTTTCTTTCTCAATTTCATCCAGATGTTCCCGAAGCTCATCTACCGGAATATTTCTAAATCCTTCAATATGTCCCCTGCTAAATTCACCAGCCGTCCTTACATCCAACAGAGTCACACTTCCATCTTGCGGCAAAGCATTGACATCTTCCATATGCCACTGTTTTAGGATTCCTTTGGAAATATTTTCAATCATAAAGCCTGCCATATTTACAGGATCCTTTGCAGAGGAATACGGCGGTGCATATGCCAGATCCAAATCTTTTAGCTGTGTTGCTTTCAGTTTCGCATGAATTGCGGCTGCCAGCACATCAATGCGTTTATCCACGCCTTCATATCCTACAATCTGAGCCCCCATCAGACGGTATGTTTCTTTTTCAAATACAATCTTCATAGTCATAACCTTACCACCAGGATAATATCCTGCATGGCTCATAGGAGAAAGTATCACAGTATCTACGTCCATTCCGGCCTTGCGGGCATTTGTTTCATTTATTCCGGTTACAGCGGCGGTCATATCAAACACCTTTATAACAGAACTTCCCTGGCTGCCCAGATAGCGGCTGTCGCCGCCGCAGATATTATCAGCAATGATTCGTCCCTGTTTATTGGCTGGTCCGGCGAGAGAAATCAATGCATCTTCTCCGGTCACATAATGTTTCACCTGAACTGCATCACCGGCAGCATAAATATCTGGTATAGAAGTTTCCATGCGGTCATTGACTACAATACTTCCTTTTATACCTAATTCCAATCCAGCTTCTTTTGCAAGATGTGTATCCGGAGTAACACCGATTGCCATAATGACAATATCTGCATGAAGAGGCTTTTCATCTTTTAGTAAGACATCTATACCTCCCTCTTTTTCTTCAAAGCCCTCTACTGTATGACCTAGAGCTAGTTTCACACCATGCTTACGCATTTCACCATGTATAAAGGACGCCATATCTGCATCAAAAGGATTCATAAGCTGTTTTGGACGCTGTACAATGGTTACATCCATTCCCAGCTCTTTCAAGTTTTCTGCCAGCTCCAATCCAATGAAACCGCCGCCTGCCAAAACTGCAGATTTCGGATGCTTCTGATTAATATAATCTTTAATACGGAATGTATCTTCTACTGTACGAAGTGTAAACAGTTTCTCAATGCCGATTCCCGGCAGCCGCGGCTGTGTAGGCTTTGCTCCCGGGGAAAGAATCAGCTTGTCATAGCTTTCTTCAAATTCTTCTCCGCTCTCAAGATTTTTAACTGAAACCGTCTTTTTCTCCGGATGAATTGCTGTAACCTCATGATGGACTTTCATATCTATATGAAATCTTGAGAAAAAGCTTTCTGGTGTCTGAAGCGTGAGATCTTCCGGATCTATAATTGTACCACCTATATAGTAAGGTAGTCCACAGTTTGCATACGAAATATATCCAGACCGTTCAAATACAACAATTTCCGCTCTTTCATCTAATCTTCTGATACGCGCTGCAGCAGTTGCCCCTCCTGCCACTCCTCCAATAATGACTGTTTTCATCTTTATCTTTCCACCTTTCCTGAATATGCGGCAATACCGCCAATATTAGTTACATTCACATATCCCATTTTCTTCAGCATATTCGCTGCCTGCCCACTTCTAGAGCCAGAATAGCAATACGTATAGATTGGTGTCTCTTTTGTTTTTACTACAGAAGCCACTTTATCTATTTTCTGAAGCGGGACATTTTTACTTTCAGGAATATGTCCTTCCTTATATTCCTGTTCCGTACGTACATCTAACAATACCGCATCCGATATTGTACTATATTCTTCTACTCCATGATTAATATCCTTTTGTTTAAAAATATCGAAAATTCCCATATCTATTATCCTCCTGCAATATAGTAAATATTATCTTCTAACGGATTCCTAAACGCCCCTTTCATGTATTCTCATCATATCATAGTTCACTTAATCAATCTGTGATATTATCACGAAAAAATGGGAAATAATTTCACCATCCGGCAATCTCATTTCCCATTTCTTACCTTTCATTTCTCATCTCATTAAATTTCTCATCTCATTAAAAAGGACTATCTGTCAAAAATTGATGTTCCCTTGTAACCAGATTGTTCCTTTAAACCTGCGTCCTATTTCAGGTTCCCCGAGAACCTGTTTTTTCGGTACACAAACGTCAAAATACAATTCATTTACATTCAGCTTCATCTGATACAGCATCTCTTTCGTCAATGTATTTTCCCGTTCACGGACTGCCAATATCTCTCCTAAAATTGAGTACATATCACATTCCACACCATAGGGCATGAAATATGTATCCACAATCGAAAATACATCTTCATTAATCAACCGTCTTGACACCTTTGAGTAAATGTCCATATCATCTAATGTCAATGTTTCAATTGCACTCTGATCTCCATTTCTAGCTGCATTCAACAACTGCGTCCTGTTCTGTGAATTTTTCAACTCATTTTTTACCTGCTGCTCACTCTTGCTGATTGGAAGCAGCACCTTTCCGGATAATGCCAATCCGGAAAGAGTAACTGTTGTATTATGTCCCTGCCATAATCCAAGCTGACATTCCTTCATATATTCAATTCCGTTCTGCACATGGAAAATCAGAGTAATCCCGACTCTCGCATCCTCACAGATACCTATATATTCTTCTTTTGCAATCCGGCGTTCTACTATTACATCCTCATGAGTTGTAATTCCACTTCCCTCAAAGTAAGGAAAATAAGAATCTGCCTCAAAACGCTCCTGTCCGTCTATTTCCCCACATAGAGTAATTCCGATTCCCTGCCCATACTCCTTCTGTAATTCACAGTAATCTGCTTCCTCGTTATAAGAAACAATCATCTGGTGGGTATACTCATCTTCAGTTTTTTTAAGAAGCTGTACCAATTCATTTTTTGTCCGAATATTGCCGAATCCAATTGCTTTTAAATATTGATGCATAAATACTCCATCTATTCATATTCAAATACTTATCCAGTACCTGCACACATTGCTTTTGGTTTACTGTTCAATCGCAAGCTGACCTCCTTCTGTCAGGCTATGCGCCAAATATGAGAATTTCTGGTTTCTAATTCTTCGGAACAATCACTGTATTTCCTCCCATATATGGCTGCAATGCTTCTGGAATCTTTACTGAACCATCCGCCTGCAGATTATTTTCCAAAAGTGCAATGAGCATTCTCGGCGGTGCAACTACTGTATTATTTAGTGTATGCGCAAAATACTTGCCGCTTTCCCCTTTGACACGAATTCCAAGTCTTCTTGCCTGTGCATCTCCTAAGTTAGAGCAGCTTCCTACCTCGAAATACTTTTTCTGTCTCGGGGACCATGCCTCAACATCGACAGACTTTACTTTCAAATCTGCAAGGTCTCCAGAGCAGCACTCCAACGTACGAACCGGGATATCTAAAGAGCGGAACAAGTCAACTGTATTCTGCCACAGCTTATCATACCATTCCATACTTTCTTCTGGCTTACAGACAACAATCATTTCCTGTTTTTCAAACTGATGGATACGGTATACCCCCCTCTCCTCAATTCCGTGAGCGCCTTTCTCTTTACGGAAACATGGTGAATAGCTTGTCAATGTCTGCGGAAGCTGATTCTCCGTAAGCTGCGTATCAATAAATTTTCCAATCATAGAGTGCTCGCTGGTACCAATCAGATATAAGTCTTCTCCTTCAATTTTGTACATCATTGCGTCCATCTCGGCAAAACTCATAACTCCTGTTACTACATTACTTCGAATCATAAATGGAGGTACACAGTATGTGAATCCCCGGTTAATCATAAAATCTCTTGCGTATGATATCACTGAAGAATGAAGTCTTGCAATATCTCCCATCAAATAATAAAAACCATTTCCGGCAACCTTTCTTGCGCTCTCCAAATCTATTCCATTAAATCTTTCCATGATTTCTGTATGATAGGGAATATCAAATTCTGGGACAATCGGCTCTCCATAACGCTCTACTTCAACGTTCTCACTGTCATCTTTTCCAATTGGAACAGACGAATCGATAATATTTGGAATTGTCATCATAACCTTTTTCAGATTTTCTTCTACTTCTTTTTCTTCTACAGAAAGCTTCTCCATACGTTCTGCACTTTCCGATACCTGTTTTTTTAATGCTTCTGCTTCTTCTTTCTTTCCCTGTGCCATCATCGCACCTATCTTTTTTGATGCCTTATTCTTCTCTGCGCGGAGAGCTTCTACTTCCTGTTTAATTTCACGGTTTCTTGCATCCAGTTCCAATGCCTTATCAACCAATGGAAGTTTCTCATCTTGAAACTTATTTTTAATATTCTGTTTTACTACTTCCGGGTTACTTCTCACAAATTTAATGTCTAACATATCAATTTCTCCTTTATTCTTTCCTGATTTTTTATCTTTATATTTCATAAGACAAGCGGCAAAATACCTTTTAACGCTTATATTATGTTATATTTCTCCAGATAATTTTTTAATTTAATCATAACTATTCATTGCAGGTCTGACTGTTACGTAAGAACATCTTTAATGTCATAGACCTCCTGAAAAATAGCCTTCTCCAGACATTCTCTTTCTTCTGAAGATAATTCTATATAGCTTTCTCCCTTGACAATTTCCTTGACATAGGTATAAGTCCTCTCTCCACAATGCAGAGAATTTAGTATCCATCCATTGTTTTCTTCATTCAAAAATGCAAGTACAAAACTTAAATTATTATTCATATTCTTAAATGCATTATATCTTACAATGGCCTTTTTCTGATAAGCCTTTTTCTGCTGCTTATATAGTTCCCTGATTTTCTCTTCCGAAACCTCTATCCTCTTTGCAAACTCGTTCAATTCATGCATTCTATCTTGAAAACTTTCTTCCAGAGTTTTCCCATCCTTCCCTTTCATGAACGACGAATAGCTTCGCTTCAAGCGGTTGTATTTCATATTTGAACTGACAAGCATAGCAAATAATACAACCTGTATGAAAACCAGCACAATAACCACATACTCTACATTAATTCCAAGCCCACTCAAGATTCCATCTGTCAATTTCATGCCTCCTTATTTATGGATTGACATTATCATATCATAAATCCTTTCTAATTCATCCTCTGAATAATATTCTATCTCAATTTTACCTTTTCCATTAGCCTTTGTATGGATATTCACCTTTGTTCCCATGATATTCTTCATTTTTTCAATAATATCATCGTACACGAATATATGTTTGTTTCTTTCAGTTTTCTTTTCTTTTTTCGGAGTCTTTAATGATTTTACGAGCTTTTCGGTATCGCGTACACTCAGTTTTTCATCAAAAATCTTATTCGCTATAATGTACTGCTGTTCTTCGTCATCAATTGCAAGAAGAGCTCTTGCATGCCCCGTAGAAATCATATCATCAATAACCATCTGCTGTACACGGCCGCTCAATTTTAAAAGACGCATAGAGTTGGTTACTGCAGTCCTGCTCTTTGAAACTCTTTCAGCAACTTCGTCTTGTTTCAGATTGAATTCCTCCAAAAGTCTCTTGAATGCCATTGCTTCTTCAATTGGATTTAAGTTCTCTCTCTGAATATTTTCAATTAAAGAAATTTCTACAATTTCCTGCGCCGTATATTCTTTAATCAATACTGGAACTTCTTTGATACCTGCCATCTTAGCTGCGCGCCATCTTCTTTCACCGGCAATAATTTCGTAATAACCATCTTTTTTCTGTACGAGAAGCGGTTGAAGGATACCAAACTGTTTAATAGAATCGGCCAGTTCCAGAAGTCCATCTTCATCAAATTCTTTTCTCGGCTGGTCACGATTCGGCTCCACCTCATTGATTTTCAGATATATCTCCCCCGTCTTTTCTTCTTTTAAATCAACTTCATCTTTTATCTCCGTTTCTTTTATATCTGTTGATTCCTTAACTGTGGGTTTTAATGCCTTACTTGCTTTGTCTGGAATAAGGCTGTCCAATCCTTTTCCGAGGCCATTTCTTTTTACCGCCATTACTCTTTTTCCTCCCTTTTGTGAATTACTTCCTCGGCAAGCATCATATAACTTTCTGCACCGGAAGATTTCGGATCATATAGACTAATCGGCATACCATAACTTGGTGCTTCCGCAAGACGTATATTTCTCGGTATAATTGTTTTGTAAATCTCTTGTTCCAGATTCTCTTTTACATTTTCAACAACCTGTAATGACAGATTTGTTCTTGCATCATACATCGTAAATACAACACCTTCGATATACAGATTTGAATTCAACCGTTCCTGTACCAGATTAATTGTATGTATTAACTGGCTCAATCCTTCAAGTGCATAGTATTCACATTGAATCGGAACCAAAATGGAGTTTGCTGTTGTCATTGCATTAATTGTCAGCATACTCAGTGCCGGTGGACAGTCAATAATTATAAAGTCATAATTATCCTTTATCTTTTCCATTGCATTTTTTATTATATATTCCTTATCATCCACTCCAATCAATTCAATCTCCGCAGCAGACAAATCAATATTCGAAGGAAGTACATCTAAATTTTCAATTACATCTTTACAAATGCATTCTTCTATCCCACATTCTCCTATAATCAAATTATAGACACTACTTTCAATCTCATCTTTATCTATACCAAGCCCGCTTGTCATATTTCCCTGTGGATCCAAATCTAAAGATAAAACCTTCTTTCCTAAACTTGCAAGACATGCTGATAAATTAATCGCTGTGGTTGTTTTACCTACACCGCCTTTTTGATTGGCAATTGCTATGATTCTGCCCATTATTCACACTCCTCTTCTTTTGACAATTTCAGTGCGTTATAAATACAATATTTCATACAAAATATTGTATCCCACTTTCTTCAAAATAATGTTATTGCTTTATTATATCACTATTACTCTTTATAATCTATAGCAAATGTTTCACGTGAAACATTTTTCGTAACTATGCGTTACTATTCACGGCCTGGGAGGCCGCAAATAGTAACGCATCTGACCCATTTAAAGTCCCTGCGGCGAGGATCCGGATGCCCGAAAGGGGTGCTTTACTGGCTCGGATGCCGGGCAGCGGTGTGCCCAGGCCCGTGAAAAGTAACAATTATTCTTTATTTTTCATAGGCGTGCCGGTAAATAATAACCTGGACCGGTATTTAAAATCGTCTATTGAAATGGATAATTCAAATTCTTACCATAACGTGTATTCTCCACACAAATCAGCGTAGTAATTGCCTGAGATATAGCGACACGATACGAATATGGAGTAGGATTGTGGGGGGGTACGCAGCACGGTACAATCCATAGGTATCATAGTCGGGGACTTTTGACCTTGACATCATCATATTATCTCATCAAGCAAATCATATATTTCATTACATAGATATAAACCATAATAGTAATAAATCAAAATGCAAGTATGTTTCACGTGAAACATTGGATTTCTGATTGCCAGCAAGACTCATACAAGAATTTAATTTTCTTTCTCATAAGACTTAAGACTCGATTCTAATCTTCTTTGCGGAGATTTAATTATTCTAAACCAATGCATATCTTTATGGTGTACATATGAAATACGGCATAACATTTTTCATTGATGCCGATGTAATTTGAAATATGTGCAAGATTTGGAAACGATTAAATAGGAATAGACTCTTCAACTGATACAGTTTTCTCATCCGCTTCCTATAGAGACAATTGTCATCCCATATATAATATCTAGCTGTTATATATGCTTATCTAATATCTTTCTCAGTAACTACTCAACCATACAGTGGATATATAACATTTCGGCGTAAGCTTGTTTACAGAGGAAAATCACATTTATCCGGTCATATGACGATATGACGTTTAACCATAAGCGAGTATTCAACTGTGGATACAGCAATACTTGCAAATTCTAGCTGTTATGGCTGAATAGATGATTCTGTCATTATATTCCTATTTTCGTTTGCACTTTCCTCTATATCTTATCGAAATTATTTATATACAAAATATTATCCTGCATACATATCCAATAATTTTCACTATATTAGCACAGCATTTCGTAAACAACTATACCAATAACAAAATGAAATACATATAATATATTAATTTTCACAACGATCAAACCATACGACGAATAAATGCAAAATTTCGATGTAAGTATGCTTTCAAAAAAATTCTATTCATCAAACATATTGTGCCTAGCCATAAGAAGGAATTTAATTATGATTACAATAAAAAAACACCGTAAATTAAGGTTAAATAACTATTAAATAGATTTTTTATGCTTGCTGCAAAGACTATAAACAGTGTGACAAAAACGGAATCCTCCTCCGTTATGAAGTTGATTTTGTCAAGAAGTAAATTTCAGAAAACTTATCCAGAAGTTACAATTCACGGCCGATTTACAATTGACAAATTTTCGCACTTATAAGGCTGTGAATTGCAACTGTGCACCCACATTTAAAGTCGCCTACGGCGAGGTAGGCGCACTTTGGCTGACTATACGTATCGGCGACCGACTTATCAGCAAGGTGATAAGTCGGCTGTGAACAATAACATCCAGAAAACATTTTTCACTATTCACAGCCACATAAAGATTTACAGACTGATTCGTCAGACCTGCTTGTAAGAAGCTGACTGATGATTTTTATACGGATGGAAGCAGTCACTTTATTCACATAAGTAAAAAATCAAGCTGCGCCGCAGCGACAGACATCTTTGCTGAATGCTTTTATACATGTAAGTAAATTTACTGTGAATAGCAAAAACTTTTCTCTTTCATAAAATCCACATTTTTCTCTGGAGACATTCTGAAAAATTCTCTGGTCTGACAGTTCCCGGCATTTGCCCACTCTGCTATTCGTGGACTCAGGATTTTTTCTAATAATGTTTCACGTGAAACATTACAAATTTCAGTTCCAATAAGACTGTGAATCACACCCTGTTACTTTTCACGGAGCCGGTCACACCCGTTCCATATCATTTAATTTCTTAAATTTAACTGTTTCATATAAATTCTGTATGTAGTATAATGTATATAAATTCTAGAAATTTTTTTAAGAAACTTATTACGCTTTCTCTACAATTTTTCAGAATTTCTAGTGAATATTAATATTATGATGCCAGGGTCAAAAGGTCTGACACCACGTGTGCCC
>ERZ808046.951-NODE-951-length-16370-cov-3.354447_pt1 | contig 16370 bp, 16 predicted proteins | sample MGYA00380196_ERZ808046 | MGnify/ENA primary metagenome ERZ808046 (study PRJEB31490, sample SAMN06133421) | mouse gut metagenome | isolation source: Z6_2 | host: mice | place: China: Chengdu | collected 2015-05 ...
TGTTTATGAAAATATTGTTTTTCCGATTCAACTGGATGGAAACCCGATCGACAAAGGGTATGTGGATAAAATCGTTAAAACGCTGGGGCTGGAAGGAAAGATAAACAGCCTGCCGTCCCAGCTTTCGGGTGGCCAGCAGCAGAGGGTGGCCATTGCAAGGGCGCTGGCGGCGAAGCCTGCCATTATACTGGCCGATGAGCCTACCGGAAATCTGGATTCAGCTACCAGCCAGGATGTTCTGGGGCTTTTGAAGGTGACTGCCCGGAAGTTTGAGCAGACCATTGTGATGATCACCCATAATGAGGAGATTGCCCAGATGGCGGACCGGATGATACGGATCGAGGATGGGAAGATTGTGGCAGGAGGCAAAAAAGCATGAAAAAAGTAGCAAACAGGAGGGCCATCCGCACACTGTCTTACCGCACCATGGGGGAAAAGAAATGGAAGAATATGATTGCAGTCTTGGCCATTGCCCTGACCAGTCTTCTTTTTACCGCACTTTTTACAGTGGGAAGTTCCATGGTGGAGTCCATACAGGAGGGAATCTTCCGCCAGATAGGGACATGTGCCCACGGCGGTTATAAATACCTTACCTGGGAAGAATATGAGAGAATAAAGGCCGCAGGCGGTTATAAGGATATCTCTTTTGACATCATAGCGGGATTTGGGGCAAACCCGGAACTGAATAAAATCCAGACGGAGATTCGTTATGCGGAAGATGCGATGGCAAAGTGGAGTTATTCTTACCCACAGCAGGGCAGGATGCCAAATGAGATTAATGAAATTGCGGCTGGCAGTAAGGTTTTGGAGGCGTTGGGGGTACCTCTTGAAATTGGTGCAAAGGTGCCTCTTAGCATTTCTACCCATGACAGGGAAGGAAAAGAAAAGATACTGAATGAGGAGTTTGTATTAAGCGGCTTCTGGTATTCAAACGATGCGTCCCATGCCCAGGAGGTATGGATCGCAGAGGAATATCTGGATACCCATATTGACCTTTTGGAACAGAATTATAATGAGCGTGAGCGGGAAAAAGGGCTTTACTCCGCGGAAGGGTCCATTCAGGCGTCCATATGGTTTGATTCATCCTATGATATAGAGTCCAAAATGGAAGAACTGACGGTCAGGGCAGGATTTTCGGAAGATGAGGTAAGGATCAGTGTAAACTGGGGATATGCCGCTTCTTCCGTGGATGCCATGACGCTGGCTTTGGGCATAGGGATCCTGGCAGTTATCATTTTATCCGGCTATTTGATTATCTATAACATTTTTTACATCAATGTCAGCACGGATATCCGTTACTACGGGCTGCTGAAGACCATAGGGACTACGGGAAGACAGCTTCGCAGAATGGTCCGCATACAGGCGTTTATGCTTTCGGTGATGGGAATTCCGCTGGGACTATTATCCGGCTGGTTTGTGGGAAAAATGGTTCTTCCCTATATGAATCAGGCTCTTAACGGGGTAAAAGGAGAGGTATCTTTAAATCCCTGGATTTTTGCAGGGTCCGCAGCCTTTTCCCTGCTGGTGGTCTGGCTAAGCTGTATCAGGCCCTGCCGCCTGGCATCGAAGGTATCACCGATAGAGGCGGTGCGCTATGTGGAAAATGGGCGGTATAAAAAGAAGGAGAAGAAGTCCGGGAAGGTGACAGCCTGGAGCCTTGCTGCCGCAAATATGGGAAGGAACAAACGGAAAGCGGCAGTGGTCATCGCTTCCTTATCCTTATGTTTGATTCTGCTGAACGGGACTTATTGTCTGGTAAAAGGTTTCAGTTTTGATAAATATGTGAAGGATTACCTTTTGGAGGATTTACAGGTCAGTCATTTCAGCAGCGTAAACATGACGGCAGAGGGAGATTTTGAAGCGGTTCCCGAAGAACTTATGGAAGAAATAAGTAAGATACCGGGGGTGGAGTCGGTAAAAACACTCCGCTATAAAGGCGGTACGCTGCGAATTACAGAAGAGGCAATGGAGCGGTTCAGGGCATATTACGGTTCGGAGGATAAAAAAGACAACGTAGTTTTCCAGTCCATTGTACAGGAAATGGAGGAGAGCGGTATTACCCATGGAAACAGCTATTGTCTGCAGGATGAGCTATTGTCTGTTATAGAAGTTACAGAAGGAGTCTATGACCCGGAAAAATTCAGACAGGGAGGCTATGCCCTGCTGGCCGGGGACAGGGATTCGGTACACTGGATCCATCCGGGAGATAAAATCACGCTGGGAAATTATGAGATTGACGGTGAACAGGACAGTAGCCAGCCGCCCCGGGAACTGGAAGTAATGGCTGTTGTGAAACTGCCTTATGCGGCAGGAACAAAGTTTCTCACCCTTGGGGGCGCAGCCTTTATCTTAAGCCAGGAGGATTTTGAAGGACTATATGAATCAAGGGGGTATCTACACGGCTGTATCAGTGTGGAGCCGGAAAAGGAAAAGGAGATAATAGCGGCTGTCAGTGAGATGCTCTCGGAAAACTATCCCGACCTTGTATTGATTACGAAGGATTCCCTGCGGAAAGAGTTTGCTGCGGAGACCAGGATGTTTTCTGTAATTGGAGGACTGCTAAGCTTTATTTTAGGGCTGATTGGGGTACTGAATCTGGTGAATGCCATGATCACCAGCATTCTTTCAAGAAAGCAGGAGTTTGCCATGATGCAGGCGGTGGGCATGACAGGGAAACAGCTTGAGCAGATGCTGGCTATGGAGGGAATCTGGTATGGATTGTGGACCCTTCTGATCTCAGCCACCCTTGGCAATGTAGTCAGCTACGGGATGATTTATCTGATGGGGAAAAATATGAACTACTTTATGTGGAGCTTCCATATACTGCCCCTTGCGGTCAGCGTGCCGGTGATTGCGGTCTTATCTTTGGCGCTTCCGGTTATCTGTTACCATACACTATGTAAAAAGAGTATTATTGAAAGACTGCGGCTGGCGGAAGTGTAAGCGGAAGGACTGCGGAAAAACGACAATGCCAGAAGGCCGGAAACCTAAAAACAGGTTTCCGGCTTTTATAATAAGCGGCCAGTATTTTCACTCCGCACAGAGCGTGCTTCATCCGTCATTTTTTTCAGTGCGGTGGGTAAAGTTTGGATTGGTCAGATCCAGCCCTGTTCCCTGTTTTATGGGGGAGGAGGACTGCGGCGGCATTAGGCAGGAAGGAAAGTTACAGCCGCACTCAAACTGTTTTCCAAATTCCAGATTTGCCTGTATCAGATTATACTGGAGCAGGACTTTGAGCGTCTGGGAGAGACATTCCGGGGTGTTGCAGTTTACTTCACATATATCTTTGAGAGAGTGGGACAGATTAAGAATATCTAATGAGGTTACAGCCATTTTATCACCAATTTTATACCGGACGCCGGCCCGCGAAGTGTGACAGTATCAGATAATACAAATCGCAGCAGGGGGCGATATTTTAAGGACAAAGTAAACGGTTTTACCAGCCGTTTTTTTGCCTTTTTTTGTATGATATGTACCTAATAGTTTTGGTGTGCCTGACAGAGCGGAGGCAGTTTGAAAAAATGATTGATTCTATGGAGGCCATATAGTTGCATCGAGCCAAAATATCGGTATAATAGAGGTATGTCACTGGCAGATGTGGACGAGTACTGGAAATGGAGTGAAATATGGCGCAAGTGTTAAAAAGTTCCCGCGAACTGAAAAAGATGGAAAAGAAAAAGGATAAGATGGAGAAAAAGAAAAGGAAACGCATCAACCGCAGAATAGAGAGGACAGTGTCTTTTCTGGCTGTGCTGGTATGTATCGCGGCATCGGTGCTGGAAATACAGGAGAGGCGGAAAGGGACAGGGCAATCATAATTTAAGAAAGATCCGGTGGCTGCCGGTATCTGATCACTGACACTGGAGATAATGGGAAGGAGATATCATACATGAATAAAAGCATATTAGAGTACGAAACAGTGGATATTGATGAAAACGGCGACAATGTCGTGATCATTGACCAGACGAAGCTGCCCGGAAAGACGGAGATCATTAAGCTTGGCACGGGGCAGGAGATTTGGGATGCCATATATCTGCTTAAGGTCAGGGGAGCACCGGCGATTGGTGTATCGGCAGCTTTCGGTATTTACGTGCTGGCAAAGCAGATTTTCAGGGACGGTGCCGGGGAGTTTGAAGATTTTTATGGGAAATTCCGTCAGCAGAAGGATTTTCTAAATTCTGCAAGGCCCACGGCTGTGAATCTGTCCTGGGCCCTGAACCGGATGGACCGGGTATGTGTAAAGGCCCATGAGGAAGGAAAAAACGTGGCCGAAATCGTAGAGATACTTGGCCGGGAAGCCCAGGAAATCAAGGATGAGGATATTTGGGTGTGCCGGGCTATCGGTGAGAACGGCTTAAGTCTGGTCAAGCCCGGAGACGGCATTCTGACCCACTGCAATGCGGGGCAGCTTGCCACCTGCAAATACGGGACAGCTACGGCTCCAATTTATCTGGGGCAGGAGAGAGGGTATCATTTCCGGGTGTTTGCGGATGAAACAAGACCTCTTTTGCAGGGGGCAAGGCTTACCGCTTATGAGCTGCACAGCGCCGGGGTGGATGTGACGCTGATCTGCGACAATATGTCTGCCATGGTCATGAAAAAGGGCTGGGTGAATGCAGTCTTTGTGGGATGTGACCGGGTGGCGGCCAACGGGGATACGGCAAACAAAATTGGCACTTCCGTGGTAGCGGCGGTGGCGAAGCGGTACGGGGTTCCTTTCTACGTGTGTGCGCCTTTTTCCACTATTGATTTTGAGACGCCTACAGGAGAGGATATCCATATCGAGCAAAGACCTGCGGAGGAAGTGACCAGGATGTGGTATAAAGAGCCGATGGCGCCGGAAGGAGTGAAGGTCTTTAATCCGGCCTTTGATGTGACAGACCATGAACTGATTACGGCCATTGTGACGGAGCATGGGATCGCAAGGGCGCCTTTTGATAAATCGCTGGCAGAACTTGGCAGGAAATGCCGGAAGTGACAATCTGAAAGGGCTGATGAGAGACATATGGATAAAAAAGTGGTGAGCGCCGGCAGGGCGGCTTTTATACTGGTCAATGTCATTGCCATCTGTGCGGGGATTTTTTTCTTTTTTGGCCCGGATGATTTTTCCCTTAACCAGAAAGAGAATTCCTACCTGATTGGCGCAAGCTATATGACCATGAATAATGAATTTTATAAGATCATTGGTGAAGAGATTGCACACAGAGTGGAGGCGGAAGGGGACAGGCTGATCCTGCGTGACCCTGCATTGAACGCCGGGCGGCAGGCCATGCAGGGTCAGGAAATGCTGGACATGGGCATTGACGTACTGATTATTACGCCTGTAGACGGAGCCGGGTTGTCGGATGTCTTAAGGAAGGCCAGGGAGCAGGGAACGCTTATTGTGGTACTGGATACCAATGTGCAGGACAGCGGGCTGGCGGACTGTACGATTACTTCCGACAATTACCAGGCGGGGGTTCTGGTGGGGGAATATTTTCTCACCCGGCAGGACAGCGCAAAGGTTATCGTCATGACCCATGAGGCGACGGTTTCCGGCAGGGAACGGGTGAAGGGCTTTGTGGATACAGTCACGAAAAATCCTAATGTGGAGATTGTAAAGGAAATTGAGTGCGAGGGACAATTGGAGACTGCTATGCCGAAACTGCGGCAGTGCATAGAATCAGGCACTGCATTTGACAGTGTGTTCTGCCTAAATGACCTGGCAGGCGTGGGCGCAGCGGCGGCGCTGGACGAGAAGCAGATGCTGGGAAACGTGAAATTGTACGGCGTGGACGCTTCGCCTGATGCCAAGGCATTGATGGCGGAGGGGATGATGGAGGCGTCAGCAGCGCAGTTCCCTACGGAAATCGGGAAAGAAGCAGCGGAGATCATCTATCGTCTCCTGGACGGGGAGAGTGTCCAGAAAAATATTCTGGTGCCGGTGGAACTTGTCACCCGGGAGAATGTGAGACAGTTCGGAATTGACCGATGGCAGTAGAAAGAAGGAAGGGCATGGAGGAGAACAGGACACCCAATATCATATATACATGGATGCTGAATCTGAATTTTATGATCATTCTCTATATTGCCGGAATTATGACGGCAGGGACGCTGGGATATGTACATGAAAATTCTGCCCTTGTATTTATGCATCAGGTCAGCAGTGCTGCCATGGCACCCTGGAAAATTCCAACAGCGGCACTTTTGCTGTACGGAAGTCTGGTTCTTTTTTTGTGCGTCCAGACGGAAAATAATTCTTTTTCGTATGTGAAAACATCCGTGGAAATAGGGGTCAGCCTGACGCTTGGCTATCTGCTTAATTTCAGTTACAGCGGTATGCTTCTGCTTATCCTGGCTGATGTGATCAGAAGGACAGGCAGGATAAAACGAAGGTATGCGGCGGTGGGCATGATCTGCGGCATGTATCTTCTGATGGACTATGACCTTCTTTCCGGTATATTTCATATTACGCCTCTGGAGACATACCTGCTCTACTACCGGGGAGATGTCCGGGCCATTCTGCTTGGGGTGAAAAATGTGCTGTTTTCCCTTAATATCCTGTTTTTTATTATTTATACAGTGCAGCTTATGCGCACCCAGATGAATGAAAAAGAGCGGATTTTAAGCCTGAATGACAAACTGAATCAGGCAAATGAGGAGTTGCAGCTTGCGAACAGGCAGATGGAGGAATATGCCAGAGAATCCATTAAAAATGCAGAGACCCAGGAGCGGAACAGGCTGGCAAGGGAAATCCATGACACTTTAGGGCACAGCCTTACCGGAATCATTACCGGGCTGGATGCCTGTATCACGCTGATCGATGTTGCACCGGAGGCAGTCCGGGAACAGCTTAAAGTGATTGCCGATGTGGCAAGAAACGGGATGACCGATGTGCGAAGGTCTGTGAAAGCCCTGCGCCCGGATGCGCTGGAGCGGATGGAATTAGAAAAAGCCTTGTTAGAGATGATGGAAGAGACGAGGAAGGCTTCCCACGTGGAGATCGAATACTGTTGTACCGCAGAGCTGGGACATTACAATAAGGATGAAGAGGAAATTATTTACAGAATCGTGCAGGAAAGCATTACTAATGCAATCAGACACGGCAGGGCAGGGAAGATCATGATTGCCATCAGTATGGAGTACAACGTTATGAATATATGGGTGAAGGATAACGGTGTGGGATGTGCCCATATCGAGAAGGGATTCGGCCTGCATCATATGGAGGAACGGCTGGCAATGCTCCATGGCAGTCTCAATTATTATGTGGACAATGGATTTATACTGGAAGCAAGTATCCCTATCAGATGGGGCGAGTGAGACAGAAAATGTCATGAAGTCATTATGGATATGGAGGGGGAACATGATTAAGATTCTGATAGCGGATGACCAGGAATTGATCAGACAGAGTCTGTCGATCATACTTGGGAATGAAAAGGACTTTGAGGTGACGGATACGGTCACGAACGGGGTGGAGGTGGTGCGGTCTGTCAGAAAGAACAGGCCGGATGTGATATTGATGGATATCAGGATGCCGGAGATGGATGGCGTGGTCTGTACCCAGATCATTAAGGAAAATTATCCGGATATCAAAATTATTATCCTGACCACTTTTGATGATGACGAGTATGTCTTTAACGCATTGAAAAACGGGGCCAGCGGGTACCTGCTGAAAGGGGTTTCCATGAAGGAGCTGTCTGAGGCAGTGCGTAAAGTACATGAGGGAACGGCCATGATCAACGGTGACATTGCCTCCAAGGTGGTGAAATTATTTTCCAGAATGGCCCAGACGAACATTACGATCCGTGTGGACGAAAGCAGCGTGGCGGATCTAAAGGAGATGGAATGGCGGATCATTGCGCTGGTGGGAAGCGGGCTCTCCAACAGGGAGATTGCTGCGAAGATAAATCTTTCAGAGGGGACAGTCAGAAACAGCTTAAGCGTTATTTTAAGCAAGCTGAATTTAAGGGACCGGACCCAGCTTGCCATATGGGCTGTACAGACAGGAGCGGTAAACAGGATATTTGATCATTAAGAAGGGACAGCATGTGGAGAAAATAAAACGTAAAAACTGGTGGATGGTCATAATGGGGACAGTCTTGTTTCTGGGGGCAGTTCTTGTTTTAAATGACGATTATAAAAAGTTTTTATTCCGGCAGGAAACCGTGCTGACGATCGGGGTGTTTTCGGACAGCTATTGGGAAGTCCAGAACGGATATTCTTACAGGATACTGGAGGATGCCATTGCCCTGTTTGAAAAGGAGCATGAGGGCGTAAAGGTAGAGTATGTTAGCGGCATTCTGAAAGAAAATTACCCGGAATGGCTGGCAGAACAGATGATTCTTGGCAGGGGACCGGATTTGTTTTTTATATTTGGTGAACATTTCAATGATTTGGCGGAAATCGGCGCGTTAAAGGATTTAAGCAAACTGGCGGAGCGGGATGAGGATTTCGTGCAGGAGAGATTCTACTCGTCGGCGTTGAACTGCGGGAAATATGGGGAGCGGCAGTATGCGCTGCCTTATGAATGTGCGCCTAAACTGATGTTTGTAAACAAAACGATTTTAACCAGAGAAGGGATCGCGCTCCCGAAGGAGGACTGGACCTGGGAGGATTTTTACGAAATATGTAAAGCGGTCACGAAGGATACGGACGGAAATGGTACGCCTGACCAGTTCGGCGTAGTGGGGTATACATGGCAGGATGCTTTTCATTCCAATGGCGTACAGCTTTTTGACGGGAAAGGGACAGAGTGCCGTCTGACAGACGAGGGGGCCAAAGAGGCAATCTTATTTATGGAGAAACTGGACGGGCTGTATGACGGATATCATGTCACCAGCCGGAATTTTGATTTGGGGAATGTGGTGTTCCAGCCGATGCTTTTTTCAGAGTACAGGGCCTATAAGCCTTATCCCTTAAGCATCAAGAAATATTCCGGCTTTGAGTGGGAATGCATTCCCATGCCTTCCGGCAGGCGCGGGGCGAACATCGCGGAGTTGGATACTTTACTGCTTGCCATGAATGATAATACTTCACAGACGGAATACGCCTGGGAATTTATGAAACTGCTTTCCGGGGACGAGCGGATCCAGTCGGAAATTTTTACCTATTCGGAAGGGGTATCGGTGATAAGGGATGTGACGGAAGCGGATAAGACACTACAATTGCTCATAGACAGTTCCGGTGATGATAACGGGCTGAATTTAAGTGTGCTTAGCAGTGCCGTGGAAAATGCGGTGGTGACTCCCAAATTCAGAAACAGCAAAGAGGCTGTAGCGGAGGTGGACAAGGCGGTCAGGGATATCATGGAGGGCAGTTCCAATATCGGCATGGAGCAGATCATATGGAACCGTGAGATCAATAATTTTCTGAAAAACCGTATGGAGCGGTGAAGGCAACAGTAGATTCCAAAGTCCGCAACTGCTTTTTAGACCGGCGGGATGGAGGAAAATCCAAAGCGCCGGACATCCAATTCCGGCAGTCTGCGCAGAAGATTATGGAAAAAATAAGGAGATTGTGTTATGGGGAAACTAATTTTATATATTGCGATGTCTTTAGATGGCTATATTGCTGAAAAAGATGGTGATATCAGTTTTTTGGATGATACGCCAAACCCGGCGCCGGATCTTGGTTATGAGAAATTCTATAATTCCCTGGAGGCAATTATACTTGGAGGAAAAACTTATCGCCAAATAAAAAATGATCTTTCACCGGATAAATGGCCCTATGAGGGAATGCCCTGCTATGTATGCACACGCCGGCAGCACCAATATGATGCGGATGTCCAATTCACATCTTTACCGCCGGGGCAGCAGGTTTTAGATTTAGTTTCCCAAAACCATCCCGGAAATATTTGGCTTATGGGTGGAGGAGAAATAATTCGCTGCTTTATGCAAGAAAACCTGATTGATGAATATTACATTTACGTTATGCCGACTGTCCTTGGAAATGGGATCCCGCTTTTTCCGGCAGGATTCCCGAAAACGAATCTTAAATTGGAAAGCTGCAAAAATATCGGAGAAATTGTTGAGTTGATTTACCAAAAGAGTACATTCAAAGGCTGACACATTGCTTGTGCGGTTACATATACCCGCTGTCTGTTGATGACAACAATCATATAAATCGTGACAAATGTCATGGAAAAAAGGTGACACATGTGAGATGAACATGTGCCGCCTTTTTTATATACTGTCCTTACAGTTTAGGACAAATGGCAAGTAAAAGAGAAGGAGGAAAGAGGAATGAAGTATGTGTTGTTAGTCAGTCATGGAATGTTTGCACCGGGACTGCACAGCGCGCTTAATATGCTGGCAGGCGGGGGAAGGGAAGATATCCTCTCGGCAAGTCTTGAGGACGGCATGGGTTCGGATGTATATGCGGCCAATGTGGGAAAGTGTCTGGAGGCGGTAGGCCCGGATGATGAGATTATTCTGTTTGGTGATTTGGTAGGAGGTTCTCCGCTGACCACAGCGGCCAATGTCATTGCAGAGAAGAATCTACTGGAGCGGACGGTAATGGTGGGCGGCATGAGCCTGCCGCTGGCCCTTAGCGCGGTACTGATGAAAGACGGCATGGAACTGAAAGACCTTCCGGGGATGCTGATCCCGGAAGCACGGGAAGAATTAAAAGAGTTTCAGATAACAGGCGGAGATTCCGAAGATGACATATAGGAATCTGGATAAAAATTATAAAGAAAATAGTGAAAAGTAAAAATAGTAGCTGTGAAGATGGTTACGGAACTTAAATAGGAGGAAAAAAATGGCAGTTTCATTTATTCGTGTGGATGATCGTATGATTCATGGGCAGACATGTACAAGGTGGGCTTTGGAGTATCCCTGTGACGGGTTGATTGCAGTCAACAATGCAGCGGCAGGCAATTCTGTTTTGAAAGCGGCATATAAGAGTGCCAGCGGCAAAAAGACATTTGTGTGGACTTTGGAGGAGTTTAAAGAGAAGTGCCAGAAGGTACTTGACAGCAAGGATAATTATTTCCTGATTACTAAAAATCCTCTTGACATGGAAAAAATCCTGGTAGGACAGGGATTTAAACCGGGAATCACCGAGGTGATCATTGGCCCCTGCAACGACAGACCAGGCACCACAAAGCTGGGAAATAACCAGTCCATTACGCAGGAAGAAGCACAGGCGCTTGAGAATATCATGAAAGCCGGGTACAATGTAGAATTTGCACTGCTGAAAGAAGAAGCAATCGGTAACTGGAAAAAATTCAGAGGCCAGTTCGGATTTAATTAACTGATACCGTAAGGTCGGTTAAAGGTACAGTGAGGACGGTTACGGAACTGGAAAACAGTATCAGTCCGAACAAGTGCCCAGAGAAAAGGCTGTCTGCTTCAGACAGGATTTTCTCTGCGGGATAACGGTACTTGGCAGGACGGACACGGAACTGGAATAGGAGGAAAATATGGAAATCAGTTGGATACAGGCAATTATTTTAGGTTTATTTGCATGTTTGGCGAGTATGCCCGGTCTGGGCGGTACTTCCATCGGCAATTACACGTTGGGAAGGCCGTTGATCGGCGGTCTTGTATGCGGTCTTGTTTTAGGTGATGTGACGACAGGGATTCTGGTGGGATGTGCCATGCAGGTAGTTTATATTGCGCTGGTAACGCCGGGAGGAACGGTATCAGCGGATGTCCGTGCCGTCAGCTACATAGGCATTCCGCTGGCAATGGTTGCGTTAAAGAGCTACGGCCTTGACGCAGGGAGCGCGGAAGGCGCTGCACTGGCTACTTCTTTCGGCACCATGGTGGGCACATTGGGAACCGTTCTATTTTACGGTACGGCAACGGTGAATCTGGTATGGCAGCATATGGGCTGGAAAGCGGTGGAAAACAGGCAGTATAAGAAGCTGTACCTTGTAGACATGGGATTACCCTGGATCTCCCATATACTGTGCTCGCTTATCCCTGCCATGGTTATGTGTAAGTTAGGGGCAAGCGTGGTGGAAGTCATCAAGACGGCGCTTCCTATGGACGGGATTGCCATGAAGACATTATTTACCGTAGGCGCGCTGCTTCCCTGCGTGGGGATTGCCATATTGTTAAAGCAGATTGTAAAAAGCGGGGCAGATTTTATCCCTTTTCTGTTCGGTTTCGTGCTGGCAGCATCCATGGGGATCAATCTGGTATCCGCAACGGTAGTGGCAGGTATGTTTGCTATCCTTACCTACAGGATTAAGATGCTTTCCGTAAGGAAACCGGAGCTTGCAGGCGGGATGGATGACGGGGAAGAGGAGGAAATTTAATCATGGAAAAGAAATTATCGAAGAAAGCCTTATTAAAATCATTCCACAATTGGTATTATGGACATCTGACCTGTTTTTCGCAGGAGCATATGCAGACATTCGGCTATCTGTGCGCCATGCTCCCGCTGGTGGAAGAACTGTATGAGGATGAAGATGAAAAAGCAAAAGCCATAAACACTTACACCGCATTTTTTAACACAGAGCCCCAACTGGGGACGGTCATTGTAGGTATGACAGCAGGTCTGGAAGAAGCCAGGGCCAACGGGGCGGATGACGTGGACGACGAAACCATCAACAGCCTGCGTGCAGGTCTGATGGGGCCTGTAGCAGGGATCGGCGATTCTCTGGTAGTAGGAACGGTGATACCCATTCTTCTGGGAATCGCGCTGGGCATGTCCACAGGAGGCTCGCCCCTGGGCGCAGTTTTCTATATAATTGTATGGAACCTGTTTGCCTACTTTGGTATGAAATTCGTTTATTTTAAGGGATACAGCCTTGGCGGAAAAGCAGTGGAATTTCTGGTTGGCGCACAGGGCGAGGCGCTTAGGGAATCTGTTTCCACGCTGGGCGGTATCGTCATAGGCGCGGTGGCCGCAACATGGGTCAGTGTCAAGACATCACTGCAGTTATTTAATGAGGCAGGGGAAGCTTATCTGGTTTTGCAGGATAAACTGGACGACGTATTTCCCGGTCTGCTGACAGCAGTTTTTATTGTATTGTGCTGGTTTTTGATGGCAAAGAAGAAAATGTCTCCTATTAAAGTGATGCTGATTTTAGTAGTAGTTGCTTTTGTAGGTGTAGTAGCTGGATTCTTTAATCCGGGACTGGTTTATTAATTATAGGAGGTTATGCCATGAATACTGTAGAAAAAGATCGTATGATGACAGAAGCAAAAATGCAGACGGCGGCCCTTAAGAAAATCAATGTGTGGAAAAAGCTTGCCATTCTTGTCTCAACCATTGGTGTGGCTATTGCCTATGGAGGGCTGTCAGGTACTCCTTCCAGACTTTTTCCCAGTATTTCTGGCATTTTACTCATCATAACGGGATTTGCCGCGGCGGCAGTTTTTAATGTTGGAATAAAAAATGGGCGGCGGAATGTGGAAAAAATAATTCGTGCCATAGATGAGGGCAGAAAAATATGAAATACAGATTGCTATGCATTGACATGGATGGAACGCTTCTTGATGACAATAAGAATATAGCAAAGAAAACAGTAGATGCCATCCGCAAAGCGTCCCGGATGGGTATAAAGATCGTGACAGGAAGAATGCCGGACGCATCCGATCCGGCAGTTAAAATATTACAAGTTCCCTGCATACTGGCCTGTAATGCCGGAACCTATATCCTGGAAAACGGACAGTGCATCAGCGAGGAGAATCTGTCCCTTGAAACGATGCAGAGTATTTATCAGGTGACAGAAAAATACGGCGTCCCCCTCTGGATTTTCCGCCGGAGAGAGTGGTTTGTCACGAAAATAGATGCTTATGTAAAGACGGAGATGGAGCTGGTGCACTTAAAGCCGGAGGTCGTAAGTGTGGAGGAGCTTTCGGCAAGGTGGGCAGAAGAAAAGGCCGGCCCCAACAAAGTGCTTGCCGGGGCAGCGCCGGAAGTCATTAAGAAAATTCAGGCGCAGATAAGGGCGGAAAGAAAAGAGGTGGATGCGGCATGTTCCGCAGAATCCTATCTTGAGATTTTTCCCAAAGGCATGGATAAGGGAAAGGCCCTTGGGATCATCTGCCGGAAGCTGGGCATAAAAAAAGAGGAAACTATTGCATTTGGTGATGAAGAACTGGATATCCCCATGATCGAGGCGGCAGGAACAGGCGTTGCCATGGGAAATGCAATTGAAGCCCTTAAAGCAAAAGCGGATTTTGTAACAAAAACAAATAATGAGGCAGGAATTGCTGCTGCATTGGAGTATTATCTGGAGAGATAGTCCAAAGGAAATAAAAAATAGGCAGAATGAAAACAGGAGGAATTGATATGGTTAAATTTAGTTTCAGAGTCAAAGATGAATTAGGGCTTCATGCAAGGCCGGCAGGACTTCTGGTAAAGGAGGCTGCAAAGTGCAGCAGTAAAGTGACCATGAAAAAGGGCGGAAAGAGCGGAGACGCCAAGCGCATTTTTAATATTATGGGAATGGGTATAAAATATGACGATGAGGTGGAAATTATAGTAGAAGGAGAAAAGGAAGCGGAAGAAGCAAAGACGCTGGAAGCCTTCATACAGGAAAATATTTAACGGGGGAAAAGCCATGAAGACATTTTATGGAAAACCGGTTTTTGGAGGAATAGCAGTCGGAGAAATCCGGGTTCTTAAAAAAGAAGAAAAGAATGTGCACAGGAGCCACATTGACGACGGGGAAAAAGAACTAAAACGTCTTGAAAAAGCGGTAGATGAGACCATTACGCAGCTAAAACAGCTCTATGAGAAAGCACTTAAGGAAGTAGGAGAATCGGGGGCGGCTATCTTTGAAGTCCATCAGATGATGCTGGAGGATCAGGGCTATCAGGAATCCATCCAGAATATGATTATGACCCAGCAGGTCAATGCAGAATATGCGGTGGCGGTCACAGCGGATAATTTCGCCGGCATGTTTGCCTCTATGGAAGATGCATATATGAAGGAGCGGGCAGCGGATGTCAGGGACATATCCGAAAGACTGATTGGGGTTCTGCTGGAGGAGGAAAAGAAGGAAATCAATGCGGATGTGCCTGTGATTATTGTGGCCCAGGATTTATCCCCAAGCGAAACCGTGCAGATGGACAAAAGTAAAGTCCAGTCCTTCGTTACCCGCCACGGTTCCACCAATTCCCATACGGCTATTCTGGCAAGGACCATGAATGTGCCTGCCCTTATCGGACTGGACTATGAGGATGGGATTCATGGGAAAATTGGCATAGTGGACGGGTTTAAGGGAGAACTGATTGTAAATCCCACAGAAGAAGTGCTTGCTCTTTACCAGAAGAAACAGGAGGGAGAAGCGGCCAAAAGAGAGCTTTTGCAGCAGCTTAAGGGAAAAGAGACCATTACACGCAGCGGCAGGGAGATCAGGCTTTACGCCAATATCGGTGGAATTTCAGACCTTCAGTCGGTGATGACCAATGACGCCGCAGGCATCGGCCTGTTTAGAAGCGAATTTTTGTATCTGGAAAAAGAAGATTACCCAACGGAAGAAGAACAGTTCCAGGTTTACCGTTCCGTGGCGGAGACCATGGCAGGAAAGAAAGTGATAATCCGCACACTGGATATCGGGGCAGACAAACAGATTGACTACTTCGGTCTGGAAAAAGAAGACAATCCTGCCATGGGATACCGGGCTATCCGGATCTGCTTAAAGCGGCCGGAAATTTTTAAGACCCAGCTCCGGGCCCTGTACCGGGCCAGCGCATACGGAAATATCGGTATTATGTTTCCCATGATAATTTCGGTGAAAGAAGTAAGGAGCATTAAGGAAATTGTGGAAGAAGTCAAAAGGGAGCTTACCTCCCAGGGCGTCACGTACGGAGAAGTGGAGCTTGGGATCATGATTGAAACCCCGGCGGCGGTCATGATCAGCGGGGAACTGGCTGGAGAAGTGGACTTTTTCAGCATTGGAACCAATGACCTTACCCAGTACACCCTTGCCATTGACAGACAGAACGCCGCACTGGATGATATCTACGATCCTCATCACCCGGCAGTCCTTAAGATGATACAGATGGTCATTGAAAACGGACATAAAGGCGGGGCCTGGGTGGGAATCTGCGGTGAACTCGGGGCAGACCTGGAACTGACGGATACCTTTGTGGAGATGGGAATTGATGAACTGAGCGTGTCACCGTCCTGTATCCTTCCCATACGCCGGAAGATCCGGGAACATGAATAAAATTTAAAATAGTCATTATAAATGGAAGGGTGTGCAGACAACACCCTTCTTTGCGTCAGGGGGAGATCAATGACACAATAGCTTCACTGCACGTTTGATTTCTGCGGGCAGCGGCCTGAATCCATTCAGTCATATGCAAAATAATCCAGAATATCACTTGACTTGGTAAAGCTGACATGATATTCTATGTAATAAGAACATACGTTCCTAAACGAAGCCCTGTTATACACCTGATATACCATGGATCACTGGAAAA
>ERZ808046.952-NODE-952-length-16368-cov-15.847216_pt1 | contig 16368 bp, 15 predicted proteins | sample MGYA00380196_ERZ808046 | MGnify/ENA primary metagenome ERZ808046 (study PRJEB31490, sample SAMN06133421) | mouse gut metagenome | isolation source: Z6_2 | host: mice | place: China: Chengdu | collected 2015-05 ...
ACACAAGCCACTGGTATTTGTCCCTTTCTTTGGTAAATACGCTCTGATGCGCATTGGAGTGTGTCTTGCTATGGATATATTTGTCGGTAATGCTGTAATAGTCTAAAATCTGCTGTTCCTGCTTTTTATTCATGGTCTTTGCCCTCCTGTGATATGGATTGATTGATATGATTGATTGGTTGTTTTCGGTGCTGATATATAGTATTCTTCTGTTTATTGTGGGAAGATTGGCTTGCGGAATATTGTTGTTGGTTATTTCTCCACTTGTAGGAATAAGGGTTCATTTCATATGGTAATTACTACATAAAAAAAGACTACAACCATTGTCATAGCCTTTTCCCCAAAATCAGTTTTTACATTACCGCCTGTTTGCCTGCTCTTGGTATGTTCGGCACTCCGGCGTGGAAATATATGCCTTTCTCCCTGTCCTCGGCTCTTATCTGCTCCTTTTGGCTGTCAATCTGCGCCTTTTTCTTGGCTTTGGTGCGTTCCTCATATTCTTTCTGCTTCCCGTTCGCTTTCCGTTTCAGATAATTTTGATGTAACTTATCCTTTCTCGCCTCTTTCTTCCGCATTTCCTCCAGTTCTTCGGGTGTCGGCTCTTTCTCCGCCATAGTCGGCGGTATGTATTCCCCGATAAAGTTAAAATAAATCTCTATCTTCTGTGTGGTGTCCGCGCTCCCTTTGCGGTCACGTTCATGGACAATGATTTTCTCCACAAACTCATTTAGCATGAGTGTTGTCATTTCTTCTGCATTGCTGTATCTCTCAACCAGTTTCAGAAAACGTGCGGCAGATTTGCGGTCATTTTCATACTGTGCCTGTTCCGTTCTGTAACCGTCCAACTCGCCCTGTAGCTGTTCCTGCTCGCCTTCATATTGATTATAGAGCATGGTGTAGCGTTTGTCTGACAGTTTTCCCAATGCGTTATCCTCATAAATCTTCGCAATCAGCATTTCCAGTTCCCCGATGCGCTTTTCGCATACGGTCATTCGCTTTCTCTGTTCGCTGAAATCTACGGTCTGCCTGTCCTCGATATGCGACTGTATATCTTCCGCAAAACGCTCTTTATCAAGATTGGCATACTTAACAACTTCCCTAATCGTTCTTGCAACTATCTCAATGACGTGCTCCGCTTTGATACGGTGCGCCGACTTGCACAATGTCCCGACTGGCTGTTTCGCATAATTCCCGCATACATACATGGGAACACGCTTACCGTTGTTTACTCTGTGGACGTACATCTTGCCGCCGCAACCAGCGCAATACATTAAGCCTGTTAGTGGGTGCGCCTCGCCCCAACCGTCGGGGTAACGCCTTACCTGTCCTCTGATGCGCTGTACGTTGTCAAAGGTTTCTTGGTCAATAATCGGCGCATGGGTATTTTCAAAGATTAACCACTGGTCTTTGTCCACATAATGGCTCTTTTTGTCCTTGAAATGCTTGCGTGTCTTGAAATTTACCGTGTGCCCCAAATATTCATGTTTCTGTAAGATATGCGCTATGGTGGAGCTTCCCCACTTATAAGGGTTTTTAATTTCCCTGCTCTGCCACAAGCCAATGCCCAACTGCGATTGGTGGTAAGCAGGAACGGGAATATGCTCGTCTGATAACTGTTTTGCAATCTGAAACGGACCATAACCTTCAAGCGTCATTCGGAATATCCGCCTGACAATGGGCGCAGCCACTTCATCAATTACCCATTGGTTTTTATCGTCACTGTCTTTCAGATAACCGTATGGCGGACTGCTCGCAACGTGTTTTCCGCTCTCGCCCTTTGCCTTAAAGGTAGACTTGATTTTTTTGCTAATGTCCTTTGCATAGTATTCGTTGATTACGTCACGGAACGGAAGGAAATCATCATCAAATCCCGAACCTGTGTCAACGCCCTCGTTGACCGCAATCAGTCTTACATTTGCCCTGCGTAGCTGTTCCCGCAACATTCCCATTTGCACATAATTTCTTCCCAATCGGCTCATGTCTTTCACAATGATAGTTCCGATATTGCCTTTTTCTACCTCTGCAAGCATGGCTTGAAGCCCCTCACGTTCAAAGGTCGTGCCCGATATTCCGTCGTCGGTAAAATGGCGTATGCCCGTAAAACCGTTCTTTTCCGCATAATCCTCCAACATTGCTTTTTGGTTGGATATGCTGTTGCTCTCGCCCTGTAACTCGTCATCATGGCTCAACCTCTCGTATAGTGCTGTTAAATCGTGACTCATAATCAATTCCCTCCTTTCCGCCAGTGTCCGCATAAATGCTATGCTGTGGCTGTTTTGTATTTATTTTGATTAAGAAGTCTTTTATATTTTATAACTCCCGCCGCCATTTTGTATTTCTTATACTGGCGCACCGCAAAATGTTGTGGGTCGCGTTTTTCCAGCGCGTCAAACATCAGGTCAACGGCGTTTTTGAAGTTTTCATCATCCTCCCGCACCTCGGACGCATTGAGCATTTCCAGCAGGGTGGTCATGTTTTTTTCTTCCTCCGGCGCTTCGTACCAGATGTAGGCGATCAGCGCCTGATAGTAGAGGGCTTCGGCTTTTGCCCAGAAATCTTCACCGCCCTTGCTGTCCTCGCCCTTGGTGTTCTCCATGATGCAGTTGACCAGCTTCAAAATGTCGTTCTCGCAGTAGATATAGCGGAATGGGTTGTACTTCATGGACTGCTTAAAATCAATCGTATTGAGTATTTTTATCTCATACCCGCCGCGCTGAAGCATCTTGCCACATTCGAGAACGACCGTGCCTTTTGGATCAGTCACGATATAGCTGGCGTTCATCTGCATGAGGTTGGGCTTAATGTGGAAGCGGGTCTTGCCGGAGCCGGAACCGCCGATCACCAGCACATTTTTGTTGATATTGTACTTGGGGATTTTGTTTCTCCCCACCATGACGCGCTCTGTCTGCGTCAGGAGAATGTTCTGGTCGAATTGGGGATTGATGAAAGGCTTAATATCGTCGGAATTTCCCCAACGCGCCGAACCATACTCAACTCCGTGGCGGTATTTCTTGGCATTTTTCGCCTTGAAATAAACCACAGCCCGGATAATGACCGCTCCGGCAGCGCCAAACAGCAGGTCGCGGGGGTGGAAGCTGGGCAGCGGGTTTTTGGAAATCAGCGTCCCCAGGCCGGATACTGCGACCATTGCCTTTGTCACCATATCCGCGCCCTCTACCAGTCGGTAGCACTCCGCCACACGGTTGAAAAACCAGAAGATGAACACATAAGGCAGGTTAGGGAGCAGGATTTTCTTTACATCCATTTTCACAGTTCAACGCCCCCTTTCTCCCGGTTTTTGGCGGTATCCCGCGTCAGGTTCTTTGCAATCTCCTTGAAGTGGGAAAGCTGGCCTAACAGCGACGGCTTTTTCTGCGCGGAGCGGTTCAGGCTTTTCCCGGCATACTCGGCAAAGGCGGCGTTCAGTGCATCCGCGTCCCGTGCCTTGAAAAAGACAAGGTATTTCCCCTGCGCCGGGTCTTTTTTCAGCGCAAAGTCCACCCCGTATTTCCGCGCCACACGCTCAAAGGACTTGATATTCTTGTCGGTGATCTCGATGTTTTGAACACCTGCGCCCTGGCTTACAAGCTGCTTTACGGTCTGCTTGCCGTGGTAGATTTTGGGGTTTTGGGCCTGCGCCAGATACTTCCGAATGGCCCATCTCAGCAGGCCGGCGGTCAGCCTGCCGCCTGTTTTGCCGACCTTGATGGTGAGAGCCACCGATTTTTCGCGTACTTCATCCTGCATGGTAAAACCTCCTCTCTTTGCAGGCTGGGACTGAACGGGTGCGCGCTAAGGCGGAACCAGCAGGTAGCGGAGCAGGTATTTCATGCGCTGGCCTCCTTTCCGCCCCACTTGGTCAGCACCACGGACTCGCCGCTTGCCATGCCGCACCAAAGCCTGTCGGCAGCTTCTGAAAACTCGGTGGATGAGGTGCAGATGTGGTCTGCCCCCAGCATCATAAACTCGCCGGGTCTGGCGAAAAGGTGCTGAAACTCGGCTTGCTGGGCAGGGGAAAGGGAACAGAAGCCCTCCCCGTCGGAAAGCCCGCACAGCAGGAATGTACCGCTGATGCACTCATTCACAAACGGATTGCAGCGGTTGGGTGGCAGTCCCTGACGGCTGGCGTCCTCGTTGTAGAGCAGCATAACCCGATGGGGCAGGAAACAGCCCATTGCCAGCTCACCGCCGACAAGCTGTGAAAAAGTTTCCAGCGAGTTGTCCACCCGCGCCGGTCTGGGCGGTCTGCCCGGTTCCACCACCAGAATGTTGATTTCATGTTCCATGCAAAAGTCCTCCTTTGGTTTGATTGATGTATTGCAAAGCGCCGGGCGGCTTAACCGTCCAGCAGCCCGTGCGCCATATCGTGGCTGACAAGGGATGTGTAATACTGCCCCATCGTGACGGGGGCGTTGTAGAGTGCTGCCAGCGTGTATGCCTTGATATTGCCAATCTTGGCAGTATTGCTTTTCAGGCTGTCCATGACGTAGCCAATATGTTCGCTGTTCAGCTTCAGGAACCGGCTTTTGACAACCTCGGTGGGTACTTCCTGCCCGCAGATACGGACAGATTCCCGTGTGGAGCAGCAGATTTCCAGCATTAATTCCACATAACCGTCCAGCAAGTCCTTGTCGTAGGGGTTCCGTTCCAGAAGAATGTCATAGTCAATATTTTCTAAAATCAGTTCGCGGTAGCTTTCCATCTCATCCAATCCCATCCTGCGCGGAGCGCGTTTACCAGCAGGGGAAGAAACCGCTGAGGGGGCAGGGGGTGTGATGGATAGATCAGTATCGCTTTTTTCAGTTTTATTTATATCAGTATTATTAGGGGCGGAAATTCCGCACTCTTGACCGCTGGTTTTCAGGGGTGCAGACTGCGGTTTTTCAGCAGTCTTGACTGCGGCACTGTCAAGCGGTCTTGACTGCTGGTTTTCCGCAGTCTGAACCGGCGCGGCAGGTTCCGGTTCCAGAATAAAATTTTTAACGTAAATGCGGGCGGGATGTCCCTGCCCCTGCTTTTTCCGTTCCACAAGGCCGATGCCCTCCAATTCGCGGAACAGCTTCGTCGCCTTGTCCTTGCCGCAGTCCAGCATGGCCATAGCTTCCTCCTGGGTGAAATAGAGGAACACGCGCCCGTTATCGTCCAGCCAGCCATTGCGGGCAGACAGTCCCATGCGGTCAAGCAGCAGTCCATACAGCACCTTTGCTTCCAGCGATACGCCCTTGTAACGGCGGTCGGTCAAAAGGATTTTCGGGATGCGGTAGAAGCTGTACTGGTCGGCTTCATTCCCGTAGTAGTAATTCAGATTCAAAGTTTCCGGCATTTTCAAAGCCTCCTGTCTAAATGAAAAAAGCCCCGGCGATTTACGTCACCAGGGCAGAGTTATCTATAAACAAAAAAGCCGCACAGTAGCTGATTGTTCGTCAGTTACTGCGCGGCTTGTGGTTTCGATATTCGGTTTTTTCGTGGTGCGTGCCAGAGCAGGCCATCTTTTCTACATCTTTTGTCGGAGTTTTGACAGATAATCGGGCATTTTCCCTGTTTTTCTCGGCGTTTTCCTCCACGTCTATTCGTCTGGTCGTCAGAGGACGAGCTGCAAGGCGAGAGCAATTCCATTTCCAATCAGAAGCGTATCCTTGAAACCTATGCAAAGCAGAACGGCTTTTCCAATCTGCGCTGGTACACGGACGACGGTTATTCTGGTGCGAACTTTCAAAGACCCGGTTTTCAAGCCATGCTTGCGGACATTGAAGCCGGAAAAGTCGGGACAGTTATCGTAAAAGATATGTCGAGGTTAGGGCGAAACTACCTGCAAGTGGGAATGTACACGGAAATGATTTTCCCACAGAAAGGTGTCCGCTTCATCGCTATCAATGACGGAGTGGACAGCGCACAGGGCGACAATGACTTTGCCCCGCTGCGGAATATCTTTAACGAATGGCTGGTGAGAGATACGAGCAAGAAAATCAAAGCAGTAAAACGCTCAAAAGGCATGAGTGGCAAGCCCATCACAAGCAAGCCTGTGTATGGCTACCTCATGGACGAGGACGAAAATTTTATTATTGACGAGGAAGCCGCACCCGTAGTCAAGCAGATATACAACCTCTGCCTTGCCGGGAACGGTCCGACCAAGATAGCCCGTATGCTCACAGAGCAGCAAATCCCCACGCCGGGGACGCTGGAATACCGCAGGACGGGCAGCACCCGCCGCTACCACCCCGGCTATGAGTGCAAGTGGGCGACCAATACCGTAGTGCATATCCTTGAAAACCGGGAATATACAGGCTGTCTGGTAAATTTCAAGACAGAAAAACTTTCTTACAAAGTCAAGCACAGTGTAGAAAATCCCCCGGAAAAGCAAGTGATTTTCGAGAACCACCACGAGCCTATCATAGACACCCAAACATGGGAACGGGTGCAGGAGCTTCGCAAACAGCGCAAACGCCCCAACCGCTATGATGAAGTGGGTTTGTTCTCCGGCATACTGTTCTGTGCGGACTGCGGTAGCGTGATGTATCAGCAGCGATACCAGACGGACAAGCGCAAGCAGGACTGTTATATCTGCGGCAGCTACAAGAAACGCACCCATGACTGTACGGCGCACTTTATCCGCACCGACCTCTTGACCGCTGGTGTACTCTCCAATCTGCGGAAAGTGACCAGCTATGCGGCAAAGCATGAAGCCCGGTTTATGAAGCTCTTGATTGAGCAGAACGAGGACGGGGGCAAACGCAGGAACGCCGCCAAGAAAAAGGAACTGGAAGCCTCCGAGAAACGCATAGCCGAGTTATCCGCTATCTTCAAGCGGCTGTATGAGGACAGCGTGACCGGGCGCATATCAGACGAGCGTTTCACAGAGCTGTCGGCAGACTATGAAGCAGAGCAACGGGAGCTGAAAGAAAAAGCCGCTGCTATTCAAGCGGAGCTTTCCAAAGCACAGGAAGCCACCGTGAACGCAGAAAAGTTTATGAATGTTGTCCGGCGGCATACCAGCTTTGAAGAACTTACCCCTACTCTGCTGCGGGAGTTTGTAGAGAAAATCGTTGTGCATGAGTGCAGCTATGACGAGAACAAGACCCGCAGACAGGACATTGAGATTTATTATTCTTTTGTTGGCAAGGTGGACTTGCCCGAATAACCGCCCGACCTATCCGACACAATGCGCAAGTGCCGGATAGGAACGGCAAAATTTTTTACACTTCTATTACTTCTTTATCACACATTAGTAAAATCCCAGGGCATGAAGCAGCTCATGGCCGGCGCTGGTGTAGCCGTAGTCGGCATGGTCCTTGTACCTCTGCTCTCCGGGCTTTTCTCTGTCTAAGCGTCCCTGCATGAAATCCTTGCCGCTCCCGCAGTTTTGCGGGGGCGGCGGAAAGGAGGTTGACACCGTATGGATTTCTTACTTGAAGCCCTGACAAATTGGCTGAAAGAAATGCTGGTGGGCGGTATTATGAGCAACCTTTCGGGGATGTTTGACAGCGTAAACCAACAGGTCGCGGATATATCCGTACAGGTCGGCCAGACCCCACAGGGATGGAATGGCAGCATTTTCAGTATGATTGAGAATCTGTCCAACTCCATCATGGTGCCGATTGCAGGCGTGATCCTGGCTATCGTGATGACCGTAGACCTGATCCAGATGATCGCAGACAAAAACAACCTGCATGATGTGGACACCTGGATGATTTTCAAGTGGGTGTTCAAGAGCGCCGCCGCTATTTTGATTGTCACTAACACTTGGAATATCGTGATGGGCGTCTTTGATATGGCGCAGAGCGTGGTGGCACAGGCGGCAGGGATCATCGGTTCGGATGCGTCTATTGACATTTCCTCAGTTATGACCGATCTGGAACCGAGGCTGATGGAAATGGATCTGGGACCGCTGTTCGGGCTGTGGTTCCAATCCCTCTTTATCGGCATTACCATGTGGGCGCTGTATATCTGTATCTTTATCGTCATTTATGGCCGTATGATCGAGATTTACCTTGTGACTTCGGTGGCTCCCGTTCCAATGGCTGCCATGATGGGCAAGGAATGGGGCGGTATGGGACAGAACTACCTCCGCTCCCTGCTGGCGCTGGGCTTTCAGGCGTTTCTCATCATCGTCTGCGTGGCAATTTATGCTGTGCTGGTGCAGAACATCGCTCTGGAAGATGACATCATCATGGCGATCTGGAGCTGCGTGGGCTACACCGTACTGCTGTGCTTTACGCTGTTCAAAACCGGCAGTCTCGCAAAATCCGTCTTTCAGGCGCATTAAATCGGAAGGAGGTTTCCACATTGGCTTATGTACCCGTACCCAAAGATTTAACCAAAGTCAAAACCAAGGTCATGTTCAATCTGACCCGAAGGCAGTTGGTCTGCTTTACCGCCGGGGCGCTTGTAGGCGTACCGCTGTTCTTTTTGCTCCGTGAGCCTGCGGGAAACAGCATGGCCGCCATGTGTATGATGCTGGTCATGATGCCCTTCTTCCTGCTGGCAATGTATGAAAAGCATGGACAGCCCCTGGAAAAGATCGTCGGCAACATCCTCAAAGTAGCTGTGATCCGTCCCAAGCAGCGTCCCTACCAGACCAATAACTTTTATGCCGTATTAAAGCGGCAGGAAATGCTCGATAAGGAGGTGTATGACATTGTTCACCGCAATGAAAAGCTGGCTGCGCCGTCTGCTGGGAAAACCGGAAGAAAAGACCGTGCATCCGGTAAAGACAAAGAAAAAGCTGTCCCGCGCCGATAAGAAGCAGATCGAAGCGGCCATTGCCCGCGCCAACCGCACGGACAAAAAAGGAAAATCGGCACAGGACAGTATCCCCTATGAACGAATGTGGCCGGACGGGATCTGCCGCGTATCGGACAGCCACTACACAAAGACCATTCAGTTTCAGGACATCAACTATCAGCTCTCCCAAAATGAAGATAAGACCGCGATCTTTGAGGGCTGGTGTGATTTCCTCAATTATTTCGACAGCTCGATTCACTTCCAGCTGTCTTTTTTGAACCTTGCGGCATCGGAGGAGACCTTTGCCAACTCCATTTCCATCCCTCCCCAGGGGGATGCCTTTGACAGTATCCGTGAGGAATACACCACGATGCTGCAAAATCAGCTGGCCAGAGGAAACAACGGTCTTATCAAGACCAAATACCTGACTTTTGGTATCGACGCGGACAGTATCAAAGCCGCCAAGCCCCGCCTGGAGCGTATTGAGACCGATATACTCAATAACTTCAAGCGTCTTGGTGTAGCCGCCAGAACACTGGACGGTAAGGAAAGGCTTTCCCAGCTTCATGCGGTATTCCACATGGATGAACAGCTCCCGTTTCAGTTTGAATGGGACTGGCTGGCTCCTTCCGGTCTGTCCACGAAAGATTTTATTGCACCAAGCTCCTTTGAGTTCCGCACCGGCAAGCAGTTCCGTATGGGCAAGAAATACGGGGCTGTTTCTTTTTTGCAGATTTTAGCCCCGGAACTGAATGACCGTCTGCTGGCTGATTTTCTGGATATGGAAAGCTCGCTCATTGTGAGTATGCACATTCAGTCGGTGGATCAGGTGAAAGCCATTAAGACGGTAAAGCGCAAGATTACCGACCTGGACCGCAGTAAGATCGAGGAACAGAAAAAGGCAGTCCGCGCAGGATACGACATGGACATCATTCCCTCTGACCTTGCCACCTACGGCAGTGAAGCGAAAAAGCTGTTGCAGGATTTGCAGAGCCGAAACGAGAGAATGTTCCTTGTCTCCTTTTTGGTGCTGAACACAGCGGACAATCCCCGTCAGCTTGGCAACAACATCTTTCAGGCAGGCTCTATTGCCCAGAAGTATAACTGCCAGCTGACCAGGTTGGACTTCCAGCAGGAAGAAGGGCTGATGAGCTGTCTGCCTCTGGGACTCAATCAGATCGAGATCCAGCGAGGGCTGACCACCAGTTCTACGGCTATCTTTGTACCGTTCACCACACAGGAATTATTCCAGAACGGCAAAGAGGCGCTGTACTACGGCATCAACGCCCTGTCCAACAACCTCATCATGGTAGACAGAAAGCTGCTGAAAAACCCCAAAGGAGTGTATCGTAAAGGAACGGGGACACCCCGAAAACAACAGGCAGTCAGGCCGCAGGCGGCACAGGGGCGCGGGAAAGGACGCGCAACGGTAATTTTGACGGTAGTATATCACAGACAACCGAATATGGAAAGGGGGCTAATCCTATGCCGACATTGACAGCAGACAGGACGATTGAACGCACCGACAAGCCGCTGCACATCACAAAGCGGATTGGCTCCACGACCTACAAGGTGAGTGTTCATTTCAGCAGAACGAGCAGGGAAACCATGGGCGATAAGCTGGTACGCCTGATTGAAAGGGACGCGGTGAAACAGTGAAAACTACACCGAGAGCCGCAGCGCCGGACAGCCGGAAAGAGGGAACCATGAGCGACAACAAGCTGACTATCCTTTACGAGAGATTAAGCCATGAGGACGGGCGGGAAAATGAATCCCTGTCCATTGAGCATCAAAAGGAGTACCTGGAGGAATACGCGGCCCGGAACGGCTTCACCAACATCGTCCACCGGACAGACGATGGATGGAGCGGCACACGCTGGGACAGGCCCGGATTTTTGCAGATTATGGAGGACATCGAGCGCGGCAGCGTGGGCCAAATCCTGATTAAAGACATGAGCAGATTAGGCCGCGACCACTTGCGCGTGGGGCTGTTTTTGGAGCAGTTGCGGGAGCTGGGCGTCAGGCTGATCGCCGTTGCCGAGGGCATCGACACCGCCAAGGGCGAGGACGATTTCATGCCCTTCCGAAACATCTTTGCGGAGTGGCACGCAAGAGATACCAGCCGAAAGATACGGGCGATATTCGGCGCGAGGACGGCGGCGGGGAAGCACGTCACCGGCGCACTCCCCTACGGCTATCTGCACGACCCGGACGACCGCCAGAAGTGGATTTTGGACGAGGAAGCCGCCCCCGTTGTCAAGCGCATCTTCCAGGGCGTTATCGAGGGCAAGCCCATCGCCAGAATTGCGGAGGAATTGACCGCCGAGCGGATACTCACCCCCGCCGCCCATTGGCGGGCTATTGGGGAACGGGTGAGCATGGGCGCAGCGGGCACAGACCCCTATAAATGGGCCACCGCCACCCTTATCCAAATCCTCAAAAAAGAAGAATATATGGGTTGGACAGTCCTCAACAAGACCGCCACGGAAAGCTACAAATCCAAGAAGCGGGAGGCCACCCCGCAGGAAAACCGGCTGATTTTCAAGGACACCCACCCCGCCATCATTGACGAGGAAACATGGAATGTCGTTCAGCGTCTGCGGGAAACGAAGCGCGTAAGGGAGCGCATCGGCGGCGAGCCGAACCCGCTGACCGGCGTTCTGTACTGCGCCGACTGCGGACAGAAGATGTACCACAAGCAGGGCAGCACCGGCAGGCCCGACCAGCCCCACCATGAGTATGTCTGTTCCAGCTACCGCCACTATTCCCGAAGCTGCACCTGTCACTATATCCGCGTCAGCGTTGTGGAAAGCCTGGTGCTGGAAGCCATACGGCGGGTCAGCGGATATGTGCGGGAGAACGAGGCGGAGTTTATCGAGCGTGTCCGGGAGAAATCGGAGTTACAGCAGGAGGCGGCGGTAAAGGAGAGCCGCAAAAAGCTGTCAAAGGCCAAGCGGCGGCGGGAGGAAACCAGCGGCTTGATAAAGAAACTTTATGAAGCCTACGCAACGGGGAAGATACCCGAAAATCACTTTTCCGAACTGCTGACCGGCTACGACACCGAGCAGAAAACCCTTGACGGGGAAATCGAGAGGTTACAGGCCGAGATTGACCGCTACAACACCGACAGCGTGAGGGCTGACAAGTTTATCGAACTGGTGAAGCGGCACACCGAGTTTACCGAGTTTTCCGCATCCCTGCTGAATGAATTTGTGGAGAAGATAATCGTCCATGAGGCCACCAAAGTGAACGGGGCGCGGGAGCAGGAGGTTGAAATCTATCTGAACTTTATCGGCAAATTCGACCTGCCCGAACAGGAGGAACAGCCGGAGGAAACGCCGGTAAGAAAGAGCAGGAAAAAGCGCCGCCACGAAATGACGGAGGAACAGCGGGCGGCCTTGCGTGAGCGGGACAAGGTACGCTATGCCCGAAAGGTAGCCGCCAGGAAAGCCGCCGAGGAAGCATAGCGGGCGGCAATTCTGAAAGGCACAGCCTACGAAATCAGGCCGCAGGAAGCCGGAGCCGCCCATGCCGCCATCTGAACCCCACCGAGCCGCCATGCTGAAAAAGAGCGTGGCGGCTTTTCCATTCCTATCCATTCCAGACCGAAAAACTGAAAGGAGATTTTGACAAATGGCAAAGACCAAAATTGAGAAAATCGCAAGCATCGAGGAAGAAATTAAGCAGCTTGAAAACAAGAAAAAGCGTCTTATCCAGGAGCAGAAAGAGCAGGAGCGCAAGGACAGGACGAACCGCCTCTGCAAGCGCATGGGGTTTATCGAGAAGCTGCTGCCCGACACCATCCCGCTGACCGAGGAACAGTTCAAGACCTTTTTGGAGCAGACCGTACTGACCGAACACAGCCGCCGCATACTGGACGGATTGACCGCCCAGAACGCCGCCACAGCCTCCGCACAGGGCGCAGGAACGGTGACAAAGGGGTAACACCCCGCCCGCTATCAAAGCCGCCCATACAGCGCAGGAGAACGGCGCAGACGGGAGCGAGGCGCAGGGGTAACGGGCTTGCGAAGCAAGGCCGGGAGGGGGCTACCCTTTCCCCGGCCTTGTTGGGCATTACTGCGCCGTTGTTCTGTCAGTGGGTAGAAGTTTGCAGAGGTGTATCATTGGGGGAAGAATAAATTGGCCAAATAACTTTTCCATTAGAAAGTTCAATTCTTGTAGGCTGATTATTTATAGAAATCTCTATCAAACTATTCAATGCCAAAGTTCTATTTTCTGAACTCTTGATTATGTGTTTTATCTGAATAGCACAAGCATAAAATTCCTGATATTCTTTTGAACCCTCATCCGCACCATTATCGGTTTCATATATCGTATCTAATATACCGTCAATTACGAAAGACTCACAATCCCAGCTAAGTCTCAAAAATGTTCCGTTAGGATATTGAGATAAAGTTCTCACCATTTCGTCTATAACCATAAACACCTCCATTCCCGCCGCCCGGTCTGCGTGACCGAGGTACGCATGGGCAACACCGGCCTCACCGTTTTCGGCTACTTCAAAATGATAGAAAGATATTTACTATCAACAAAACCGCCCCAGCCATCCCATGCCGACATATGCTTGATTTTGCTTATATCTGGGAGTGGAATATCATGTTTAGATAAAAGCTGTTGCATATCTCGAAAGACACTTATCGTTTCTTGAAACGCATAATCCAGACTTGCACCATCGCAGGTATTGCAAAATTCGATGGGCAGCATCAAGAGTTGATTGATTTCATCCTCTGCGTTGCCAGTTGTCAGACCTGCAAACAAGGCTGTCAGTTCTTGATAGTCTTTTTCGGAAAGCGTCCCATTATAGTTTCCTGCATTTGTCTTTTCATAGCCCTCAAACTCAAAAAGGAATTCGGGAATGACAGCAGAATAGATGTCCCAGCCCTTGTCCCAATAATCTTCCGTCCACTGCCAACAACGCTTTGCTACTGGTGTCCAATCTCGTTCGGGGAAACGAGTAACCAAGTATGTTTCAACACACATAAACAGGTAGCAAAACCTCCCGGTCAAAGAGAGTTTTTTCCAAGCTCTTTCTATATTTTTCATAGTGACCTCCGATAGATTTTCCATCAAAGCCTTTTGACAAGTTTACCACATCAACCTCGCTCCTATCAATACTGGGGGAGCGTTTTTCATTGCAACCACTACCAAACCCGCCCATCCAGCACAGGAGGGCGGCACAGACGGGAGCCGGAACGGGGGCGGGGCGCAAGGGTAACGGGCTTGCGCCCCTACCCTTGCTTAAAAGCAAGGGCGCACTTATAGACCACATGAATGTGGTCTGTGCGGTCTTGCAGACGGCGTTTTGTGCCTGTCGGCACAAAAGAAAACGGCGGGAACGACCCGCAGAAAGGAGGACAGCCCGTGGCAATCTACCATTGCAGCATCAAAATCATCTCCCGCGGCAAGGGCAAATCCGCCGTTGCCGCAGCCGCTTACCGGGCGGGGGAGAAACTCACCAACGACTTTGACGGGGAAACCCACGACTACACCCACAAAGGCGGCGTAGTCCACACCGAGATTTTGCTCCCCGGCCACGCCCCCGCCGCTTTCTCTGACCGGGCGGTTTTATGGAACGCGGTGGAGAAAATCGAGAAAGCGAAAAACGCCCAGCTTGCAAGAGAAATTGAAATTGCCCTGCCCCGTGAATTGACAAGGGAGCAGGGCATTTCTCTTGTCCGCGAGTATGTGAAAGAGCAGTTTGTCAATGCGGGAATGTGCGCCGACTTTGCCATCCACGACACAGGCGGCGGCAACCCCCACGCCCATATCATGCTGACAATGCGCCCCATCCAGCAGGGCGGCGCATGGGGAGCGAAGCAGAAAAAGGAGTACATTCTTGACCCGCAGGGCAGGAAAATCTATGACCCGAAAAAGCGGCAGTACAAGTGCAAGGCCATTCCTGCCACCGACTGGAACGAGCAGACCAAGGCCGAGGAATGGCGGGCGGCGTGGGCGCAGCTTTGCAACCGGGCGTTGGAGCAGTACGGACACGCTGAGCGCATCGACCACCGCAGTTATGAGAGGCAGGGCATCGACCAAATCCCCACCGTTCATTTAGGCGTTGCCGCCTCCGCTATGGAGAAGCGCGGCATCCGCACCGAGCGCGGCGATCTGAACCGGGAAATCGAAGTGACAAATCAGAAACTCCGGCAACTGAAAGCGCGTATCGCCAAGCTGCAAAAGTGGCTGAAAGAGGAACAGGAGAACACCGAGCCGCCCACCCTTGCCGACTATATCCAGGGTATCCTGTCACGCAGGGCGCGGGAGGGAAAGTCGCAGGTTTCCCAATCCATCTATAATCTCAAGGACGCGGCGAAAATGCTGAATTTCCTGCAAGCCAACAACATCATGGATATGGCGGGGCTTGATGAAAAATTCAAGTCCATGATAGGGGAACAGCTTGACATTCAGCATAAGCTGAAACCCGTTGAACGGCGGTTAGGCACTCTGAAAAGGCACATCGAGCAGGCCGACATTTATTTCAAGTACAAGGGGAAAAAGCCGCTGACCGAAGCCGAGCAAATCCTGTTTGCGGCGGCGAAAGATTATCTCAAAGGTGTGATGAACGGAAAGACCACAATCCCAACAAAGGCATGGAAAGCGGAGTATGCCAAGCTGACCGCCGAGCGGAAAACACTCAATCAGCGGTATCTTGCATTGAAAGAAGAAGTGAAAGAAGCCGAACAAATCCGAAAGAGCGTTTACAGTATCTTGCGGCAGGAACAGCGAGAGCAGCAGCCCCGCAGGGCGCAGGATGTGGAGCGGTAACAGGCAGGGCGGCGGGGTAGTCACCGCCGCCCTGTTTCGGGCTTTCAACAGTCACATAAATCGGAGGTACTATTTCTGAGAACTTTCAATTTTTTCTGCCAGTTCAATCAGCATAGTGGCTTGTGGGTGCGTCACTTTTACATCTTTAATCCGTTGATACACCTCTGCCGAAAAACCCATTTCAACCAGCATTTTCGCTGTGTAAAAATGCAGAACACTACAGGTAGAATATTGCTCTGCCGTTCCGTCCAAAATTGAGCGAATCACAGATTCTTTTGACGGGAACAGCGAAAACCACTCATCAATCTCCCTTAGCGTTCCCTTCAAATTTTGCAAAATCTCGCCGATTTCCGTTTCACTGTCCAGCCGCCACCATTCTTCTTTGCAATCCAGCCTTTTACGGATTTGACAGTCGTATTCCTTAAATTTTCGTTTTTCAATCACATCTGCTTTCTCAAAATAAACGCCAATGTTGATGACAAACTCGCATTTATCCTTACTGTTATAACGGTTCTTTTGCAAGTTGATAATTCTGCACAATCCATCTGACAAAAAGAGCCTGTAATTCGCACCCTCTTTCCGATACCCTAAAGGTTTCAAAATTTTATGCAGTTCCATCAATAGTTCATAAAATTTTTTGTCCATGCCGACACCTACTATTCTGATTTGTTGAATAACTTACATCAATCCCAAGCAAAACTGTCCGCCATAGCCTGCGCCGCCTCGTCTGCGCTTTTGGCTCACTCGTCCCGGGTGGGGAGCCTGCATTTTGCAACAGCCTTTTTGATACCCCACACAATCACGGCGGCGGCCACGCACACGGCAAGCCGGAGCAGAACATCCAGCATCCAGTTTACT
>ERZ808046.953-NODE-953-length-16331-cov-3.847176_pt1 | contig 16331 bp, 14 predicted proteins | sample MGYA00380196_ERZ808046 | MGnify/ENA primary metagenome ERZ808046 (study PRJEB31490, sample SAMN06133421) | mouse gut metagenome | isolation source: Z6_2 | host: mice | place: China: Chengdu | collected 2015-05 ...
CACCGCCATGAACGAGCACGACGAGGCCCGTTTTGTCACCGAAGCGCTGATGGAGGACTATCGGGCGGGGAAACAGTGGAACAGCCACGCGGTCCTCTACCGGATGAACGCCCAGTCCAACCAGTTGGAGGTGGCCTTCAAGCGCAGCGGCATCCCCTACAAAGTCATCGGCGGCACCCGGTTCTTTGACCGGGCCGAGGTAAAGGATATGCTGGCCTACCTGTGCGCCGTCCATAACCACGGGGACGATTTGCGCCTCACCCGGATCATCAACAACCCGCCCCGGGGCATCGGCGGGACCACGCTGGAAAAGGCCCGCGCCGCCGCTGTCCGGGAAGGGCTGTCCCTGTGGGATGTAATCTCGGATGCAAAACGTTACCCCGAGCTGCAAAAGGCAGCGGGAAAGCTGGGCCAGTTTGCCGCCATGATATCCGAACTCTCCGCTCTGGCCCAGACCATGGACCTGCCCAGCTTCTATGAGGAGGTGGTGGCCCGCACCGGATACGCCGCCATGCTCCAGGCCAAAAACGACGTGGAGAGCCGCACCCGACTGGAAAACGTGCGGGAGCTGCTCACCTCCATCAACGGCTACATGGAAAACGCCGAGGGGGAACCCTCCCTGACGGGCTTTTTGGACGAGATCGCCCTGTACACCGACCTGGACAGCCACGACCCCAACGAGGACGCGGTGGTGATGATGACCATGCACTCCGCCAAGGGGCTGGAATTCCCCACCGTATTTGTGGTGGGCATGGAGGAGGGCATCTTCCCCGGCATCCGCTCCATCGGCGAGGCGGAGGAGATGGAGGAGGAGCGCCGGCTGTGCTACGTGGCCCTCACCCGGGCCAAGGAGCGGCTGTACCTCACCTGCGCGGGGCAGCGGATGCTGTTCGGCCGCACCAGCAACAACCGCCCCTCCCGGTTCGCCGGAGAGATTCCCGCCGAGCTCTTGGAGCAGTCCGGCCGGTCCTACTTAGACCCCGCCCCCACCGGCGGATACTGGGACGACTTCGACCAGACCCCCCAGGTGTCCACCTACCGGGAGCCCTACCGCCAGGCCGAGAGCCGCCCCGCCTACGCCAACGGGGAGCGGCACTCCACCTACACCCCCGGACGGCCCCAGAAGGCCCCGGCCAAGCCCGCGTTTCGGCCCGCGGCGGCCGAACCCGGCCCCGCCCTGCCTGAATATCAAAAGGGAGATATGCTGGAGCACAAGGCCTTTGGCCAGGGGATGGTGCTGTCCACCCAAAAGGTGGGAGGCGACACCCTGCTGGAGATCGCCTTCGACGGCGTGGGCACCAAGCGGCTCATGCTGAAATTCACCGCACAGCTGATGAAAAAGCTTTGAGGAGGGGATATTTATGCGCATCGTGGTCAGCATTCTGGCAATTTTATTCGGCCTGCTCCACTTTATCGCAGGACTCACCCAGTTCAAGTCCCAGGACCCCGCCGTCCGGGGCAGCACGGTGATGATGGCCTGCGGCGGGATCGCCGTGGCCTGCGCCGCCATCTCCCACCTGGGCGGAGCGCATCCCATGGGCTGGGTGGACGCCTTGTCCGCCGTCCCCGGCGGGCTGCTGATATGTTCCGCAGCCTACCTCAACGGCAAACGGTCCGGCAATTTTCACCTGTCCCACCACATCATCCGGGGCGGGATCGCCGTGCTGCTGGTTGTCGGCGTCATTCTTTGGTGACAGAAAAGCGGGAGAGCTTCCCCAGAAGCCCTCCCGCCTTATTTCGTTTCCGCCCAGCGCCCCGCCCCGCAATGGGCGGATACGACAACCCACCCGCCCGGCTGGAGGCGGGCATAAAGTTCTTTTTCGGTTCCCTTTTCTTTCAAGAAAAAGGAACGCTGTTTTCCTGCAAAATCCGCCGGGTGTTGTGGAAGAACAGTCGCTGAGCCCGCTCCAGCAGGTCGGCCAAGTCCCCCTTCATCCCCCGCCGCACCCACTCTAACAGCATCCCGATGAGCATAAACTGGTAGGAGCAGCACACAAATTCCAAGTCCTCCTCCGACGGGGTCAGCTCCCTCGCCGCATCCCGGATATAGGCCATGAACAGTTCGTGCGTGGCCTCAATCAAATATTCCTCCAGAGCGGCATGGCCCATGCCGCTGTAAATGTGGCACACCATCCGCTGCCGAGCGGAGATGTAGTCCACCAGCCGCCTCAGCCCCTCGCTGGCGTGCTCTCCCGGCTGGCGCTGGGCCAGCAGCAGGTCCATATCCCGCTGGAGCAGGGCCTTCAGCAGAGCATACACATCCCCATAGTGGTAATAAAAGGTATTGCGGCTGATGCCGCACTCCGCCGTTATGGCCTGCACAGTAATCTGCTCCATGGGGGCGTGTGCCAGCAGCCGGGCAAACGCCTCCATAATCGCTGTTTTGGTCAACTGGACCATGCTGCCCCTCCTTGTCCCGAATCCGTTTATAGTCACCGCACTTCAAAAGAAGTAAATGACTTCTTTTGAAGTCTGCGGCGCAAATGCGCCGCAGGGGCCGCAAAGCGGCCTGCGGTGGACTTCAAAGTCAAAACACAGCCCATGAAATGGGCTGGCGGGCTTTGCCCGCCTTGAAAATCGGGTACCGATTTTCAAGTATTTTGACTCTACTCGTACAGCTTCCCCATATATAGAATCCGCGCCATGATGGAATACTCCACCCGGCTCCAGTCGACATCATTGTATTCGGACGTGGAAAAATCCTCCACCCAGGACTGCACCGCCTCCAGGTACTGGTCCACCGTCCGGTTCTCCCACTCCTGGGGGCTGGCGCGGAAGTCCGCGGCCAACTGGACCAGAAAGGACAAAAAGTCCTCCTTGCAGGAAATTTCCTCGATTTTCGCCGCAATATCGTCCACCGTAGTTCCCCCTGTCCATTGATCTGCGTTCCGGCAAAAAACAGCGCCCCGCATAGCGGAGCGCTGTTTAACTGTCTTAATAGAACTTCTTGCGGTTCTTCCGGGCCGCCTCGCTCTTTTTACGGCGCTTGACGCTGGGGCTGTCGTAGAACTCACGCTTACGCACCTCGGCCAGCACGCCGGATTTGGCGCAGCTGCGCTTAAAACGCTTGAGTGCGTTTTCCAGAGACTCGCCTTCGCGGACATGAACTTCGGACATCTATATTTCCCTCCCTCCGAGGCGTCCGGTTTTTCCAGGACGCTTTAAGGGCCATCGACATGGCTTTAACAGGACTATTATATGTGAAAAACCGCCGCTTGTCAACCGCAAAATATGGGGGATTTTGCGGTTGACGCCGGCAAATGCTGTTACCGCCCCTTACTGGGGCTTGACAATGAGGTTCACCAGCCGGCCCATCACCACCACGGTGCGCACCAGCTCCATGCCGTCGGTGAACTTCTGCACCTTGGGGTCGGCCTGGGCGGCGGCGATGATGGCGTCGTTGTCCGCGTCGGCGGGGACCACAATGTTGGCGCGGACCTTGCCGTTCACCTGCACCGCCATCTGGACGGTGTCCGTCGCCGTCTTGCTCTCGTCGTAAGCGGGCCAGGGCTGCTGGCACACAAAGCCCGTGCCGCCCAGCAGCTCCCACAGCTCCTCCGCCACATGGGGGGCAAAGGGGGACAGCAGGGTGATCAGGGTTTTCATGTCCCCCTTGGAGCAGCCGTTTTTCTGGAAGTCGCCGACGAGCGTCATCATGGCGGCGATGGCGGTGTTGAACTTCATGGACTCGATATCGTCCGCCACCTTCTTGATGGTCTTGTGGATGGCCGCCTCATTGTCCTTGGTGTACTCCAAGGCGTCGGAGCAGCTCTCCGCCAGGTTCCACACCTTGTCCAAAAACCGCTTGCAGCCCTTCACGGCGTTGTCCGACCACACGGCGGCCTGCTCAAAGTCGCCGATGAACATGGTGTACAGCCGCAGGGTGTCCGCGCCGTAGGCCGCCACGATGTCGTTGGGGTTGACCACGTTGCCCCGGGACTTGGACATCTTCTCCCCGCCCTCGCCTAAAATCATGCCGTGGCTGGTGCGCTTCCGGTAGGGCTCCTTGGTGGGCACCACGCCGATGTCGTACAGGAACTTGTGCCAGAACCGGGAGTAGAGCAGGTGGAGGGTGGTGTGCTCCATACCGCCGTTGTACCAATCCACCGGGGACCAGTAGTCCAGCGCCTCCTTGGAGGCCAGGGCCTGGTCGTTGTGGGGGTCCATATACCGCAGGAAATACCAGGAGGAGCCTGCCCACTGGGGCATGGTGTCCGTTTCCCGCTTGGCGGGGCCGCCGCAGCAGGGGCAGGTGGTTTTCACCCACTCCGTCATCTTGGACAGGGGGGATTCGCCATCGTCGGTGGGCTCATAGCTCTCCACGTCGGGCAGAAGCAGCGGCAGCTCGCTCTCCGGCAGGGGCTGCCAGCCGCACTTCTCGCAGTACACCATGGGGATGGGCTCGCCCCAGTACCGCTGGCGGGAGAATACCCAGTCCCGCAGCTTATAGTTCACCTTAGCGGAGCCGATACCCTTCTCCTCCAGCCACTTGGTGACGGCGGGGATGGCGTCCTTCACGGTGAGGCCGTTGAGGAAGTCGGAGTTGACCAGGATGCCCGTCTCGTCCTTGGCGGTGAAGGCGGCCTGCTGCACGTCCTCCCCGCCGGACACCACCTCAATGATCTCACAGCCGAACTTCTTGGCGAACTCCCAGTCCCGGTCGTCATGGGCGGGAACGGCCATGATGGCTCCGGTGCCGTAAGTGGACAGCACATAGTCGGAGATGAAAATGGGAATCTCCCGGCCGTTCACCGGGTTCACACCCCGGACACCGTCCAGGCGCACGCCGGTCTTCTCCTTGTTCAGCTCGGTGCGCTCCAGGTCGGACTTGGAGGCGGCGGCCTTCTGATAGGCCTTCACCTCATCGGCGTTGGCCAGCTTGCCGCCCTCCAGCCAGCCGCGCACCAGCTCGTGCTCCGGGGAGAGCACCATATATGTCGCGCCAAAAAGGGTGTCCGGCCGGGTGGTAAACACCACGATATCGTCCCCGGCGGTGCTTTTAAACGTGACCTCCGCGCCGGTGGACCGGCCGATCCAGTTGCGCTGCTGAATCTTCACCCGCTCGATGAAGTCCAGCTCGTCCAAATCGTCGATGAGCCGCTGGGCATACTCGGTGATCTTCAGCATCCACTGGGATTTCTCCTTGCGGATGACCGCGGAGCCGCACCGCTCGCACACGCCATCCACGACCTCCTCGTTGGCCAGCACGCACTTGCAGGAGGTGCACCAGTTCACCGGCATGGTGGCCTTATAGGCCAGCCCGTGCTTGTACAGCTGGAGGAAAATCCACTGGGTCCACTTGTAGTAGCTGGGGTCGGTGGTGTCCACCACCCGGTCCCAGTCAAAGCCGAAGCCCAGCATTTTGAGCTGGCCGGTGAAGTTGGCGATGTTGTCCTTCGTCACCTTGGCGGGGTGGATGTGGTTCTTGATGGCGTAGTTTTCCGTGGGCAGGCCAAAGGCGTCAAAGCCCATGGGAAACAGCACGTTGAAGCCGTCCATCCGCTTTTTCCGGGTGACGATGTCCATGGCGGTGTAGGGCCGGGGATGGCCTACGTGGAGGCCCTGGCCGGAGGGGTAGGGGAACTCCACCAGGCCGTAGAATTTGGGCTTATCGCTCTTGTCCTCGGCGGCGTACACCTTGGCGTCTTCCCAGCGCTTTTGCCACTTGGGTTCGATGGCCGCGAAATCGTATTTCAATGTGAACACTCCCTTGGGTGATCTTTTTCAAGTTAAGATATTATATAGGAAACGTGGAGAGATTGCAAGCGTTTGGGCAAAAAAGCCGGGCGCATGGAAAATCCCCGGCGCTGGCCGGGGATTTGGAAATTGAGACGGCCGTCTGGGATATCCCGGACGGCCGTCTTGTACTCGTTACGCCTGGGTCGCCGCTTCGGCCCGAGCCTTCTCCACCGCGCCGCCGGGCTTTTTGTCGCTGCTCTCGGCGGGGACCTCCGACAGACCGCCGATTCCGTTCACAGCGTCCGCGATGGTGCGCTCGCCCGCCTGCTTGGCGTGCTTGGCCACCTCGTTCTTGTTTTTCGGGCTGCGGTTCAGCACCGCCGGACCCTGAACGCAGCCGCCCATACAGGCCATGCCCTCGATGAAATTCTCCGGCAGTACGCCCTTGGACATCTTAATCAGCGCCATCTTGCACTCCTCAATGCCGCTGCACGCGATGGGCTTGGCCTCCACCGCACTGCCACGCTCTCTCAAGGCCTGACCCACCGCCGCCGCCACGCCGCCGCCGGCGGCAAAGCTGCGGCCAAAGCCGCTGGCGTGATCCAGGGGGATCTCCTTCATCTTGGTAACGTCGATCTCCTTGGCGGACAGCATGGAGTACAGCTCCTCAAACGTGAGCACCAGGTCCACGCTGGCCCGCGTGCGGCCCAGATGGAACTCCCGCTTTTTTGCCACACAGGGGCCGATGAACACCACCCGGGCCAGGGGATCCCGGTCCTTGATGTTCCGGCCCAGCATCACCATGGGGGAGGGCGTGGTGGACACCAGGGGCACCTGGTCGGGCATATGCCGCTCCACAAACGCCACGAACGCCGGACAGCAGGAGGAGGTCATGGGCCCGCCGCCCCGCTCCTCAAACTCGGCGGCCTCCGCCTGGGCGGTGAGGTCGGCGCCCAGCGCCACCTCCGCCACGTCGTAGAAGCCGATCTCCTTCAACGCCGCGGCCATCTGGCCGGGGGTGCAGTCAAACTGCCCCACAAAGGAGGGCGCCAGAATGGCGTAGACGTGGAGGCCCCACTTGTCCGCCCCCAGCAGCATCTGAATCACGTCCACGATATACGATTTGTCCATCACCGCGCCGAAGGGGCACTGAATCACGCACTGGCCGCAGGAAATGCACTTGTTTACGTCAATGTTAGCCTTGCGGTCAGGACCCATGGAAATCGCTTTCACGGGGCAGCCGCGCTCGCAGGGACGCATATTCTTGGTGATGGCGCCGTAGGGGCAGGCCTCAATGCACTTCCCGCACAGGATGCACTTGGAGTGGTCGATGACGGAGCGGTGGTTCTCAATGCGAATCGCCCCCTTGGGGCACACGTCCATACAGCGGTGGGCGATACAGCCCCGGCAGGACGCGCCCACGCTGATCTCGGTGACAGGACATTCGTCGCAGGCGATGGGGAGCACCTCCACCAAGGCAGGGTTGGCCCGGTCGCCGCCCATGGCCATTTTCACCCGGCTGGTTACTACGGCCCTCTCTTTATAGATGCAGCATCGCATCTGGGCCTCCGGGCCGGGGATAATCTCCTCCGGGATGTTCAGCAGGTCGTTGCTTTGCAGCCGCTCGTTCCAGGCCAGGCGGGCCACGGCGGTAAGTACCTCGTCCTTCAGCTTTTGAACTGTAGTCTCGTAATGACGCACAGGCTTATTCCCTCCTCAATTATGTGGACGGCTGTTTGACAGTCCGCTTGTTAAAAAAATGTCGATTCATCATCTTGCATTATACCGTGGATGGGTTTCTGCGTCAACCCAAAAACCGGGATTTTGCATCAAAAATTTGTGGCGGATTTGGCATACACAAGCAGCTGCGCGCACCTTTTCCACCTCTGCGGCATAGTCTAAAATGAAAACGCGAGGCGCGGCCAGCGAGTTCCGTTCAATGCTTCAGCCCCGCCTCATTAGGAGGAGGCTTTTATCAGAATGCCAGAGATTCGGTACTTTTTAGGTGGAAACACACCTTTGGGATTTCACTCTCTCTATCATCAGCTCTCCGACCCAGCCCGCTTCCAGGCCGTGTACATCATCAAGGGAGGCCCTGGAAGCGGAAAATCCACCCTCATGCGCCGGGTGGGCCGCCACGCCCAGGCGGCTGGGCTGAATACGGAGGAAGTCCTGTGCTCCGGCGACCCAGACTCCCTGGATGCGCTCATCCTTCCCCAGTTGGGCGCGGCACTGGTGGATGGCACGGCGCCCCAGGGGGTTGTTCCGGAAGTACACGATGAAGGTCAAGGGCCGTACTTTTTCTTTGAAAAGAAAAAGTACCAAAAAGAAACTTTTATCCGCGAAACTTCGTTTCGCTCCGAGTTTACATTAGAACTTCCAGGTAATTGAAACGTTTTGCTGACCTGTGTCCGGATTCCGTTCACCGATCTCAATGCGGTCGATCAGCCCCACCACCAGCTCCCGGGGAACGGTTTCCAGCTTGAGAAGCTCCCGTGCCCGCTCCATCAGGTCGGTCTGCTGTTGGGCATCCTCCCGCTGGGCCAGCTCCTCGCCAATATATGCCAGCCGCCGCTCCAGGCGGCTTTTTTCATCCAGAAAGGACTGGTTCAGCTCCACAAATTGGTTCTCGCTGATGATGCCCGATACCTTGTCCAAGTACAGCGTTTTGAGTGCCTGGCTTCGCTTGTCCAGTTGAGCGACAAGGTTTTTCTGTTCCTGCCTCAACGCCGCCTGTCGGGTGTCCTTCTGTGGCTGGAGGTCATTGGGATCCAGTTCGTAGTAGGTCTGGACGTAGTAGCGGATGCGGCCGGATACCAGGTCAATAAGCTGGTCCAGCCGGACGGAGTGGCGGGTGCACAGGCGCTGCTTGCCGCTGTCGGCGTACAGCTTGCAGCGCAGGTAGCGTTGCTTGCCGTTGGAACACTTGCTCATGGTGGACCCGCAATCGGCGCACTTGACCAGCCCGGACAGCAGGTGGGCTTCGCCGGAGCCGTCGGTTTTGGTGCGCAGTTTGAGGGAACGCTGGACGGCGTCGAAGGTGGCCCGGTCGATGATGGGCTCATGAGTGCCTTCCACCCGGTACCACTCGCTTTCCGGGGTGTCGATGATGACTTTAGATTTGTAGCTGACCTTTTTCCGGCGGCCCTGGATCATCACCCCGGTATACATCTCGTTGGTGAGGATGCGGCCCACCGTCACCTTGTTCCACAGGCCGAAATCGTTCTTCATGGGATGATTACAGCTCCAGCCCCGCTCGGCCTTGTAGCGGGTGGGGTTGGGGATGCCCTGCTGGTTGAGCAGATAGGCGATGTTTTGGCGGCCGTGGCCCTCCAATGAGAGCTGAAAAATCTGCCGCACCACCTCCGCCGCCTCGGGGTCGGGGATAATGTGGTTTTTGTCTGCCGGGTCTTTGCGGTAGCCGTAGATGGGGAAACCGCCGATGTACTTACCCTCCCGCCGTTTCAGGTCAAACACCATGCGGACGTTTTCGGACAGGTCCTCCAGATACCACTCGTTCACCAGGCCGTTGATCTGGCGGGCTTTTTTATTGCCTTTGACTTCGGTGTCGGCGTTGTCCGCCACGGCAATGAAGCGGATGCCCCAGATGGGAAACAGGCCGTGGATGTACTTTTCCACCAGCTCCATATCGCGGGTAAACCGGGATTGGGATTTGCACAGGATGATTTGAAATTTTTTCTGCTTGGCGGCCTGGATCATGCGGTTGAAGTCCGGGCGGTCGCTGTCAATGCCGGAAAAGTCCTCATCGCAGAAAATCGAGTAGATATCCCACCCGTGTTCGATGGCGTAGTGGGTCAGCAGGGATTTTTGGTTCTGGATGCTCTCGGACTCGGGTTGATGCTTGTCTTCATCCTCCTTACTCAGTCGTGCATAGATCGCACAAAGGATTTGTTACACCTCCTCAAAGGCGTAACTGCTCACTGCTATGATACCGCAGGAGCAGTCTGGCTGCAAGGATTTATTTGAAATGCCTGCGTCGATAAAACGACGCAGGCATCATTTGTGAAGCTCTTTTGTGAGCCAAGCAGTAATGGTTTGGTGAACAGCTTGCCTAAGCTGCTCGGCGTAAGCAGGGTGGTATTCAGCCAAAACAAGAATCGAGTTATACATAGAATCACCTCTAAAAACCTATATAGACCAAAGGTCAAATATGAAAAATCGCACAAACAAATTTATTTGCGTAGTAATTACTCCCATATTTATTGTAATGGTGTTGAGCATTTTGTTTCTATATGTTATAATTACATAAATCGAATATTTTCAGCAGATCAGAGGAGGCTTACTATGAAAATTGATTTACATTGCCATACAAAAAGCATAAAAAAAGGTGATGGATCCGGTCGCAATGTTTCTTTAGCCTTATTTCAGCAAAAGGTAATGGACGCCGATGTAAAAATAGTAGCAATCACAAATCACAACTCTTTTGATCTTGAGCAATTTGAAAAGTTTCAAAAAGGAGTAAAAGATTTTTGCCTAGTGTGGCCCGGTGTTGAAATTGATATACTACAGAGTGGAAGCCACAGGTGGCACCTAATCGTTGTGGCAAATCCAGATAATGTGGAGCAATTTGCAAAGAGGTGCGATCTTTTATTTCAAGGTAAAGACCTTGAAACTTGTACTGTAACAATTCAAGAGGTTTACCATTCTTTAAATAATTGTGATGTGATCTATATCTCTCATTTTCACAAAAAGCCGGCAATTCCTGATGAGGATCGCGAGGAACTCCTTAGTATCGTCGGCGATAGGTCTCGCGTCTTCAACGAAACAGCCGATAATCGTTCTTTAGGCGTATACGCAAATTATGATTATAATGTCCTAATTGGTAGTGATGTAAAGGACTGGAGTGTATATGAACAATCAACCTTCGCAGACTTGAGGTTGCCGGTTTCCAGCTTTCAGCAGTTTTGCCTACTCGCGAAAAGAGATTCTGTAGTGATTAATACTCTTTTAAATGCGAAAAAATCATATAATATGATGGCATCGCCGCACAAATCGGTTCATTTCCCTCTGAGAATTTATGAAGACATAAACATTATCTTTGGTCAGAAAGGTACCGGGAAAAGCGAAATACTGAATTCGCTTTATGCACAGATGCTTTCACAGGGATTATCGTGCGTAAAATATGCAGGCGCAGAGAAGGACGAAAGTTTTAAATCACTCCTTGATGTAAAGGATATGGAACCCGACCTTTCAAAAGTGGAAGCATATAGCTGTGAAGCTGAGTTCAGCAAAATTCTTTCGTGGGTTGATAGTGGCCCTGTACAATTCAAAAGATACTTGGACTGGTATAGCACAAAGGATAACAATGCAAACAAACGCAGAATGAAAATCACAGAATCAACTGAATTAGTTGACCCCAAACCAGAAAACTATGATGTTCATAATAGAGATAAGAAAGGCATAAAGACAATTGTTCATGCCGCTCAAGATATTAAACTAACTTCATATTTGGAGGAAGAAGATGCCAAGTGTTTACGAGAACTTCTGGATAAATTAAGTGAAAAAAGCTATCATATTTATATGGCAGACCTTATTCAGATAGAAGCTGCAAAACTTGTAAACTACAGTCTCACAAAAATAAAAGCCGTTGCTGATAAGAATTCCAATACTATCTCAAGGCCACCAGCAACCGGCTTTAGGGAATTTGCGTAGCATCGCATCGAACTGCGAAAAAGCATCGACACTATTTTAGAAAACTTGAATGCTGAAGAACATAATGAGCAAGAAGACTTGGGGATGCTTGAAGAAAAAGGCCGTATATGTATAAACAAAAAGTACCGTATGCTTTGTAGTTCTTCAAAAACCGCTGAGTTTCCTCTATGCGGAATTAGGCTATTGAAAGATATCTGGGACCTTTTAGCAAAAATCAGGGATAACATTTTCAGCAATGATATTTCCACATTATTATCTGATTTATCTAAGAAATGTGCCGAAGGTTCAATTTCATCCTTAAAACCGTTTCTTGGGTTATCAAAACAAATCATTTTGCAAGATGGAACTGAGTATTTGCCATCTAACGGAGAAAAGGGAATCTTACTTTTGCAGCAGAAACTTAACAGTGAAGCTGATGCATACTTCCTGGATGAACCAGAATTAGGCATGGGGAATTCTTATATTGATACAAATATTCGCCCAATTATATGCGCACTTGCTAAACAAAATAAAGTTGTGGTTGTTGCCACTCACAACGCAAATATTGCGGTTCGTACATTGCCATATATGTCTATTTTCCGAACACATCAAAACGGAAAGTACAATACATATATTGGAAACCCATTCAACGATTTATTAGAAAACATTTTTGATCCCTCTGACGTGAAAAATTGGTCTATAGAAAGTTTACACACGTTAGAGGGAGGAAAAGATGCTTTCTATGAAAGGAAGAATATATATGAGTCCCAGAGTAATTGATGTTGAGTTGACGGTATCCGGCGAAGCAGATATTCTTTTGTTCCATCTTGATAGTGAAGCTCCTGAAAAATACAGCGTTAATCTCAACAGTTCTTCAAGCCAGATAGAACTAAAGGAGATCTTTTCAAAACTCTTAGATCTGTTAATTAGTGAAGACTTGGAGTTAGAATTAAAGATTGCAGACGGCTATACAAAAGGGCTTTACAAAGATGTTTGTTCGGAATACATATCTGATCTCAATCGGGAAATTTTACAAGTGAAAGCACGTATAACCCACGAATTGGCCTAACCAATAAACTATATATGAAAGAAAGCATAGACAATTATATGCTTGTGCTCTCTCAATAACTACACCTTTCTAAAATTGTCGGATTCAGATAATGTATGGATTATTATATCTATTAATGTTTCACGCTCATTCAGGGTTTCTCCGTTGAGCACCTGCTCCAGCAGCCCCTCCAATACCCGGCCCACTTCCGGCCCCGGTTCGATCCCTGCGGCGATGACATCCCGTCCATCCACCGCCAAATCTTTCAAGGTAAGACACTGCCCCTTCGCCTGGATCTGTTCCGCCTTGGCCTTGATTTCATCCAACTCTGCCAGACGGTCTTGTACCTTTTCGGGTGCCTGTCCCATATTATCTGCTCTTTTGACCTCCAGAAGATAAAAAAACGCCTCCGGCCCCAGGCGGCCCAGCCACCGGCGGATGACCTGACTTCGGGGCGGCAGCTGGGCGTCGTGGCGCTCCACCAACAGGACCACCCGCTCCCGGGTCTTCTTGTCAAATTTCAGCGCCCGGAGCATCTCATCCGATAGTCGGGCACTGACAGCGGGATGACCGTAGAAGTGGTCGATGCCCTGCTCGTCGGTGGATTTGCAGGCGGGTTTGCCAATGTCATGGAGCAGCATGGTCAGCCGCAGGGTCACATCGGCAGGCGCAGCCTCCAGGGCGTGGATGGTATGCTCCCAGCCGCCCCAGCAGTGCCAGGGGTTGTTTTGCTCCAGTGTCACCAGCGGCCCCAACTGCGGCCAGAACTGGCAGAACACATCGGGGTACTGCCGCAAAATGCTCCCCGCGCCTTTGCCCACCAGCAGCTTGCACAGCTCCGCGTTAATCCGCTCCGCCGCCACCCGGTTCAGCATGGCCCGGTTTTCGTGGACGGCCTGAGTGGTTTGTTCCTCAATCTCATAGCCAAATACGGCGGCGAACCGCAGCGCCCGCATCACCCGTAGCCCGTCCTCCTGGAATCGTTGATCCGATTCGCCCACGCAGCGGATCAGCCCCGCCTTGATATCATCCACGCCGCCATAGGGATCGCGCAGATTTCCCTGCAGATCCATGGCGATGGCGTTCATAGTGAAATCTCGCCGGACTAAGTCCTCCTCCAAGTCGGGCACGAACCGCACATAATCCGGACGGCAGCTGTCGGAATAGGGCCCCTCGGTGCGGTAGGTGGTGATCTCGTAGGGCTCGCCACCGTTCATCACCGTGATCGTGCCATGTTTCAGCCCGGTCTCAATAATCCGCTGTCCGACAAAACAGGCCTCCGTTTCCTCCGGCAGGGCGGAGGTGCAGATATCCCAGTCGTGGGGCTCCACGCCCCGCAGTAAATCCCGCACACAGCCGCCCACCAGATAGGCTTCATGGCCTGCGCCGTTCAGCGTTTGGAGGATGTGCCGTGCCCCGTCAGGTATCTCAAATTTCATCCCGCACCACCCTCTCGTTGATTTCCATCTGGAACGCCTCAATCCGGGTTAAATCGGGCGTTTCCGGCAGGGAGGCATTTTGCTTGGCGTAGTCCAGCCGCTTTTCCAGGTCGTTCAGCAGATCATAGAAATCGGCATTGAAGGTGTGATCCGCCTTCTGATAGCACCCGTTTCGGATGTCCATAAGCAAGTCGTGATCCGCCTCCCGATAGGTGACAATCTCCTCCTTCTCCAGGATATCCAGGCACATCAGATACAGCCGCACCAGGTGCATGGCGTGCTTGTTCAGATGGGCGTCGTCCTTCTTTTTGTTGCGGTGGTGGATTTTATCGTAATTCCGGGTGATCTCCACCAGCTCCCCCATCATGCCGGTGAACTCCCGCAGGGGGACCCGCTCCATGTTGATGTCCGCCAGCACCTGGGGCTGGCCCCCCGCCTCGCCCACGGACAGCCTGATCTGCGCCGGGTCAAAGGTGCGGTAACGCTCTGGGAAGGTGTACATAGCGTTTTTGCAGGAGCCCATGATGTGCCGTTCCTTGGCCTGGGCGGGGTAGGCATCATGGGCCAGCGCATTTTCCAGCCACCGGAGCTGCTGTCCCGCATAGCCGCCAAAGGAGTTGACTGCCCGCCGGGAGAGGAACATCTTGCGCTGGTCGAGAAGCTGCCGCCCGATGGGGGTGAGCACAAAATAGTGCTCCGGCCTGCACCCCAACAGCTCAATGGTGTTGGGGTTGCAGTTGATGAGTAGGCCCAGCAGCTTGTTAAAGGCGTACACGGTGGTGTCCTTGTGGTCATCCACCACCTGCTCGAAGCTGCCCATGCCCAGCAGGTCGGCCTTGCTGTTCAGCGTGCAGCCCCGGATATCAATATCAGAGCCCTCCACGTTGGTACCGTAGGCGTAGCTGCCGCCGTAGGTGAGGAAGATAATATTCTTCTCCAGGTGCAGGTCGGTTTGCAGAAAATTGTATTCTGGTCTGTCGAGAAGGCTCGATCCGACCACCTCCCATTTTGTGATTTATTTTTAAACCATAGCCTATTGGATGAAGATTGTCAAGTCAGGAACGCTAAACGCATTGGATCACCTGGAACGCAGGCATTCTGCGGCTAAATTTTTTTCAGCGTCTCAGCGCTGTTGATTTTCGTTTCATACTCCAGGTGAACGTATAGGTCAGCTGTCGTTTCCAGTGTGCTGTGCCCCAGCCACTGCTGAACCTCGATCAGCGGCGTCCGATTCTGAATCAGCAACGAGGCGCAGGTATGACGTAAATCATGCAGTCTCACCTCCCGCAGCCCATGATCCCGCAGAAACTTTTTAAAACACTGGCTGTAGTAGTTTGGGGAAATGGGTTGGTTGTTCGGGTTGACACATACGTAATCCTCCGGCAACAGTGGTTTAACGCTGCCCTGGCGCTCTTGCTCCGCCAGCAGCACGGCTTTTATCTGCTCCGGCATAGGGAGTGTTCGGAAGCTGGATTTCCGTTTGAGGATATCCCTGCCTGCCGCTTTTTCTCTGCCATCAGTCTCCTGATGAATGCGGGTATGCTGAATCAAAATGGTTTCATTTTCAAAATCTACACTTTTCCATTGCAAGCCCAGTACTTCACTCCGGCGCAGGCCATAAAAGAGGGACAGCAGCACCGGCAGCCACAGCCAATGCCCGCGGAGTTTTTCCAGCAGCTCGTTCACCTCTTTCACGGAATAGTAACTTGGGACATACTCCGCTTTGGTTGGCCGTTCTACGAGTCCTGCGACATTTCGATCCACCAAATCCAGCCGCACAGCATCCCGTAGTGCCTTATGGATGTTGGCGTGGTAGTGGATTACAGTATTGGCCGAAAGGCCTTGGGTCTGGAGGTGCGTATAATACCGCTCCAAATCAGCGGGCCGCAGCTTGGCCAGCATAATGCCCCGCTCACGGAAGTAAGGACAGATTCCCCGCTCAATATTATACTTATAGCCATGGTAGGTAGTGGGTGATACCTTCGGCTTCATCTTCTCCAGCCATTGAAGCATATAGTCAGCAAACAGCAGCCCGCTGCTTTCCCGGCTGTCGGCGTACTGCTGTCTGGCCTGGAGCAGCATCTCCTCCGCACGGCGCTTGTTGCCCTGAACGGGCAAATGGGTGGCGATCCATTTCGATTTCCGTTTCCCCTCTGTATCGTACAGGTTTAGGACGATATACCAGTAACCCTTTTTCTGCTGCAAGTGACCAGCAACCATGACAAGTCATCCCTTTCATTTTGTGATTATAATAAAAAGAAGTGCGGTTCCGTCCTACACTTCTTTGCAAATTCTGTGTTCTGTTTTGTGTACTTTATTTGGAATCGGTAGACGTAGCGGACTCAAAATCCACTGCGAAGGCTCAGGGTTCAGCTCAAGTCCGGCACGTGATTCGGCGGCAGTTTACCTGCCGCTTTTTTATGAGCAGTTACGCCTATCATTTTAAACAGCTTGTCCCCCAAAAGTGTCCTTTTGGCACCACCCCCCACGTAGTCGAGCCCAAATGCCCCGGC
>ERZ808046.956-NODE-956-length-16323-cov-7.166810_pt1 | contig 16323 bp, 15 predicted proteins | sample MGYA00380196_ERZ808046 | MGnify/ENA primary metagenome ERZ808046 (study PRJEB31490, sample SAMN06133421) | mouse gut metagenome | isolation source: Z6_2 | host: mice | place: China: Chengdu | collected 2015-05 ...
TGGAGTGTCTTTTTGCTCAATTATTCTGCCAGAATCCGGGAAAAGGAAATCCGCGCCATCTTTCATGAAATTCTTCCCGGCACGGCCTGCGGGATTGCTCTTTTTCCTGATCATATGCAGCCTTGTGATGCCCTCTCCGCTCTTTCCCTGCATTTACAGAAAGCGCTCTGTGATCTGATTCTTTCCCTTCTGCCCGTAAGTCCTTCCGTCAAGGAGCAGACAGCAGCAAAAATTGCCCTGCGCACCCTGCAGCCTGCTATCCGTGTGCTGATGTTTGAATACGGGATTTCGGATTATATCAGCGATACCTGCGATCCTGCCGCCGCTCCCTTTGAAAATTTTCTTCTTATATTTACGGAGTCTCTCGCCGCCTATACCCTGACGGCAGGTATCTGCCTGCCCACGGACACCATCCTGCAGCTCTATCACTCCCAGTCGGGAACGGCAAACGACAGGCATTCCATTGCTTCTTTTCTGGAAAGAACCCTGAACTTCTGGTATGATTCCTTTACGCCCGTGGAGCACGCCAACTACTCCTCCAAAATCGCCAGTGCCTGCGAATATATGACCATGCACTACAGGGAGGATATTTCCCTGGAGCAGACGGCAGAATTCGTCTCCATTAACCCCAGCTATTTAAGCTATATTTTCAAAAAGGAAACCGGAATCACCTTCCTGCAGTATCTGACCAACATACGACTGCAAAAGGCCTGTGAACTGATGCTCTCAGATCCAGGCCTGTCTCTGGAGGCGGTAAGCGCCAGAACCGGCTACCATTCCGCTTCCTATTTTCATAAGATTTTTCGCGCTAAATTCGGAGTCAGCCCCCGGCAGTGGCTTTTGAGGGAGCAAAAGCAGGCTTTTACCCCCCCCCCCAGAGTCCTGAACTCTGATTCCTTAATCTATCTTAATCTTAAACGTAACAGGATGCCTGCTCACAAAAGCGCTCTTGATATGCAGTCCCTTTTCATCCCTGCTCCATTTGGGCTCTTCGTTATCCCCAAGCACTTCGATGCTTCTGATAATGCCATGGAAATTGGCCTGTCTGGAAGCATCCTGCTCCCCCAACGAGGCGATACAGTATTCCCCGTTTTCGCTGCACTTTAAGGCAATTGCATACAGATAACCGCCTTTTGTGGTAAAGCGGAAATCACTGGAAGTAAAATTCTTTTTAATACCGTCCGAGAACTGCCCCTCCACAATTTGGGTAGGCCCTTCCCCGTATTTCCGCCAGGTCTTTGTCCTGTAGATTCCCTCTCCATTTACCTTAAGCCATTCTCCTATTTCCAGCAAAATGGCTCTGTCCTCATCGGAAATCGTGCCGTCCGCCTTCGGCCCTACATTGAGTAAGAGACAGCCGTTCTTGCTGACAATATCCACCAGATCACAGATGATATCCCCGGCCGGACGGAACTGGTTGTTCTCCGTATAGCACCAGGAATTCAGCGCTATTGCCGTATCGGTCTGCCAGAAATAAGGCTTTACATCCGCGAACTGTCCCCTCTCCACATCGGGCACAGCCGTCCCGAACTGGAACGCATCGTGTTTATAGTTGATAACCACTTCCGTTCCCCACTCTGCCGCTCTGTTATAATAGTAAGCCGCCAGCTTTTTCAGATAAGGCTTGCAGGCGCTGTGCTGAATCCACCAGTCGAAGTAAAGGACTCTGGGGCGATATCTGTCAATGATCTCACAGGTGCGCACCAGCCAGTCCTGTAAATATTCTTCCGTGGGCTCCGGCTTGCTGAAAATGTCCTGATGATTCTGCTCCGGCATGGCCGGCCAGTAGAAATCTCCCCGCTCCATAGGTTCTTTGATATCGCTGTCAAATTCCTTTCCGTGCCCCATGAAAAACCAATGCTCCACCCGATGGGTGGAAGCGCCGATCTCCATCCCCTTTTTCTGGCAATTCTCTTTCAATTCTCCGAGCACATCCCTTTTGGGTCCCATCTCAAAGGCGTTCCAATGGGATATCTCGCTCCGGTACATCTGAAAACCGTCGTGATGCTCCGCTACCGGCACCACATACCTGGCGCCTGCTTTCCTGAACAGATCGGTCCATTCATCCGCGCTGAACTTTTCTGCTTTGAACATGGGAATAAAGTCCTTATACCCAAATTCGCTTTGTTTTCCGTAAGTCTTAATGTGATGCTCGTACTCCGGAGAACCCTGTATATACATGTTCCGGGAATACCACTCGCTCCCAAAGGCAGGGACGCTGTAAACTCCCCAGTGAATGAAGATTCCGAATTTGGCATTCCGATACCACTCCGGCGTCTCATAGGCTGAAAGGGATTCCCATGTGGGCTCATAAGGTCCCCGGGCAATCACATCATCGATCGTCTTCAGATAATGATCCATTTGATACATAAAACACTCCCATCTGCGCGTTTTCGCACGTGCAACAAACTTGCAGGTAAAAACAGATTATTCCGCCGGCAGATTCTGGCGACAGATGAATCTGTCTTTCCTGCTGTTAACCGCTGTACCTTCATTATAAACGGTTTGGGAAATAATTTAAGTGTCCTATGTGCCATGTTGGGGCAAAAGATGTCGTGTTTTTGAAGGTTTAATTCTATTTTACTTTTGACACTGTCCTCCGAAGTTTTACACAGTTAAAGCAAGGACCACAGATGATTAACGCCTCCCAGCTTTACTTCACCATAAAAAGAATGGGACTGATTTCACTTGTTAGCAATGCGTTTTTCGCATATAATAAAGACAGAGGGGCAAGATGTTAACCAAAGAAGTTTCTTAATATGCAAGGGGAAGTATGAAAAATATGAAAAAAGAAACAGAGATTACCCTGGCGGCTGCCGGGGCGATGGGAACTAAATATGATGAAGCATGTAAAGAATTATTTCAGAATAAGGAAATCATAGCGCCGGTATTGAAATATACGGTACCGGAATATAAGGATTGCACAGTCGAAGAAATTATTCGATACATAGACGCAGACAGTATAGAAGATATTCCGGTGGATGACGTTTCTTCCCGTGCAGACTTACTGCCCACGGAAATGGAATCGGTGAGTGATAAGCTGATCAGGTATGATACTCATTTTAAGGCAGTAAACCCTCATTTGAGTGATGAAAATATCTGCATCTATCTGCATATCGACCTGGAGGTGCAGAATAATTACCGGCCAACAGGCCCATCCTATCCTGTTATTAAAAGAGGAATTTACTATGCGGCCAGGGAAATCAGCCGCCAGCTCGGGATACTGACAGAGCGGACAAATTATGGGGATATAGAGAAAGTGTACAGCATTTTTATCTGCAACGAAAGAATCCCTGTAAAACTCCAGAATACGGTGACAATGTATTCCCTGAAAAAAACAGATGTCATAGGAGAGACAGACGAACCGGAGGAGGATTATGACCTGATGAGTGTGATCATAATCCGCAGAGGAGAAAAAACGGATGCGCCGGTATTTGACTATCTGTCGGGAATATTTCAATGTGACAGGGCAAAGATCGCGGAGTATATTGATATTGAGGATAATGAAACGGTATTGAAAGGAGTGGATAAGATGAGTGGATTAGGGCAATCAATTATGAATGAAGCGTGGCAGAAAGGGATGCAAAAAGGGATACAAGAAGGGATACAAGAAGGGATGCAGCAGGGGGAAAATTTACTGGCAGTACTTGTGGGTTATTTGAAAAAAGATGGGCGTTTGGATGAGCTGGATCGAATTACAGATGAGGAAGCAAGAAAGCAGTTGTATAAAGAATACCATTTAGTTGATTGAATGTAATCTTTTCTTATGGGATACATGTAGTCAAACTCCGAGAAAGGAAACTCAAAAATGGAAGCATACAATTTAATCACAGACACAAAAACCTTTGCTTTTTCCGCAGAAAATCCCACCGGCACAAGAGGCGGCGGCTCTAAAGGCGGTGACTGCACCAAGCTCCGTCCCTGCATCGATATCCATCCTGGCAAAACCGTTACTCTTTTGGATGCCGACGGGCCGGGAATCATCCAGCATATCTGGTTTACAGGGTATGTGGGGCACAGCTTTATCCTTCGAATCTATTGGGAAGGCAATGAAAATCCTTCCGTGGAAGCGCCAATCTCAGCCTTCTTCGGCTGTGCTTATGACGAAAACTTTGAAGACCGGGATGGAAAATATCCTGTTCTGAATTCCGCCAGGATTTTGGTGGCTCCGGGAAGAGGTCTTAACTGTTACTGGGAAATGCCATTTTTAAAGCATTGCCGGATAACAATGGAAAACCGCAGCCAGGAAGATAAAACCCTTTATTACATGATAACAGGATGCTACTGCCAGCTCCCGGAAAATATCGGATATTTTCATGCATCCTACCGCCAGGAGCATCCGGTACAGAGGGGACGTTCCTATACTGTTATTGACCGGATTAAGGGAAAAGGCCAGTTTGTGGGCCTGACACTTGCCACCGGCATGAACGGCAATAACACCTGTTGGGTGGAGGGCGAGGCCCGGATGTATATTGATGATGACAAATACCCTTCCATCCACTACACAGGCACGGAGGATTACTTCGGAGGCTCTTACGGATTCGGCAATGATATCTATCTGAAAAAATACCACACCTACAGCGGCCTCTACACCGGAATGTTCGCCATTCTGGGCGATAATTCCGCATTTTACAATGGTCAGCAGCGGTTTCTGCTGTACCGTTTCCATGTGCCGGATCCCATCCATTTCGAGACAGGTTTTCGGATGACCCTGGACAATCTGGGTTGGACCGGTCCCAGATATGATGACTATACTTCCGTGGCGTTCTGGTACCAAACTTTACCTCATGAACCCTTAAAGCCTCTGCCGGAGGATTCGGAGATGGTCATGAAATAGGAAAAAATTTCTGACATACAACAGACGGAGGGAAAATAACTATCCCTCCGCCCTCTTTTTAACAGCGGTCAGTCTGCCGGCATACCGGCCATCAAAAAACTTTACTGTTCCTCTTCCGTGCAAATATACACGTCCTTCACTTCCATATCTCCATCGGAGACAAAAAATCCAAGCTTTTTGTCCTTTTCATTGTACATCCGGAATCCAAAGGCAAGATCATTGTTCACATAAAGCACTGCCAGACTTCCCTGGATATAGACCGCCAGTTCATATTCTTTTCCTGCTTCCATATGCAGCGGTCGTTCCAGTTCTACTGTGTAAGGAAACATCTGGCCGCCCCGTTCATACATCCGCAGACCGGATCGGAATTGAATCCGATTATAGCCCGGCTCAAACATCAGGTAATACCCCTTGTCAAAAGCTTCATCTATCTGCAGCGCAATCCCAAACCTTGTGGGGGCTTTGCCATACTTTATATTGGCCCTGATGCAGCACTGCCTGGGGATATCTGCGCCTATGGCGGCGGAATAGCCATCTCCGGAGCAACAGGAAACGACGCCGTCCTTTTCCTCCCAGTTTCCCGTCAATCCCTTAATGCTGACAGCTTCCTTTTTCTGCATGGCGTTTGCCACACTGTCCACCGGACACACGCCAAGGCTTCCGTCCTCATGCTGGATGATCTTATGTACCACGATGGAACCGCCCCAGTTCCAGGTCTTATAATCCTTCCCGTAATCCTGCTGCGGGTCAAATTTCCAGCCGTCTTCCCCTCTGGTAGGGTTCCAGCCATAAACATAATGGTTCTTCCCATCAAAACCTGTCTTCGCCGCATAAAATGCTCTTCCGTCAAAGGTATCCACTTCCGGCCGAAGCCACGGCCCGTTTAAGGAACGGCTCATCCTGTAATAGGTACAAAACCCATCCGTATAATTGGAATAAACCAGGTAATACCAGTCCCCCATTTGAAACAGATCCGGACATTCATTAGCTGCCTGGTTCAGCCTGGGCGCATAGAGCGGAGGCCTGTACTCCCACTTTGACAGATCATCTGACACGCACAGGGCAACACAGCCGTTTCTCTCTGTGGGCGCGTTTTCTCTGGCAGCCAGGATCATCCACCATTTCCCCTCTTCTTCATTCCAAAAGACAAAAGGGTCTCTCCAGTCTGACATCCTGTATATCTCACCATCAGCCCCGAATTTATCCTCCGGGATATCCTCCCAGTGGGTCAGATCCGTGCTTGTGGCATGTCTGGCCCACTGCAGCTGAGGGTCATCCTGAAAAGTACAGTAGAACATGTGATAAATTCCATCCACCTTCACAATGGAACCAGTACCCCCATGGATATGTGTGGGGGTTTCTTCATACTGTCTGTTGTCTGTAGTCGTGATCCTGTGCCAGCCATAAACCACCTTGTCCTTCGGCGCATCAGGATTCCAGTTTTTCAGATAAAAATTCTCAAATCTGCCCAGATCCTTGTCATAATAGGGGATCACGTCTCCTGTTTTCGCATACTGCGGAGTGTAAAATAAGTCCATATTCTGTCCTTTTCCTTTTTTAATAAACGCTCTCTTTACTCCCCTGCATTTTCATAATTTGTCAGGGTATAGAACATATCAAAGCCTTTCTGCTTCAAGGTGATCAGCTCCTGAAGTCCCATCTGGTCCATCTTTTCAAGGAATGCATTCCAGCCATCATCCGTAATACCATCTTTAACGATCTCGGCCTTCACCTGCTCCGCGTATTTCTTAAGATCGGTTTCGATCTCGGAAATCCGGGTAATATCCTCCTGCTCCATAAAAGCAGCGGGATAATTGAAATCGTTGTTGATATGAGGAGAATAAATGGTGCTGATCATATCCAGACGAAGGGCGTCAGATTCCAGCATCTCGTCAACATATACTCCATAATAATCCGCAAGGATTGCAAAAGTATCATAAAGATTCTGGTCACTGCGGACCTTTCCATCCGTTGCCCCCTCTTCCGTCCACTTTAGCATATCGCCATCTTTAGTAAATACATTTGTATAGTTGGGATCGTCATAGGTTCCGAAGCAGTTCTGAATTGACATGGAAGGTTCAAAATACTGATCCATGTATGCACATACAACATCCGGCTTCTCACAAACGCTGGTTACTGCTGTCACGCCCATATCAAAGCTGTAGTAATTCTGTCTGGGAATATTAACTGTCCCATCAGGACCTGCAAGAGGAGGAAGCGCCTCATACTGATCTGTATAGTCTCCGGCAAGGCCAACTGCCCAGTCATAGAACAGACCTACACGTCCGGAAGCCACCTTTGCGGAATAGCTTGAGCCATCCTGTGAGAATATCTCCGGGTCAATCAGTCCTTCCGCATACAGCTCATGCAGCCATTCCAAGCCCTTTCGCGCATCGTCCTGTGTCAATGTGTAGAACACTTCCTTGTCATTGGTTACCATATAGTGATCCATATTGTCACCGCAGCCGAAGGAGCCCAGTGAAATTCCAGGATCCTGGTTTACCTGATTGATGCGGAATGACATGGGAACTACATTGCCATTTTCCACCGTGATATCCTTTGCAAAAGCTTCCAGTACTGCCTTCAGCTCGTCTGTGGTAGCGGGCATGTCAAGTCCCAATTCATCCAGCCAGGAGGTGTTAATGTAAGGGATTGCACCGATAACATTGATATTTTCCTTGCTGTTCTTTGACCACTCATTTACAAAGGGTAATGTGTAAATATGGCCGTCTGCGGAGGTGATCGCGGCCCGAACCTCCGGCCTTGCATCAAGTACTGCTTTCAGGTTGGGCATGTCTGCCTCTATGTACTCCTCCAAGGGAAGGAATACTCCCTTTTTGGCATAACCTAGGATATCATAGGGCTTGATATACATTTTGGTAACCACATCCGGCATATCACTCTTGGACAACGCCAGCTTGTACTTGTCATCAAACTGTTCATCCGGGATGGAGTTATAGTTGGCAGTTACATTTGTTGCCTCTGTCATCCTCTGCACTAATGCCTTTTTGCTGAAATCCTGTTCTGAGTCAGATGAAACCCTTGTCATAATGGTAAACTCATAGCTCTCCGATAACGGGAAAGTTATTCCGCCGGATGCCGCTCCTTCTGAAGCATCGCCGGAAGCGTCTGTGCTCTCCCCTTCTCCGGCATCAGAGCTGTCCTTCGTATCGGCGCCGGATGAATCCTCTGCAGCCCCGGAACCTGTCTCCTGGCCGCTGCCTGAGTCATTTCCGCATGCTGCAAGGCTTCCTGCAAGCACTACCACAGCTCCCGTAAGACACAGGGCCCTCTTCACTCTTTTCCACAACATAATTTTTTCCTCCTACTTTTCATCTATAAGTTCAATGCACTATGCATAAACTCCCATCTCTTTATCCTTTTACGGCTCCTATCATGATTCCCTTTTCAAAATACTTGGAAAAGAAAGGATACATTAAAACCAGCGGTATACTGGAAATCACAATAGTTGAATATTTCAACAGGTCGGCAAGCTTGGCCGTTTCTGCCAGCTTCTCCATATTGGCCACCAGATTGGGGTTGATCTGGTTCTGTACCAGGATAGCCCTGATCACAAGCTGCAGGGGCTGCATATTCTGGTTGTCCAGATAGATCATGGCATCAAAGTAAGAATTCCACTGTGCCACAAACTGATACAGACAGAGCACGGAAATGATTGGCATACATACGGGAAGCATCACCTGGAAAAAGTACTGGATGTCATTTGCCCCGTCCATCTCCGCCGCTTCCCGAAGTTCTGTGGGTATGGACCTGTAATAGGAACGGGCCAGCATCATGTTCCAGACATTCACAGCTCCGGGCAGCAATACCGCCCACACCGTATTGATCAGCTTAAGCTGATCCATCAGCAGGTAGGTAGGCATCAGGCCGCCGCCAAAAAACATGGTAAATACAAAGATCGCATTAAAAAACTTTCTTCCCATAAAGTCATCCCTTGACATGGGATAGGCCGCAAACAGAGTAACCACCACCGAAATCCCCGTAAACGCCACGGAATAAAAAATGGAATTCCGAAAGCCCCTCCAGATATTATCATCCTGGAAAACTCTCCTGTAGCCTTCCAGTGTCCAGTCCTTCACGTTAAAACTAACTCCCACGCTGCTTCTCACTGCCGGATCCATGATCGAACAGAGCAGTATGTACGCTACCGGAATAATAATTAACAGAAGGAATACGATCAGTATTATATTTCCTCCCAGACCGATCAAACGATCCTGTGTCAGGGCATGCCCCTGTGATTTCTTTTCTATTTTCACTTTTCTCCCTCCTATAACCCTTCGCCGTCGTTGAGCTTCGCTACCACATAGTTAACCGCCACCAGCAGGATTAAATTAATCACGGAATTAAACAGCCCGACTGCCGTTGAATATCCGTAATCTCCCATCTCAAGACCCAGCCTGTACACATAGGTCGGTATAATATCACTGGTTACCTTATTTAAATCTGTCTGCATCGCATATACCTTTTCAAACCCAATACTCATGATATTTCCGGCGGAAAGGATAAACTGTATTACGATGACGGGACGCAGAGCCGGAAGCTCCACATTTCGAATCTGCTGGATAATAGTGGCACCGTCTATTTTGGCGGCGTCTATCAGCTCCTGGCTGACTCCTGCCAGGGTTGCTGAATAAATGATGGAGGACCATCCTGCACATTGCCAAATCCCGCTTCCTATGTATAAAGTCCGAAACCAACCGGACTCCGCCATGAAATCCACACTGGTCCCAAACAGCCCGTTGATCGGCCCCACCGGTGAAAAGAACAGCCTTACCATACCTGCCAGAACGATGGTCGAAATGAAATAAGGCAGATAAACCACAAGCTGTGCCTTTTTGCGAAGTCCTGCCCGCTGTACCCGATAGAGAAGCAACGCAAGGATAATAGGAGGAAAGAAACTCCACACCAGGTTATATCCGCTCAGCTTCAGGGTATTCAGAAGCAGTCTTCCAAATTCCGTAGATGAAAACAGCCTTTTGAAATTGTACAGGCCAATCCAGTCGCTTCCAAAATATCCTTTGATCGGGCTGTATTCCTCAAAGGCAATAATGATTCCCAGCATGGGCAGATACTTAAAGATAATTGTCATTAACAATGCCGGGAAGAGGAATATCACATAAAGCTGCCAGTTCTTTACAAAGTACTTTCCAAATCTTTTAAAATATCCCTCTTCAGCTTTTACTTTTGTTTTGCTCATTTTCATCCCCTCTTTTTATTTGTTCACAGAATTTGTTTATATGTTAAATCAATGTTACTTCCAAATTACCTTTTTGTCAATTATATATAAAATTTTCTATACAAATATACAAATTTTACATGATAAATTTAGACAATTTATATTTAAATATTGATATATATACCCTTTTCGTGAACATATGTAAACTTATATGGATGCGTTACAGAGAGACCTTTACCGTCTCACCGAATGTAAAAGCCAATTCAAGCCACTGTTTCAGACTTCCAATACCCGGAACAAATCAGATTGTTAAAAAATTTCCAGTATGTTACAATACATTTCAGTGCAGCTATTGTAATCAGGCATGGAAAGGATTTTTAGTATGGGAAAACAAAGAGTATTGATACAAGACATTGCAGATTCTCTGCATCTGTCACGCACCACTGTCTCGAAAGTACTTAACGGAAACAAAAATGTTTCCGAAGCCAACAGAAAGCGTGTCCTTCAGAAAGCATCCGAACTTAACTATAAGCAGTTTTCCTATATCTCCGAATCCCTGGAAAATGATTCTGAGAAAGCCCCTGTCTCCAAGGGAAACAAAACCAACGGAAATATCGCCTTTCTTTTTCATAAGACCCCTGACCGATATCATATCGTCTCTTCCTTACTGGTTACCTTTGAACAGGAAATCCGCAAGGACGGCTATACCTTATCCTTTTACAGTGTGGAATGTGAAGATATAGAAGCCGGGAAGCTGCCCAGCACTTTCGATGTGGAAAATATTGACGCTATTCTCTGCGCAGAATTATTTGACAAAAATTACAGCAGACTTCTCTGCAGTTTGAATAAGCCCGTTTTATTTGCGGATTCTTACTCCACAATTACCCGGGACAACTTAAAAGCTGACATTCTCCTGATGGAGAGCAAGGATTCTCTCTCCGAAATGGTAAGACGGATTATTACAGCCAACGGCTTTTCCAAGGTTGGATTTGTGGGAGCAGCCAACCATTGCCTGAGCTTTTATGAGCGCTGGTCAGGCTTCTGTTCTGCCCTGCTTGACTGCGGTCTTTCGCTTGACAAATCCTCCTGTATTCTCTCCGAGGATGACCCTAAATACTTCAGCCGCAACTGGATGATCAACCATCTGAAAGCAATGGATCCCCTTCCGGAGCTCTTTGTATGTGCAAATGACGCGATCGCTATCCACCTGATACACTCTCTGAAGGAATTAAATATTTCTGTTCCCTCCGATGTTATGGTAACAGGCTTTGACAATGGCTGCTCTTCCATTCTGCCCGACCCTTCCCTTACCACCGTAGATGTAAATTCAGCCGATATGGGAAAGATGGCTGCAAGACAGCTTCTGAGCCGGATCTCCAACCCCGCTCTTCCTTATAGCCGGCTCTATCTCCAAACCGAAATATTGTTCCGGCAGTCTGCCAGTATCAGCTCGAAGGAGTGGCTGTAAAATAAATATCTTTCAATGTAATCAACCGGAGCTTTCCATTTTTTGCACACTCCATAAGCGGAGCAGTGAACCCTGATTTTGAAAAGAAGTAATAGTACCGCTTCCAATATTTTACCTGCTCTCCTTCTGCAGCGCACGGTAACCGGAGGGCGCAATCCCATACTCTTTCAGAAAGGCACGGTAAAAATTAGAGTAACTGGAAAATCCGGCAGAAAGCGCGACCTCCTCCATCGCCATTCCTTCCTCAATCAAGGTTTTGGCATAGATAAGCCGCCGCTGTATCACATACTGGTAAAAGCTCATCCCAATCCTGTGCCTGAACTGGTGGGTAATATAGCTTTCACTGACAAAAAAGCGCTCGGCAAGCGTAATCCGCTCTGACAGACCGGCATCAATGCAGACAAGTATCCGGTCCAGAATATCCGGTTCCGCCGCCTGTTTTGTAGAACTCTCCTGGGAACCTTCCTGAATTGCCCTGCACAGTCCGGTCAGAAAAAGAATTGTCTCGCCATAGATGGCCGCCTGACTGAGCTCCCCATTCTTTTCCCTTTCCTTCCATGCTCTGAAAAGATGTTCCTGTAGAGTCTCAGTTTCTCTCTCCCTGGCATGAAGGCTTAACGGCTCATGCAGCGAAAGACGCAGCCCTGGAAAGCTTTGCCCAAGCTCTTTAAGATGAGCGGCATTGAGCCACATCCCATATCTGCCGTACGTGGCGCCTGGCAGCTGTGACAGGAGAGATAACCTGCGGTGGCTGATTCCCGGAGGAATCACCAGCAAATCACCCTGGGTGATATCACTGCGTGATGTTCCCAGCAAGTACTGAGCGCCTCCTTCGGTGCAGCATATAATCTCATAAAAGCTGTGGCTGTGCAAAGATTCCATATCACAGAACGGATCGCTTCCCCTCCAGATTTCCACAAAGGGAAACTCCATCTCTATTTCCTGATAAAAAGAGCTGATTTCTATCCCGGCGGCCTGTATCATCGCCCTTTGCTGCGCGGGCGTAAGCTGTCTGCGCCCCCTGCTGTCTGCCTGCGCAAAAAGGCGGAGCATTTCGGAATGTTTCATTTTAGTCTCCTTTTCCGGCTATAAGCCGCGGCGTTACCTGCCTGTCTTTGTCCATCCTGTCTTCAGCCCACACAGTGCCGGAGGATTGCCGCAGCTGTGCCGGAATCGCAATCTTCTTCGCTAATATCACAATGTACATTTCATTATAGGTACTCTAAAATAAGATTGTCAAGAATCCTGACAGGTTACCGGTCATGGAGTAAACAATAACGCAGACTATTCGGAGGTGTCTTATGAATATACGTTCCTTTGATTTTCGGGATGAAATCGGCTACACAGCCGGAGATATGGCCGGAAGCTTTGTAAATCTTTATATAGAGGGTTATTTTCTGACTTTCTGCACCTATGTACTTGGAATTAAACCTCAGTGGATGGCAGGGCTTTTTTTGACCGCCCGTCTTCTGGACGCCTGCCTCGGGCCGGTGATCGGTTCTGTTCCGGACAGAAAGCATCTGGGAAAATCCCAGGACAAATTTCTTCCATGGATCAAACTCTTTTCCGTACCACTGGCGCTTTCAGGCGTGCTCTGCTTCCTGGCGGTGCCCTTTGAGGGCAATCTCCTGCACCTGTGGGCTGCCTGCTGTTACCTGCTTTACAGTATCTGCTATTCCAGCGCAAGCATCCCCTATGGAGCAATGGCAAATGTGATAACGGCAGATCCGGGGGAACGGGGACGGCTCTCCCGTGCACGCAGTATCGGCGGAACCATCGTTGCCTTCGGCGCCTTAAGTCTGATACCTGCCTTATGCTTTGATTCCGACTCTAATCTCCTGCCCGGACGCTTTACCATGATGGCAGTTATCTTTGGCATTCTCAGTCTTGTGGGATACAGGCTTTTGAGTCATTTGACAATAGAAAGACTTCGGGAGCAGCCCCATGAAAAGGAAAGCTACTCCTTCGGCAAAGTCCTGCAGGCGGCATTGAAAAACCGCCCGCTGATGGGAATTATGGTTGCCACCATCGGATGCATGATGGCTCTGGCCAGCAATCAGCTTTCCAGTTATATTTACAAAGAATATTATCACAATACCCTTGCCATGACTATTGGAAGCCTCGCCAACCTTCCAGCCCTTTTGATCTGCTTTCCGCTTATTCCGCGGCTTTCCGCCCGCCTGGGGAAACGCCGTCTGGTATTAACGGCAATCGTATTCAGCCTGATAATTAATATATGTAAGCTGGCGTTCCCGCTTTCAAATATGTGGCTCTATACCCTGCTGCTCTGTATTGCAAATGCAGGCCAGACCGTCTTTAACATGCTGATCTGGGCTATGGTAGCCGATTGTCTGGATTACAGCGAATGGAAGCTTCATTTCCGAAGCGACGGCAGCATGTACGGACTTTACACCTTCAGCCGCAAGCTGGGGAGCACCCTCGCATCCGCAGGCGCCGCCGCCGCGCTCTCAGCGGTTGGATATGTGTCTGGAAGCAACATTGTACAAAGCAGCGAAACCGTAGGCCGGATCTACTATCTTGTCAACGGAATCGCCGTGCTTGTATGTGTCATAGAGCTGATTGGGCTTGCAGGTATCTATAACCTGGATGAAAAAACCTGCGGTTTGATGTACGGGGAATTAGCCACGCGCCATGACAGATAGCACAGCAGTACCATAGGGCTCCAGCTTCATCACTCCCTGCTCCTTCTGCCCTGTGAGCACATTGTCAAGCGTACTTTGAAGCCCAATCTCCTGCTGCTCATCTGAATAGTTCAGGACAAAGAGATACTCCTTATCCTCCTTTGCACGCACCGCCAGCTCACAGCACTGCGGCAGGGTCAGCACATTCCCATAAGGCTCTGCCGCACCCAGCTTCTTTAAGAAAACTTCCGCTGTGTCTCTGGTAAATGCGCCTCCGAAATAGTATGCTTCTCCGCTTCCATAGCGGTTCCTGATCAGCGCCCCTTCGCCCTGGTAATAATTTTCACTGTATCTTGCCAGGACTTCTCCTTTGCCTGTGGGACTAAGCAGATCATTAAAGACCGCCGTCCCGATCACGGTTCCGTCCCAGCCGGCTTTCACAATGCCGTTGTATTTGGGAGAAATCATGGAATACTCCGTCACATCTGTTCCGGTAAGCGTCTGCAGGAGACAGGGAAGCTTTTCCTCCACACAGTGGCCGTTACTGTCCTTATAGGCACTCCGGCATCCGAATACCAGCTTTCCACCCTGCTTCACATACTCCTCCAGAAGCTCTGCCCTCTCCCTGGTCATAATAACCGGATGCATATAAAACAGCACTTCGTATTTCGCAAGTTCCTCCGGTGACATATGATCTATGTAACAATAGTCAAAAGGCGTATGGGTACACTGGCAGGCCTCGAACAGGGCTTTCTGGCTCTGTCTTTCCACCAGCTCGTGCCACTTATCCAGCCCGGCATCAAACTGATTGTCATAGTCTGTGACAATGCCCACCTTTGCCTTATAACGCGCGCCTGCAATCCGGCTCATCTTTTCCGTCATCTCGCCGATGGCCCTGACCTCTGCCAGCCTCCGGTTGTCCCGCCCCGAATAATCCAGGATTCCATGCCAGTAAATTTCTGTGCCCACGGTTGCCGTGCGCCACCGGAAAAAGCTCACATAATCCGCACCGTGGGCGATGCTCTGCATGGTCCAGAGAGTCATCTGCCCCGGCTCCGGCGTAGGCGCCATCATCCGGGTATTCCAGCCGTTTGCCCCCGACTGCTGTTCCATGATTCCAAAGATTGGAGAAACCGCCCGGGTCTGGGCAAGGTTCCGGCTCCAGCGCCTGTCCTTCATCCGGTCCTTTTCGTCGTATTGCTCCAGGCAATAAGCAAAATTGGGATAGGAATCATACATATACACATCAAGGCTTTCTTCCCGGAGCCTGTGGTTGTCCAGGTTTCCAAACATCCCGTTGGTGGTGATAAAGTCCCCTTCCTTCACATATTTCCTGAGAATATCGCTCTGCATTTTTGCAAACCGACAGCAGCTGTCCGAAATGAAGCGTTTATAATCCATCACTTCATGGGGATTCACGGTATTATGAATCGTAAACCGGGGGACGAAAACCTCGTCCCATGAGGAATAATTCTGGCTCCATACCACAGTCCCCCACGCCTGGTTCAGCTTCTCCACAGAACCATACTTCTCCTTCAGAAATCTCCTGAATGCCAGGGTATCGCTCTCCGAATAAAACTCGTCCACCTCACAGTTTAACTCATTGTCTATCTGCCAGCCAACAACACAATTGCGCCCGGCATATGCCTGTGCCATTTTTTCCACAATAATTCCGCACAGCTTTTGATATTTGGGGGAATTGTAGTTGTAATGCCTCCTTGCGCCGTGGCGATAGAGATTCCCCTGTACATCCGCATTCAAAACCTCCGGGTATTTCTCCGTAAGCCAGGCCGGAGGAGTTGCTGTAGGTGTTCCCACGATCACCTGCATCCCTGCCTTTTCCGCCGCGTCCAGAAAACTGTCAAACAGGGAAAAATCAAACTCTCCTTCTGCAGGCTCCATCAGACACCACCCAAACTCGGCAATCCGCACAGTCTTGATTCCCACCGCAAGCATTCTGTCAAGATCCTGCTCCCATACACTCGGATTCCAGTGTTCCGGGTAATAGCAGGTTCCGATGGAAATCTGTTTTTCATCCAATAACTTCATAAATATGCCTCCTGATCTGCTCTTTCATATATAACCATGCCTGTACTTCATATTTTATAAACCTCCATGCCCGCACACTTGGCACCACCATAAATGAAACTGTGTCCGCGGCAAAGGATTGATTAAGCTG
>ERZ808046.961-NODE-961-length-16297-cov-14.759125_pt1 | contig 16297 bp, 18 predicted proteins | sample MGYA00380196_ERZ808046 | MGnify/ENA primary metagenome ERZ808046 (study PRJEB31490, sample SAMN06133421) | mouse gut metagenome | isolation source: Z6_2 | host: mice | place: China: Chengdu | collected 2015-05 ...
GTGAAGCCGGGAGACAAAGTTTTCTGTTCAGATATGACGTTTTCGGCTTCTGTAAACCCGGTTGTCTATGAAGGCGGTATCCCTGTCTTTATTGATACGGAACGGGATACCTGGAACATGAACCCGGAAGCCCTTAAAAAAGCTTTTGAACTCTATCCGGATGTGAAAGTGGTTCTTGTGGCCCATCTTTATGGCACGCCGGGAAAGATGGATGAAATCAAGACAATATGTGATCAGCATGGGGCAGTCATAATCGAAGATGCGGCAGAGTCCCTGGGAGCTTCTTATAAAGGGAAACAAACCGGAACCTTTGGAAAATATAGCTGCATTTCCTTTAATGGAAATAAGATCATCACCGGGAGTACCGGCGGAATGCTTTTAACGGATGATTTAGAGGCGGCAAATAAGGCACGGAAATGGTCTACCCAGAGCCGTGAGAATGCGCCATGGTATCAGCATGAAGAGCTGGGGTACAACTACCGGATGAGCAATGTGGTGGCCGGTGTGGTCCGGGGACAGATTCCATATCTGGAGGAGCATATCGCGCAGAAGAAAGCGATTTATATGCGGTATAAGGAAGGGTTTAAGGATCTTCCTGTCACCATGAATCCCTATGATGAAAGAAATTCAGAGCCGAACTTCTGGCTGAGCTGCCTGTTAATCTCCCCGGAAGCCATGTGCAAACAGGTACGTGGGGAGCAGGATGTTCTGTACATAAGTGAATGCGGAAAAAGCTGTCCGACAGAGATTTTAGAAACCCTGGCAAAATATAATGTGGAGGGGCGTCCGATTTGGAAGCCGATGCACATGCAGCCAGTATATCGGATGAATCCGTTTGTGACAGTGGAGGGGAATGGCCGGGCAAGGACGAATGCGTATATTGAAGGCTCTGGAATCGACGTTGGGGCCGATATTTTCAACCGTGGACTGTGTTTGCCGAGCGATAATAAGATGATGGCGGAGCAGCAGGATGTAGTTATCGACATAATTCACAGATGTTTTGAGTAGAGAGAAACGTATCGACTGCATATGTATTGGGTGCCAAATTGGACTGCCTTGCAAGCTGTGGAATTTGATAAAAGTGTTAGTATATCTTATGTGAGAGGGGTAGTTTATGCAGCATAAGCCATATGGGCCATATGAGAAATACATAAAACGTCCACAGGACTTTTTATGTGCTTTATTGGCAATTATTGTCCTGTCACCGGTCATGCTGATTACAGCAATCCTTGTGAGAGCGAAGCTGGGATCGCCTGTGTTATTCACACAGGAGCGCCCGGGGAAAGACGGGAAGGTATTCAAAATCTATAAGTTTCGCACGATGACAGGTGAAAAAGACGAGCGGGGAAACCTGCTCCCCGATGAAGTGCGTCTCCATTCTTTTGGCAAGAAATTGCGTTCTACATCTCTTGATGAGCTTCCAGAGCTTTTTAATATGTTAAAAGGCGATATGTCAATAGTAGGTCCCCGACCACTTCTTGTCCGTTACCTGGACAGATACAATGAGCATCAGGCCAGACGACATGAGGTTCGACCTGGTTTTACTGGTTTGGCACAGGTACATGGTCGAAACGCTATCAGTTGGGATAAGAAATTTGACTGGGACGTAAAGTATGTGGATCACATAACATTTCTCGGGGATTGGAAGATTATCTTCAAAACAGTTGGCACGGTGCTAAAACGTGAAGGAATCAGTGCAGCAAATGATGTGACAATGCCTGAGTTTATGGGGAGTGCCGTAACGAATATGGGAGAGAGATGATATGGATTGGTTTAGAATACGCCATACGGTATGCCTGCACCTGTGCTCAACAGCAGTAAAGCGGGCTGAATATCTGAAAAAGCATGATATCTTCTACCACATGGGGGAGAACTGCATGACCATGTTCCGAAAGATACCACTTTACCCAAAGCTGATTTCTTTCGGAAACAATGTCTGGATTGCATCGGATGTCCTTTTTGTGCCACACGATGTGATCCACAGAATGCTGAATAATAGACTTGGTGAGGATGGATTCCAGGAGAACCTGGGATGCATTGACATTAAGGATAATGTATTTATCGGGTCGAATTCCACGATCCTGCCGAATGTTACGATAGGGCCGGATACGATAGTTGCAGCCGGTACTTTAGTCAATAAAAGTGTTCGGGGAGGGGGATTCGCCGGTGTTCCGGCTAAGTATATTTGCTCTCTTGAAGACTTCATAGAGAAGAGAAGACAATATCTGCAGATAGAAATTAGCCGTGGAAAAGGCGGCCTGTCGAGAGAGACAGTGGCTGCCTGCTGGGAGCGATTTAAAGATATACAGGAAAAGGACAGAGACAAATGAACAACCTTATGATTATAGCTGCCGGAGGATGCGGAAGGGAAGTCCTTCAGTGGGCAAAGGATATAAACGAACAAAGCCCACGTTGGAATATTAAGGGTTTCTTGGATGACAACCTGGAGGCAATAAATGGATTAAAGTGTGATGTGCCAATCCTGGACACTATTGACGGATATGCGATTCAACCTGATGACGAGTTCATTTGCTGCATTGGGAACAGCCATATCAGGAAGAAGGTTGCGGAAAGGCTGAAAGCGAAGGGCGCTGTGTTCACCACACTCATCCATCCCAATGCGATTGTCGCTGACAGTTGCACACTCGGTGAAGGCGTGATCATTTATCCGTTTGCTCTGATCTCCGACAACGCCGTGATTGGTGATGGCTGCATCGTTAATATGCATTCTTCTGTTGCACACGATTCCGTGCTGGGTGAGTACTGCACTATTAGTGCACATTGCGACATTACTGGTATGTGCAAGTTAGGTGACCATGTTTTCATGGGATCAACATCAAATATGGTCCCAAATTCAAAGATTGGTGACGATGTTTATATCTGTGCAGGAAGTACTGTTATGGGGCGGGTGCGGGCAGGAAACAAGGTTCTTGGTACCCCGGCAAAGATCGTTAAATTCTGAAAGGCGTCACATTTCATAGGGCGATGAAGATGAAAGGAGAAAGTTATGATAGATAAATTCCTCAAATTTGTGGCTGACATTATGGAAGTTGATGTATCTGAACTCAGCATGGATACGCCATATAATGAAGGAAAATGGGACTCCCTCATGATGCTTACGTTGGTTATGGAACTGGAAGCCGAATATGGGGTTTCCATTCCGATGGAAGCCATTGGCAATGTCAAGACAATTGCTGATCTATATAAACTTGTTAAATAAATGGCATCTCGGATGTCGGGATACCCTGTGGTTATCTGAAGAAGTATGGAGTTTATTGTTTTTCTGTAGCAACAAATTAGTGTGAACACGAAGAGGAGTGTTGGTGTTAATGTCTGATTCAAAGAAGAGGATAGCACTGTTATCAAATGTAATGGTTGACTTGATTATAGGCAAGCTGTGCAGAAAATATGATTTTTACCAGCCGGAAGGATATGACACCTGGGTGCAGGAAGTGATTAATCCTGCGGCGGGGCTTTATAGCTTCGATGCGGACGCTGCGGTCATCCTGCTGGATGGAACAGAGACGAGAAGCTGGAAGGGGGTAGAGGAAGGTGCAAGGAGAATAGGCTTGTGGAAACAGGCTGTTAGCACCCTGGTATCAAATATCACAACAATCCCTGTATTTGTCTCGACTATTGACATACGGGAGAACAGGATTAAATCCCTTTCTGAACGAAAAATCAAATATGAATGGGAGAATGACTGGTATCAGTATGTGCAGGGATTAGCAGAGAACAGGAACAATGTTTTCGTCTTTGACCTTGCTGATACCATCGCTGATATTGGAAGGAGACAGTTTTATTCCAATAAGATGTGGTACATGAGCAGCATGCCGTATTCCAGAGATGGACTCAATGCTGTTGCGGCAGAAATAGGCAGAGTGCTTGGCTCCGCATTTAATACACGGAAAAAGATAATAGCCTTGGATCTTGACAACACACTTTGGGGCGGTGTAGTTGGTGAGGATGGGGTAGAGGGCATTGAGCTTTCTGACCATAAAGAAGGCCAGCGTTATTATGACTTCCAACGGCAGCTCCTTGAGATGAAGAACAGGGGCATTGTACTGGGAATCGTAAGCAAGAATAATGCGGAAGACGCTGAAGCAGCAATTCAAGGCCATTCCGGGATGCTTCTGCGTGATGATGACTTCGTAAGTAAAAAGATCAACTGGGAAAGCAAGGCTGTTAACCTGAAAGCTATGGGAAGTGAGTTGAACCTGACAGAAGGAGGTTTCATCTTTATTGATGATAACCCAGTGGAAAGGGAAACGTTAAAAGGCAAATGCCCAGATATGCTGATTCCGGACTTCCCAGTTGATACGACAGAATTGTTAGCATTCGCGGAGGATATGTGGTTTGACTATTGTCGGCCGCTCCGCGTACTTGGTGAAGATCTCCAGAAAACGCAGATGTACCAGAACGAAACAAAGCGGAAACAGGAAATGAGTGAGAGCCTTAACCTGGACGACTATATCGCAAAGCTGGAAATTGTCGCAGATATTCACAAAATGAGAGATTCAGAACTGGAGCGCGTTGTTCAGCTGATTAATAAAACGAACCAGTTCAATGTAACCACAAAGCGGTACACACAAGCCGAAGTCGAGGCGATTGTCGCAAATCCGGATAATGTTATCTATGTTGTCTACAGTTCTGATAAATATGGAGACAACGGCCTGATCAGTGTGATTATTCTGATTGGTGCCGGGAAAAATATGCGAATTGACACTTTCCTGATGTCCTGCCGTGTCATGGGCAGGAAGTTGGAGGATGTGATCATCAATGAGCTTGCTGCGAAGTATGGTGGTAAGCTAATCGGCGAATTTATTTCCACAGCGAAAAACGTTCCTGTAAAGGATCTATATGGGAGGCTGGGATTCGAGCTGGTTGCAGATGATGACGGCCACAGGATATATGAGTTGAAGGAATACCAGAAGAAGAAATTTGAATCCTATAAAGAGATAAAATTTGAAAGCTGAACGAGATGAGGAACGTGGAAATGAAAATTGACCATATAGGATATGCAGTCAGACGGATAGACAGGGCATTGAGCGCATTTGAGAGGCTGGGCTTTGTATTTGAACCAGTAATTGATGATACGGACCGGAATGTAAAGTTGTCGTTTGGTGAGAAGGACGGCTACAGAATTGAACTCGTGGCCCCTTTGGATAAGAAAGCAGAGTCGCCAGTTGCCCAGTATCTGAGAAATTCTGTTGGAACCCCATACCATATCTGTTATCAGAGCGAGGATCTGGATAAGGATGCGAAGGAACTGGAGAAGCAAGGATTTAAGATTGTTATCGAGCCCAGGGCGGCGATAGCGTTTGGTGGCAGGAGGGTTATGTTCATGATGAACTTCGGCTTTGGGTTGATGGAGATAGTGGAAAGATGAGCAAAAGAGTTCTAAATAATGATTATGGCCTAGCTGAAATGCAGGAGAATCTTTTACAAGCCTTAGATGCGTTGGATCTGATTTGTAGGAAAAACGGAATACATTATACAATCCATGGTGGAACGGCTCTTGGTGCTGAGAGAAACCATCACTTGATTCCTTGGGATGACGATGTGGATATTGCCATGTGGCGGGATGAATTTGAAAAATTAAAAAGCGTTATAAAAGCTGGGAACATTCCGAATGAATATTATTTGGATGAAACAACGATGTGGTTTCCGCGTTTTGTCATGAAAAACCAATATAATCCTGTATATGTCGATATTCTGATTTGGGATTACATTTCAGAAAATAAAATAGCACAGAAGTTAAAAATCACATGCCTTAGAGCCATACAAGGCATGATGAAAGAGGATGTTGATTATTCGCAATATGGATTAAAAGGAAAAATCCTTGTAGGTGTCACTCAGGAAATAGGAAAAATGCTAAGCACCAAGAAGAAACTTGATATCTTTCATAATATCCAGACAAAAAGATGGCTGGGGCAAAAGAAATGTATTCACAGATCAAATGACTCATATCGAGGATGTACATACATTCTTGATAGTAACTATATGGATGGTTATTCAGAAATTGAATTAGAGGGGAAGAACTACATGGTAAATAAAAGATATCATGAGTTCCTGATAATGGAATATGGGGAAAACTATATGACTCCCCCACCCATAGAGGACAGGCATCCAGGCCATGTGAAGTTTAGAAAATCAATAGAGAAGAAACAGAAAGCTGGGAACAAGCTATGAATGTGGCAATTATCATTGCCGGAGGTTCTGGCAGCAGGATGGGCCAGGATATTCCTAAACAGTTTATCAATGTATATGACAAGCCCGTGCTTATTTACACATTGGAGGGATTCCAGAAACATCCTCAAATCGATGCTATTGAAGTTGTATGTATCGATGGCTGGCATGATGTCCTTCGTGCCTATGCAAAACAGTTTGGTATTGATAAGTTAAAATGGGTTGTTTCAGGAGGAGAAACCGGACAGGAGTCTATTAGGAACGGTGTCTATAACCTGGAAGGAAAAGTCTCAGAAAATGATATAATTATCGTCCATGACGGAATCCGCCCGCTTGTGGATAAAACTGTTCTTACAGATGTGATAATTAAAGCTAAGGAGCATGGAAATGCTGTGACATCGCTCCCTTACAATGAGCAAATATTTGTGATTGATGATGAGGCCAGCACGACAAAGTTTATACCACGTGAAACACTGCGGAGGGTCTCAACACCACAGGCATATCGTTTCGACCTCATTGATTCGAAGTATCATGAAGCATATGAGAAGGAAATTGGAATACATGGTTCCCATTATACAAATACAATGATGGTTGAGTTAGGCGTGAGGCTATACTTTGCTGCTGGCTCTGACAAGAACATCAAACTGACAACAAAAGATGATCTAGAAATGTTTAAGGCATATCTGAAATCTGATAAAGATAACTGGTTGAAATGATATATGGGGGATGGATGAATATGAATCTGTATCAGAACGTCAAATATTTAGAGGATGTAAGATATGTCAGCAATCTGGATCTACCATGGGGAAAACTGGAGGGCAGGAGCCTCATACTTTCGGGAGCAACAGGGTTACTTGGAAGTTTTCTTATCGATGTTATCATGCAGAAAAATGTTTCTGATGGCCTTGGCTGCACCGTGTATGCACTTGGAAGAAACGAGAGGAAAGCCAGAGAACGCTTTTGCAAGTATGCAGACAATCATCATATCATATTCATTCCATATGATGTCAAAAAACCATTTATATGTGAGTCTGTGTTGGAAGTAAGTTATGTCCTGCATTTGGCTTCCAATACACACCCAATGCAATATGCGACTGACCCAATCGGGACAATTACAACGAATATTGTTGGTGTACAAAATATGCTCGAATTCGCAGTAGGGCACCATGCCACCCGTTTCGCTTTTGCATCCTCTAATGAGATTTATGGTGAAAACCGTGGCGATGTGGAGTTCTTTGATGAGAAATACTGCGGCTATATAAACTCCAATACAATGAGGGCTGGATATCCTGAAAGCAAAAGATGCGGAGAAGCTTTGTGCCAGGCTTATAAAGAACAAAAAGGTCTTGATGTGGTTATACCCAGATTTACCCGCTCTTATGGCCCAACGATGCTCATGTCTGACACAAAGGCGATTAGTCAGTTCGTCAGGAAAGGAATTGCAGGGGAGGATATTGTCCTGAAGTCATCCGGGACACAGTACTATTCCTATCAGTATGTAGCTGATTCGGTAAGTGGCCTATTGAGAATCCTTCTCTGCGGTGAAAATGGTGAGGCTTACAATATAGCAGAAGAACATTCTGACATTATGTTGAAAGACTTAGCGGCTATTGCTGCAAAGATGAACGGCAAGAAGGTTGTGTTTGAAATCCCTGACGCTGTAGAGGCTTCTGGCTATAGCACGGCTACGAAGGCAAGACTCGATGGCCATAAGCTAAAACAATTGGGGTGGAAACCGAAATATGACATCAAGACAGGCATGGAGAGGACAATACAGATACTCAAAGAATTAAGCATATAAAATAAAAGGGGATGATGTGCGACTATTGGAAGGAAAAGGATAAGCGGATTACGGTCGCGCATAAGGAAAACGGGGGATTAAACAGTGCAAGAGATACAGCTTTGGACATTTGTCACGGAGATTATGTGCTTTTCGTAGGCAGTGATGATTACCTGGATAAATGCACCATTGAAATCATGCTGGATGATGCGGTAAAGTCCGATGCCGATATCATCGAGGCTCCGTTTTATCATATTTTTATGATGGCAGACAGTACACAAAGATCTAGGAAAAAGAGATGAAAGTAATGAATACATCAGAAGCAATCAAATACGACCTTGGAGCTCGAGGGGGTAGTTTCCGCATGTGCGAAGCTATTCCGTAAAGACATTTTTGCGTCTTACAGGTTTGCAGAAGGCAAGCTGAATGAAGACCATTATTCTATTGTCGATATCCTCCTCAGGGCAAAAAGAATTGCAATTGAGTCCAAGCCGTTATATTACTATGTCCATAGGCGGGAGAGCATTACAGCAAGCAGATTCTCTCCGAAATCACTTAACGCTTTAGAGACGGCAAACAAAAACTATGGCATAATCAAAGCCTGGTATCCACAGGTGTTGGATGTGGCTGAATTCAGGATAGACACATCGACAATGAAAATAATTGACAAAATTATGTTTTCTGAAGCTTGGAAAGAAAAACCATATCTAAATGATTAGTCGAGCATGTCAGAAGGAACAGGGGTAGAATCCTGAAAAGCCAGTATGTCACTAGGAATAGAAAACTGTCTGTCCTGCTTCTCCTGGCGAACTGTTCACTTTATCAGCGCATTGTGAAGGAGAAAGCAAAAAGAAGCTGGTCTGGGTAACCAATAAAGCCTTGCTGCCTGCATTCCCACAATAGGACGTTGATGGAGTAGGAAAGCGGAGGGGCAAATGAAGTTGATTACAGTGATTATTCCGGTATATAAGGTTGAAGAGTATTTGGAGAAATGTGTCAAATCCGTTTTGGATCAGACATATACGGAGCTTGAAATCATTCTGGTGGATGATGGCTCACCAGACGACTCTGGCAGGATGTGCGATACACTGGCCGAGACAGATTCGCGCATAAGGGTGATCCATCAAAAAAACATGGGATTGAGTGAGGCGAGGAATTCTGCGCTGGATATCATGAAGGGTGATGCGGTCACTTTCGTGGACAGTGACGACACAATTGATCCTAACATGATTGAGAACCTTTTAAAGGATATGGAAGAGTATGATGCAGACATAGTGGAGTGTCAGTTTTATGAGGTGTTTGGCGACAGAGTGGATGTCATTGATTATTTAGGTAGTACGAAGGTTTACAACGCTGAGCAGGCATTATTGATTGACTTGGGATCTAAAGGCGGTTCCATTGCAGCGTGTGGGAAGCTATACCGGAAGCATATTTTTGCAAAGCACCGCTTTGAAGCAGGAAGACTTGGGGAAGATGCTTTTGCCATTATTGGGAGCCTCAGACAAGCGAAACGGATTGTGATAGACCATAGGCCTATGTATTACTACTATCATCGGAACAACAGCATTACCACTAAGGGATTTAGTGAAAAGACTCTTGATGAGATTGAGGGAGCCAAAAGAAATCTTGAAATCATTGAAAAGGAATTTCCAAAGGCTGTGCCTGGAGCGATGTTCCGATATGACTGGAGTTATCTCTGGGTGCTGGATAGGATTTTGCTGGACGAGCAGTGGCGAGAGAACAGGCATCTTAAAGATATTATGAGACATATACGTAAACATTTTTTCAGAATCATCAAGTGTCCCTATTTTACAAGCAACCGTAAAATCGGGGCAGCTGTGGCTAGCATTTCGCCGGGAATATACCGTAAACTAGTTGTACAAATATGGATCAGAAAGTGGAAGTGACATGGATAGAGTAAACACAGGGAAAGCATATGTCTCGGGAGACATCAGCGGCAATCACAGAAGGATATTTTCCCCGAGTGAAATAATCTTTTATCTCGTATTGATTATAGATGTAGCGTTTTCGGTATTTTATCCGGTATATTCAGTTTTGCATGAATACTATGCTCATATTATAACTATATTTATATGTTTGCTATTTGCATGTGGGAAAAAGCTGAAATACAGCGGGATAATGACGATCAGGATAGTCGCTTTTATTGAGATGAATGTTCTTGCAATCCTGATGAACGGCTCCGGAATGGGCGTTTTAATTCAAATCATCTGGCCTTTGTGCGTTATATATATGTTTAAAAACTTCCACATTTCCGGTGCATATATTGGCAGGATCAATGTTTTAATGCTGGTCGGATGGATGTTGGCAGTGATAGGGTCTTTGAGCTATACAGACGCATATTTTGAAGCTTTTGAGAAAAATATCGAGATAAAGGGTATTAATCCGAACACCATAGCCATCATTATTGTAACTACCTGCCTATTCTTAGGACTGTACATCGATAGCAAGTCTAAATCTAGATTTAGAAAAGCCCTTGTATATTTGGTCAGCTTTGCGGCACTGTATCGGACAAGAGCAAGAACCTCCCTGATTGCGTTCTTGGCAATATTAATCGTGGAACTAATTCTAAAGACCAAAATAGAGAAATCAAAGAAGCAGGCATTGCTGCTGGTCACTTTGATAATCGCTGCCGGAATCATTTTCCCATTTGTCTATGTTGGCCTGTATACAAAAGGGATTATCACATATAATACGTTTTTCTTTGGGAAAAGGGTGTTTACGGGACGGCAATATATCTGGGCAAATCTGTGGGATTACCTACAACAAAACCATATCGCATTCATATGGGGAGTTGGATACAACACGGAGTTGTATTCAAGGGGGACGTTTAATCTCCATAATGCGTATTTGATGATTTTTGCCCAGTATGGGCTTCCCACGCTGTTGGTATATTTAGCATATATTATTCATTCAGTGGCAGGCATGTTTGGAAAATTGGGACAGATTTCTGATTTGCAGTTTAAATGCTACCAGATCCTGCTCTATGTTTTGATTGTGGGTTTTGGAGAGACGGTTCTTTCCTATTTGCCAAATCTGATCTTTATAGCCATGGCAATAGGCATAGGCTGCCGTGAACGGTTGGAGGCTGGTTAAGATGATTCCAAAGGTGATACATTATTGCTGGTTCGGCGGCAATGAAAAAAACGAGACAATCAAAAGATGCATGGCTAGCTGGGAGAAGTACTGCCCAGATTATGAAATCGTTGAATGGAACGAGTCTAATTACGATGTGGTGAAGCATCCGTTCATGAAAAAGGCATATGAGGCAAAAAAATGGGCGTTTGTTTCAGATTATGCGCGGGTGGACATCCTGTACGACCACGGAGGGGTTTATCTGGATACGGACGTGGAACTGGTTTCTAGCCTGGATTCCTTCCTCAAATACAATTTTTATGCCGGGTTCGAAAGCGTGTCCTTCGTATCCTTCGGCCTTGGCTTTGGATCGGTCGAAGGACACCCTGTTCTCAAGGACATCTTGGAGTATTATGACGGCCTAGAATTCCCTGAAAGTGAGTTTGACCTCTCCATGGTCTCCTGTCCGAGAATCCAAACAGATGCTTTGAAGAGGCGAGGGATGGTGTGCAACAATCAAAACCAGGTGGTCGGGGACTGCCATATATTCGGCACGGAATACTTTTGCCCTATGTCCTTTAAGACGGGTGAGACAGCGATCACGGAGAACACCGTGAGCATCCACCATTTTGACATGTCATGGAATGCGGAGGGCTTCCGAAAGGCAAAAGGCAGAGAGTGGGGGCTGATAAAAAAGTTTGGACCTAAATGGGGGAAAAGGGTTTCTTCCCTGGTTAGCTTTCCGGGAAAACTATACAGAAATGCCAGGGAGGGGACGCTAATAGAGTATATCCGTTTCCTTATGAGGAGGCAGAAGGATTGAAGTCACGATATAAACATTTTTTCTTTACAGTTATAGGATACTTTGCAGGAAATGTATTCACAAAATTTATTTCCTTCATTCTGCTTCCGTTATATACAAGGCTAATTGACCCAGAAATATATGGAATCTATGGCGTCAGTATGACCATTGTGCAATTGGTTGTTCCGGTTGTGTATATGTGCATTTGGATGGCAGTGTTTCGCTTTTCAGCTGAAGCTGAAACAAAACAGGACAGGTATGAAGTTATTTCTACAGGCCTTCCAGTTATGTGGATTGCTTCGGGGTTGATAGTGGCTGTGCTAATGATTATCAATATATTTTGGAACTTAGGGAATCCATATCTTGTCTGTTTCTATGCGATTGCCAACGGTTTTCAATACTTTTATGGATATATTGCCCGGAGTATGAAAGATAACAAGACGTTTATATTATCCGGGTGCGTAAATAGCACTATCAATTTATTGCTAAACTGGATTGGAATTGTATATCTGCATCATGGAATAGAGACACTTTATTATTCCTATATCATTGGAACACTTGTACAGGTACTGATAATCGAAATAAAATTTCGCGTACTGAGTCACTTCCGTATGGAATATGTGCATAAGGAGCGTCTACTGACACTTTTTCAATTTGGAGGCCCGTTAGCATTAAATTCAGTCATGCAGTGGCTTTTGACAGGGCTCACGCAAATTATGATAGCACAAATGCTGGGGACATATTACAATGGCCTTTTTTCCATGGCTGTGAAGTTTGCTACATTAATTTCGCTGATTGCGAGTATTTTTGAGTATGCCTGGCTTGAATTAGCGTATGATCTCGCGAAAAATGATAATAGCACCGGAAATTATCGAAGAGTCATTAATATGCTATTTGGAGTGTTGATGTTTGGCGCTTCAGCCATGATGTTGGTAATTAAAGTATTGTTCCCATATTTTATTGCTCCAGCGTATAGTGAAGCGCTTGAGATAATCCCGTACATTGTCGTGTATGCTAGTGCAAATTCTTTTGCCAGCTTCTTAGCTACTATATATATGTCATATAAGGATGTCAAAACTATTACTGTTTCGTCTCTTGTAGCAGGAGGAACAAATCTGTTGCTGATCTTATTATTAATTCCTGCGCTGGGTTTCCATGGAGCGATGATTTCGTTAATGGTAGCAAGTGTTCTTATAATGTTGATCAGAGAAATAGTTCTTGCAAAAAAATATGAAATAGGAATTGATGTACTGACGGGTATCTGGATTGTAATACTTCCGGCATCCGTTGCAGCGTTTTATCTATCCCCAAATGTACTTGTAGATGTTAATAGTATCTTGATTTGTATGGTTCTATTTGCTTTTGTAGTAAGGAGAATGTTCTACACTTATATGCGGCCGAAAAAAATCAGATGATGAAAAAAAGAATTGAGGAAACATATGAATCCAGCAGTAGCTTTCTATAAAAAACAGAAAATTAAAACGTTCAATAAGCATAATAGAGTGGAAATTAAATCCTTGTATGCGAGCCTGAAGGCACAGTATGGTAATAGTGTTCGAATTGATGAGAATACTTATATATCAGCAGATGTCATTATTGGTGATTATTCCTATGTGAATGCCAATAGTCGACTGCAGCATTGTGATGTTGGAAAATACTGTTCTATCTCTTCTGGTGTAAATATTAATCCCTATAACCATAACGTAAAGGGTTTGACTACACACCCTGTTGGGGATGTTGATAGAAAAATAAAGCGGGTTGTGATTGGTAATGATGTCCTTATCAGTCTGAATGCTGTAATCTTGGAGGGCGTACATATTGGAGATGGAGCCGTGATAGGTGCGGGGGCTGTTGTGACACATGACGTAGGTGCTTTTGAGGTCTGGGGGGGGGGGTACCGGCTAAATTCATCCACTTCCGCGTGCCGGATGAAAGGCAGCGGGAAGCGTTGTCAAAAATGGAATGGTGGGACGATGAACCCGAATATATCGAGGAATTGCTTAGAAATTATCGGGAAACATTGAATGGAATTGAAAGTAAGTTATAAAGGAAAGATTGTCTGATGAATGAAACAAAAGTTACCATTTTCACACCGACATATAACCGAGATAGATATATAACGAATTTGTATAAGTCGCTTTGCACACAGACAGTTCTTCCCTATGAATGGATTATTGTAGATCAAGGAAATGATAAGACCAGAGATATGGCAGAAGAATTCATAAAAGATGCTATTTTTCCGGTCATCTACAAAAGGCTTGATGGTGAGCGGGGAATAGGTAGGGCGCTTAACTTAATGATGGGGATTGCCCAAGGCGATCTTGTCATGAAAGTTGACGATGATGACACATTGACCCATGATGCGATTGAGTCTGTAATAAAGATGGAGTCAACGATAGAGGACAAAGAGAAATATGCTGGTGTCAGTGGACTCAGACAGTATCCTGACGGCAGAGTGATCGGCGGGGAGTGGAACCATGATACGGAATGGTTCGACTGCACAAATTTGGAACGCGGGAAGAATGGCCTGGATGGAGACAAGGCAGAGGCATATTATCTTGATGTCATGAAGGAGTTTGGTCCCATACCAATGATTCGGGGGGAATATTTTACCTGGGAAGGTGTACTTTGGGATCGTATTGCCCATGCCGGGAAAAAAATAAGATGGTTTAATAAGAAAATATATTGTACCCAGTATCTGCCGGGCGGGGCGACTGATACACGTGTAGAGGCGAGAAAAAACAACTTCTACACCTATACTGTGTTGATCTCTGAAAGAATGAATTATTCTGAAATACCGTTTTCTTCCAGATTAAAGCAATGTTGCAGATATTTTGAAATAGCAAGAGAAAAAAAGATTCCATATAGGGAACTAAAGCATTACTTTGTTAAATGCAAAAGCCTCGCTTTTCTTGGCTATTTTGGAAGCATTATTACAAAGCATATTCCTCAGAATAATTTAGAATACAGAAGTTAACAGGAAAGGCAAAAAAGCTATGAAGATAATTACGTGTGCAAGTTATGGCGCATCAGGATCGAGTGCATTGACGGATCTGGCGGCCGAATATTCGAATGTGAAAAGAATGACTGATGCAGAGTTCCGATTTTTGCATGACCCGGATGGCATATCAGATTTAGAGTTTCAACTGGTGGAATGCCATAACAGACATAATGCGGGAAGAGCCTTAAAACGGTTTTGGAGACAATGCCAATTTAATGGTGGGAATCGAATCCACAGGAGGTATGAAAGATTCTTTGACGGAAAATATCTTGAGCTTTCAAAACAGTATGTGGATGCTCTTACAGACTTCACATGTAAGGGTTGGTGGGACTTTGATCTTCTGGATAAAGGGGATAAAAGGGATTCTTATATTTACGGGAAGAAAATAGAGGATCGGATATTGAGGGCAGTACCATTCACGCACAGGAGGATTCTTGACAAAGAGATTATGTTCTTCTCACATCCATCTGAGGAACAGTTTCTTATGGCCACTAGAAAATATGTTCACGCACTTCTTGAGGCAGCAAATCTGGAAGGAAAAGAATATATAGAAGTCGATCAGATCGTCGGTTCACAAAACATTGATCGGTATTTACGGTATTTTTCCGATCCGATTGAAGTCTTTGTGGTTGATAGAGACCCGAGGGATATTTATGTATTAGAGAAAGTGTATTATCCGATTCACTATGGGAGTTATAATAATGACTCAGCTAAGGTGTTTTGCAAGAAGTTTAAATACATAAGAGAAAGCGGAGATCCCAAAAAATCAACCTCTGAGCATATTCATTACCTGCAGTTTGAGGATTTTATTTTTGACTATGAAAGAATAGTAAAAAAAATAGAGGATGTTACTGGCCTGAAAGCGGAAAACCATATTAAAAAATTTCAATACCTTAATCCTCTGAAATCCGTCAATAATGTCCAGACATGGATTGAACAGCCAGGGCTTTATGAAGATATTCAATATATTGAGAATGCTTTAAGTGAATATTTATATCCATTTGACAGTCACTCATGTGATGAGGTTGTAGGTATACCGGTGGATGACAAGATAAAATTTTGAGAGGAATATGGATTTGTCATGCAAAAAAATCAAAAAAGATGTATAAGATCCTCTCACCTGGTTATACTGTAAGTAGAAAGATATATTACTTTATTTAGAATGACTCCTAAGGACATAAAAACTGCACATATTCCTGATACTAGAAGCAGAAAACCCTCCCTCTTCTATTTTTTCACACAAGCGCAAGCTGTATCAGAGTCCCCTTTCAAAAAATCACATCTGGCCAACCTCAAAGTGGTGTAGACGTAGAAGCAGTTCACTGAAATTCCAAAACTGCTTTTTCGTTCACACCCAATGTCATTTACTTAAGAAGCCGCTGGGATTCAGAACAGCATGAATTGCCCCAGACGCTGTTAACTTAATGGGATA
>ERZ808046.962-NODE-962-length-16296-cov-4.618904_pt1 | contig 16296 bp, 10 predicted proteins | sample MGYA00380196_ERZ808046 | MGnify/ENA primary metagenome ERZ808046 (study PRJEB31490, sample SAMN06133421) | mouse gut metagenome | isolation source: Z6_2 | host: mice | place: China: Chengdu | collected 2015-05 ...
CAACTGCAAATATCATTGGTATAACGGCATAGCCTGCACTGACTTTACCACCATGATATATTATATATATTGCTCCTAAAAATGTAAGTATTATAAATAATATACTTATCAATAATATCATTTTTTTCATATAAATATACCTCATTATTATGGTATTATAAATACTTTTTAATATAGAAAGTATTAAAAAAACTTTATTTTCAAACTATTATAAAAAAATATTACTCTCTAATTTGTCCATCACCATATATAATATATTTTGTAGTAGTCAATTCTTTTAATCCCATAGGACCTCTTGCATGAAGTTTTTGTGTACTAATGCCAATTTCAGCACCAAAACCAAATTGTCCACCATCTGTAAATCTTGTAGATGCATTTACATAAACAGCGGCTGCATCAATCTCATTTAAAAATCTTTGGGCATTGGTATAATTTTCTGTTACGATTGCTTCCGAATGTCCTGTAGTATATTTTCTAATGTGTGCAATTGCTTCATCAATATTTTCTACTATTTTTGCAGAGATAATATAATCTTCATATTCTGTTGCCCAATCTTGTTCCGTTGCTGCAATCGCACCGTCCACTAAATCCATTGTTGCTTTATCGCCTCTAATTTCTACATTTTTAGCTTGTAATGCTTTTCCAATTTCGGGCATAAATTCTTTTGCAATATTTTTATGTACTAAAAGACTTTCACAAGCATTGCATACACCTGGTCTTTGTGTTTTGGCATTGATTACAATACGTGCTGCTTTTTGTAAATCTGCACTTTCATCTACATAAACATGGCAGTTTCCAATACCTGTTTGTATCACAGGTACAGTACTATTTTGTACAACATTTTGAATGAGTCCTGCGCCACCCCTTGGTATCAATACATCTAAATACCCATTTAAACGCATCATTTCATTAGCCGTTTCTCTGTTGGTATCTTTTACAATTTGAACACATTCTTTAGGGAGTCCTTCTTTTTCAAGTGTCTGCTGAAATAACTCTACAATCATTTTATTAGATGTAATTGCCTCTTTGCCTCCTCTTAATATAACAGCATTACCTGATTTTAAACACAGTCCAAAAGCATCTGCTGTTACATTAGGGCGTGCTTCAAATATAATGCCTATTACTCCCATAGGCACTCTTTTTTGTCCTATTATTAAACCATTATCAAGCGTTTTCATAAATATGACTTCTCCTACAGGGTCATTAAATGATGCCACTTGTTTTAGTCCGTCTGCCATGGAAACAATTCTGTCATTTGTCAATGTTAATCTATCAATAAAAGCGCCTTTTATACCCGCTGCTTTTGCTGCCTCTACATCTTTTTGATTTGCCTGCAATATTTTGTCCATGCCCTCCAAAAGCGCTTCTGCACTTTTATAAAGTACTTTATTTTTCATTGGTGTAGGGAGTGTTGACAATAAAACAGAGGACTCCTTTGCCATTTTTGCCATTTCTAATAATTCACTCATATTTAAAAACCTCCTTATTGTTCATTCTATTTCATATTTATTATGATAGTATTGTAATACCTTTTTCTGTTGCAATACCATCTAATGCAATATCTGTCTTTTCTAATTCTTCTATTTTTTCTACTTGCTGTGCAGAAAACAAGAATCCCATTTTAAAACCACAATTTACTTTTGAAAAATAAGTATCATAATATCCTCCACCATAACCAATACGATTTCCTTTTTTGTCCATAGCCAAAGCAGGTACAACAAAAAGGCTTTTTTCTGTTGGTAAAGCTATCATACTGTTTTCTTTTTTTGGTTCTGCTATGCCCCATTTTAATTCTGTCAATTCTTCTATTTGATTCAAATATACAAAATTCATATTTCTATTTTCTTCTGTTATGGGAACTGCTATTTTTTTATCATCATTCCATATTTTATCAAAAAAATGAGTTGTTCTTGCTTCTTTATATGTTGAAACATATGTAAAAATAATATCAGCTTTCTGATATACATCTGTATGCATTAAATTTTGCCATATCATAGTACTTTTTTGCACAATTTCTTTTTCAGAAAAAGCATTTCTAATTTCAAGCATATTTTTTCTGATTGCTTTTTTGTGCTTCATTTATAAGCCTTCTTTCCTTCAAAAAAAGTGCCTATATCTTCTCCATCTATAATTTTATGCACAACGGCAGGGTCATCTCCTGATGCGACAACCATATGAACTCCTGCTTTTTGACAAATTTCTGCAGCCTGCACTTTTGTTGCCATACCTCCTACACTAAATTTAGAGCCTTTTTGTCCTGCCATTTTATGAATTTCCTCTGTTACCTCTGCTACATAAGATATTCTTTTTGCATCTTCATTTATTCTAGGGTCTTTATGATAAAGTCCATCAATATCTGTCAATATAATTAATAAATCGGCATGTATCATTTTCGCTACCATTGCGGACAAATTATCATTATCACTAAATTCAATTTCATATGTAGATATGGTATCATTAGCATTAATAATAGGTACAATACCTAGTTCTAATAATGTATGAAGTGTATTTAATGTATTGATGTGTCTTTGTTCATTTTCAATTTCTTCTTTTGTAAGCAATATTTGTGCTATTGCCTGATTATATTCTTTAAAAAAGTTTTGGTAAATTTGTATCAAAACTGCTTGCCCTACTGCTGCCGCTGCTTGTTTTGTTTTCATTTCATTTGGTCTTTCTGCAAATGAAAGTCTTGCTGCTCCTACGCCTATTGCTCCAGAAGTAACAAGTACCACTTCTTTTCCTTGATTTATTAAATCAGATAATACCCATGCCATACGTTCAATACGTCTTAAATTTAAACGTCCATTTTCATATGTTAATGTAGAAGTTCCCACTTTTACTACAATTCTTTTACTTTGCTTTAATTTTTCCCTCATCATTTTTTCTCCTCTTTAATATACATTAACGCTTTCGTCAATTTGAAAATATCCTTGACTGCAATTCTACTACAAATATGATATTCATGCAATAAAAAATGCGCTAACAATGCTAGCACATTTTTAAATATCAAGTTATTATTTTACAGTCATTTCTTCAATCAATTTTGATTTTAAAGCACTTAACTTTTCAGATAAATCTACAGGCACAATATGAGGATTTTTATTTCTCTTATGTTCTTCCCAAAGCGTATCTTTTTCTTTATTACAATACGCCTGTATATCCATTACTTTTGGAGATTGATAAACACATTTTCCATTTTCAAATATTGGTACTAAAAGCTCTCTTGTTGTATACGTGCCAGGTTGTAATGTCATACGTTTCCATTTTGCACTGTCATCAAATAATGTTAATACTTCTGCTTCATCAATCGTTTCTTCCTCTAAAGCAATCACATCTGCTTTCATTTTTCCTGTTTTTTTATCATATATACGGAATATTTTTTTTATTCCTGGATTGGTTACTTTTTCCACGTTATTAGATAATTTTATTTTTGGTATAAAATTACCATTTTCATCGCTCTCTGCCGCTAATTTATATACACCACCAAATGCTGGGCAATCATCACTTGTAATCAATTTTGTACCTACACCCCAGAGTCCAATTTTTGCTCCTTGTAATTTTAAACTAGCAATTAAATATTCATCTAAATCACTTGATGCACTAATCACAGCATCTTCAAAACCTGCGTCTTCCAGCATTTGTTTTGCTTTTTTAGATAAATAGGATAAATCTCCACTATCTAAACGAATACCATAATTTTTTAATGCAATACCTTTGTCCTTCATTTCTTGGAATACCTTAATGGCATTTGGTACACCAGATTCTAATGTATTATATGTATCTACAAGAAGTGTACAAGCATTTGGGAATAATTCTGCATATTTGCGGAATGCTGTCAATTCATCTGGAAAACTCATTACCCAGCTATGTGCGTGTGTTCCTTTTACAGGCACATCAAATAACTTTCCCGTTAAAACATTACTTGTACCACAGCAACCCCCTATTACAGCTGCTCTTGCACCATAAGTACCTGCATCAGGTCCTTGCGCCCTTCTTAGCCCAAACTCCATAACAGGGTCGCCTTGTGCTGCCCAAACAACACGAGATGCTTTTGTTGCAATTAAACTTTGATGATTGATGATATTTAAAAGTGCTGTTTCAATTAACTGCGCTTCCATAATAGGTGCTTTAATACGCATTAAAGGTTCATGAGGAAATACAACTGTTCCTTCTGGTATAGCATAAATTTCCCCTGTAAAATGAAATCCTTTTAAATAATCAATAAAATTATCTGAAAAAATATTTAAACTTTTTAAATATGTAATATCTTGTTCAGAAAAATGAAGTTGATTAATATAATCTATTGCTTGTTCTAATCCTGCTGTAATCGCATAGCCGTTGCCGCTTGGATTTTTTCTATAAAACAAATCAAATACAACTATTTTGTTTTGCAATCCCTTTTCTTGATACCCTTGCATCATAGTAAGCTGATACAAGTCTGTTAAAAGTGTTAAATCATTCTTTTCCATGAGAATCTACTCTCCTTTTTTTTACATATGCCATAAAGCATATAAAAAATAATACTATGATAGTTTACAATGACTATTATACACCCTTTTTTGTGAAAATCAAACAAATTTCATAAACTTTTAAAACAATATCTATTTCAGACTGTCAAAAAATAGTATTTTCATACAACATTTTGTACTTTTCGCATAATTAGTATGTTTTAAAAGAAGACAATAAACATCACTTTATATATCACAATATTATATACCATTTTGCTATATTTTTAAAAAATCCTTTACAAAAAATCAAAGCCATTGTATAATACTTGCGTAAGTAAAACAATGGAAACACTGTGAAAGGGACAGTAGGCTTTTTGAAACGTATACAGAGAATTGTCATATGCTGAAAGACAATACAAGTAAAAAAGTTTTGAATATCCCCCTGGAGTGGCAGACCGAACAGCTTTTTTTGCTCAGTAAGTTCCGACGGTTTTCCCCGTTACGGAAGGCATAATGTTTGTTATGCACATTACAATATTTCTGTTATCAGGAATAAATCAGGTGGTACAGCGGAGTCTTTTCGTCCTGTTTTGGAGAAAAGGCTTTTTTAATTGTCTTGCATCATGGTATACTAATCATAACTAAAATAAAGGAGGATTTTTTATGTATGACAAAGTGTCTACTAACCTCAATTTTGTTGAGCGTGAGGTAGAAGTACAAAAATTTTGGAAAGAAAATAATATTTTTGAAAAAAGTAATGCATCAAGAGAAGGTTGTCCTGTTTTTACATTTTATGATGGCCCTCCAACAGCAAACGGCAAACCACATATTGGACATATTATTACACGTGCTGTAAAAGACTTGATTCCCCGTTATAAAACAATGAAAGGATACAAAGTATTAAGAAAAGCAGGCTGGGACACACATGGACTACCTGTAGAATTAGAAGTGGAAAAATCACTTAACATCAGTGGTAAACCACAAATTGAAGAATATGGCATTGAACCTTTTATTTCTAAATGTAAAGAAAGTGTTTGGAAATATGAAGGCGAATGGAGAGAAATGAGTGACCGTGTTGGCTTCTGGGCTGATATGGATAACCCTTATGTTACTTACCATAATGATTATATTGAATCTGAATGGTGGGCTTTAAAACAAATTTGGGATAAAGGGCTGCTTTATAAAGGTCATAAAGTTGTACCTTACTGCCCTCGTTGCGGTACAGCACTCTCCAGCCACGAAGTAGCACAAGGCTACAAAGATGTGAAAGAAACATCTTGTATTGCAAAATTTAAAGTGGAAGGTACAGAAAATGAATATTTCCTTGCTTGGACAACGACACCATGGACATTACCTTCTAACGTTGCATTGACAGTTAATGCAAAAGATGAATATGCAAAAGTAAAATATAAAGATGAATATTTTATACTTGCTACTGCCCTTTTAGATGATATATTGGGAGAAGGCAATTATGAAGTAGTAGAAACAAAAACAGGTAAAGAACTAGAATATATGAGATATGAATCTCTTTTTGAATTTATTCCTTCTGACCCAAAAGGATTTTATGTAACTTGTGATGATTATGTTACATTAACAGATGGTACTGGTATCGTTCACTCTGCTGGTGCATTTGGTGAAGACGATGCTCGTGTATGCCAAAAATATGATATTGTATTCCGTCAATATGTAGATAATCAAGGCTTTATGACAGAAGAAACAGGTCCTTTTGCTGGTAAATTTGTAAAAGACGCTGACCCTCTTGTATTGGATTATTTAAAACAAAGTGGTGCTCTTTTTGCAGCAATACCATTTGAACACAACTATCCTTTCTGCTGGAGATGTGATACACCACTTATTTACTATGCTAGAAGTACATGGTTCATCAAAATGACAGCATTAAGAGATAATTTAGTAGCAAATAATCGTACAATCAACTGGTATCCAGACAACATTAAAGAAGGACGTTTCGGAAACTTCTTAGAAAATGTTATTGACTGGGGATTAAGCCGTGAAAGATATTGGGGTACACCACTTCCAATTTGGGAATGTGAATGTGGTCATAGACATACAATCGGTAGCATTGCAGAATTGAAAGAAATGTCACCAGACTGCCCTGAAGATATTGAACTGCATAAACCTTTTATTGATGCAGTACACATTACTTGTCCAAAATGTGGTAAACTCATGAAAAGAGTACCAGAAGTAATTGACTGTTGGTTTGATAGCGGAAGTATGCCTTTTGCACAATTCCACTATCCATTTGAAAACAAGGAATTATTTGATGCAAACTTCCCTGCTGACTTTATTAGTGAAGCTGTCGACCAAACAAGAGGCTGGTTCTACACATTACTTGCAGTCAGTACATTACTTTTTGACAAATCTTCATTTAAAAACTGTATTGTATTAGGACACGTACAGGATAAAGATGGACAAAAAATGAGTAAACACAAAGGCAATGTTGTTGACCCTTGGGACGCATTAAATAAACAAGGTGCTGATGCTGTTCGTTGGTATTTCTATGCAAATAGCGCTCCTTGGTTGCCTAGCCGTTATTATGAAGAAGCAGTAAATGAAATGCAAAGAAAATATATGGGTACATTGTGGAACACATATGCTTTCTATGTACTTTATGCAGAAATTGACCAGTTCAATCCAACAAAATATAAATTAGAGTATGATAAATTGTCTGCTATGGATAAATGGATACTTTCTAAACTACAAACATTAAATAAATTTGTAGACGAAAGTCTGGAAGGCTATAGAATTACAGAGCCTGCAAGAGCAATGTCAGAATTTGTAGATGATTTAAGTAATTGGTACGTCAGAAGAAGCAGAGAACGTTTCTGGGGTAAAGATATGCCTCAAGATAAAATTAACGCTTATATGACACTTCATACTGTTTTAGTAACTATGGCAAAATTAACAGCACCTTTTACACCTTTCATTGCAGAAGAAATTTATAACAATATTGTGAAAAATGTAGATGAAACAGCAAAAGAAAGTGTTCACCTTTGTGACTGGCCAGAATACCATGCTGAGTGGGTTGATAAAGATTTAGAAAATAACATGGATTTGGTATTAAAAGTAGTTGTAGAAGGTCGTGCTGCAAGAAATGCTGCAAACATCAAAAACCGTCAACCTATGTCTGTAATGTATGTAAAAGCAGAACAAGAATTGTCTGAAGATTATCAAGCAATTATTAAAGAAGAATTGAATATTAAAAACATCACGTTTACACAAGATGTAGAAGGCTTTACAACATATACATTTAAACCACAATTAAGAACATTAGGTAAAAAATATGGTAAACTTATACCAAAAATCGGTGAAGCATTGAAGGCTGTAGATGGTAATGCATTTATGAATACATTAAAAACAGAAGGAAAAGCAACACTCACTATTGATGGTGAACAAGTTGTATTAGAGCAAGATGATGTATTAGTAGATACAGCAGAAAAAGACGGTTTTGTGACTTCCAAAAACAATGATGTTACTGTAGTAATTGATACAAATTTGACACCAGAACTCATTGAAGAAGGTTTTGTCAGAGAAATTACAAGCAAAATACAGACAATGAGAAAAGAAGCAAACTTTGAAGTAATGGATAAAATCAAAGTATACTATGATGGTAGTGCAAAAATCGCTGAAATTATTGCTAATAATGATATTAAAACAGATGTTCTTGCAGAAGAATTTGTTTCTGGTAAAGGCGGAACATATACAAAAGAATGGAATATCAATGGCGAAAAAGTAACACTTGGCGTTGAAAAAGTATAATATAAAAAAGACTTGGGCATTTGCTCAAGTCTTTTTACTATTTATTCTTTCAAAAGTTCTTCTCTATATTGTTGATATTCTTTTGCAGAATCTACGATTTCTTTGTAATCTTCTGGTGTGACTTCTCTAATAATTTTTGCAGGTACACCATAAGCAATATGCCCTTTTGGGATAACCATATTTTGAGGTACAACAGAACCTGCCCCTATAATGCAATTTTGCTCTATCACAGCATTATTTTGTATAATCGCTCCCATACCAATAATACAATTATCTTCCACTTTACAGGCGTGTACAATGGCATTATGTCCTATTGTTACATGATTTCCTATTGTAACATCAATGCCTATTTCAGTATGAATACAGCTATTTTCTTGTATATTTGTACCATTGCCTATAGTCGCCTTATTTCCTTCGCCCCTTATTACTGCGCTAGGATAAATAATACATTGATTGCCTATTTCCACATTACCTAATAAAACGGCTTGAGGAAAAATATAACAATCTTTTCCTACACTAGGTATAAACTGCTTATACTTTTTAATCATATATTTTCTCCAATGTATCACTTATTTGACATATAATTAATATTTATCAAAGTTTTGTGTAAAATCGTTATCATAGTTTGTATCAAAACTACTACTATCATCATACTGATAACTACTATTATCTTGATAGTTTGCAAATCCTTTTTCTTCTTCTAATCTAAATTTTGATACTAAATTTTTCAATGTTTGTGCTTGTGCAGAAAGTTCTTGACTAGAAGCTGCATTTTCTTCTGCGGTTGCAGTTGTAGTTTGTACTACACTTGAAACTTGATTGATTCCTTCTGTTACTTGTGAAATTGCATCTGCTTGCCATGAAAAATCAGCTGCAATTTTATCTACTACTTCTGCAATGCTTTTTGCTCCTTCCACAACAGAAGAAAGTAAATCAGCTGTTTGTCCTGCAATTTCTGTACCGTTATGAACTGCTTTAATAGAAGTTTCAATCAATGTTGTAGTATTTTTTGCTGCCTCAGCACTTTTACTTGCAAGATTGCGCACTTCATCTGCAACAACCGCAAAGCCTTTTCCTGCTGTACCTGCTCTTGCTGCTTCTACTGCTGCATTTAATGCAAGTATATTTGTTTGAAATGCAATATCTTCTATTGTTTTAATAATTTTACCAATTTCATTGGAACTAGCATTAATATTTTCCATAGCATGAATCATATTTTGCATTTGTTCATTACTGTTTAATATGACTGTTGTAACATCTACTACCTGTGCATTTGCCATTTTTGTGCTCTTTTCATTTACCTCTACATGATTACGAATATCTTCTGTTGTAGCCACCAATTCTTCTACAGAACTAGCTTGTTCTGTAGCACCTTGAGATAATGTTTGCGCACCTGTTGACACACGTTCTGATTCATTTGCAACTAATATTCCTGCTTTTTGTATACCTTTTATGGTATCAGACATAACATTTTGGAATACTAATATAGCATGTTGAATCTCTTTAAATTCTCCTCTAAATTCATATTCTGTTGAAGTATTCAAATGACCTTCTGCCATCATTTCCATAGTATTTTTAATTTCTCTTACATATTTTTCTAATTCCTTTACAGAGAAATTTAATGTATCTGATAATACTCCAATTTCATTATCAGAAATATAAGGTATTTCAAAATCCAATCTACCTTCCGACAAATTTTTACTTGCTTCTGTAATCGTTAATATAGGATTCACAATATTTTTTATATTGTATCTAAATAATATTAATACAGATATAAATACAATTAATATTACAATAGCAGTGCATATAATAGAAGAATTTGATAATTTTTTAATTTCTGTTTCGCTTTGTCCTAATAAATCACCTGTTGTAGCAACTAAGTTATCTAATTGTCCTGAAAGTGTTACAATATACTGCTTTGTCTGTGTAATATAAATTTCTTTTGCTTTATTATAATCTGTATCTTTTATTTTTAAAATTTCTGATGCAGATTCATGTATTTTCTCATGAATACTTTTCATACTTTCCAACTTTGCTACAATTTCATCTGACCAATATATATTGTTTGTATTATAAAGCAATTTACCAAGTCCGCAAGTTTTACAGTCTAAACTTCCAGTAAATTCATCACCAAAATTCAAAGAGGAATTTAATTCCTCCAACCAGTGGAAATGTGCTGTTTGTGCTGATAAAACTTGATTATTTAAGGAAATCATTGCTTCCTCTTGTTGACTTGCTTTTTTCACTCGTTCAAAACTACCTATTGTAACAGCTCCACTAATTAATACGGCAATTAAAATAATAAGCACACGAAATAATATAGAACGTTTAATTGACCGATTCAAAATCATACCTCTTTTCTATTATATATTTATGTATTTTTTATTAAGTAATATATTTATATTTTCTAACATATTAAAATAATAAATATTCTAGTAATCATAAATTATTTTGTTAAATTATGCTGTTTCAATTTATTATAATATATTACTTTTTTTTCTGTTGTACTTTTTTGGATTATTACATTTCTGTTGCATTTTTTGCTTCTTCTGGTATTTCAAAGTCTGTTGCATTATTAAAGTTTTTACTTGTAATAGAAATTTTCATAGTATCTACATTAATACTTTGTTGTCCTTCTGTTCCACTTGCTTCTATAATTTTTGTCATCATACTTTGCATCATATCTGTCATATCCATATCACATTTTACAGGATAGCCTTCTGTATCTATCCAAATACTCACAGATATATCTTCTAAATCTTTGTAAATTTCTTCTGCTTGTATATTTGTACCTTCTAACATTGGTCTTAAGTTTTCTAATGTGCCAGATGCCTCCATTGTTTCTTTTAAAGCATCTCCAGAAATAATACCATCATATTTTGTTGCATCTGCACCATTTATTTGTTCTGTACCTACTTCTTTTAATGAAGAAGAACCATCTAAATATGTATTCATGCTTTCTTGTGTATCGTATTCAGATAATTGTTCTGCTGGGACAGTTTGTTTATACCAAGTACCCATCATATCCATATACATTGTAGTAGTACCATCTACTTCATCTGCATACATTTCCATTTTTTGTATTCCGCCAAGTTCTTCACCCATATCCATTATCATAGTCATTTTTAATTTCATAGGGTCTTCAAATGTAACCATATTTGCATTTGTTTTCATTTTTAAATTTTGTTCTCCACTACTCATTTCCATGTCCATAGTCATTTCAGATTCTAGACTTTTTACTTCCTGCATTTTTGCTTGTGCTGCTTTTACTGCTTCCTCTGGTGTTGTTTTTTCACTTTCTGTTGATGATACTTCTCCACTGCTGCTACAAGCAACCATGGAAAACATCATTAACATTGCTATTACAATCCCAATCACTTTCTTGTAAAATTTCATTATTAATTTCCTCCCAACTATATAATTTAAAAATTTGACTATTTTCGTATATTATAACATACTTTATAAAATTTTGTTAACAATATTTTTTTAATTTATCGCAAAATATATATTTTTTAGAAGGGTCTTTTCATTTTTTATTATTAATAAAAGAATATAATGGATATTTTTGTAGTGTTGCAGATGTAGTAATTATGATAATACTTGAAAATATTTGTGTAGTATGTAAGACCGTGGAGTTTTACCCCACATCCCCACTCGCTTTTTGAAAAAAGCGAGATAAAAACTTTATTATATGTGAATACAATCATAATATAACAAACAAAATAGAGAGTTTTTTATTTGAGATAAATTAAAAATTGATTTCCGTAAAATGAGAGAAATGAATATTGACAAAAAAATAGTATTTTGTTAGAATAAAAGTAATATTTTTAGAGAGAGGAGTTGACAGTGTGATAATTACATTTTCTTGCAGATAATAATTGTATACTAAAAAGAAGGACTATTTTTGATAGTACCTTGCTTTTGTTATGCGCAGCAGGAAAATGAACACGTTGACTCAATCAAACAGCATATCATAGAATTTTGTATTCTATATTTGTTTTTGTTATCCCTTGAGCATTTTCTCAAGGGATTTTTTGGTGCTTTTTTGCTGCTGCAAAAATACTTTTGTAGTACAAGGAGGAAATGATATGTCTTTGATACAAATTTCTCATTTAACGTTTGGATATGATGGCAGTTATGATTTGATATTTCAGGATGTTTCGTTACAGTTAGATACTAATTGGAAATTAGGTTTTACAGGAAGAAATGGCAGAGGAAAAACAACATTTTTAAAATTATTATTGGGACAGTATGAATATAGAGGCAATATCAGTGCATCTGTGCTATTTGATTATTTCCCTTTTGATGTAGCAGAAAAACAAAAAAATACAATAGAAGTGTTACAAGAAATTGCGCCTGAATGTGAATATTGGCAAATAAAAAAAGAATTGTCATTATTAGATGTAAAGGAAGAGGTTTTATGGCAGCCATATTGTCAATTAAGTAATGGAGAGCAGACAAAAGTACTTTTATCTGTACTGTTTTTGAGAGAAAATCATTTTTTGCTGATTGATGAGCCTACAAATCATTTGGATAGTTTGGGTAGAAAAACAGTAGCAAATTATTTAAAAAGCAAAAAAGGATTTATATTGGTTAGCCATGATAGGCAATTTTTGGACGATGTAATAGACCATATACTTTCTATCAATAAACAAAATATTGATTTACAAAAAGGTAATTTTAGTACTTGGCAGCAAAATAAAAATAGACAGGATAATTTTGAAATGGCAGAAAATGAAAAATTAAAAAAAGAAATACACGTATTGTCAGAGTCGGCAAGAAAAACGGCAAATTGGTCTGATAAAGTTGAAAAAACAAAAAAGACAGGTAAAAACAGTGCAGGTATTAAACCTGATAAGGGATATATAGGACATAAAGCTGCAAAAATGATGAAACGTTCTCAATGTATGGTAAACAGAAAAAATGAAGCAATAGAACAAAAATCTAAATTGCTTAAAAATATAGAAAAAGAAGAAAATTTAAAATTATCCTATTTACAATATCATAAGCAAATATTGCTGGAATGTAAAAATGTGTCGCTATATTATGGAAAAAGACAAATATTCCAACCTGTGACGTTTTCTGTGGAAAGAGGTGACAGAATAGCATTGCAAGGAGGAAATGGTACAGGAAAAACAAGTATATTGAAATGGATATTGGGGGAACAAATTGCTTTTGATGGACAAATACAAAAAGGTAGCGGTTTAGAGATTTCTTATGTTTGTCAAGATACGAGTAATTTAAAAGGAACATTACAAGAATATGCCCAAAAAGAAAATATAGCATATAGTTTATTTTTAGGTATATTAAGAAAATTAGGATTTACAAGAGAACAGTTTGATAAAAATATAGAAGATTTTAGTGCAGGACAAAAAAAGAAAGTATTATTGTCAAAAAGTCTTTGCCAAAAGGCGCATTTATATATTTGGGATGAACCACTAAATTTTATAGACGTACTTTCTCGTATACAAATAGAAACATTGCTTTTAGAATATCAGCCAACTATGATATTTGTAGAACATGATGCGGCTTTTACACAAAAAATAGCAACAAAATTTGTTACTATCACTGCACCAAAAAATGAAGAAAATTTATAAATGTTTCAGACTGTCAAAACTCTGGTCTACGCTTTGCACCCTCAAACTCATGCAAGCCTTTGAAAAGGATTGAGCCAAACTTTTAAACGGAAACTTCGTTTCCTTAAAAAACATTGATTTTATAAGGAAAAACGTTAGTTTTTCCAATCTACTGCCATAATCTTTATATGTAGCATCAATTTTTTTATAAAAGAAAAAACCTTGATAATTCAAGGTTTTTTATGTGCGTGACATGATTCGAACACGCGGCCTTCTGGTCCGTAGCCAGACGCTCTATCCAGCTGAGCTACACGCACAAAGTTATGAAAATAAAGACAAGAGTTATAATACAATAAATTATATTACTTGTCAATACTTTTTCTAAAAAATATGAAATAATAAATTAAATCTTTACATTTTTTAAAAAATAACTTACCATAATAAAAAGTAAAGAGATAAATTATAGTGTAATCATAGGAGAAAAAATATGAAACCATTTTTAAAAAAAGCAAAAAATATATTGGATAAAAGAATTGCTATAGGACATATATTTTCATTGCTATTGATTTGCTTTTGTTCATGGAAACTAACCAATATTATATTTTCATTAAATGTGGCTGCAACAGAAGAAGAAATGCTATTTTTTCAAAAAAGTATGGAAACAGACCCGTTTTTGCTTTGGTTGAATTTATTGCCTATATTCTTACTAATATTGTTTTTTTATTTTTTAACAAATCATACACTTTTTAGTATTTGTCTTTGGGGAGGTATTTTTTACAGCCTTGCTTTTGCAAATAGTATGAAAATACAAATGCGTCAAGACCCTGTATTACCTTCTGATATAAAGTTAATAAAAGAAGTAATAGGCATTGTAAGAGGTTTTGATGCTACTACATTAAAAGATATTGAATTGAAAATCGGATTATTTTTATTATTGCTTTTTTTATCATTACTTTTGTTCCAAAATAAAAAAATGAATCAAAAAGTAAGAATAGGCGGTATTGTTGGTGTGATGCTAGGTGGGTTGATTGTCAATCAGATGTGGTATAACAATGAAAGGGTATATCAGCAATATCCTGTGTTAGGAAATATTTATTTTTCTGTTAATCAATATCATTCTAAGGGATTTGTATATTGTTTTTTTCATAATATCAATACTATGAAAATAAAAAAACCTAATCATTATAATGAAATGCAGTATATTCAAGCAGAAAAACAACCCTCTTTAAATGTAGAGCAAACAAAAAATTTACCTCATATTGTTATGATTATGGGAGAGGCATATTCTGATTTGAGTATTAATGAGCATATTGATTTTTCTAATTATGATGACCCTATGGAAGAATATAAAAAGATAATTTCACAAGAAGATACAATAGCAGGACATATTGTAGTGCCTAATTTTGGGGGTGGCACTTCAGATACAGAATATGATGTATTGACAGCTTGCCCTACAAGATATTTAGATAATCCTTCTCCTTCTTATGATTTTGTAAGAAAAAGTTTTGATGCCTTACCAAGAAGATTAGCTGAAATTGGATATGATACATTAGCAATTCACCCAGGCTATTATTGGTTTTATAATCGATATAATGTATATCCATATTTTGGATTTCGTAATTTTATACACCTTTCTTCATTTGACCCTCATGAACAAAGCAAAGGCGGATATATTACAGATGAAGCAGCAGTGGAAACAATATTGAATACATTACAAGAACATATACAACAAACTGATAAGCCTCTTTTTTCTTTTACTGTAACAATACAGAATCATGGTCCTTATGAAAATAAATATAATGCTGCTGAACAAAATTTTGATACAGATGTTGCTTTGACAGAAGAAGAACAAAATTTACTTTACAATTATTTTTATGGTATGAAAGATGCAGATGAAGCAATCGGCACATTGTTAAAAGAATTAGATACTATGGATGAACCTGTAGTAGTAGTATATTTTGGTGACCATTTGCCAGGTTTTTCAAATGGTATGGACTTTTTTGATATATTGGATTATGACATTGATATAGAAGGAACAACGAAACAAAGGCTTGCTATTTATGAAACACCTTATTTTATTTGGCAAAATGAAAGTGCAAAAAATACGACAAAAATATTAGAAAACAGACAAAAAATGCTTTTGCCTGAAGGAAATGTGATAAGTTCTCATTATTTGGGGGCTATGACTATGGAATTATTGGGATTAGAAGGGCTTTCTCCTTTATATGATTATGTAAATGAAATGAGAAAAGAGTTACCTGTTGTAGCGAATGGTGCATTTTTGGAGGGAAATGGAAATTATAAAGATGAAGTAACAGAGCAACAGCAGAAAAAAATAGATTATTTAGCTGGATGGCAATATTATAAATTGTTTGATGAAAAGTGAAAAAACTTTAAATAGAAACTACGTTTCACAGTTTGTCAAAAAACCTTGAGAGCTTTGCTCTCAAACTCTCACTTCTTTCTTGAAAGAAAGAAGCAAAGAACTTTTATCG
>ERZ808046.963-NODE-963-length-16242-cov-18.424312_pt1 | contig 16242 bp, 17 predicted proteins | sample MGYA00380196_ERZ808046 | MGnify/ENA primary metagenome ERZ808046 (study PRJEB31490, sample SAMN06133421) | mouse gut metagenome | isolation source: Z6_2 | host: mice | place: China: Chengdu | collected 2015-05 ...
AATGAAACATTCTAAATCCCCCAGCAGAGCTGGGGAGACTAGCAGACGCAAGTGGCGATAAACAGAGTACCAGAATATCCCCCGTTGTATAATAGGTGCAGGTCTGGCAAACCGCACAAAACACAACGGAGGTATATTCATGGACACTCAAAGTTTATCACATAGTCGCTATAATTGCACGTATCACATAGTATTTATCCCGAAATATCGTAGGAAAGTGATGTTTGGGGATTTGAGAAAAGAGGTAGGCGAAGCCATTAGCAAGGTATGCAAGATGGAAGGAGTCACAATTATCAAGGCAGCAACGCTGCCGGATCATGTGCATATGTACGTGTCGATTCCGCCCAAGGAGAGCGTGTCGAAGGTAGTGGGTAGGATTAAGGGGAAGAGTAGCCTTATGCTTTTCGACAGACATCCGGAGTATAGAGACCGGTATAACCGTCACTTCTGGGCAAGAGGGTATTATTGCGAGACAGTCGGTAATGTAAATGAAGAAACGATAACAAAGTATATCAAAGAACAGTATGAGAGGGATCGACTGGAAGGAGAACCCTCAAAGTAAGTACAACAGAGCCGCTTTTAAGCGGCCACCAGTAACATAATGAACAGGGTTTGTCAGACCGCCTTTAGGCGGAGACACAACAGGCCCCGGAGGGGCTTATCCAGGCCACCAGCAGAGCTGGTGGTTGAGCCGATGGCCGTGATTTGACAATATTATGACTATATTATATAATATAACAACAAAATATAATCATAATAAAGGATAAAAACATTAATATATATTTGTGATATTTTTATAATATTATGATTAGGTTTGGGGAAGCGTGATAATAGAAAAGAAAGGAGATTTTTATGGAACGGTATTTTATCGGTGTTGATCAGGGGACTACAGGAAGTACAGCTCTTTTGATTGATGAGAACTGGAACGTAGCAGCGACGAAAAATGTAGAACATTCACAGATTTATCCGAAGCCGGGATGGGTAGAGCATGATCCGGTTGAGATATGGAATGCGATACAGACGGCGATGGCAGCTGTGTTGAGAGAAGCGGGCGTTAAGCCGGAGCAGGTTGTTTCGATCGGAATCGATAATCAGGGAGAGACATGCCTGGTTTGGGATAAGAAGACAGGAACGCCGGTATATAATGCTCTTGTATGGCAGGATCGGAGGACTTCGGAATATGCAGACGAGCTGAATCTCAGATATGGGGATATGATAACGGAGAAGACAGGTCTGGGACCGGATGCGTATTTTTCCGCGACGAAGATCAAGTGGATCCTTGATCATGTGGAGGGAGTTCGTGAGCGTGCCGAGAGGGGAGAACTGATGGCGGGAACATTAGATTCTTATCTTATCTGGCGTTTCACAGGCGGAGAAGCGTTTATAACTGATACCAGTACGGCGTCTCGTACGATGATGATGGATATCAGGAAGGGCCGGTGGGATCAGGAGCTTTTGGATATATATAATATACCGGGAAGCATTCTTCCAGCGATTGAGGATTCGAGTAAGGTATATGGTTATACGACACCGGAGACATTCTTCGGCAGGAAGGTTCCTGTAGCTTCCTGTATTACGGATGCCCTGGCTGCGCTTCTGGCACAGGGGTGCCTGGACAAAGGAGATATTAAGACGACTTATGGTACAGGCTGCTTCATGTATACGAATCTCGGCGATGAAGTGCGGTATTCAAAGAATGGATTGATCACGGTATCTTCCTGGCAGGTAGGAGGAAAGATCAATTATGCGTTTGACGGGGGTGTGTATATTGCTGGAGCAGCTGTTCAGTGGCTGCGGGACAACCTCAGGCTGATCTGGAATTCGGCGGAGACAGAAGAGATTGCCAATTCTATCAAGGATACGGGAGGACTGTATTTTGTGCCGGCATTTTCCGGGCTTGCGGCACCGCATTGGGATCAGTACGCACGGGGAATGATGATCGGCATTACAGGAGGAACATCAAGAGAACATATTGTGAGGGCGACATTGGAGAGCATCGCCTTTCAGGTTTATGACAATGCTCAGGTGATGAAGAAGGATTCGGATTATGATTTTTCAGTCATGAAAGCAGACGGAGGCCCTTCGGTCAACAGATTCCTGATGCAATTCCAGGCAGATATTCTCGGCGTATCAGTGGATGTTCCGGTTGTAACAGAGATGACGGCTTACGGTGCGGCGTTTCTGGCTGTATTGGCTGTCGGCGAATTCAGTGGAATAGAGGATATCAGAAGATGCTGGAAGCTGGGCAGCCGGTATGAGCCAAGGATGAGCAGCAGTGAGAGGGAATTCCGTATCGAACAGTGGCATAATGCTGTAGAGCGCTGCAAAAAATGGGAGATTTCGAACAGGAGTTGAGACTATGGATTACAAGAGTGATATCGTGATAATCGGAGCAGGTGCGGTAGGCGTGGCCATTGCCAGAGAGTTTGCAAAATATAAGAAAAAAGTAATTGTAGTAGATAAAAGAGACGATGTGGGAGGAGACGCTTCTAAGTCTAACAGTTCGATCATATGCAGCGGATTTGACTGTCCGCCGCACACATTAGAATCCGAATTGTGTCTGGCATCGCGGGCGATGATTGACAGGGTTGCAAAAGAATTAGATATTCCGTTTAAGGTTTGCGGGGCTATCATGCCGGCGGTTACGCAGGAACAGATGGATATACTGCCTCAGATTTACAGGGATGCCTATGAGAATCATGTTTATGATGTGGAATATATCTCTGCAGACGAGATTCTTAAGATAGAGCCGGAAGTGAATCCGGATGTGCTCGGAGGACTCTATATTCCGCGTGATGCAGTGATCGATCCTTTCTTGTTTGTGGTCGCTGAAGCTGAGAATGCAGCGGTTAACGGCGTTGAATTTCTGTTGGATGCGGTCGTGACGGAGATCAATGTACGGAATGGGAAGGTACGGGAGGTCGAGACATCGAGGGGAACGATTGAGACGGATTATGTGATCAACGCAGCGGGGCTTTACTGTGACGAGATTGCCAGGATGGCCGGTGAAGGCGGAGATTTCACGGTTAAGCCCAGAAAAGGGCAGTTCTATATCCTGGATAAAAATACGCCTTGTAAGACATCCCATATCATATATCCGATCCCGACACCGGAGACAAGAGGAAAGCTGCTGCTGCAGACGGTTCACGGCAATATGCTTCTTGGGCCGACCGCGGAAGATCTGGAAGATAAGGAGGATCACAGTGTAACAGCTTGCGAACTGGAAGAGGTGGAGAGAGACTGCAGACGCCTTGTGCCGAATATATGCGTACAGGATGCGGTCACACAATATTGCGGACTCAGGCCGAATCGGATACCGGCGGGATTCCATATTGGGTTTGGTGAAAAGACAGAAGGGTATTTTGGAATATCAGGTGTGCGTTCAACCGGAATCTCCACGTCTCTCGGTATTGCAAAATACGTCGTACATCAGTTTGAAGAGGCAGGTGTACCGCTGGAACGCAATTATGCTTTTGATCCGGTGCGCAGAGGGATTGAGAGGTTCTCGGAAGCGGACGACAGGAGAAAGGCGGAATTGATCCGAGAGAATCCGCTCTACGGACGTGTGATCTGCAGATGCGAGACTGTGACCGAGGCGGAGATTGTGGAGGCAATTCGAAGGCCGGTCGGAGCGAAGACTGTGGATGCTGTGAAAAGACGTGTGAGAGCCGGAACCGGACGCTGTCAGGGAGGATTCTGCACGCCCAAGGTAATAGAGATCCTGGCCAGGGAATTAAGAATACCGGTGACGGAAGTTCGGAAGAATCTGCTTGGGTCCAATATGCTGAGCGGAATGCTTCGCGAAGAAAAGGGGAGATTGTGATGCAGGAAAAAAGATATGATTTTGAAGTGGCGGTGATCGGTGCGGGGCCTGCCGGATTGGCAGCAGCCATTGCGGCCAGGAGGCAGGGCGCCAAGAAGGTGATCATCATAGAGCGTGATACGGCGCCCGGCGGAATTCTTCAGCAGTGTATTCACGCAGGATTTGGATTGTCCTATTTTCAGAAGGAGCTGACCGGACCGGAATATGCGGGACGCTTCATTAAGCAGGCAAAAGAGGAAGGGGTGGAATTGCTGTTAGACAGCATGGTGCTGAATATAGAAGAGGACGGTACTATATTATGCAGTAATCCGGGAAAAGGATTGGTGTATGTCCGTGCGGGCGCTGTGGTACTTGCTATGGGATGCAGAGAAAGAACGAGATTCAATCTGAGGATTCCCGGGACACGTCCAGCCGGTGTCTATACGGCAGGAGCCGCTCAGAGATTGATCAACCGGCAGAATGAGATGGTGGGGAAGAAGGTTGTAATCCTGGGCTCTGGGGATATTGGGATGATCATGGCCCGCCGAATGACACTGGAAGGGGCAAAGGTAGAAGCGGTAGTTGAGATTATGGATTATCTTGCCGGGTTAACCCGGAACAAGGTACAATGTCTGGATGATTTTGACATCCCATTGCTGCTTGGGCATACTGTGACGAGAATTACCGGAGAGTATAGAGTAGAAGGCGTCTGGATCGCACAGGTGGATGAACATAGGAGACCGGATCTTTCTACGGAACGATTCATTGCGTGTGACACGTTACTTCTGTCGGTTGGGCTGCTGCCGGAGAACGAGCTGACACGGGCGGCAGGGATCCGTATGTCCGCGGCTACGAATGGTCCCATGATCAATCAGTATATGCAGACATCCCGCGCGGACATCTTTGCCTGCGGAAATGTTGTGCATGTCAACGATCTGGCGGATAATGTGTCAGCAGAGAGCGAGCTTGCCGGCCGGTCTGCTGCAAGATATGTGTTGGAAGGATTTCCAAAAAGGAATAGAGAGATACCCTGTACGGCAGGATCAGGAATCCGGTATGTCTGTCCTCAGATGTTGTCGGTCAGGGAAGAGGAAGATGCTGATTGCAAGGAAGACCAAGGAGACGGCAGGAAGATTGAAGGCTGTGGAACAATAACCGGAGACCGTGAAGAGATAAGGCTGTATTTCCGGGTTAAAGCGCCCGGTGCGAAGACAACTTTGACCGCCCGGTGCGGCGGACGGGTTATAGCTGAAAGGACAGTACGCAGGGTGAACCCGGGGGAGATGGAACATATAGATATCCATGCAGAGATTCTGACGGGAGCAGAAGATACAGAGATTACAGTTGAAGCAAGGGAGGTTGGATAAGAATGCGTGAGCAAGAGATTATATGCACGATCTGTCCTGCGGGATGTCATATACAAGTATCCGGCCAGGGACAGGATATCAAGAGTATAGAGGGATATTCTTGTCCAAGAGGGAAGGAGTATGCTGAGAATGAATTCCTCTGTCCGGTTCGTACTTTGACGACAACTGTAAAAGTAGATGGGGCAGAGGAGCCGCTGCTTGCTGTTCGGACGGCTAAGCCAATTCCGAAGTCGAAGCTGTTCGAGTGTATGGATATTATCCGAAAGGAACGGTTCCGGGTTCCGATCGAACAATATCAGGTTTTGATCAAAGATCTAGCCGGAACGGGAATTGATCTGATCGCATGTTCAGAACGGAAGGGAGATCCTTATGACATTTAATGATATCATTTTATGGATTGTTGCAATTGGCGTTATAATTGGCGGTATAGATAAACTGATAGGTAATAGGTTCGGGTTGGGTCAGAAATTCGACGAAGGATTTCAGGCAATGGGAGATCTGGCTCTTGCAGTAGCAGGAATCGTTGTTCTTGCGCCTGTCCTGGCAAATTGGCTTCAGCCGGCCCTTGTATCCTTATTTGGTCTGTTTCATGCAGATCCGTCCATGTTCGCTTCTATTATTGCGAATGATATGGGAGGATATTCCCTGGCTATGTCACTGGCCAAAGACTATGAGGTCGGGCTGATGTCGGGGTGCATTACGGCCTCCATGCTTGGATGCACCCTTGTATTTTCTCTTCCTGTAGGGTTGGGGCTGATTGAAAAGGAAGATAAAGGATATTTTTGCCAGGGGTTGCTGATCGGTCTGATCACAGTCCCGGTTGGAAGCATGATAGGCGGTATGGCGGCTGGTTTTGCACCGTCCAAGGTATTGGTCAATAATGTACCTATCATCATTCTGTCCGTGATTCTGGCAATCGGCCTTAAAGCGGCGCCGGACGCTATGAACAAAGGAACCAGCGCATTTGGGACGTTTATTGGATGGCTTGCGGTAATCGGAATCATCATCGGAGCATTTACCCATCTGACAGGTGTTACGATACCCCTGTTCGAAAGTGCAGATACGGTGATGGCAGCTATGGAGATCGTAGCAAGCATTGTGATCGTTCTATGCGGTATCCTGCCGGTATTAGAGCTTTTGACAAAGCTTCTGAATAAAGCCCTGACACTTTTTGGAAAGCTGCTTGGAATCGATTCCGTATCTGCAGGAGGGCTGGTATTTTCTCTGGCAAATTCGGTCCCGGTCTATGGGATGATCAAGAATATGGGGAGAAAAGGAAAGGTTATCAATGTAGCCTGGCTTGTTCCGGCAACAGCGGCATTGGGCGATCATCTGGGATTTACTGCAGGTGTGGAGCCAAAGATGATCACACCTATGATTATAGGAAAGCTGTCCGCAGGTGTATGTGCAATCATTATTGCATGTGTCATGACAAGGTCATGGAAAGAGACGGAATAATTGGGTTTAGCTTTGCGATCATATGTTTGTATATAGTAACGGGCGGCGTCCGTCGCCCGAAGGGCATGAAGTTGCTTCACTCTTTATTGTTTTCGCCCCAGACACATAACTGGTCTAAAACAGTCATCAGGGATTCGCCCCTGTTGCTTAGGCTGTATTCCACCTTTGGGGGGATTTGGGGATATTCTTTTTGGATAATCAGCCGGTCGGCCTCCAGCTCTTTGAGATTGCTGCTTAATGTCTTGTCTGATACATTTTTCAGATATCGTTTTAATTCGTTAAATCTTACGACTTCGAATTCCATCAGGCAATAGAGGATGGACCTATGTCAATACTTTGGACTTGCTGAGGTGTCAGCAGATGTTTTTCCCGGAGATTGGCACGAAAGCGCTCTGCCGGTTGCTGTCTTGGTGACGGCATTTGCAGGAATTGTAGCAGTGATTATCCTTATCCGGAGGAAAAAGTTTTAAAAGCAGGATGAAACAGAAAAGAGTAGCAAAAAGATAGAAGGCTGCCGTACTGACAATAAAATGTTGGTATGGCTGCTTTTTTTAGTTGTGACAGTGTAGAAAAAATGGTTGGAAGCAGATTTGACAGATTCAGGAAGGCAGGAGGAGATGTGTTTTGAGTAGAAAAAAAGAATATGTATTGTTGGTGATTTTAAGTGTAATCGTTCTGGTGGCAGGGGGTGGATTACCCGGTGGTGTAGTGGTTGCTATGTTGGTTATGATGAATTTTTCTGCCAATGTTGATCATGCATTAAATCAGGAAAAGCTATCTGTGGGATATATAGATATGACTCATTCAGACAGAGGTGCGGAAGAAATGGTTGAAACAGAGTCTGAAGAAGAAAAAGAGAGAAAATCACATAAAAGTAAACCCGGCGCACGGCAGATAATCAAAGATATCAAAAGAATAAGTAAAAAGTCTATGATGGATTTATCCGCCAGAAAAGGCAAGTAAAAGTTTTTAATACATAAATATCCCCGTTGAAAAGGAGGTGTGTATACCCATTCAACGGGGATGGCATGAGGTGAGGGTTCCTGCTTTGACAGATGCGGTACAGAAAGCGCTTAAACAGGGTTATTGCGTTCTAAGTTCTGCCCCCATCATTTTACTTAATTTTTTCATGATCTGGTTCGCCGTACTTTCAATCTCCTGGGAAGTCAGTGTCTTTTCGTCAGATCCAATGGTCAGGCGGACGGTTACAGACTTCTTTCCTTCCGGAATCTGTTTTCCACGGTATTCGTCTACGAAGGAAGCATTTTTCAAAAGTGTGTCTGTTTTCTTTTTGCCCATAATGATATCGTAAATCTCTGTCCACACGGCATCTGAGTCGAAAAGCATGGAGATATCATAGTCTGTTTCCGGATACTCCGCCAGGTGCGTGAATTTATTGCTTCTGGATTTTAGCGGATTCAGTTTTGTGGCATCCAGTTCAAAGAGTATGACGGAAAGGTTTTTGATTCCGCATTCCAAGGATACCTTTTTGGCTAAAAGCCCCATATCGCCGATTTTCTCATTTCCCAGGAAAATATTCAGCCATACCACATTGTCTGCCCATATCGGTTTTATCTCTTTTTTAAGAGCAAAGGCTTCCATGTGTGTATAGCGGGGCATATATTCAAGAATGCCTTTGGCTTCCCGGAAAAGTCTGGTGATGTTTTTCACGCTGCTGGCAAAAGCGGCCCCGATATGCCTGCGTTGTTCCGGCAGGGACTCTGTATTATCGTACAGAGAATTATAATTTCTATCAAAAAAGACCTGAGCCTCTTCAAAGATAGAAAAATCATTGAAATATCGCTCATTTTTTACAACAGCTTCACAAAGGTTGGGAAGCAGGGAAGAACGGATACAGCTTAAATCCGGTGCGGGTGGCGTGGCAAGTTTTAGGATGCCTTCTGTGTTTTGGAGCAGGGCATCTGCAAAAGTATCATTCATCCAGGGATATGTGTAAACTTCCTGCATCCCGCAGCGGACCGCAAGATATTCCTTGATATTTCTGATCAGGTCCTGATGTTTCTGATTGACCGCTCCTGCGAAGGCAGCGGTGAATTCTGTTGCTTCAAAATGGTCATAGCCGTACATTCGGGCTACTTCTTCCATGACGTCGTCCTTAATGGAAATATCGCCGGTAGAACGCCATGTGGGTGCAGTAACATGCATGTTGTCACCATTGATTTTTACATCGAAGCCAAGTAGTTTCAGTTTGTGAAGGATCACATCATTTGACAGTTTTTTTCCAAGACGTTTTGCCAGCCACTCCAGGCTGACGTCAATTTCTGTCCGGTCAGGTTTTTTGGCATACTGGTCACAGTATCCGGTTACTTTCATCTCCGGAAACAATGTCGTAAAATATTGCATGGAAAGAGCCAGTGCCTGCCCGCACCGTTCCGGATCAATGGCCTTTTCATATCTGGAGGAGGCTTCGGTGCGGTTGTCGTAGCGGAGCGCTGTTCTTCTGATACTTGTGGGCTCAAAGTTTGCCACTTCCAAAATAATGCGCTTTGTATCAGGCAGAATGGAATCTTTGGAACCGCCCATGACTCCGGCAAGGGCAACCGGCCCTTCGGTGTCTGTGATCACCAGGTCGTCTTTACACAGCTCTAATTCTTTGCCGTTTAGCAGGTCAAGCCGCTCGCCGTCAGAAGCAAGCCTGACAACAATATGATCCGTAATGTTGCCTGCGTCAAATGCATGGGTTGGATTTCCTGTGGCAAGCATAACATAATTTGTGATGTCTACTAATGCATTGATGGGCCGCATTCCCGCTTTCCAGAGCCTGTTCTGTATCTGGTAGGGGGACGGCTTTACTTCCACGCCGGACATCTCCACGCCGATGTATCTTGAGCATCTGTCCGGGGCTATGATCTCAACTTTAAAATCTGATGCTGCCTCCGCCTTATATGGTGCGATTTCAGCAAAGGGAAGGTCATACAGGGCTGCAATCTCACGGGCAATGCCGTAATGCCCCCAGAGATCCGGTCGGTTTGTCATGGATTTATTGTCGATCTCCAACAGTATATCGTTCATATCCAGAGCGTCTGCAAGGGAAGTCCCTGCCGGCACATCAAAGGAAGACAAATCCAGAATTTCCGCCTCCTGTGACGCTGGGAACAGGTCGCCCAGCCCTATTTCATCCGAAGCGCAGATCATACCGAAAGATTCTATGCCGCGGAGTTTTGAGTTTTTGATCATCACAGGTTCTCCCTCGCCGTGCCAGCGTACAGTGGCGCCGGGACAGGAGACTGCCACGCGCATACCCTCCGTAAGATTGCTCCCGCCGCAGACGATTTCTTTGTCCTCGTTCTCACCGATGTCTACTTTGCATACCTGCAGCTTGTCGGCATTGGGATGGGCATCAATTTTCCTGATCACGCCGACGACCATATGGTCAAAACGACAGGCCAGATATTCCATGTCCTCTACCTCTACGGTAGACATTGTCAGATCGTGGGCCAGTTTTTTCAAATCTGTATTTTCAGGTATGGCTACGTAATCTTTGATCCATGATAATGATAATTTCATTTTCCCTCTCCTTATCTGAATTGTTTCAGGAATCTTAAGTCGGCGCTGTGAAACAGCCTTACGTCGTCCACGCCATAGCGCATCATAACAAGCCTGTCCAGACCGATATTTACATAGAATCCAGTATATTCATCCGGGTCAAGTCCGGCAGCCCGGAGTACATTGGGATGGGGCGAACCGCCCGGCATGACTTCGATCCAGCCTACATGCTTGCATACGCTGCATCCTTTGCCGCCGCAGACCTGGCATTCCATGTCGATCTCAAATCCCGGCTCTACGAAAGGGAAGAACCCGGAGCGCATCCTGACGGCTACATCCGTGCCAAATACTTTGCTCAGGATGCTTTTGATCATTACTTTGCCTGATGTGAAAGTAATGTCCTTGTCAACGATCAGCGCCTCGTATTGAAAAAATGCTCTCTCGTGATGTGCGTCTGTGGTTTCGTTTCGGTAAACACGCCCCGGATATACAAAACGGTAGGGCGGTTTATGGGTCTGCATGTAACGGACGCTGCCGCCTGTCAGATGGGGGCGCAGGCAGAGCTTTTCATTTGTGCTTCCATTGTCATGGCCAGCCAGCCAGTAGGTATCCATGCTTTCGCGGGCCGGATGGTTATGGGGGAAGTTCAGCTTGTCAAAAGCGTACAGCTCGCTTGTGATCTCATCTTCCTGAAAAACCTCGAATCCCATGGAACGAAAGGTTTCATTCAGGTCATAGCACATCTGTGTGATTGGATGCAGCCCGCCGCCTGCCGGCATGATTCCCGGAACAGAGCAGTCGAAATCCTGGGATACCTCGGAGGCTTTCAGCTTCAGTTCTATTCTTTTTGTGTCAACCAATTCAGTCACACGGTTCTTGGCCTGGTTAAGCAAGGTCCCCATTTCGGGACGGAGTCCTAGAGGCAGGTTTGGAAGCTCTTTCATCAGGAGGCTTAATGCCCCCTGTTTGCCGATGTAACTGCTTTTTACGCTTTGCAGTTCGCCTTCATTGGCAGCTGCAGAAATTTTGGTTTTTACTTCGGATAATAAACCGGTAATTTTTTCTTTCATTGCAATGCTCCTTTCTGATTCTGCGTTTTTTGACAAGCGGTATCAGGCGCCATTTTCTATGTATTTAAAAGAATAAAAAAGACAAGACAATTGCAAAAAATTGTCTTGTCTGGTGTTTCACCCTCCGAAGGCGGCAAGAAAAAGCCTTCTTGTCTGGTATATCATTTGAAAAACTATGCTTTAAAGATATACCCTCCGACATACATAATTTAATATTTTAATGCCTGTTTAAAATAATGTCTAGATTTGGTTTTATAGATGTTGAAATTATCATGAACTCCTTGACAAATAATTTTGCTTTTTATATAATGCAGATAGTTTGCTCGGAGGGTATATTGCTCGGTGGAAGCAATGTGCTGGATAAGGCACAGATTGAGAAGTCTGTTCTTTATCCGGCTTTTTTATTCCCGTGGGCAACGAGCCAAGCGGGCATGCTTGCATGCACATTTGACGACTGCCGCGGGGTCTTTGACTTTTAGGAGGTGGAGACAAATTGCGGGGAAGAGAGTGTTATGGTTTTGCTGATAGAAAAACAGAAGAATAGAGTGTATGCGGCAAAAAATGAAAAAGGTAGTAAGGGGTGCAAAAATGTATAAACATCACGAGGAATCATTACAGATCATGGCGGGATATTACCGTGAACAAAAAGGAGTGACTGCCTTTATCTTCGGCGGAAGCGTGGCGAAAGGGATGGAACGGGCAGATTCCGATCTGGACGGAATGGCAGTGGTCAGCCAGAGAGAATTTAAATACCGGGAACAGCATAATGAACTGACAGAGGTGATTCAGGGGAAATGCACCTACGAAGGAGGGTATTTTGATATCAAATATATCACTAAGGATTTTTTAAAGGCTGCGGCACAGAAGGGAAGCGAGCCTACAAGAAATTCTTTTTACCGTGCAAGGGTCATGTTCAGTGATGATCCGGAAATTCCTGATCTGGTCACGAAGATTGCGGCTTTTCAGGAGGCGGAAATGCCCGATAAAATGTTATCATTTTACAGTGACCTCATGCTGAATTACGAATATTTCTGGAAGGCCTGCAAGGCAGACGGATACATGAAGATACGTGCGGCGGGTGAAATCATATATTGCATATACCGGCTGATACTGCAGGAGAACAGAATTCTGTTTCCCTGCAACCGCAGATTGGAGCAGTATGTAGGGCAATGTGAAAATAAGCCGGAGAAGATAGTGGAGAAGTGCAGGGCATTTTGTGAATCAATGGATAATGGCCTGTTAGAAGATATTATAAACAGTTACCATGCATGGACAAAATGGAAGCATAATTCTGATATAAGTGTGGTCAGCGGACGCTATCAATTGGATTTTGAAAAATGGTGGTATATTCCGCGCCCGTTGGTAGGCGAGTGGTAAGGAGGGATTATTGATATGGGAAGTTATATTATAAAATGCTGTTCATCCGAACATATTCAAGAATACGGGGAAATATATGCAAAAGCATTTTCCGGAGAACCCTGGAACGATTGCTGGAAAATAGATGATGCAATACTCCATGTCAGTGAAATTTTAGAATCAAAACAATCTTATGGATTGGAGTGCTTGGCGGAGGGCAAAGTAGTGGGGTTCATTCTGGGCAGTACGATGCTGTTTCATTATGGAAGAGTTTTTGAGATCAATGACCTTGCGGTTTTGCCGGATTACCAGAGAAAAGGCATTGCAACAAAATTGCTGGAACGCTGTCTTGCGGAGATGGAAGAACGCGGAATAAAAGGCGTAAATCTGATTACCGCAAATGAAGGCATACTTCAGGGGTTTTATGGAAAGCATGGTTTTGAAAGGGAAGACGGGGTTATTTTAATGGGAAGAAAAATTGAATAATTCTGCATTTTATATCATGCAGGCAGTTTGCTCGGAGGGTATATTGCTCGGTGGAAGTGATATGCTGGATAAGGCACAGATTGAAAAGTCTGTTCTTTATCCGGCTTTTTTTACTTTTGGGAAACAAAAAGAGATCGAAGGAGGAAAGAAACGATATGGATCTGCTTACAAGTAAAATCAAACCAATGTATTTTAAGTATCTTGCCGCGGCATTCGGAAGCGCGCTGATTTCGTCCATTTACGGTGCGGTGGATATGGCGATGGTCGGACAGTATCAGGGGCCGGAAGGCACGGCGGCGCTGGCTGTGGTTGCCCCTGTCTGGAATATCATATACAGCCTTGGGCTGCTTATGGGAATCGGAGGTTCTGTGCTTTTTACTACATTGCGCGGAGAATCTGAGCGGAATCAGAAAAAGTCTAATGAATACTTTACTGCTGCGGTTATCGGGGCGGCGGTTCTGGCTGCACTTACATGGCTGACGGTGGTCTTTTTTGACGTGGAGCTGCTGCGGCTGTTCGGGGCGGAGGATACGCTGCTCCCGCTGGCAAGGAGTTATCTGCTTCCGGTTAAATTTGTAGTGCCCAGTTTCCTGTTCACGCAGCTTATGTCAGCTTTTCTGCGCAACGACGGGAATCCTGCCCTTGCAACGAAGGCGGTGTTGTTTGGCGGAATCTTTAATGTATTCGGGGATTACTTTTTTGTTTTTGTATTGAGGATGGGAATCCTGGGCGCAGGACTTGCAACCGCCATGGGATCTGTCTTTTCCCTGTTGGTAATGCTGACACATTTTTGCAGTAAAAAGAATACTTTAAGGATCGTAAAGCCTGTGAGATTATTTTTCATCCTGAAGTCCATTTGCATCACCGGTTTTTCCACCTTTTTTATCGATGTGGCAATGGGGATTCTTACAATGCTGTTTAACAGGCAGATTTTGAAATACCTGGGAACGGATGCGCTGGCAGTCTACGGCATCATCATCAATATCAGCACGTTTGTCCAGTGCTGTGCTTACAGCATTGGACAGGCGTCCCAGCCGATGCTCTCTGCGAATTTTGGCGCGGGAAAGGGGAAACGGATTGTACAGATTTTGAAATATGCATTAGAGACGGCGGCGGTGTTTGGCGTGGTTTGGACGGCGCTTGCTGTTTTTGCCCCCAATTTCTTCGTCCGTATTTTTATGACGCCAACGGAGGAGATCCTGGCTATTGCCCCGGGTATTATTTGCAGTTACGGTATTTCTTTCCTGCTGCTTCCGCTTAATATTTTTTCTACTTACTATTTTCAGACGTTGATGAAACCGCTGGCTTCTTTTGTTGTTTCTGTTGCCAGGGGCGCTGTAGTCAGCGGGATGTTGATCTATATTCTTCCCGCTGCGGCAGGGGCAGATGCGGTTTGGCTGGCTATGCCGGTTACGGAATTGCTGGTTGCAGTTTATGTAGTCCTGAAAATGGTGCGGTATACGAAGGCAGTGTCTATGGAGAAATGAACCCCATACATCTCTCTGTATTTACGCAGAGTTAATCCTGTTGTTTTTTTGAATTGCCTGCCTAGATGGCTCTGGGAACAGAAGCCCAGATAGGCGGCTATTTCATTATGGGAATATGTCGAATAGATCAGCATGTTTTTTACTAATTTCAATTTTTCTTTCCATATATATTCCGCAATGGTAATGCCTTCTTCCTTTTTAAACAAATCTGACAGATAGTTTGTATTTAAAAACAGATTTTTAGCTATATCGGAAATTCGGATCTTTTCGTGTAAATGCGCAAAAATATAATCTTTACATCTAAGAATATGAGAATTTGCCGATTCCTGTAAGTTCTTTCTGCCGTTTTTCAGTTCTTGCACTAAGGTGGCATACTGGACTTCGGCTTGTTTCCCATGGTGTTAGAATATAATTAGTACAAGTTAGACATGGAAAATTCCCAACAGGAAAGTATAATAGAACAGATGGAGGAATGAACATGGCTACACAATATACAGAAGAATTTAAGAATGATGCAGTAAGGTATTGGAAGGAACATCCAGAGCTTGGGATTGCTAAGTGTGCAAAGAATCTGGGGATTAGTAAGACAGCTCTTTCTAACTGGAGAAAGATATATGATGCAAATGAGGGGACAGTCCCAACCAGAGGAAGGGGGAATTTTGAGAGTGATGATGCAAAGGAACTTGCACGCCTGCGTAAAGAGCTACGTGATACACAAGATGCTTTAGATATCTTAAAAAAAGCAATCGGCATACTGGGAAAATGACAGAGGCTCTCTTCCTGGAGACTGCCCGGTATGAAGAGCAGCTTCTGGAAGAGGGGAAACGCCGGCCGAATGTCTCTGGTGTGCTGAGGATCTTAGGTGTTTCGAGAAGCGGATACCTTGCATGGAAAAACCGCCTCCCTTCCACCCGGGAGAAGAGAAAGGAGCAGATAAAAGAGAGGATCGTTGAGATTTATCAGGAATCCCATCAGAATTATGGAGCCCCCAAAATAGCAGAATGTCTGCGCAGGGAAGGAGAAAAAATAGCAGACAAAACAGTGGGGAATTATATGAGGGAATTGGGGATCAAAGCACAGTACGTGAAACCTTATACCGTTACAACAATCGAACCAGATCTAAGCAGTAGGCTGAGAAATATTCTGAAAGAAAAATTTGATCCGGAAGAACCGGATGCAGTCTGGTGTTCGGATATCACTTATATCTGGACTTACGAGGGCTTTGTATACTTAACGAGTATTATGGATCTGTACTCGAGAAAGATCATCTCATGGGTATTAAGTAATACATTAGAAGCAAAACATGTCGTAAAAGCGGTAGAAAAGGCAAAAAGAGGAATGTGGAGAAACCCTTAATTCTGCATACAGACCGGGGGATCCAGTATGTGTGCAGGGAGTATGTAGAGGCAACCATTGGAATGAAGAGAAGTTATTCGAAAAAAGCGTATCCATGGGATAATGCCTGTATTGAATCCTTTCATGCATTGATCAAAAGAGAATGGCTGAATCGATTTAAAATAAAAAATTATGAACATGCCTATAAATTGGTATTTGAATACATAGAGACATTTTATAATACGGTAAGAATCCACAGTCATTGTGGATATCTATCACCAAATGAATACGAGAATGTGTATGAACAGAAATTGAATAAGATGGAAAGATTGGCTGGATAAAAAATGGAAGGTTGTAAGAAAAGTTCACTTTTA
>ERZ808046.964-NODE-964-length-16229-cov-3.300272_pt1 | contig 16229 bp, 16 predicted proteins | sample MGYA00380196_ERZ808046 | MGnify/ENA primary metagenome ERZ808046 (study PRJEB31490, sample SAMN06133421) | mouse gut metagenome | isolation source: Z6_2 | host: mice | place: China: Chengdu | collected 2015-05 ...
AACCACGATAATCAAACCCAAAATAATCGGGCTGATCCCCAAAGCATTGGATGCCGGAAGGATAATCGGAACAAACAAGATCATCGCCGGAACCGCATCCATAAAAGTACCTACAAACATGAAGAATGCCACCACAACCAGTAAGAACACCAGCCAGCCACCGGCCATATTGGCAAAGAACTGCTGAACAATTACATTCAGCTGATAATAGCTAAGCAATTCGCCCAGAGCATTTGCCGTGGCTAGTGCAAACAGAGACAGCGAAGACATCTTCATCGTTTCAATCAGAATTCTTGGCAAATTCTTCACCTTGATAGTACGGTAGAAAAACAATCCGACCAACAGTGCATACATACTGGCAAACGCCGCCGACTCCGTAGGAGTAAACAAACCAGAAACAATACCGCCAATCAGAATAATTGGAGTCAACAAAGCCGGCATGGATTGCCAAACCAGCTTCATGGCATCCTTGGCTGATACCCGCTCACATTGGGGGAAATTTTTCTTCTTGGAGTATAACTTTACTACTGCCATCATCGCCAGACCCAACAAGATACCTGGTACCAGACCTGACATGAACAGCGCACCAGTACTGACGTTGGCAATACCTGCATATACCACCATTGTAATACTTGGTGGTATGATAGATCCCAGTGTAGAGGATGCTGCTGTAACACCTACGGAAGTCCCCTTATCATAGCCCTGTTTTTCCATCGCCGGAATAAATATTTTACCAACACCCGCCGTATCTGCCTGAGAAGAACCAGAAATACCGGCAAAAATCATAGATACCAACACGTTGGAATATGCCAAACCACCACGGAAATGTCCTACCAACGCATTACAACAATCGATCAGTTTCTCCGTAATCTCTCCTTCGTTCATCAGGTTTGCCGCCAGAATAAACAGCGGAACCGCCAGCAACGTAAAACTGTTTAAACCATTAAACATCTTGGAAAACACAACAGTATTGGGGATTTGAGCTAGGGAAGCGATACCAGTAAAGGACACCACACCTAGGGCAAAAGAAATCGGCACACCAAGAGCCACGAAAAGAACGAACATAATAACTAATATTGCACCCATTATTTATTGCCCCCTTTCCCCAAACTTAAAACATCATCAATAATCTGGTATACCAGATAAATAGCAGAAGTAATCCCACACAAAGGCAAACACAACCAAGTAGGTCCTCTCTTGAAGGAAGGAATGTTCACCCAGGTGTAATTCCAGAACTGTTTCGTAACTTTAACGCCATAGTAAGCCATTAAAATAGCGAAAACCAGCATAATCAGAGAAATCACGATGGATAAAACCTTTTTCGCCGGCCCATCCTTCAACATATCACTAATGGAGGTAAATGCAAAATGACGCTTCTCATAAACCATGGCGCCTGCGCCCATAAATACGGCCCAGATAAAGGAATACATGGATACATCTTCCGTCCAGGTAGCCGCGATCCCTAGATAACGGGAAAGCATCTGGAATACAACCGTGAGAAGGAATATGCACAGAAAGAATCCACCGATCGCTATTTGGATCTTCTGCATCATCTCAATCGCTTTCTTCATTTTTGTTCTCCTTTTCTGTTAAAACGAAATTTTAACAGTTTCTTTACACATCTTTAAACGGAACAACAGCCACCCAGTCTCCCAGGTGACTGCCGCGTCCTGAAAATCTCAATTTCTCTGTTAGTTTTTATTCTGCTGCTGCGCGGATCATCTCCAGCTCGGCAGTCATGTTGTTATCTGCTGCAAACTTATCCTGAATCGGCAGAGCCAGAGCTTTGAAGGCATCAATATCCAAGTCCTCAAAATTAGTTACTGTCGCACCATCAGCGATAACCTTCTCCTTGGACTCCTTAAACATGCGGTAAACAACCTCGCGCTCTTCCTTGGTACAAGCCTCAACTGCCTCGTCAATCCAACCTTTCTGCTCATCGGTCAGTCCATCATAGAAGTGACCATTCATCAGCAGCAGACGAGTGGTATAGTCATGATGAGTCTCCGCAATATGCTTACCATTGTCCGTCTTATGATGCTCTTTCAGCATAAAGCTGGTATAATCGTTCTCGGCAGAATCCACAACTCCTTGCTGTAATGCCTGATATAACTCACCCCATGCCACGGAAGTAGGAATTGCGCCACATGCTTTCCAGAATTCCTGCTGTACTTGGGAAGACTGTGTACGGATCGTCATACCTTTCAAATCGTCTGGCTTAGTAATGTCTTTCTTTCCATAATAATCACGTACAGAAGAAGACCAGTATGCCATGATCCGGAAGTTGTTTCCGGTCTTCTCACTAACCGTTGCTTTCATCTTTTCACCGAACTCACCGTCCAGACATTTCTCCCAGTGATCAAAGCTGTCAAACAGATAATTCAGAGAAAAGATATCCACTTCAGGTACACCGATAGCAGTCATGAAACCAGGAGAAGCAACTACCATGGAGGCCGCTCCCATCTCCAGCTTTTCGATCAACTCGTTCTCATTCTCGCCCAGGGTTCCTTTATGTACTGTCACAGAAATCTTACCGCCAGAAATATCTTCTAATACTTCCTTAAACTTATCCATACCGTAAGAATATGGATTATCCAGAGAAGTCTGATTCGATGCGATGATCAGATTCAATTCTGCATTTGCTGCCGGCGCTTCTGGCGCTGCTGTTTCCCCGCCACCTGCTGCTGTGGTTTCTCCACCTGCTGCTGGTGCTGCCGGTGCCGGCGCCGCTGCCGGAGGAGTCGGTCCACAACCTGCCAAAGTTCCTACTACCATGGCTCCTGCCAGTAACAATGATAATGTCTTCTTCATAATAAAAATCCCCTTCTTTTAATTATTTTTACGCGCCGCCTTCCCCTTGGCAGTGCTGTAAAGTACTACTTAACATACCAATCGATGCAAACATCCAACTACTATAAATTCCGCCTTACATCGCCTGGATCGCATTCCACTTCTCTTCAATCACCGGGATACCATTCTCCAGGTTATCCTTTCGGTTATTGATCTCGATCTCACCTGGGTAGAACACCTTGCCACCTTCTTGAGCAGGAATCGAAGATTTGATATCCGCTACCAATTCGTCGACAATCTGATCCGTAATCCTGGCATCCTGGAACTTATTCGGATCAATGGCAATCATAATTTGGGATAATCCCACCTCATCCCCAAACGTACCAATCTTCTGAACAGAATTGGCATTTGTAAGCACTGTAGCAATCAGATCCAGCAACACGGAAATTCCGCTGCCTTTCCAATATCCCATAGGAAGAACTCTCCATGTCTTCTCAATGGCCGCCGGATCGGTAGTCAGATTGCCGTCTTCATCATAACCGCCCGGTACCGGAAGCTTCTGCCCTTTAAGCCTTGCCTCCTCAATCTTGCCATAAGAGAACTGGGACACAGCACAGTCCACTACCACATGATCACCGTCGCTTTTGGGCACTGCCAGAATCAGAGGATTGTTGCCAATCTTTCTGTCCTTACCGCCCCACGCCGGCATATTCGGCATCGTGTTGGACCAGCAAATACCAATGCATCCGGCATTTGCCGCCTGCCAGCCATAGCTACCGCCACGCATCCAGTGATTGCTATTACCCAAAGCCACCATTCCGATGCCGTACTGCTTCGCCAGTTCAATCGCACGATCCATCGCCTGCTTGGCATTCAGCGGACCAAATCCTCTGTGCCCTTCCCATCGCTCGATGGCACCCATGGACAGCTCACACGTGGCTACCACATCCGGATTGATCTCTCCCTTATCCAGGTATTCTACCACACGGGGGAAACGGTTGATCCCATGACTGTAGATCCCATCCAGACTATTCTGTGCAAAAACTGTCGCTGCATCTAATGCATTTTTTTCATTAAAACCTCTGCTGATCAGTACGCGCTCAAACTCCTTTAACAACTCCTCATACTTGATTCTTAACATTGTTTTAATCCATTTCCTTTCTTAAATTAAATTTTTAAATCTCTAAAGAAAATACATTTTAGCACATTTCCTGCATCTACAATTTTTGCAATCGATTGTGTCTAAATTTTATCATAAATTAATATCCATTTCAACCGCATTTCCCCTCCTATTTTGCACAAAATGGACATATCATTTTTGTTGCTATTTCATAAATATTGTGCTGGAAATGTATGGAAGATCCGGGATTTTCTTTTTCTTCCGAAAGTTGTATACATTTTTCTTCTAAAAAAACACATTTCTCCAGGACTGCTGTTACAAAGTATTCACTGCAATCTTTACTACGATTTTCTTCACCTTTGCTGGCACTTTCACTTGACAAAACGGACGATGAACATCCTCAGGAAAGAAAATCGCATAACTTCCTGGCGTCATCAACAACATAGTTTCTTCCGACTGAGGATTTTCCTGGTAATATAGTGTGTCCTTCTCCGCCAGACAATCTTCTAAAATTTCATTATCTCCTTTATCCGGATAAACCCCCATGTATTCCGATCCCTCTGCCATGAACTGCAATTCTACATACCGACGATGTACTTCAGGAAGTTTCTCTTCTCTGGCCCCCGTTATCCGGTCACAGATCTGAACTATCATCTCTTCCCCCTGAAGTTCAATCTTGCTCTCTCCTATACCAGAAAAATCCGTCTCCCGGCAGTAGCGTATCGCCTCTCGAATTGGTCCTGCATATGCTCGTTCTGTCTCCCTGGCTAACATGTGTCCATATATCATGATAAATCTCCTTATTGCAATCGATTGCAATTTGTATATTTATCATAACATAAGAATTAATGAATTTCAAGTATGTTTCTATTGTCGTATTTCACATTTTTATTCCCAATTTTTTATGCATTTTACATAATTTCTTTCTTTTTTCTTCTTTTTCCATTTCTCCGTATTCTCTATCTTTCGAAATCGATTGCTATAAAATGTTTATGGTTTCTTGTTCCTGATAGTCAAAAAACCAAATCACAGAGACTCTCATGAAATCTTCTTGCAATCTGGTTTCTTTTTTCTTTATCCTTATGCCAAAAGGTACCTGTTACGTACTTTCTCTCTCAATAATCTCCGAAAACATCATCATCTTTATACTTCTGATTTTTCCCTCCAGCCCTTCTCTCAGAATCGTCGCCGCCGATTCACTCATTCCTTGTAGCCGATTGTCCAAAGTTGTCAGTTTTGGCATACAAATTTCGCCATATATACTGTTATCAATCCCAATTATCCCCAGCTGTTCCGGAACCACATATCCCCGATCATGAGCCGCACGCACCCCACCTACAGCTACCAAATCTATGGTATAAATGATTCCCTGTATATTCGGATGTTCCTTTAATATTCTCAATGTTATTTCATACCCGCCTCTAACGGAGCTCTCACTCATATCATACAACCACAAGTCTTCTGTTCCTGCTCCATGGCGCAGCATACCGTCAGAATACCCTTGTTGCTTGCGCAGATTCGCCGGAGAAACGGAATCCAACACAAAGGCAATTTGCGACTTTCCTTTGGAAAAAAACAAATCCACACATTTTCCAACGCCAGCATCTTCATCGACAATCACTCCAGAGACATTAGGAAGATTCAAATACCCATTTACCATTACAATTGGCACCTTGGAAAGATGTTTCCGAATACTGTCCTCCACAGCCGCTGTTTCAAACATAGAACCCATCAAGATCACACCTTCCACGCGCCGCTGTTCCAAGATACGAATGTACTCTGCCTTTTTCTCATCCTCTGGTCCGGTACTCATAATAATACAACAATACCCTCTCCGGGTCAGCTCCTGTTCTATCACAAATGCACTGTCTACATGATGAGCCACCCGTATATCCACAATCAAAATTCCCACCAGACGAGAAGACTGCATCACAAGTCCACGCGCCGCCGCATCTGGTATATAATTATATTTTTTCAAAAGTTCTTGAACCCGCTGCCGGGTTTCCAGTTTGATCCCCGGTTTGTCGTTAATTACCCGAGATACGGTACTGGCTGCCACACCTGCTTCCCGGGCGATATCATAAATCGTCACGCTCTTTAACACCTCAATATCTTCTGCTCTTTTGTTTTACTATACCTTATTTAGAACTAGCAGGCAAGGGACTTTTACTATCTTGTGAATTCCATCTAATTTATTATCTTTTTCACTTTGCAATCGATTGTTTTTTTGGTGATTTTGACTATTGCTGACACACACAGCCAATCCCGGTGAATATCATACACTATAATTCAATCCATGAGAGGACTTTCTTATGAATGACGTCTTACTTCCACAGGTCAATAACAACTGTCGTTTCTGCAATTTCAATCAATGGATGCCAGCCGGTGTTCGGGTTTTAAATGCCGCTGTCAATTACAACCCATTCTCGGTCACTATTGGCAACACCAACATGGCTTCCAGCTTGGATCAAGGCTCTATCACCCGTTATAGCCAGATCAATCAGGGATATCAAACCATCACTTTATCCGGCTCCAATGGCTATGTTTATCTGCAAAAATCAGTTTATATTGGTGATGGCATGACTACGGTTGCCATTATTAACTCTGCCAGCGGCCTCGATGTAATGGCTATCTCTGACAGTGCTTGTGCCACAAATTCTTTTAGCGCTTGCATCCGTGTAGCCAATCTTGCCTATTATAGTGGCGCAGTCAATGTCGGGATGGGCAATCTGATATTCTCTTCTACTTCGTTCCGGGAAGTTACCTCCTTCAGCCGGGTTACTGCTGGCAGCTATACGATCCGCGTCAGCCGCTCCCAGCGTCCAGGTAATATCTTGCTCTCTGTCCCTGCCAATTTGAGCGCTAACCGGATTTACACTTTATATGTGATGAACTGGAACGCCTCCGCTGATGCCCTACAAACTTTCTTGGTAGAAGATCGCCGCAGTTAACGAAACTTGTAAGCCATCTTCTTATGAAAATTCCCTGTAAAGCTTCTGTAAATTGTTCTTGTATATTTTCCGGAATAATGATACGATAGGCAGGATAAATTTATTTTATAAGGAAGCATTCGGGAGGAAAACATATGGGACTGATTCTACCCCCAAACTACGACCCTCATCTGACTGTCCGTGAGACTCAGGAGGCTATCAAATATATCCGCGACACCTTCCAGAAGGAATTTGGTCGTGAGATGCATTTAGAACGAATTTCTGCTCCTCTGTTTGTTGCACAGTCGAGCGGACTCAACGATAATCTTAACGGCATTGAACGCCCTGTGGGATTTGATATGTATGCATTTCCCGGAGAAAATATGGAAGTTGTCCAGTCTCTTGCCAAATGGAAGCGCATGGCGCTCAAAGAATACGGCTTCCAGCCAGGGGAGGGCCTTTATACCAATATGAACGCGATTCGCCGGGATGAGGAACTAGATAATCTCCATTCCTGTTATGTGGATCAGTGGGACTGGGAAAAAGTCATCACTCGCGAGCAGCGAAATATAGAAACATTAAAAGAAACTGTTCGGACTATTTTTAAAATCATTAAGCATATGCAACATGAAGTCTGGTATAAATATCCAGATGCTGTCAAGCATCTGCCCAAAGATATCACCTTTGTCACTTCGGAAGAGCTGGAAGAACGTTTCCCTGACAAGACCCCAAAAGAACGAGAGAACCAGATCACCCAAGAACATGGTTGTGTATTCTTAATGAAAATCGGAGAAAAGTTAAAAAATGGCAAGCCCCATGATGGTCGTGCCCCAGATTATGATGATTGGCAGCTCAATGGAGATATTTTGTTTTGGTATGATCTGCTTGATTGTGCTCTGGAAGTTTCTAGCATGGGCATCCGTGTCGATGAGAAAGCCCTGGATGAACAACTTACCAAAGCCGGCTGCGACGATCGCCGGGAATTGCCTTATCACAAACAACTTCTTGCCGGCGAATTGCCCTGTACCATCGGTGGCGGCATCGGCCAGTCCCGCCTCTGTATGCTGCTCTTAAACCGCGCCCATGTAGGAGAGGTTCAGGCTAGCTTGTGGCCTGAACAGATGCGGCAAACTTGTCGGGAAAATAATATTATTTTATTATAACAATTATCTTGCTATAGAACCATCACGATCCGTTACACAGAAAATAGGATGCCTTCGGACTTCTGTCCGTGGCATCCTATTCTCCTTTATCTTTGTATCACAGTTTTTCGATCATCTTTCCTCGATCTCCATCAGCTGTGCCACCCGCCGCTCATGACGCCCTCCCTCATAAGTATTATCCAGCCATTCATCCACAATCATTTTGGCCATCTCCACACCGACAACACGGGCACCAAACGACAACACATTTGTATTATTATGCATCCGTGATAGTCGGGCGCTGTAAGGCTCGCTGCAGGTACAAACTCGCACTCCTTTTACCTTGCCGGCAGCAATACCGATACCAATGCCAGTACCACAGATAGTAATCCCATAGTCTGCCTCTTTGGATGCCACAGCACGCCCCACCATCTCTCCATAGATAGGATAATCACAGCTTTCATTGGCATTTGTTCCCAAATCGATCACTTCATATCCCTTCTCTTCTACATATTTTCGGATAATATTCTTCATTTCCACGGCCGAGTGATCATTTCCTATTGCGATTTTCATTTTTTTCCTCCATTCCCATACGGCAATCCCCATCAGAGTCGCGATCCACGTTTCAAAAGCAGCAAATCTGCCACGGTCAGAGCAGCCATCGCCTCCACCACCACTACTGCCCGAGGCACCACGATCGGATCATGACGTCCTTTGATAAAAATCTGTACATTCTCTCCGCTGCGATTCACCGTCTGCTGCTCTTTTGATATCGAAGGAGTCGGCTTAAACGCTGCACGAAAGATAATATCGCTTCCATCACTGATCCCCCCCAATATCCCACCAGAATGATTGGTTCTCTTTCTCACTCCTCCATCCTCATCCATATAAAATGCATCATTATTCATCGATCCCCGGCTTCTTGCTGCTGCAAAACCATCACCAATCTCAAAACCTTTTACTGCTCCAATTGACATAATAGCCTTGGCCAGGCAAGCATCCAGCTTATCAAAAACCGGCTCACCTACCCCGACAGGAACTCCACGAATCACACATTCCACCACACCGCCGCAAGAATCCTGCTCCTGAATCAGCTTTTCCAGATACTCCGCAGCCGCAGCCGCGGCCATTTCATCTGGCATATACAACAAATTCTTATCCCTTTGCGCCAGATCAAACCGTTGTGGATCAATCGCAATATCTCCGATACTCTTCGTATAGGCATTCACCCGAATGCCATAATGTTCCAGCAGCCGGCACGCCACCGCCCCTGCCGCCACCCTGCCAATCGTTTCCCTGCCAGAAGAACGGCCTCCGCCTCGGTAATCCCGAAATCCATACTTAGCATCAAAACAAAAATCCGCATGTCCCGGGCGGTATACTTCCATAGTATCACGATAGTCCCTTGAACGTTGATCGAGATTTCTCACAATCAAAGCAATCGGCGTTCCCGTAGTCCTCCCTTCAAATACCCCGGACAAAATCTCCACCTGATCCCCTTCCTGCCGGGCAGTCGTAAAGCGGCTCTGCCCCGGTTTACGCCGGTTCAGATACTTCTGAATATCTTCTTCACATAAAGAAAGCCCCGCAGGACAGCCGTCGATCGTCACACCGACACCCTTCCCATGAGACTCTCCCCATGTCATAATGCAAAAAACAGTTCCTAAAGTTGATCCCGCCATAATCCCTCCTCAGATTTTATCCCAGCTCCCGCCATATCCAATTTCTCCCACAGCGCATCCTCTTCCATCCACAATTAACCATAGAGGAAAGCACAAAAATATCCTGTCGTCAGCCCAACATCATATCCTTAAGTTTAGCTCTGAGAATACTCAGCCATGGAAAAAGGAGCGGAAAGAGACGGGAAATCGGAAAAAACGGCAGACGATTTCCCGTCTCTTCCCGCTCCTTTTTCCATGGCGTACCTCCTGAGAAAATGAACTTAATGACATTGGCCGTCAGCCAGGAGCTGTGACTTTTGCAGCTCTCCCCTCATCCCTTACGGCGCCACCCGCACAATCGCACAACTATTGGGCTGATTACATTTCAACTCCTTCGCACACATCACCAACAGACCTTTTTCATAATCCACTGCAAAAAAGGTAATATTCCCGCTCTCGTGATTCATCACGGCAATATGTTTATTATCCGGAAATACAGCAATATCTTTGGGATACTCTCCGCTAACCGGTAGGCTGCACAATAGCTCCAGCATTCCGGTCTCGGCATCCCGCTTGAACACGGACACCGTCTCATCGCCGGCATTACCGCAGTAAACATATTTCTGATCCGCGGAGAATCTCATACAACATGCCGCCGCAATCTGTTTATGTTTGGGTCCCATCGTTGAAATCGTCTGAATCTTCTCGATCTCCGGAACCCGATCTTTTCCTACATAAGTAAACACATCAATCACATTTTTCTGTTCATACATCAGATAGATATATTTCCCATCCGCACTAAACCGGAAATGTCTGGGCGAGGACTCAAACTCGCAGCGAATCGCATCGACCAACACCAGCTTCTCCTCATTCTCGTTAAAACGGTAAATCTGAACCTGGTCCATACCAGAATCTGCAGTCATTACATATTTGTGATCCGGCGTCCTGCGCGTACAGGTGACATGAGGGCGGAAATTCCGTTCTGCCACGCTCCCCATTCCTTTATGGAAGACACCATCCACAATTCCGCCTACACCGCCGTCCTTGCGCAACCGCAGGACTGTAGCTTTCCCGTCATGATAGCCCGAAACAAAAATGTATTTGTCTCCGGCATCTGTAGATAAATGGCAACCTCTCATACCATTAATTTTTGTGCTGTTCAGACGAGACAGACTTCCATTTTGCAGAATTCGGAAAGACACTACGCCTTCATCTGCTATGGAGTACAAAGTATCTCCGTTCTTGGATGCAATCACATAAGAGGAGTTGTCCACTTCCACCTCACAGCGCTCCACAAATTTTCCGTTCTCCACATCCACATCATAAACCGTGATTCCCTTTGCCTTGCCTGTGTAGGAATAAGACCCTACATACGCCATATACTTTGCCATAATTCACTCCTCCTCATGCCATTACTTCCCGGATAACTGTTTATTCTTTCACAGTTATTTTCCTTTTCCCATCCGCCTTTCCTGAGCAGCGCCAATCCGCAATCTAGACTGCCTCTCAAAGGTCAAACAGAACTGTAATCATCATACCACATTTTTCTGAAAAAATCCATTCACAATGTATTGACATGGAAATATTTTTCTGTATAATGGTATTTGCCGTTTGGTTTATTATTACTAAACTTTTTATTTATTTTTACAATCAGTTAGTATTTGTAAACTTTGAAGTTAGTTTTATAAGGGAGGAAACATATGGATATCGGTTTGAAATTAAGAGAACTCCGAGTCCTGAAGGGACTTACTCAGGAAGAACTTGCCGACCGCTCCGAACTTTCCAAAGGGTTCATTTCCCAGCTGGAACGAAACCTTACCTCTCCCTCTATCGCGACCCTGACAGACATTCTTCAATGCCTGGGCACGACCCTGGGTGAGTTCTTTTATGAAGGTCCGGATCAGCAGATCGTCTTTGGAAAGGCGGATTATTTTGAAAAATATGATCCGGAATTAAAAAATGAAGTCAAATGGATCATTCCTAATGCCCAGAAAAATGTGATGGAACCTATCCTTCTCACGCTTGAGGCCGGCGGAGAGACTTATCCGGACACTCCCCATGAAGGCGAGGAATTCGGTTATGTGCTCCAGGGTTCTGTTGCCATTCACATTGGCAGTCAAGTTTTTCGGGCAAAAAAAGGAGAGTCCTTCTATTTTGTTTCAGATAAAAAGCATTACCTTTCCAGCAAGGCCGGCGCCATCCTTTTGTGGGTCAGTTCGCCGCCAAGTTTTTAATTTACAGGTTTTCCATACACAGGAGGAACGCTATTATGAGCCAGCCTTTAATTAATCTGAAAAATATAACAAAAAGTTTTGATGGAACTGTGGTTCTAGATGATCTGAATCTTTCTGTGGCAGAGAACACGTTTGTGACCCTGCTCGGTCCCAGTGGCTGTGGCAAAACCACAACTCTGCGCATTATCGGCGGCTTTGAAAGTGCTGACAAAGGTCAGGTGATCTTTGATGGAGAAGAGATCAGCAAACTGCCGCCCAACAAGCGTCAGCTAAATACCGTATTTCAAAAGTATGCCTTGTTCTCTCATATGAACATCGCCGAAAATATCGCCTTTGGACTGAAAATCAAGGGTAAGTCCAAAGCTTATATTCAAGATAAGATTAAGTACGCTTTGAAGCTAGTAAATTTAGATGGCTATGAGAATCGTTCTGTCAGCTCTTTAAGCGGCGGCCAACAACAAAGAATCGCCATCGCCCGCGCTATTGTTAATGAGCCCCGGGTATTGCTTTTGGATGAACCGTTAGGCGCCCTTGATTTAAAATTACGGCAGGACATGCAATATGAACTGATCCGCTTAAAAAATGAACTGGGAATTACTTTTATCTATGTGACCCATGATCAGGAGGAGGCGCTGACCATGTCTGACACGATTGTAGTTATGAATCAAGGCTATATTCAGCAGATGGGCACCCCTGAACAGATTTATAACGAACCGGAAAATGCCTTTGTAGCCGATTTTATTGGCGAGAGCAATATCGTTTCCGGCACCATGATTCGGGATGAATTAGTAGAGATCTTTGGCGCGCGCTTTGCTTGTGTAGACAAAGGCTTTGGCAATAATCAACCCGTGGATGTCGTGATCCGTCCAGAGGATATCGACTTGGTAGCTCCTTCCGCCGGAACCCTCACCGGAGTATGCACACACCTTATCTTTAAGGGCGTTCATTATGAAATGGAGGTAACAACCCCAGGCGGTTTTGAATGGCTGGTCCACAGCACAGATATGTGTCCGGTGGGAAAAGAGGTTGGCATTCATGTCGATCCCTTTGATATTCAAATCATGAACAAACCGGCATCAGAGGATGAGGAGGCCGTAGGAGTCAATGAGTAAAAAATTATTAGCCGGACCTTATCTGGTCTGGATGGTTGGCTTTATCATCATTCCCCTGGCTTTGATTGTCTACTATGGGTTGACTGACCGAAATGGTATTTTTACAATCGCCAATGTGGCATCTGTCGCAGAACCAGAACATGTGAAGGCGCTGTGGTTATCCCTTCTGTTATCTTTGATTAGCACGGTAGTCTGCCTGATCCTTGCCTATCCCCTAGCCATGATTCTGCGGAATCGGGGTATTGGACGAGGCAGTTTCATCGTATTTATTTTCATCTTGCCAATGTGGATGAATTTCCTGCTACGGACGATGGCTTGGCAGACTCTCCTAGAAAAGAATGGTGTAATCAATGGGATTTTATCCTTACTACATCTGCCAAATCAGAACCTGATCAATACGGCAGGCGCCATCATTCTGGGGATGGTTTATAATTTTCTGCCTTTTATGGTGTTGCCTATTTATAATGTGTTATGCAAAATCGATGACGACACCATCAACGCTGCCCGCGACTTAGGCGCAAATCCGGTACAAACGCTTCTGCGAATTTGGTTTCCTTTAAGTGTTCCCGGAGTTATCAGTGGAATTACTATGGTATTCGTCCCGGCACTGACTACATTTGTCATCTCCAATCTGTTGGGTGGCAGCAAAATTCTGTTAATTGGCAATGTTATTGAGCAAGAATTCACCCGGGGCAGCAACTGGCACTTAGGTTCTGGACTTTCACTGGTACTGATGATATTTATTCTGATCAGTATGGCCGTGATCGCCAAATACGATAAAAATGGAGAGGGGAGTGCATTTTGATGAGCCGGCTGCAACGCTTTTTAAAACGAACCTGGCAGGATTTTTATCTGGTGCTGATCCTGATCTTTTTGTATGCACCGATTGCCACCATGATAGTTTTATCCTTCAACTCTTCCAAATCCCGCACTCAGTGGGGAGGATTCACCTTGCGCTGGTATATGGATATGTTTTCTAGTCGCAATATTATAGCGGCTCTGCACAACACATTGTTGATCGCTCTTTTGTCAGCGCTCATCGCCACTGTGATCGGAGTAACCGCCTGTATTGCCATCAACAGTATGAAATCCGTACCCAGGGCCTTTGTTATGGGTATTACCAACATTCCTATGTTGAACGCTGATATTGTAACCGGAATTTCCCTCATGTTGGCTTTTATCGCTTTTGGGATCTCCCTGGGCTTTCAAACAATATTGATTTCTCACATTACCTTTAATATTCCTTATGTCATTTTAAGTGTAATGCCAAAGTTAAAACAGACGAGTCGTTCCACTTATGAAGCTGCTATGGACTTAGGAGCCAGCCCAGTCTACGCTTTTTTCAAAGTCGTGTTTCCAGATATTTTGCCGGGAGTGCTCTCCGGTTTTTTGCTGGCCTTTACCATGTCTCTGGACGATTTTATCATCACTCATTTTACCAAAGGAGCTGGTATCAACACCTTGTCCACTCTTATTTACAGCGAAGTGCGTCGGGGTATCCGTCCTTCCATGTATGCCTTGTCTACTGTGATTTTTCTGGCAGTACTGGTGCTTTTGATTGTTACAAACTTTGTCCCGCGAAGAAAAGAAGAGAAATGATATCATTTTCAAAGGCACTAAATTTCCTTTTTGAAATTTGGTATCTCTGGAAATGGGCGTATAAATATACGGTTTAAACGATATATAATGGGAATACTTTTCTGAAAAAGGAAAAATTCTTATAAAGAAACAAGAGGAGGAGATCATTTATGAAAAAAGGAGTATTTATGTCTGGCTTGGCCGCTGCCATGGCTGCCATCTTGCTGGCTGGCTGCGGCAGTGGCGCTGCCAACAAAACGGAAAGCACTGTTGACAGTAATCGCAAGGACAGCGCAGAGTCCTCGGATGAGCTGTATGTCTACAACTGGGGCGAATACATTGACGAAAGTGTTATCACCCAGTTTGAAGAAGAAACTGGCATCCGTGTAATTTATGATCTGTTTGAAACCAATGAAGAAATGTATCCCATCATTGAGGCTGGCGCCGTCACCTATGATGTGGTTTGCCCTTCTGATTATATGATTCAGAAAATGGTAGAAAATGATATGCTGGCAGAGGTTAATTTTGACAATGTTCCCAATATCGATCAGATTGACCCCGCTTACATGGAAATGTCCACCGCTTTTGATCCGGAAAACAAATATTCGGTTCCCTATTGCTGGGGAACTGTCGGGATTTTATATAATACCAAACGCCTGGAAGAGCTTGGCGTAGCGCCACCAACCAAATGGGCCGATCTATGGGATGAAAGACTAAGTGGTGAAATCCTTATGCAAGACAGTGTACGCGACGCTTTTATGGTAGCTCTGAAAAAAGACGGCTTTTCCATGAATACTTCTGCTACAAATGAGCTTGAACAAGCCAAACAAGCCCTGATTGATCAGAAACCATTGGTACAGGCATATGTCATTGATCAGGTTCGAGATAAAATGATCGGCGGCGAAGCCGCTGTCGGAGTGATTTATTCTGGAGAAATGCTTTATATTCAGGAAGAGGTTGCAAATCTGGGGCTGGATTACACGCTGGAATATGTCCTTCCAACAGAAGGTACAAACCTATGGCTGGATTGCTGGGTAATCCCGAAAAATGCTAAAAACAAGGAAAATGCTGAGAAGTGGATGGATTTCCTCTGCCGTCCGGAAATCGCCAAAGCAAATTTTGAATATATCACATATCCCACGCCAAACAAAGGCGCTTTTGACCTGCTCGATGAAGAGTTGCAGAACAATAAATCCGTTTTTCCAGATACCGACTCATTGGTGAATTGCGAGGTTTTCCGTTATCTCGGAGACGACGTAGATCGTGTGTATAACGATTTTTGGAAAGAGGTTAAATCCAATTAAAATTTTTATCCATTCTTTCCCACTTTTATATCTCTGTCTCCTGCACATACTACTTACACAGGAGGTGGCATTATGAGAAATAAAGCTTTAGACAACACAGCTCTGACCCTTGCAATCATTGGTGCCGTAAACTGGGGCCTGATCGGATTTTTCGATTTCAATCTAGTAGCTTCCCTGTTCGGCGGTATGAGCTGGCTTTCCCGAATTATTTACGGCCTGGTAGGTCTGTGCGGAATTTACCTGATCAGCTTTTATATGCAAAATGGTGATGTTCGCACACAATCTTAATAAACCGATTGATGTAAAGACAGCGATCTTCTTTTTTCGAGAGATTGCTGTCTTTTTGTTTTTGGTCAAC
>ERZ808046.965-NODE-965-length-16227-cov-3.975108_pt1 | contig 16227 bp, 18 predicted proteins | sample MGYA00380196_ERZ808046 | MGnify/ENA primary metagenome ERZ808046 (study PRJEB31490, sample SAMN06133421) | mouse gut metagenome | isolation source: Z6_2 | host: mice | place: China: Chengdu | collected 2015-05 ...
GGGGCTGGATGCCCGAAAGGGGTACTTTACTGGCTCGGCTGCCGTGCAGCGGAGTGCCCGGCCCCGTGAACAGTAACCAAGTCAATCAATTCCTTTCCTTTTTTCAGCCGGAGCCTAACGCCCAGCTTTTTATATGTTATTTACTGCGGATATACAGCAGCAGCTTCTCAATTGTCTTTTCAAAATCAACATTTTCGAACCTTGTCCGTATTCCCGCCCTCTTTAGATTATCCTCTGAGAAATCTTCTGAATCTGCGAGAAATCTTCTGCACATCTCTGCATACTTCGGCTCTGCCTGCTGCCGCTCCCGTTCTAACGCCCGGGACAGCCGTAGTCCATCCTCCACTTCAATATAAAGGGGGATTACGGTCCCTGCTCCGAAATAGTTCTTCACAGCCGCATAGGATTCCAACGTTCCGATTACCAGATAGTCCTCTCTCTCAAGATGGATCTGTCCGTCATCCGCCGTAAAATACCGCCAAATTCCACATTTTGTATGATAGGCACGCTGCTCTATCACATAACCTTTACTTTCCAGCTCCTTAAGCTTTTCTTCATTTACAAAATGATATTCCACACCGTCTCTCTCCCCTTCCCGGATTGGACGGGTTGTATACAAAACAATATCCTTAAGCTCCGGCATCCTCTTTTTTATTTCTTTAAAAATCGAATCCTTCCCTGAAGAACTCTTTCCCATAACATAAAAAATCTTTCCCATTTATCCACACCTCATTGTTTTGTAACTATTCATTCGGGCTGTTATGGCTGAATAGCTACATTTTTTCAGATTCCGCGCCACATATACGATTTTCTTACTTACCGCTTATAGATGCTGAAGTCGACCTACATTTGATATATCGGAGAAAACTTTCATTTTCCCATATTCACAAAGTCCTTCAATGTCAAATCCCATAGCATTATATTCACAGAGCTTTTGTACTGCCTGTTTTGAGATTCTCTCTCCCGGAACAATGATTGGAATCCCCGGAGGATAAACATAGGCATATTCCGCTGATACCAGTCCTTCACATTCTGTCCATGCAAGCGTTGCTGTTTCTTTGCACAGACTATCTGCCTGCGCACTTGTGTAAACCTGCTCGAGGCGTGGAAGTCCCCGTATATCATATCCGCATTCCGCACATCCCAGACCAGCGCTATTCTTCTTCAATCCTTCGTCAATTTCAAATAATGCCTGTTCCAAACGGTCAAATCCTTCCTGCACATCTCCCACAGAAGTCATCGCAATTATGTAAGACTTCGCCGCCATTTCCATCTGTAGATGATAATTTTTCAGCAGCTTTTCATACAGCTGCTTTCCGGTATAGCTTGTTCCTTCCGTTGAAATCACAATTTTAGATGGATCATAGTTCTTTGTTTCCACAAGTCTTAAACAATTCAATCTGCTCAGATTCTCTCTTGTTCTTCTAAGCATAGCCACATAATTTTCAAACATCTGAGGTTTCTCTTGAAGCAGCCCGATACACCGCTCCATGCTCGCCATCAACAGATAAGACGGACTGCTTGTCTGGACCATTTGCAGGTATTTCTTAATACGTTCCCTGTCTGCCAGTTTCCCATTCATATGTATCAATGCAGTCTGCGTCAGCGCTGGAAGCGTCTTGTGAAGGCTATGAATCACCACATCTGCTCCGCAGACATTGGCATTTTTCGGAAAATACGGATGAAACCCAAAATGCGCTCCGTGCGCTTCATCCACAATTAACGGAATCCCATATTTATGAACTTCTTCCGCAATCACTCCCACATCAGACAGAACACCATCATATGTGGGCGATGTAATTACAACCGCCTGAACTGCATCCGGTTCATTTTCCGCATATTTCTCAAGGATTTCCCCAATCTCTCCCACGTTGACCGGACCATTCAGTCCTGTTTCTTCATCAAACTCCGGGTAAATATAAAGGGGCTTAAGTTCATTCATATAAACAGCTGCATAGACCGATTTGTGGCAGTTCCTCGCCACCAGAATCCGCCCGCCTTTCCTTGTGCACCCCAGCACTGCACTCAAGATCCCCGATGTGCTCCCATTAATCAGATAACATGTCTCTTCTGCACGATACACTTTACAAGCCTGCTCCTGTGCTTCCTTCAAAATTCCTCTGGCATGATGCAGATCGTCAAATCCATCGATTTCTGTTATATCCATTTTGTAAGGAGCCTCCGCCCCAAGCATGTTGTATTGTCTTTTGTGTCCCGGCATGTGGAATGCGTAATAATCAGATTGTCCGTATTCGGAAAGTTTTTCATATAATGTTTTCATAACTTAATCCTCTCTGATTTATTTTGCCGATTTTTATGGAAGATGTCAAGGAAAATCATATTTCCAGGCTATCACCATAAAATCTAAAAGTAATATGGGCTTGTCTGAACCGTTACTTTTATAATTGAAAAGACAGGCAAACCGCCTGTCCTCAGAAATAAATTTCTATTTTTATATTATAGAACGCATGTTCCAAACAAATCCTAGAGCGACATTCGTTGTCGGACTTCCACGTCTCCGGAACTCATAAACAACTATGCGCTTACTCCAACGCTGTCTTCTTCACCTGTACCAGTCCCTTAGCCACCGCCGGAACCATAATCACAATAACCGTAATCACCGCCTCTGCTATCAGATAGCTATAGTTATATACTACCGGATAAATCCATTTTAGTGTCTGCGGAAAATTCTCCGGCATATAATCCATCCAATACAGATACCCTCCCAACGCATGGAATGCGCCGCGGGAAAATACCGCCAGAATATATCCTTTCACCAGCCCCTGCTCCTTCCTTGCAAAGATCCCAGCAAGCCCAAGAGCCGCAAATGCAAATACATAATCACAGCACACCTGGAAGAATGACAACACAAACGGCTCCTGCAAGAACTGCAGGATACCATATGCCAGTCCGCATAAAATTCCTGTCTGCACACCATACCAATTTGCAATCAATACTATAAACAGCATACTGCACAGGGTTACACTTCCTCCCCACGGCATTTCGAACAGCTTGATGTAAGAAGCCACAAAAGCCAGCGCCAGCGCTGCTGCACAGAATACTATCTGTCTGGTTGTCATTTTCTTGCGGCTGCTGTTCTTGCCTGCCAGCACAATCGCTGCCGCAAACAATACAATACCGATAGCAATCGTAATCACATATCCTATCGTTGTCAATCCACCTTCTGCATTTACCATAAAGTTATACATACCAATCTCCTCCTTTGTCTTTGATGCCCGTTGGTATCTACGGACTGCTGTATCGCATGCATGACAACAAAAAATGCTATGACAACACCCACAGGTACTATCATAGCATCTAACATCTGCTGAAGTTATTTTCCTACGTTGGCATTATCCAAATCAGGTTATGGGTCTAAGCGATACAGCTTACTCTCAGCCTGCTTTCCGCAAGCTCCCCTATTTTATTTACAGTAGCAGTTCAGATAAGCTAACCTGTCCGAACTATTGCTATTTGCAAAATTATTATATCACAAATTCTGCGTAATACAAGATTCTTTTTATATCTTTTTACCCAGCATATCCGGATTGGACGCATATTTCAATGCAGTATCTCTGCTGATCCTACCCGCTTTACAGAGATTCATCAAACTTGCATCCATGGATATCATGTCTTCCTTCATGGAAGAATAAATCAATCCGTCAATCTGATGCACCTTATTTTCCCGGATCATATTGCGGATTGCCGGTGTAACGGCCATAATTTCAAATGCCGGAACAACCTTACCGTCCACAGTAGGTACAAGCTGCTGAGAGACTACTGCATTCAGCACCATTGAGAGCTGTACGGCTATCTGGCGCTGCTGGTTCGCCGGAAATACATCGATAATACGGTCAATAGTATTCGCCGCACCAATAGTATGAAGTGTAGACAGGAGCAGATGTCCTGTCTCTGCCGCAGTCATTGCCACATTGATTGTCTCATAATCACGCATTTCTCCAAGCAGGATTACATCCGGGCTCTGGCGGAGCGCAGCACGCAATGCGGTCACATAGCTTTCTGTATCCACATTAATTTCCCGCTGGCTGACAATGCTCTGATTATGGCGGTGCAGGTATTCCAACGGATCCTCAAGTGTAATAATGTGCTTCTGCTGTGTCTGGTTAATTTGATCCAGCATACAGGCAAGAGTCGTTGACTTACCGCTTCCTGCAGGACCTGTTACCAGTATCATGCCTTTCCCGCCGTCTGCAAGGTGGATAACATAGTCCGGAATCCCCAGATCATTCTTATCTGGCAGGCCAAATGTAATAATCCGGATAACCGCAGACAATGCACCTCTTTGTTTATATGCACTGATACGGAATCTGGAGAGTCCGGGGATTGCACAGGAGAAATCGTCATCCCCATTTTGAAGTAGTTTTCCTATATTACGTCCGTCTGCCTGTTCATAAATCTCTTTCAGCAAAACATCTGTATCCGAAGGAAGCAGATGTTCATCATTCAGTTGTGAAATCACTCCGTGTTTACGGAAAGAAACAGGAAGTCCGGCAACAATAAAGACGTCCGATGCCTCTTCTGCAATTGCCTGTCTTAAAATTTCTTCTAAATGCATACTTTATTCCCCCATTGGTAATAATTGAATCGACTGACCACCCTCCCACTTTCCTGTGGATATCACCTGCCATGTACGTACTTTATAATATGTGTCTGACTGCATATAGTCATTCACATGCAAAACTACCTTCAATGCCTGTTTCTCTGACATCGGTACCGTGAATCCCAGCTCAAGCAGCGCATCTTCACCGGAAGGATCCTTCTTATTCTCCCGATTAAAAATCGTGTAAGTCAGATCAACTTCCTTCAGGGATGATTCTGACAGCAGCGCTTCTACAACTGCATCCGGATACTCTGCGAGGTTATCGCCTGCTTCCTCTGCCTGTCCTTCAAACACTGCATCCATCTCAGCAAGAATCCGTTCTGCATCGGAAGAAGCTTCATAATACTCTGCCTTATGCGCTGCCAGCTGTTTGGTAAGCTTATAATCGCTATGTGCACTCACAAGTGACAACACGGCAAATGAGACCAGACTTAGTACAAGAAATATAATCAGCAAAGAAGACGAGCCGATATTCACAAATGAAGACTGTTGTTTATCTCTCTTCATGACCAATCCTCCTTGCGGTATAATGTACAATATCTAGTTCGTATATCACCTTTCCGTCCGCCTTGTCTACCTGTCTCATTTCGATATGAGCATTCACCATCCCCGCATATTCCTCCGTATCCACATTCATCATATATAATGCTTCATCCCTGCCGCACTCTATAAAATCATTATTATAATAGATTGTTTCCGTGCCGGTTTCCAACTCTTCGCCTGAAACTGCACTGATATACTCTGCTGCAGAAGCGCATTTATTGACCGCCTGATTCAGCGCCCGGGATTCTATGCTTAACAGATGTGACTTTACAAAAATCTGCACGCAAACGGCGCTTGCAATCGAAAAAAACAGGATTGCAAGTATCAGTTCCATTAAAAATAAACCGGATGACCGTGGTCTGTTTTTGCGTACCATAAAAATATTTTCCTTTCTGCTACAATATAAACGCCATATTTATCGGCTTCTTACTGTAACCAGTATCGAGTATGTCTGATCATTCTGATCTGTACACGTGAATCGGAACAGACCTTCCTTCTGCTGCTCCATAGAAAAGTCCCGAATTTCCATAATTGACGTACCGGCATTCAGCTCTGTCTTAGCATCCTCTTTAATAAACAACTCTCTCAACTCATTGTCATAGACATAAATATATGTATAATACTTAGTGCCGTCATATTCCTGCAGCATGACAAGGGCTTCCTGACCGTTCAGTTCACCAATCGCAACCTGGCCGCCCACATCATTCTGATGGATTTTCTCACTGATATAAGACAGGCCTGTACGCGCCGTATAATTCAATGCAGAATTTTCCGTAGTAAAACGGTATATACGGGCTGCGAGAAGCAGCACTGTCAGCGCACTGAGTGCAAATACAACAAACAAAGCAATGGGAAAGATTATATCTATCATATGCTTCCGCTTTGTATGAAACTTCATACCACCAGCCCCCTTTTATTACCTTCCATCAGTCTTTCTCTCAATAACTGTCACATCCGGCAGGATATTGGAACCGGACACACGGTAATCAACAAAAAACAAGTCTTCATCATAAGTCAGCCCATAATTTTCCTTTAAATATCCCAGACTCTCAGGATATGTTCCCTCAATCGTATAACAATAAGTAATATCACGCATAATCGCATCTTCCAGACTTTCTTTCTGCCTTCTCACCGTACTGTCTGAAAAAGAGGAAATCTCCTGTATAAACAAAATCATGATTAACAAAAATGCACAAAGTGAAAGCAGGAATTTCGGCATCGAACGTGTCTCTCTTCGATAACTAAACCGCTTCATACACTATCCTCCTTTATATATTGGACATGATTCCCATAAGCGGCATCATGACTGACAGCAGGATTACACCTACGATTAATGACAGAAGAACAACAAGTGTCGGCTCCAAAACTGCCAGAAGATTATTCATTCGTGTATCAATATCCTCCTGATACATCTCTGCCACCTCGCCCATCACCTGATCCAGCGAACCCGTCTTGGAACCAATAGAAACCATCCTCGCATAGATTCCTGTAAACATACCAGAAGAAGCAAGAGCCTCGCTTAATTCCTTCCCTTCTCTGATTTGTTTCCGACACAATTCTATCTTCTCCCGGAACACAGGATCGTTATTTAATGATCTCACCAATTCCATACTGCGGTCCGAATTAAGTCCGCTGCTTAGTGTCAGCGCCATGCCGCTGGCAAAACGGCAGACAGCTATTTCTTCATAAATAGACCGTGTAAATTTCATCTTGTATCCCAAGCTGCGGAACAGATGCCTCCCCGATTCCGTATGGGTTCCGTACAGTACCACTCCTGCAATTACCACAAGAATCACAATAAATACCGCCGAATAGTGGTTTATTGCAGTTCCTGTATTCATGAGCACTCGGGAAAATCCCGTCATTTCCGTACCTAGCTGGACAAATACCTGATTGAATATCGGCATGACCTTTACAAGCAGTACGATTATCACAACCGCCATCATTCCTGTCATAATCAGAGGGTATGTAATAGCGTTACGGATGGACTTACTGATAAACTCTTCACGTTCATAGTGATTTTTCAATGACTCCATAACTTCATCCAGCGTTCCGGTCTCCTCGCCGATATTTACCATACGAATCATATAAGGCGGAAATCCCTCTGCCGCTGTCAGCGCCTGCCACAGGCCTCCTGCCTCCTGCGCAGCAGACAAAAGCCCTGCCAAAATCTCTTTTTCATCTTCTGACACAGCGTCCTCCATCATAATTGTCAGCCCTTCTATTGAGGAGATACCCGATTTCAGAATCAGAGACATCTGCCCACAGAATGAAGATAATTCCAGATTAGAAAATGGTTTCATAATACCCCTCCTGTTAGTAAGAATATTTCACGGTATAGTTACTTCCGTCACCGATATACTTTCCGACCGATGAGTTACTGTTATTCGCAGCAAGCGTCGGATCCATAAGAGACCAGCTCTTGCCATCAAATTCGATAATATCATTGACCCATCCTATTTCCTTTAGATATACACTGATCCACGCATGATAGGCATCTCCCGAATAGCCTACTTCCAGCTTTGTCGGAATTCCCTGCGAGCGAAGAAGCGCCGACATCAAAGACGCATAATCAAAACAAATTCCTTTTCCGCTGTCCAGCGTATTGTCAATAACCGGAAGATAGCCCGCCTGAACATTCGCTGCAAGTTCATCGTCATAAGTAATATTTTCTATGACATAACGATAAATCTGTTCCACATAGTCCAAATCGCTGGATGATTCATCCGAAATCCTTTTTCCCAATGCCACCGCTTTAGAGTCTTTTGTAAACCAAACATACTGGTTCGGATAAAGGAATGGTTTGAATTCGTCACTGACTGTCACACTGATTGATATAGAAAATGAAACGGCATACATATCGTCTTGTACATGTTCCAGTACCGTGATATCATAATCCCCGTTTCCCTTTGACAGTGGGAATGACTCATAATTTCCAGCTCTCAAGTTATAACTATACACTGTAGCATCCGGTGTTGTAATCTGCAGCTTCACCTTGCTTACATTCCCCGTATATTGTACCATCACATAACCTTCCGATGTGTTAGAAGCGTCAATAGAGACAATATCGTTGCCATAGGTAACAGTACCCTCTGCAGCCGGAGCCAAAAATTCTGTCACGGTTCTCCTGCGCTCATCTGTATGGTTCTTAGAAGACGACCCTCTGCCATCACCAGAACAACCCATAATAAGAGAAACTGCAAAAGCGAACATAAATAGCAGGAACATGTATAACCAACGTACCTGTTTATACATTTTGACAGCCCTCCTTTTCATTACTTATCTTTAATAACAATTCTGCTCTTCGACTGAACCGTTGCTATTTTTTAAATCATTACCGCTTTTCACCAATCCTGATAACAAGCTGCTGTGTATTCTCTGCAAAATCTGGAATAAATATATGAATTCCGTGTAGTATATTTACTATAACATACTATAACATACTATTCTTCAACTCGTACATAAAACTTTTCAATATATGTAAATTTTTTGTTACTTTTCACGGGGCCGGGCACGCCGCTGCCCGGCATCCGAGCCAGTAAAGCACCCCTTTCGGGCATCCGGCGTCAGGAGCTTGCGCTTGCCGATGGACTGGGTTTTCCGGTATTCCGGGGAATAATCCGATACCCGCCAGGTATTGAGCTGTTTGGCTTCCGAACTGACACCCACTGTTACATCTCCGGAGCGGGAACTGATAAATTCTGCGGTCACTTCATCCGTGCATCCTAAGAATAACTGGGCGCACACAATTCCCTATAATTTCCTGCCATTGGTTGAAGGGATAGCGGTTCTGCATCTGGGGTAGATTCTGGAAGATGCATGAAATGCTTAACCCCCTGGAGCGGCAGACAGAGATTTTCTTATTTAATTCCAGGATAGCTCCGGTGTTCGCCAGTTCATCTGCGAGAATATGTACCAGGACAGGCAGATGCCCGTCCCACCCCATGCTTATCCGCAAACCGCACCAGCTTAATAAATACAAAGGTCATAAACAACGATGACAGGAAGTCAAAGATGCTGTCCTGGTCGGAAGTAATACAGAAGTATGCGCATTTCTGTTTTCCGGGAAGTGTCAGGTCGATCTCATCACAGGAAGTGATCTGCCGGATGAGCTTATTCTGGAACACCTGAAGCCTGGCTCCAAGCCCGATGATTGCTCCGGATCGCACCGTATCGCTTGCCTGCTTGTAAATGTAGTAAGGAACCTTTGCCCGATGGCTGACCGGAAGCAAGTCAAAGAGGCTATTCAATTCTTTTTCTGAGCTGAGTGTCAGCAATTTATATACCTGCCCAATGTTCTTGGATTCCGAATGCATAGTGCAGTGGATCATGTAAAAATGCTGTACTGCTTCGGATTCTCCTTTTGGGAAATAGTCCCGGTAATGTGATGGAAAGGATGTTATCTTCATAGGAAACCTGTATTCCCATGGTATTTACAGCGCCTTTCATGTAATCTGATTTTCCGGTAAAGTCCGTAATCCGTATCAGATTTCTTAATCTGCAAGTAATCCGTTCTGCACGAAGCACCGCATCCATGCTTAATTTCTCATAATTTGAGCCATATTTCTCAATGTCAGTCGTTTTCATGGCAAAAATCGTATTATTTAGTTTGGCAACTTCATTTTCTACATTGTGAAGTCTCTGATAAATTGTTTTTGTGTCCATACAATATCTCATTTCGTTTGCTTTTGATAATAATTGACAGTTCCATCAGAACTGACCAGACAGTAAGCGGTTATTCCGACAAGAGAAAGCCGGGGTGTCTGCTGTTCGGATTCCAGTATGACCAGACGGTTCGCGTCTCCATCAGGCGGGCTTCCCATTACATGGTTTATCAGCGTTTCCTGCCCTGGATTTATATAGATTACCTCATATACTTCATCCTGTGAGAAAAATGAAGCTTCACGGGAAAATCTCCGCTGGTATGGTAGACAACCGTCTTTTTAAAGTCCAGAAGCACCCAGATGGCCGCAATCATGCCGTAATCTGGAGAATCAGACGCTTCCGGAGTATCGCACAGAAGATCCTTTTCCGAGTCGTAGCAGATACGCCGTTGTTTGATTAGGCTGGTGATCAGGGATTTCATGGAATCCCTGTTACGAATAAAAAACTGCAGTACCTGTTCGTACTGCAGCGCATGGTAGGTGGTAATAAGATTTAGAAGACGCTCACCTTCCCCTCTGTAAATTTGGTTCCTTGATTTCATGACATCCTCCTTTGGTGAAATGGATGGACTGGTCTCTACATAGGCTGTACGTGTTGTATGCGTATTAGATATACTTAGATACATATGACGTATGTACAGGATACGTGTTGTACTGATTTTTCCCAGTAATATGTATTGTGTATGTACAGTCTATGTATCAGTCTTTTGTCAGTGATTGGTGTACGGGTTACAATTACAGAAGCCGGCAATATAGCCAGCTTCTGCAGGAGGGTAAAGTAAAAACAGCACCCAGTAAAGGCGCTGTGAAAAGAGAAAACTTTAAGCAATACATTATAGCACGGGTAGAATTGCGGCACAATCGCAGAGCTGTGCCAATAAACGTCAATTTTGTGCCATTTCTAAATATTTTCTAAAAATAAGAGGCGTTACGTGCAAAAAAATGAAAATCAGGCGTGTTATCTCATAACACGGGTGTGGGAAAAGGTGGCCAGAACCTTTGGGGCGTATCGCTGGCTCATGTGGAGTGGTAATTGATTGATCAAAATAATGGTGTCATCGCAAATGCTATGAATCTTTTCTAAAGAGACAAGGCAGTTCTGCCTGCATTTGATGAATCCATATGGCTCCAGGAACTTCAGTTCATCTGTCAAAGAACCATATTTCTGATAAGTGCCATGTTCCGTATAGATTGTAATGGTATGTGTTTGTATCTCCATATAGTAGATATCATTAATATTAAGCCTGATGACAGCTTCCTTTGTTTTGCAGATATATTCTGCCTGGGTGTTGGAATAAAGCTGCAGAGCCTTTTCTAATCCGGAGAATCCATACTGAGCTAAGAACGCTGTCAGAGAACAATTATCCTCGGTTGAGCAGGAGATTTACAATTATAAGGAATAAGATTACAGAAAAGCAAAGCCAATCAGGTTTGTAGATAGCTCAGATCAACTTTGCTTTTTACAGAGTCAATTTTAATATTCATCTAATTTCATAAAATTTCTCGGATGTTTTGTCGTCAGGATATTATTTTGCTTTGCCATGGATACACTTGTATATATTTCCGTCGTTTTGATTGAACTATGTCCAAGCATTTTCTGTATATACCGAATGTCAACGTCAGCTTCCAGTAGTAAAGTGGCAAAAGAATGACGGAACATATGCGGAGTGATATGCATGTCAATCATAGCTAATTTTAAGTATTTTACAATCATAGCCCGTACAGACTGTTCTGAATATCTCTGGTGGAGCCGGTTGATAAAGAACCATCCAGTAGACAGGATGTCGGTCTGAAAAGCCTCATAATATTCAGATACCACCTTTTTGACGTCATCGTTTCCGATTTGGATCAGGCGTTCTTTGGATCCTTTTCCATAAATAATGATTTTGTAGGATACCAGATCTACCTGCTGGATTCTCAGGGCGCACAGCTCGGATATTCTGACACCCGTGGAAAAAAGCATCTCAATGATAGTAATGTCGCGAAGAATGGCATTGTACTGATAGGTTGTGCCTGCAAGTGACTTCTGCTTATACATCGTGGAGATAAACGTAGAGATGGTAGCTTCTGGTATTGTACGTGGCAGTATTTGCGGCTCCCGAAATTTCACATTGATTTTATCAAATGGATTTATTGCAATGATTTCTTCATAAACCAGATGGTGAAAAAAAGCTTTTAGAGCAGCAATCTTTCTTTTTGCCGTTCGTGGCTTATACTGATTATGCAGAGAAGAAATATAATCATTAATTGCTGCCTTATCCTCAAAATCAGGGTACGCCAGCATAAATGTTTGGAATTGCGCCAGGTCAATACGGTAAGCCTTTAACGTTTTCTTATCCAGTTTCTTGATAGATTTACAGTTTTCCATGTAGTTTGCAATCAAAGTCTCTAGTCTGTTCATAAATGGATACTCCTTGGTTTTTTATATTCATTATGAGTATCCATCTATGAAATGTCGAACATTTTAGATTTCCGGGAAAAATTCATCTAACAACGCAATGGTCTCTTTCGCCGTAAATCCCCAAAGTATCGTACTCAATGCTTCAATAGCTGCATGACGTTTCCGGTAATAGGTCCGATAGGAAATGTTGGAAATATGCGGTTTCAGGGTTTCTATGATTTCGTTTGTACCGTGCAGTTCCTGGGGAGACAGGAAGGTATAGTAAAGAATCCAGTAATACTGTTCTCCGTATTTATGGTTGTTCCGAAGTAAATCCACAGAGGAATCCAGCATTTTCAGCATCCGGTTACTCCGTTCGATGCTCTTTGCCCGCTCATCAATGTCATCCCCGGACAAACTTATAGGTATCGTGAAAGCGAGGATCTTCTTCCGGGTTCAGATATCCTGACTTATTCCGAACATCCTTCATCCTTGTAACTTTCCCTTTTGTATTTGACTTTCTGGCATTCTTCACCTTTGCCGCCTTCATTCCAGTATCATTTATTCCTGTATCTTTCAATCCTGCACCATTCCTCTCTGCATAATTCAATTTCAAACCATTCATCCCTGTATCCTTCCTGTATGCATCCTTCATCCTACTCAGCCCCTTTCAGTATTTTTTCAACAATATCTGCATGTCCTTTCAGGATCGGATTCCTCTCCAGATAGTCCTTCTCTTCAGGCTTGACACTCAGCTCAAACCGGTAAGCAGCATTTCCGCAACTTTTTGGATGATAAACTGCATGTGCGGTTTCGGAACCCAGGAATCATTTTCCGGAACGCTGATCTGTTCTTCCTTGACAGCTTCTGAAACGCAGAGTTCGGCCTTGTTTTCGGGTATATGGATTGGCAGTTTCATGGTCATGGCAATTTCCTCCTTGTCGATTATCACATCGCTGATATCGAACATCACAGACAGATAATCGTTCAGATAGATTATGCTGCCATGCTTCCCAGTAAATGAGACTAATGTGATGAGATTCATTTCTTCAAATTTCTTTAAGATACGTGATACGGTTGTCTTGGAATGGCTCCAGCGGTCGCCCAATGTCTGGAAGCTGGTTACCGGATTGTCGGTGTGGTTGCGGTAATATACCACCGGGCCGGAATAGGAGCCTTGTACGGACGGATTGTTGTAGATGGCATGGATCCACATATCCGGGAGCATGTCCATCTCCGAATATTTGCCCATGCTGATTAGTTCATGGACTTTGGCTATCGGGAAAAAGAAAAAGCCGTCGTCCTTCTTGCAGGGGAAATTATATTCCAATGCAGTATTGTCCTTCGGCTAGTCAGTTATCTTGAATTTAACAACCTTTTTATTCTCCAGAAGAGAATATGTGATATAGTTCTGTTTCTGCAGGTAGTCTAAGATAGAGACTGCCTGGTGCTGGAAACGGCACCAGAACCAAGTGCGCAGATCTGCCAGCGTGCAGATCTATTCCCCAGGACCTACAAGATACGTCATAGTCTCAGTACGGCGGTAGGATGACCTGTAATTTGCATACGAACACGGGATGATGTAATAAAAAAGAAAAGAGCTTCCGGTTGTCCGGATGCCCTTGTTTGTAATGAGTGATTGTATGAAATCTCTGTACATTCTGCAGCGTGGAAATTCCACGATTTGTTTTAGTTCTAATTGGTATGTTTGAGTATCCATAAGTATCTCCTTAAACTGAAAAAGCCGGCTAATAGCCGGCTTAAATTGTGGATATGTCTATATGTTTCAATAAAAATAAATTATATTAGCTAATAGCTACCACATGTGATATACTAAAAACGTTACTAAAATTCTAATTATAAAATGAACATAGAATTTTTGGGCTTTCGGTAAATGGTCTTTGGGAAATACGGAATTGGCGGGATTTCAAGAACTTAAAGGAACAATGCGAATCTTTAAGTCCCAATGTCTTAAATGCTTCGGGACGTAGAGGTCGCAGGTTCAAATCCTGTCACCCCGACTTTGATATGGGCATGGCTTTTAATAAAGAAAGTCATGCCTTATTTGTATTTTGGCAAGATTTGTATGGAAGGATGTATAAGGCTATGATATTGAACAAGACCGGATTGCTGGAGAGGCTGCGCCAGTCCAGTATAAAAAAAAGACTGAATTACAGCATTGCATTTGTGGTGATTGTTCCCATTGTAATGATTATTGTCTTAACACATTTCATTTTTAAAGACGCTATGAAAAGGAATGTACAGAATTATTCTGAGGAGCTCACCAGACAGCTTGCCGTCAACATGGAAAATGAGGCGGTAAGGTTAGTAGATACCGGACTGGAGTTGATTTATTCTGAGGAGTTCCAGAAAATGGTGCAGAACCAGAATAAAACAGACTGGGATTTCCTTAGTAATTACCGGCTTGTTACCAATTCCTGCAACACAAAATTTAAAAACGTAAATTATATACGCCAGATTGAGTATACGACCACAGAAGGGGAAAGTTATCATCTGTTTGGAGAAAATGACGGTCATACATCAGACAGGATGCAGGAAATCCGATGGGAGACAAAGGAAAATGACGTGCCGTATTTTTGGTATTATTCCAGAGAGGAAGGGGACGGGAAGGGGCTGTATCTGGTAAACCGTGTGCTTAGATTGTCTGGAGGAAACGTCAGCGGAACACTTGTGATTGGTCTGAACGGGAATTTTCTGGAGTCGTTATACAGCAATATGGAACAGTCTCTTGGGAAAGGAACACAGATTTTCATTATGGACCAGACGGGAGAGGTTATATCAGGTTTTAAGGAGGGCTTTGAAGGGGCGGGATTGGAGGCGTTCATGCAGGTGGTGTCCGGGCATGGAGCCGGGAGCAGGAATTTTAAACTTGGCGGCGAGAACTATCTTGGAATCTGGGATAAAATGTACAGGACAGAATGGTATGTGCTGGTTCTCATTCCGTATTTGTACATTGATTCGGTATCCAATTCCACCACGCTTTTTATCCTGCTGATAGGGCTGGCGGTCCTGACGCTGGGCTTTAGTATTGCCGCAGTTATCAACGCCAGTATCGTCAATCCGCTGAACCGTATTTTGACATATACTGTCCGGCTTCGGAACGGGGAATTCCATAGTAAAATTGAAGATCATGGAGAAGATGAAATCCATCAGCTTGCCGAGGCATTTAACTGTACCACGGATGAGATAAGCAGATTGATGCTGGGCATTCAAAAACAAAGCGAACAGAAAGCGCGGCTGGAATTTGATGCGCTGCAGGCGCAGATCAACCCTCATTTTCTGGCAAATACACTCAATACGATTTCTTATCTGGCACAGCTTCGGGGAATGGATAATATAAAGAGTATTTCCGACGCCCTGATGAATATTCTTCTTGTAAGCATGGGGAAGGAGAGCAAGATTATTACCGTAGAAAAAGAAATTTCTTATGTCAAAGACTATCTTTTGATACAGTCCTATAGATATCCTGATTTTTATCAGGTAGAATTTGACATCCCCAAAGAATTGATGGAATATAAGATTCCCAAATTCGTTCTTCAGCCCATTGTGGAAAATGCCGTGGTGCATGGTGTGACACAGCTGGAGGGCGCAGAAGGGAAGGTCACCGTCAAAGGAAGTCTGAAAGAGAAAGATATTAATATCTGCGTGACGGATAATGGTCCGGGCATTTCAGAAGAGAAGGCGGCGGGATTATTGAAAGGGCATGCTGATGACAAGGGGATTTGCGGACTTGGCGTCAAGAGCGTGGATCAGAGGCTCAAACTCTTGTTCGGCCCTCAATATGGACTCACGATTGAGAGCAGACCGGGTCTTACAGAAGTCAATATACGTTTCCCGGCGGGGGACAGTGTGGGATAATGTGTGGAAAATGATTGCAGGCGGTGGAAAAGCAGGGAATCACTTGCACTGCAAGTGGTTACAACAGAGGAGAGGGCAGGATGAATACAATTTTGATTGTAGATGATGATTATATTGCACGAAGCAAGATTCATGCCTTG
>ERZ808046.966-NODE-966-length-16168-cov-8.029271_pt1 | contig 16168 bp, 13 predicted proteins | sample MGYA00380196_ERZ808046 | MGnify/ENA primary metagenome ERZ808046 (study PRJEB31490, sample SAMN06133421) | mouse gut metagenome | isolation source: Z6_2 | host: mice | place: China: Chengdu | collected 2015-05 ...
TGTAAGCAAATGGTTTGGAAACACCCAACTCCTGCGCTACCTCCCCGGCAGTTACAAATAGTTCATTCTTCATTCAACATCCTCCTTTTGTTTAGCGTTTTTGTTAAGTTCTGTATTTGAATTATAATTAACATTTCTGTTATTGTCAATAGCTTATTTGTTAAACTTATCTTTTTTATTAAATTTAGCATTTCTGATAAGTTTTTGTTGTCGTATTATTTGAATTATGCTAGAATATATGGAGAATACGGAACCGAGAGGTAAGCTATGGATTATACGATACGAAAAATACAAAAACAGGAATATCCGTTACTGGATAATTTTCTATATGAAGCAATTTTTGTTCCAGAGGGTATCGAACCTCCACCTAAAGCCATTATTACCTCTCCCGAATTGCAGGTTTATGTTGAGCGTTTCGGAGAATCAAATGATGATTGGGGATTAGTGGCAGAGGTTGACGGCAAGATTGTCGGTGCCGTTTGGGTTCGTATTATGAATGATTACGGACATATAGATGATGAAACGCCCTCTTTGGCAATCTCTCTTTATAAAGAATACCGGGGCTTTGGCATTGGAACAGCCATGATGAAAGAAATCCTTGCCCTGCTGAAATCATATGAGTACAGCCAAATTTCTCTTTCCGTTCAAAAAGCCAATTATGCGGCAAAGATGTATTTAAAGATTGGCTTTGAGATTGTAAGGGAAAGTGGAGAAGAATACATTATGATTTGCCATCTATAAATCAAAGAAAGGATATGACAATATGGTATTAGGAGAACGGATAAAGAGAATACGCATGTTCCGGGGCTTGACACAGCGTGAATTGGGCCTGAAATTGGGATATGAGGAACGCAATGCTGATGTTCGTATCGCACAGTATGAATCCGGTTATCGTGTTCCCAAAAACAACACTTTAATGGAAATGGCAAAGATACTGAATATCAATTATATCCATTTTATTGGTGTTACTCCCGGTTGTGCCGAAGATATTATGCTTACACTCCTTTGGCTTGATGAAGATGACCGCAGCACAATCCATTTATTTCAGCTTGTCCGTAATCCCGGCAAAACTAATCATTCCGATGATAAGTCAGTGCGTTACTATGACAATGATGATTGGCCTGCTCATCCACCAGTAGGTATGTGGTTAGAGTATGGATTAGTCAATGATTTCATGCGTGAGTGGTGTCTGCGGAAAGAGCAATTGAAAAATGGGGAAATTTCCGAGAACGAGTATTTTGAGTGGAAAATCAACTGGCCTGCTACAAGTAGTAGTGTTGATGAAAAAGGGAATGACAAAAGAAATAATAGTTTTCAATGGAGAAAATCGCATGGAAATTCTTGAAATTATAGAAAAAACAGCACGTTTCATTGCATCACATCTTAAATCAGAATATATTGCACTTTTTTCTGTATTAGTTACTATTATTATTTATATTTTGAATAGGCAGTCTGAATTAAAGTTCAAAAAATATGAAAGCAAACGAACTGAATATGCAAAACTTATTACTTTTCTAAGTATTGCATATACGAGTCCTCATAAATTACAACCCAATAAAGACGGAAAACTAAGTCAAGAAATACAAAAGGAGTTTTATGATGTTGGTGCTTCCTTGATGTTATATGCTTCAAAAAAACTTTATAAAGAATATCTATTTTTCAGAGACTTTTCCAGCAGTGAACATATTAAACTAAGCAAATATTATAATCAAGAAATGGTAATTTATATCATTGCCAATATCATGAAACAAATACGAAAAGAAGTCGGATTGTCAATTTTCAATCAAATTACCGCAAATGAATCTCTCGGATTTTTTGTAAATAATTTTGCAACAAATCCAGTGCAAAAGAACAAAACCCATCTAATGAATTACAAACTAAATATGCTAAAGATAGAATTATTTTGTATGAACCGTGCTCATGGTGTTTTTATAAATTGGTTCTTCTATAAATTCATTAAACCTATTGGCGGAATTATATACTGTATAATCAAATACTTTATTTTTCTTCCACCAATACATTTACTCGAAAAGATACGCAAAAAGCCAGACAATACCATTCAAAAATAAAAATATCAATTTATAGGTATCAAAAAGGTATCACACCCCACATCAAAAGCCGGAAAGTCCGCTGTTTATGCGGCTTCCCGGCTCTCTGTTTACTATTCGAACTCAATCGTCGCCGGCGGCTTCCCCGTACAGTCATACAACACCCGGTTAACCCCCTTCACCTCATTCACAATCCGGTTTGCCACCACTCCAAGCACTTCCCATGGAATCTGTGCTGACTCTGCCGTCATAAAGTCAGAGGTATTCACGGCCCGCAGAGCAACCGCATAATCATAAGTTCTCTCATCCCCCATGACTCCCACACTGCGCATGTTGGTAAGAGCCGCAAAATACTGCCCCAGCTCCTTATCCAGCCCGGCCTTTGCCAGCTCTTCCCTGTAAATCGCATCGGCATCCTGCACAATCCTTACCTTCTTTGCAGTAACCTCTCCAATAATACGAACACCCAGCCCCGGCCCCGGAAAAGGCTGCCTGTAAACCAACTGCTCCGGAATGCCAAGCTCCAGCCCGGCTTTGCGGACCTCATCTTTAAAAAGCATTCTCAAGGGCTCAATAATTTCCTTAAAATCAACATAATCCGGCAAACCTCCCACATTGTGGTGGGACTTAATCACTGCGCTCTTACCCAGACCGCTCTCAATCACATCGGGATAGATCGTTCCCTGCACGAGAAAATCCAGTGCTCCGATTTTCTTCGCCTCCTCCTCAAACACACGGATAAATTCTTCCCCGATTATTTTTCTCTTTGCCTCCGGTTCTTCCACCCCGGCAAGCTTTTCGTAAAACCTTTCCCGGGCATTCACCCTGACAAAATTCAGGTCATACGGCCCTTCCGGCCCAAATACCGCTTCCACCTCGTCGCCTTCATTTTTGCGGAGCAGACCATGATCCACAAAAACACAGGTGAGCTGCCTGCCCACAGCCTTAGCCAAAAGCACTGCCGCCACTGAGGAATCCACTCCTCCGGAAAGAGCACAGAGCACCTTGCCGTCTCCTACCTTCTCACGGATCTGATGAATCGAGCTCTCCACAAAAGAGTCCATGCGCCAGTCTCCCTTACATCCGCAAACTTTGTATACAAAAGCAGAAAGCATCTTCATCCCTTCCTGTGTATGCATTACCTCAGGATGAAACTGCACCGCGTAAAGCTTCTTTTCGGCATTCTCCATGCCGGCTACAGGACAGACCGGCGTGTGAGCCGTAATCCGAAAGCCTTCCGGAGCTTTTTCAATATAGTCGGTATGGCTCATCCAACAGATTGTCCTGGGGGATACTTCCGAAAAAAGCGCTGAACTCTGATCAACCTCCACTTCCGTCTTTCCATATTCACTGACAGGAGCCGTCTTCACACTCCCCCCAAGCAAATGGGCCATCAACTGAGAACCATAACAGATACCCAAAATCGGAATTCCCAGTTCAAAAATTTCTCTGGTATAGCTGGGAGAACCTTCCGCATATACGCTGTTCGGGCCTCCTGTAAAAATGATTCCTTTTGGTTCCAACGCTTTGAGCTTTTCAATGTCCATGCTGTAAGGATGAACTTCACAGTATACAAGACATTCCCTGACTCTTCTGGCAATCAGCTGATTATACTGTCCGCCAAAATCAAGTACAACGACCAATTCCTTTTTCATAATGTGCTCCTATCCTGGTTTTCCCCTATCCCCGTAAAGACAAACAATACCTTTTTTACCTTTATGAGCCGCCACAGCACTGCACCACTATAAAATAAAAGCTGATCTCTCTGCGCTTTCATCACTCCCGTGGCTGCTGCCCTTTGCTGCCGCCCTATTAAATTATATAAAAAAGTAACTCCATCTGTCAAAATATTCTTACATTGCCCGCTCCCATTTGCGGCTGCGGTATCTCAGGCTATAGCACAATCCCCGGAAAGCCCAGTCAATCGTCATGGCAACCCATACGCCAAGCAGCCCTCCGTTCAAATTTCTGCTGAAAAGATAGGCAAAACCTATCCTGAAAACCCACATGGAAAAAATCGCAATCACCATCGTCCAGACCACATCTCCTGCTGCCCGAAGAGTATTGGGCAGGGTAAAAGACGGCATCCAGAAAAATACCGCCAGCACTGCATGATACCGGATCACCTGAACTGCAAGGCTTTCTGTCTGGGGAGTCAGCTGATAAATTTTTATAATCCAAGGGCCAAACAGGATCAGAATCCCGGATATCAGAATTGTACACACAGTGGAGATCATCATCAGCTTTCTGGTATAATATCTCGTCTGTTCAAAATCTCCTGCCCCAATGCACATGGAAGCCACCGAAAGAAGAGCCAGATTGATGGCCTGTCCCGGCAGGACATTAAAGCTTGCCAGCGTATTACAGACAGCATTTGCCGCTATGGCATAAGTTCCAAATGTGGAAATCAAGCTTACAAGAAGGATTTTCCCCAATTGAAACAGGCTGTTTTCCAGTCCGTTTGGAATCCCGATATAAAGTATTTTCTTAATCAGCCCAAAATCCATTTTCCAGGTAACCTGCCCCCTGAAATTAATTGCCTTGTCAGCCCGGAACATCAGCGCCATAATAATAACAGCCGCTGTAAGCCTTGAGAATGTAGTTGCAATGGCGGCTCCTGCCACGCCGATTTTCGCTCCGTAGATCAAAATTGCATTCCCTGTCAGATTGATCAGATTCATGACAATCGATATCAGCATGGTTGTTCTTGAATCATTCATGCTCCTGAACAATGCCGCACAGGAATTATAAACAGCAAGAGGACAGATAGAAAGTGCTGTGATCACGAGATAAATGCTGGCATTGTCCATGACCGCAGGCTCCACCTGCCCAAAAATAACACGCAGCAAAGGCTGATGGGCCGCCAGAAATACAGCCGTGACCACCACAGACAACCATACGGAAAACAGCAAAAGCTGCCATGCCGACTTACAGGCATTTTCCGTATCCTTCTGCCCAAGATAATGGCCGGCTGCCACCGCACCGCCAGTAGCCAATGCCGCCGTAATATTTATAACAAGAATATTAATGGTATCTACCAACGAAACGCCCGAGACTGCCGCCTCCCCTACGCCCGCTATCATCACCGTATCTACCATTCCCACCAAAATCGCAAGAAGCTGTTCAAAAACCAATGGTATGATCAGTTTTTTTAAGTCTTTATTCGTATATAGCATATCCGTACCCCGCATTCAGGTGTGAGCTTTAGTTTAAGCGTGTTTTATTATATCACTATTCAAAAATACATCAATACTGTTTCCGCTAAATTTCACCCCACGCTTCCCCTTAAGCCTGTTACCCCTGCATATGCAGGTATTTCTCCTTAGTTGCCATCCCTCCTCTTATATGACGTTCCTGCTTATTTACGTCCAGAACCTTTCTGGCCTCCTTCGCCAACGCGGAATTGATCTGCATCAATCTCTCTGTGACGTCCTTATGCACTGTGGACTTTGAAATTCCAAATGCCTTCGCCGTCTGTCTCACCGTCGCATTGTTGTCAATGATATAATTTGCAATATCGATTGCACGTTCCTCGATATAATCTTTCAAAGGAAATCCCCTCAGAACACTTTTTTACATTGTATGAAGTGTTCTGAAGGGTTATGACCTTTAATCTTACATTACCTGCATATTATCTTTTCTATCGCAAAGAACTTTTTCTGAATCTGTTGTCCAAAATCCTTTTCGGGGTTTTTAACGAACCGGGCAGAGTTGCAGGTCATGGTGTCCACGATTGCCCAGAGCGCGGACCTGACCTTTTGCGGGAATGACATATAATTGGGCTAAAGATTTGCCGCCAGGGACTTTAGCCTCTGGATTTCATGACAGAATGTATCTGCCCCAAATATTCTTCTACGAATTTTGTCGCATTTCTTCCGTAACCCAGCACATCGCTTTCCAATCTCCCACCAAATTCCTTTTCTCTTTCTTCTTTATTCTCATATTTGTCCAGCTTTTCCAAAAATTCCGACATCTTTCCTTTTCCATAATCATTCCATGGAAACTCTTCCTCTTTTAGCTGTTCCACTGAAATTTGTTCCTGTTCTAAAAAATCAAAAATCAAATCGATTGGATTATTGGACAAATTTTCTCTCAATCCTATTTTGGGCATGAACTTTTGAAATTTAAGATAATTTTTTACTGTATCAAGATCTTTTTTTCGTTTTATAACCGCACTATAATCGTCCAGCAGAATTTCAATCTGTTTATAGGGGTCAAACTCCAGATAGATTTCCAACTCCTCTTTCTCTTCGTCATAATCCAGCAACAGATGATTGCACAGACTAATATAGTTTACTTTTTTATTTATAATATCCGTAATTTTCTCATATCTTGCGCCACATCCACATTCATAAATGCATCCTTTTGAATGGACAATGCCGCCGCATTTTGCACACTTCAAATAATTATGCTTTTCGTTAATGTTCAAAAGAAATCTTTCCCATTCCTGCAAATCATCACACAAACGCACCAAATAAGACAAGGGATCCTCTTCAAATATAATATAATCGTTTTCCAACCTATCCGTATGCCGGTAAATTGCCAATGCCGACATTTCTACCATACAACGTTCTATTTCATCCAGAGAAAAAATACTTCCTGTGGAATAAAAGTTCAGGAGAAAACTGAGCGCAGACAGACATCCATGATCGTTACAATTATATTTTTCTTCTATCTTTTCCACTGCAACCAGCTCAAACAACAAGCTGCCCGCCAAAGAAGCCCTCAGTTCTACAAATTCTTCTTTTACATTTGATGAAATAATTTTATAAAAAGGCGCATACTTATGAATCTGCTTTACCTTCCGCATAAAAAAATCCAGCGGATATCCAATGTCATGGAACATGGCGCTAATAAAATAGCTTTGGTACAAAACTCTCTTTACCGCCGTTTCCTTCCCTTCCGTCTGCGCCTTTATATAACTGGCAACTATCGTATGAGATTTCATGATACAATTTGTCATCGCATCCAGAAAACCATATTCTAACATGAAAACGGAACCAAGATACACATTGCGGTACTGATGTTTATAATGCTCCCTGATCCTTTTGGGCGCTCCGCTTTCCCCATCAAATTCCAAAAAGATATCATTTTCCAACGCCCCATAATTGTTCACCAATAACCGGTCAATGCCCGGAATGCGAAAATATTCCTGAAAAATATGAAGAATGTCATCCATCATGCAAAGCTCGCTACATACTTCCGTTTCCGAGTATACCGCTTTCCGTGTTTCATAAATCTGTTCAAAGTTGTACGAAGTTAAGCTCTTCTGCCATGCTCTCCCCCCTTTTTCACTCTTTCCTTTTACTTGCAGGAAATCTGGCATGTTTTCCGATAAATAATGAAAATAGTCATACATTGCTTCATCATTTATGATTCGTACACTATCTCTTTTCTTCATGGATTCCCCTTTCAATGTTCGTCCGTCTCCATTTCTTCCCTTTTTTCCACTTCCGCTTCCGTTGGCCAAACATTATAATCATCCGATCTGTTCACCAGTTTTACCTCATTTTTTAGTATACTCTTTTTTAATAAATCTTCTTTATAGGGCAGATAAAGAATTTTCAGCGCTGGAACATGAAGGAGACCCTCTATTTCCTTGATGATCGCCTGTTTCTTGAAAAAGAAATGTTGCTCTTCATCTCCTTCCTCTTCTCTTTTATCCATCCCTCCACAGTCAAACAGATCATTGACCAATATCGTCACCATACGTTTACCTTTCTTCAAGTATTCACAATATTCATTCAGGCTTTCCACCGTCTTCCTGATATGAGAAGCATCCGGCGTCGTAACATAAACTTCTTCCACCTCTACACTCTTCTTCTCATTATCTCTCATCTTATAGATATCCGCCAAGATACATTCCTCTGTATAAGAAATCCCCGGCGCACAATCCAGTACGATCAGATTTTTCCCCTTTCCACTCAAAATCTGGTTCAACAAGCTCCTGACCTTATACCGGAAAATTCCTCTTTCCACGTCCGGGTGGGAACGGAGTCTGTCCTGTCCGCTATAAGATTCTTTCCTTCTGGACACCGGATTCAGAACTGCCGCATAAAAATTATTTTTACCTTTTAAATCAATCTTCTGCACTTTATCCTGCAGTTTACTACTTTTTCTGTCATCCACATCATTGTAATATGCCTCTTGTTTTTTTAATGAAAGGACATACTCCACTCCTGTTCCCAGTATATCCAGATCTACATAATATATATTTTGATAAGTATTCCCCTTATACTCCGATATACATCTGCAAAGCGCCGCTGTTGTCTTACCCGCGCCCCCTTTAAAAGAATTTATCATAACAATCCTGTTTTCATTATCTTCCCCTGTCATTTCAGCCTTTTATCCTTTCGTATAAATTCTTCATGTTCCTTTTCATCGAAGGTTCTAAAAACCCTTCTATTTCCGATGTTCGCAGGACATGCAGCAACATTTCTTTCTCATAATACTCCATAAACCTTGTCACGGAGCTTTCATCCACCTCTATCAGTTGTTCAAAAAATCCCAGCATATCCAACAATTCCATAATATCCGTGGTAGGGTAGTAACCGGAATGCCCCTCTTCCCCGGGCTCCTGTATCTTTACCTTCACTTCCGGACTGTTTCCCCTGCCCTGACCAGCCTGATACAATGCCAACGCCAACGGATAATTTTCCGTTTTCCCATAAAATTCATCTATCAGCATTTCCCGGAATTTCGCCATCGTATAACCGCCGCAAAAAGCTTCTTTCACCAGCTCTCCTGCAAACTGCTGGTACTTCTCCTTTTCTTCTTCCGCCGCCTCCTTCTCCTTTGTTTCAACCACGAACACGAAAAAGAGCTTTCCATCCTCATAAACAGCCTGCAGATAAATCTCCTGCGACCCTTCCGTCTCCAACAGCTGCCTGCAAAAATCTTCCTCCCCGGTCAGTTCATCCAAAAGCTCGCTTAGAGAAATCTCTGCCGCCTCCGTCCCCCCTTCCTTCAATTCACTCTTTCTATTTTTCTGTGACAGCATAAGCAGAATACTTGCATTTCCGCTGATTCGGCTTTTTCTGATCTGGTAATTCTCTTCCCGATAGATATGCCGCAACAGACGCTCGTTTGCACTGACGATAACTGCCTCAAAATGTGCGTCATTCTTTACCTTTACGCTGATCTCCTTCAGCTTACGCATATTCAATTCCTGATTATTCCATTTAGATAGAATCGCGCCTCCCCCATTCTGAATGCGCTGTAGGGTATCCCATAAAAGCTCTATATGATTCCTTCCGGCCTGCAGACATTCCATCTGCTCGTTTAAGTCAAAATCCCCCAGACTTTTTCTTACCGCATTCGGCTCCTGTGTATATCTGACCATTTTGCCGGAATTGTAGATAACATCTGTATCAGCAAAAAGCAGCAAGTCGCAGTTCTCCAGCAAACCTTTGATTTCCCGCTCATTTCCACCGTCTATGTATTTCCCCTTAATAAACCGGAAATAAATACCGGGATCTCCCATCCCCATATGATACAATCTCTCCAGTTCCCGTTTCAATTCCCTTTCTTTTTTGCTTATGATCTGAATAGTAATCCTGCTTAAAAGACAAGTTTTCCCATTCACCAGCCTTTGCAGTCTGCGAAGCAGAAAAGGCAATCCCTGAAAATCATCCAAATCCACAATGCTGACCGATAACATCCCCAGATACGGGTTCTGGATGATATATTCCTCGATAACGCTATTTAGCAGTCTGAAATTCACCGGTGAATTAGCTCCCCGGTTTTCTTCCTCATAAAACAGAACCTTCCCGGGCTTCCGAATACTGGTATAGTCCAATTGATAAAGTTTACGCCCTTTTTGTAAAAAACGGACAGGAAACCAAAGCTTCTCCTGTTCCACTATAAAAGAGGGAATATCTGATATGATTTCCAGATTTTCCATTTCCTGGCATGCTGTCTCGTACAATTTCTTTAATCGGAGGAAATACATGCCAACCACTGGGTGATAGAAAGGCATCTCGATCCGGCCCTTCTCTTCCCTGCAAAACAGCGTCTGAAATGCTTCAACAATTTCCGTGTTTTCGCACAAATGGTTCATTGCTTCATCTGTCAAAAGCCATCCCAGCGCTGTAAAATATGCAGACAAAAACCTTTCTTGATTTTTACAATATCGGGAAAGCATTACTGGAGTAATTTTCTGGAAGTCCCCTCTTGCCACCGCCTGATCGAAAGCAGAAAGCAGTTCCGTCAGACAGGATTTCCATTTTTCCTTCTTTTCCCTCAGGACTCCATATTCTTCTACGATTTCAAGCAGATTCTCTATTTCCTTCCGGCACGCCGCCAATTCTTGTTCCGTTACCGAAAACAACTCTTTTGCTTTTGCAAACGAAGCGCCTCTTCCATCAGTTTCCTCCGGAATCTCCTCCCATCCGGCTTTGATCTCCTCCTCCACGGAGACAACATCCCAGCCTTCCTCTTTTAAGCACATGTCATAAGAATAGCTATAAACATGCTCCTCCTGTTCAGGTTCTTCTTTCTGTTTTTTCGCCGCCTTTTTATAGCGAAAGTACTCCTCTACCTGTTCAAACTCTACTTCTTTAATAAATTTTTCCAGCCTGTCTTTTCCCAGCGCAGATACTATCTGTTTCCGCAGCTTATCCGGCATATTTTTATCTTCCAACGCCTTTTCCAGCCTCTGGCGTACAATATCCGGTTTGGAATAGCGAATCTGCCGCTTCAGCCTCCCTTTGTTCAGCACATCCCCTTTCGTCCGCCAGATACCAAACCGATTCACATTATCGTTAATATTCCTTCTGTTAAATTTTATGCTTTTACCTTCCCTGGAAATACAATCCTCCAAATATTCCAACAATTCCCCGATTTCCATCGGTATATTCTGCACCAGAGTATAGACATACTCCTCCAGGGTCCCATCTCTTCCCGTTATTTCAAACGCCTGAATCAGCAATTGCCATAGCAGATCTTTATCCTCCGGTATGATCGGATATTCGATGAAATCTTTCAACGAATCAATTCTTCTTATGGAATCCGAACAAAGCAGCACCAGCTTCTTTATTTCTCCGTCATTCCGATACCGCACGGCGTCTGCGTAATCCTCCTGTTCCGCCCGCACAAACAGGCATCCTTCTACCGGCAGCAAATATTCATCCGGAAGCATCTCCGCACCGATATCCGTAATCGCAATAAATACATCCTCTTTTCCATCTGTCAATTCCTGAATATAGGCGGAAAGATACTTCGCCGTCAATTGAAATATCCGCTTATCTTTCTCTTTACCGTCCTTCATAATAATTTAAACTCTCCCTTTTTTTCCGGCAACGTAACAACATAACCGCTGTCAGATAACCTTATGAGACAATTGACCTGATCCAGAGTTTCCAAAAAAGCCTGCTCATTTCTACTAAATTCTTGTTGTTTCACACGGATTTTATATTTCTGGACCAACCGCTCTGTTTTACTGCACTTCCGAATATAAATCCCATAATGCTCTTCCAAATCTTTTATAAAATCGTCAAAAAAAACAAATTCCAAATCCTTCCTGGCCAAATGCAGCCTTACCAGGAAAACGGTCAATTCACCGGATAACGCAAAATATTTAAATCTGGAACGGGTTGCCGGATATACAAACCCAATTTCCTTCCCGCTGCTCTGTAATACACTAAAAATTCTTTTTTGGTTTGTTCCCGATATCTTTCCTGTCAACTGCATATAGTAATCGACAAATTCTTCCACGGACAAGTTTGCCACTTCTCCTGCCCGCAAATGGAAAACATCTGCTGCCTTTTGATTCAGCCTTTCATCATTCCTATAGTTCGCATCAAAAACCTGATTCAAATAATCCATTAACTTCAGATCACCAACATACATCGAACCATCCCTATTGCTGACTGTAATCAAAAATTCCTCTGCATTTGTTTCCTTAAACCCTTGTGCCGTGACTCTTCCCTCATAAAAATCTGACAGCAAATCTGAAAAACTGTCCCGAAACGACTGATAATTAGACGTACAAGCCCGATGCAGACCGCCATCATTCAGTCCACTATCTGTAGACCCTTTGCACAATAAAACAGGTGTCCCGGATGTCTCTGACGTTACCCGGCGTATAAAATAAAATACCACGTACATGGTCAGCAACATGGCCAGATCGTCCAATCGCTTATAGAAATCCTGCCCTATAAAATATGGATGGGTCAGCAGAAAATGCAGATCCTGATTAAAACGCTTCCCCAATTTTTTAAAAAAAGGCGCTTCCCTTAATTTTTCAAACCCTCCAGGTTCCTTTTCTCTATCCTGCCGTTCCTTCTCTATGCCGCAAAATCGGCTCACAATATCATAAATGCCAGTAGAATCTCCATACAAATATTGATACAATTCCTCCCGTATCCGCTCCGCTTCAGACACTTTTCCATCGCCAAGCGCCAAATAGTAGAGCAGATGACGCAAATTCACATTTGCACTCCCCAGCATATCCAGAGAAACAGGCATATAAATCTTATCCTTGCCACTCCTGATCCCTGACAGCTTCTCCCTTCCCGTGAAATATTGGAAGAATTCTTCAAACGAACGTTCCAAATCCCTTTTTACCTCAGGATCGTTTTCCTGGCAGACTAATATCCCCTCTCTCTCAAAAAAGAGAAACGTATAATCGTCCTTTTCATGACTCCGCGCTTTGAAGAAATCGGCGAGAAAATTGTTCAGCAATAGGTATTTCGGCGTTTCAGGTGCGGAAACCCCCACAAAAGCCGTCAATGCCTCATTTTTCATTTTCATGCCTCCACTTCCTTTTCAATCATTACTTTCGTGCTGCTCCCAAACAAAATGCTGTTCTGCTGTTTCAATTCCAAACTGAAATTCGTAAAGTCCTTTCTCTTTGTTTCATCAAAGCGTATATGTGCTTTCCGATAAACATCCGGCATAGAATGCAGCACCTTCCGATAAAAAGTATTCACCGCATATTCCTCCATGGAAACACCATTCCTGTCTATATAATAATCATCGGCAGCCATCGAAAGAAACCGAAACAGCGGATAGTCAATCAACATACTTTCCTCCTGCAGTTCGTCCTTAGCCACATACACATAGCTTAGAAAAAACCTGTTTTCCTGCCCCGCAGGTAAATTCCCACTGTCCCTGCTTTTCAAATCCAGATCATATCTCTTCCATATCGTCTCAATATTGTTGCTTATATCAAATTCCGTCTGGATACACCCATCAAATATGCTGGGGGTATCCGCCACTGTCATTTTCAAATTGGTATTACCTGCACGATTAATCTTGCTCAAACCAAGTTTCAACTTGACCAGATTCCTGTCATTCGTATCCATTGTACTGAAAAAATAAGGCATCCTGCAGTTAATCACATCCAACGTCTCCCGAAATTCCGTCAAATAATCCGCATGTAGGAGTTTGTATCTTTCTTCTGTTTCTATATCATCCTGTTCAAAAAAACTTTTACGCTTATCTATTATACATCCTTCCCTACTGCTATACTGCCTGTTCGCATCCCTTGTCCTCGCCTTTGCCGGATCCAAGCAACAGAACTTTTGCAGTCTCGGGTCACTTACTATATCAAAAATCTGATAATAACGGAAATCATCCTGTTCTTTCTCCTGTTTGCGCATTTCGCAGTCCTGTCCGAATGTGATCATATAAGAAATAAGCGACAGCAATTCCCGAAACGTAATATGTCCCCCTGTCAGATATACGGCATCACAGAGAACCCTCAGCCCCTCCAAGCCTTTGTCCATCAGCCTTATCAAATTCTCCTTATAAACACAATTCCCTCTCCATGGGCAATCTGACTCATCACATTCACTGTTCCTGTCAAAAGCCAGAAAAGGAAGTACAATATCCTGAAAAAGCCTCTGATCTGCTGCAAGATTCCGTCGTTCAAAATTAATGATCAGTATATCATCCCTTACTGCTCTCAATTGCTTGAGCAATTCCGGATAATACCTTAAAACTGTTTTCGTAAAGATACCGATATTGGCGGCCACTATATATTTCGCACTACTCTTCCCTTCCACTAATTCTTTAATCTTTATAATCAAATCCTTTTTTTCGTTATCATTCACCGCCGAAAAATCCATGCATATCTGGAATCCCTGTTCCTGCAGCACATCATTCAAATTCCGTAGCAGCCTTGTCTTTCCATCCCCCGCTTCCCCAGTCAACAAAATAAATTTCAGCCTTGAAATCCTCTCCCTGATTTCCTTCTCCTGCGGCAGGATAATATTAAAATCATCCACATTACGTTCATCCACCATAAACGAATGCCCTTCATATCCCCCGCAATACTTTATCAACTGAAGAACCTTCTCTTTTACATTCATACCGTATAAATCCTTTTTTGCACTTTTTAATCTGTTATCTTATTTATTTTATCATATCGACAAATACAAGTAAAATCATTCTTTCCAACGGTTTGTGTCAAGTGCTCGTTGGCACTTTTCCCATTTTTCTTTATGATATTGATTTTTCGATGTTTTTCACTAAAATTTTTCTTCTTGTTCAGGATGTTCATTAATTAATTTGTGAACAAAGCCTATTGAGTATCCCATTTCTTCCGCTATCTCCCTTATTTTACATCCTTTTTCCCTTAATTCCTTTGCCCTGCATATCTGCCCCGGGCTGATCCTGCTTTTTCTCCCTGCTCCACGCACGTTCCGAACCGGCTTTTCCCCTCCCTGTCTCCTGTATGCTCCCTTTATTGTTTCCAGCAAATTTTCCGGGACTCCCCCATATGTTCTCCCGTACATTTCCAGCAGGATATATAATTCCCCCAAGTCTGTCCGCTTCATCTCTATCCTGCTCATGCGAATACCTCCAGAAACGCCTTCCTTGAGGCTGTCTGCACCGCATCCTGCAGCGGCATATGACAGTTTATCAGTTCTGCATAGATATTCCCTTTTCCATCTTTCTTTGGCGTTTTTGCTGCGCTTAATGTTTCCACGATCTCCTCCATCTGCATCGTGGAAACCAGTCCGTCCGTATAACTCTCTATTGTTTCTATCAGTTCTTTACTAGGTTGTTTGCTCCCTTTACTGACCACCTCATCCGCCGGTGTTTCATACGCAGGGTGATCACCGTGCAGTTCTGGCTTTCCTGTACACCCATCCCTTTATAGAGGATCCCTTCCGCTGCCTCCGGTATCTTTATTCCCTGCTTCTGACAGGGCAGGAGGCCCTCTTTGTTGTTCGTCAGATACTGGTGCAGCTCCCTGGCCTTCCGGCTGCTCTTATCCTTTTCATCAGGGCTTTCCACGCTATCTGCATAGATTCTGATATACTCCAGCATCTCGTCTATCTTCTCTTCCTCAAACAGCCGCCGGATCTGTGCCTGTGCTTCTTTATGGCTGATCTTCCGGAGGATCTCCTGGCAGATATGGTACCTGTCCAACTGGAAGATCGCGTCCGGGTCATAGGGCTCCTTTATCCAGCTTCCCCCGTCACCGTTTAACACCCGCTGTCCGATCTCATCCGCATTGTATTCCTTCCTGATGCAGGCTTCCCGCTTCTCATGGAACTCCCCGCTTTTTTCCATCCCCGCAAGCATCTTTTTCCCCACCAGCGTGCTCCTGCCTTCTTCCTCCTTCTCTTTATCCCACCCTTCATACATGGTGAACACCTTCATTTCCTGCTTTTTCATCTTTTTATGGTGCTCATCCTGCATAGAAAGCCATACCCCGTCCATTTCCTCAAACAGCACCGGCACGCTCTTTTTCCCTTCGCTCTGCCCTGACTCCATCTGCTTTATGGCATGCGTTTCTTCTTCACTGATCCGCTCTCCTAACCGCTGCATCATGTTCCAGACCCCGCCAGCACTGATACTCTGTCCACAGGTGCTGCTGATGATACCTGCTGTTACCCGGTAGGGGGATTCGGTTACTGTCATAGCAATCTTCTCTGCAAGGTTGGTGGATATCAGCCCTATCTTATCCATCTGCATCGCTTCATCTAACAGGAAAACATGGGCGATCTGTCCGTCCTCTGTTTCCGTACGGTACACATTCCTCTGGTACTCCACCTCTCCATAAACAGTTTTTATGCTGGTCTGGCGCCGCCCTTTGCAGCGGTACTTCCCTTTATCCCTCCCTTCGGAAAGCTCTTTGTCATAGCTTTCCAGCAGCTGCACAGTGA
>ERZ808046.970-NODE-970-length-16126-cov-11.621534_pt1 | contig 16126 bp, 20 predicted proteins | sample MGYA00380196_ERZ808046 | MGnify/ENA primary metagenome ERZ808046 (study PRJEB31490, sample SAMN06133421) | mouse gut metagenome | isolation source: Z6_2 | host: mice | place: China: Chengdu | collected 2015-05 ...
AGTCTAACTATCTTCCATTTACAATCATAGAGGAATTCATGAGATTAGAAAATCCGCAGGAATATTTGGCGCTTACGAATCCTTTCGTTTTAGATGTCTATGCTGCCGGGGACGTCTCAATAACCCACCTTGACCGTCAAATAAAAAGAACCTGCTACATACTAAATGTAACAAGTTCTTATAAATTATGTCATCTTTTTCAACCATCTCTTATAATATAAGCAATAACTTTATTCATCTTCACAAACTTAATACCAGCTAACTTACACGTTCAAGTTAGCTGGTATTCATTATTCTCGCTTCTTCGCCATTTGAACAATAGCCTCAATAGCCACAACTATGTCTGACAAAATAAAAATAACACCACTAATTTCCCCTATGAGCAACGGTATACCATAATCGGCATCAAATACAACTATTCCAAAAGATATTACCATAATCAATGCACTAAGGGCTAATATAGACTTTGATATTATTCTTATCTTTTTCATAAATTCTCCTCATAATTTAGCTATAAACATTTTCAACTTTCGTTGTATGGGAATGGCTTTCAGAATATGTCACCGGATTTACACCTGTAGCACTTGTTGTAACCGAGAAATCCAATGTAATGTCTACAGTTATTGACGTAGGACGCACAGTTGGTGATAAAGTATATGTAGCACTTTTCCATGTAATGATACACGTATTTGCCCATGTCCATAACATAAATCCTTTTTTATAGTGACAAGTAACATTTGCGCTCTTGAAATACCATCCAATTCCACTTGGCATAGGCGCAACAGTATAATCGACATCATAATACCATGTTACACCGGGAGTTCCTGTATCAAATGTCGCTGATGTAAAAGTTCCCGAAACATCACCAGCAAAAGTAGTAATGTTTGCATCTGCTATAATATCTTCAATACTTAAAGTAGATGATTGTTGAACAAATTCTTTGTCGCCTAATTGAATAAAATCAATTATTTGATCCACATCAGTAATATTAGGGATTTCACTCATACTGTACTCTTCATATCCCTTGCTGTCAAATTCTCCTAAAGATTGCGAGGCTTCGCAATCTTCTACCTCACATTCGGCAGGTGCTGCCATAATATTAAGCGAAGATGCTATAATGCAGACACTTAACAACGAAACATAAATTAATTTGGAAATCCGTTTTTTCATAATTTTTGCCCTCCTTTTAATATGGTATTGAAACAGGCACTACCTCATGAAAATAACTTTCGGCACTCTCTTTTTCTGATTTTATTGTCTGAGCATTACTAACAATACCGATAATTCCGGGAGTACCTACAATACCTGCCAAAACAGCAGCTATAGCTGCTCCCAATCCAGCAAATGAAGTAGCTGCAATAACTCCCAAAACCGTTACAAGTACTGTAGAACCCCAATTAGTAGATATGGAATCTTCCGCACTTTTTATAGAATCTACAGCATTTCGGAAACCAATTAAAGCCGTGGAATTATTCGTTTCATATGTATATTTAATATTGTCCGGTATTTGAATTTGCCAAAATGTATATGGTTTATTGTTGTAAGTCTTAATGGAAGTAGAATAAGCATACTCATTATCACTTGTTGCATTAGATGCATAACTAGCCGTCTTGGGTATTTGTATTACTGTAGGCTGCGAATCTGTATTTTCATATACCGTCAGTATGTATGTTGAGCTATCAAATGACGCCCTAACACCTGTTTCCACTTCTGTAACAACACTTACATTATCTCTAACATATAATGTATACTCTTTGTCATCCATTGTAAATGTTGTTGGTGATCCTGTTTCCTGCGCAAATACGTTAATAGATAGTGATAAACATAAAACTATTGATAAGACTACTGAAAATATTTTTTTACCCATATAAAAACCTCCTTATAAACGAAATGTCATACGCTTCAATCCTATGGTTTTTAAATTTGAATGCAGATAAATTATTCCTAACCAAATGAAGAATCTTATACCTCACAAACTATTTATCAACATATTCAGTACCATCTATTAACCTCCTGGGGCAAATATATCAAACAATAAATTCACTTACAATAGGGATTGCAGAAAGTGACATTCTATTGCAGAAAACGGACACAAACGATTTTACCACATTGAATGATAAAACTGTTTTTTTAAATATGCCTTTTAATCCCACTTCTACTTTTTCCCTACGTTCATTGATAATACTGTTATAAAATCTTCTGGGCTTGGCAACTTTCCTGATCCAAACAGGCTGTCCCACTTATAATTTGTTCCCTTGTTCAAAAAACCAATCATATTTCCATTTCAACTCTCATCCATTAAATAGCGATAATTGCACATGGGCATCGCTGAAAGATTTAATTCCTAAACACTAAATAGCCATTTCACTATTTACTAATTCAGGTATCAAAAAGGTATCACGCCCCACATCAAAAGCCGGAAAGTCCGCTGTTTATGCGGCTTCCCAGCTTTCTGTTTACTATTCGAACTCAATAATCAGTATTGTATATAGTGTTTTCTCATTCCTACCGCTACTATATATTGTGTAATTATTCTTTATATTCCATGGTTTCTACAGCTTTTTCCGAATTTTTGCAACCGTTTTGAAACCAAACTGTGATTTTTGCTTTCCTTATACACCTACTCTCTATTCCCTTTGAATATAATTCATTTTACTCTACCTGATTTCAAATTTCAATAAGAACTGTATGCCTGTTGATACTTTTTTACTGACTATTGTGAAACTTGCGGTAACTTAAATCTTTATAAGCTATTTTATGAAATTCTCCTATTTTAAGCCTTTTCCATATAACAAATTACAGTTTCTTATCCAATATCATGTTTTCGTGAAACTTACAATAACTTAAATACTATGACCAATCAAAAATTTACTGAGACAATCTGCTTCGCCTCAGCTCCACAATTACCTTACAATTACTATATAGATCTTTGTAAAATTAATGTCACTTCCTCTTTTAGCTCATCACTAAATTCCACAAGGTCTTCTATCGTGATAATATTTCTGCGGATCAATCCGGCTATATCCCACAACATATCAGACTTGCTCAGTTCAATCAACACTCCCGGATTTTTCTTATCCTGCTTGATTCGCTTCTCCAATTCCCAGAATTTTGTCGATGCGGGGAGCTCGCTGCAAAGATAATCAGCATATTCCTTTACCAATTTCTCCATATAGTGCTCTTGCCACTCCTTAATCTTTTCTTGATACAACTTCCAGTCTCTTTTTGATGGTGTTGTCATTTTTTCAACTCCTTATTCACAGCAATAGCTTTTAATAATATCTCCATCATCTAAAATCATCTAAGGAATTATCTAAGGAAAGAATTTTTTATCCGTTTAGATAATCGCTCAGCACACTTTTATTCGCTTCTTTACTGGCTTTTGGGGATAATCTGTATCTTTTACAGAATGCCTCCATTATCTAAACTATTATCTAACAAAATTATTTTAAGACCCATTTAGATAATCGTCGATTAGGTCCATCCCGGTCAATAACCCCCTTTTTATGCATAGAATGCAGCATATTTCAATTCCTCTCTAAATTCTTGCTTGCTCATCTCTCGCTCAGCCAACATGACCCATAATTTCTTATAACAAATTTTCATTCTGCCCTCATCCAATCTCACATGAGTTGTCATCTGCAACTTTATTTTATATAATAGCACAAAACCAATTTTAAATCATCACAAATCTGAAAATTTGCTTTAACTTCTTGCGATTTTATGTCCTTTGGATGAATTAGATACCACATTTCCACTTCGTAACATTACAATCCCAACTACTTTATCCATTGAGTTGTAAGAAAATATTACTTTTACAAATTTCAAAGCTTTCACATTTTATACAACATTTACTGCATATTGATTTCTCCAATATCAAAACTATGATATTTGAATTCCTCATAGTCGTCTCTCAAAATACCTCTGCTTTTCATACTAATCACCAATACAAATGTCTACTACAACCTTACTTAAATAGCAGCCTATCTCTCAATTACCTTCTAATTCTGATTATAATTTTTTCTATGTCCAAATATACGGACTCAAAACAGAGATTTGAGCAAGTAATATAAAATTAGGAAAATTATTTTAATCCCTGCTTTCAAACAGTTTACTTTTAGAATTTACAATTTTCTCTTTTTCCTTTTCTTTATGCTGCTCCAACCTTCTCCCTTCCTCCTGAAACTCCCTCAGCCGTCTCCGAATGCTCACCTTCACCTCCGGATCAACCACCAATCCCCTTTCAACAGCCTCCTTATAAACTGCATACTCCTTTTCATACTGCCTGATTGCTGCCAAGGATTTCTGATATGTTTTCATGAAACGCTGTACATTTGGAATATTCCGCTTTCTTCACCGTTTCCGCAAGGCTATCCTCCAATGCGGCACGCCTGTTCACAAGCTCAGACAGCTCCTTGAGTGCTTTGACTTTCTTCCATGGATAAGTCAGCTTATCAATATATGCCTGCTTCGCCGTGATGCGCTTATCAAGTTTTGCAATCTGGCCCTGAATTAAGTCAAGCGATTGCTTTAACGTCCCCATTTCCCGAAATTCTTTTAAATCCACCATGAGTTTCGGCTTCTTGGGAACCTCTGCTGCACGAGTCAGCCCGCGTAGTGTCTCTATAGCCCGTTTTAAGACATCAGCAAATAATCCTGGCTGATTGCCTGCTTTATGTATGGAATCCCGTATTTCTTTTGATATTTGTTTATGCTTGACCGCCATAACATCTTTCTCCGGAACACCGGAAACCAGCGCCCCGTCCGCCGCACGGTTCCACTCCTGCCGAACTGCATTATCTGCCTTGATCTGTTCTTCTCTGGGATTATTCTTCCCAATCTTCTTTGTCGGCAGATAGACACTGTCCCTGTCAAATACCTGCAGCCGACGGGACTCATCTTTTATAAAACTGTTATTAATCTCCGTAAATAGCTGCTTTACCTCTTCCTGAAAGGCTTTTTCCTTAAAATCCCCAACCTTGCCCGCAAAAATTGTTTTCTCATAAACTTCACCTTTCTCAATCACAGTACAGCCCTCTCTCAGTCTGCCATCACTGTCACATACAGCTTTCTTTGTCCGACTATGCCTGCCCTGTTCATCATAATACATTCTCCGCTCCGCAACCTTTATGACAGGATCTGCCAGCAGCTTCCTGTCAGCAAAAATCAGATGAATGTGGTAATTGGTCTTGCTCTTATTATGGTGGAGCGCCGCAACGCACTCCACACCATATTTCTCCTTGAAGGCATCCACAAAAGCCCTGATTATCTTGTTCGGATTCTCCTGTGTCAGCGATTCCTCCAGTGCAATGATCCATTCCCTTGCCTCCACACACTTTCCACCGCAATTATATTTGTGGAACTCCCTCTGGTTTTCCTCTATTAATTCTGTCCAAAAATTACTGTCATTTGTGGTACAGTAAGTTATATAAAGATGCTCCTGCCGATCCGGGTTCCTGATATAGTCAATGCGCCCCGCCAAATCATACAATTTAGCCTGCCGGTTAAACGAATGCCTTGTTATAATATTCCCCCCTTCCTATGAACCGGTGTGTTAGCACCGGCACAGCCCCGCAGGGCGAAATAGCCGTTTGCATAAAAGCGTCAGCTTTTGTGCAAACGGAGTATTTCGCTCTCAAACGGCGAGGCCTGAAAGTTTGTTCGAAAAAGGGAATTTTTCATTCGTTACTTTCCGAAAAATTCCCTCCTGCCAACCATATATAATAGATTTTTAAAAATTCTATAATTCAAGTGCCACTATAGAATCCTTATGATGTCACTCTGCTGTCACACCTCTAATAATCATGCTGTCATCATGGCATCACTCAGAAACTCTTCAAATCGTTTCCTTTCAAAACCTAAAAACAGCTTAGAAAATCCATCGCATCATCGGATAACTTATCTTCCCTCTCTTCTTCTGTCTCATTTCGGTCAACACTGCAGGAACCGGCGCCTTTCATATCCATGACAGGAATCGCTGTAATCATCTTTGATAAATACCCCGCTACTCCCGTCACAATCTTTTCGATAAACACATCCGATGCGTTCCCCCGCTCCATATCTTTCTGCAACAGCCGTATCAAAAATGTGTTCTGGGATACCCCAAGCTGCTCTGACCTTGTTTTCAGGTATTCCATCATTTCTTTCCCCGCTGGTGTTCCTGTATCAAATCTGAGCGTGAATTGTTTTATTGTCCCCATTCTTCCACTCTGTCAGAAAGCCGGGGTTAATCCCCCAGCCTCCTCTCCCTTTCCAATCTGTTGTAGGCCACAATTTCGTAACCCTTTGCTGTAGCACAGATATCCGATATGATCTCCACATTTGCCGGATCATACTTCCCAAAATTTTTGACCAGACATCCGCCTCCGCCGACAATATACAGCCGCATCAGATCAGGATTATAGTCATACTCCGCCAGTTTCGAGAAGATCACTTTCACATACTCCCCCGCTTCCTCGCGCATGATCTGCTCATATTCCGCCCTGATCCGGGATTTTCCTGTAATCAGGAAATCTTCTACCTGGCTCTCATGCACCGTTGTTCCGCTGGCAGCCAGCAGCCTGTTCTTAATCTGGTTTATACACTGCTGCACTCCCAGTTTGTCCGTGTAGAATTTATCAGCCTGCGGCCTATGGTTGTTGATATAAAGAGTGTTCATCGTTCCATTCCCGATATCCGCCAAAACATTTATTCCGTCATAACCTGAGAGATTATGCGCCACTGCCGCAAACCCCTGTGGATAAATCCGTACATCTGAGAAATGGATGTGATAGGGGATATCCCGATATTTGAAATCAACCTCTTCTCTCTGTAAAAGATATCTCCTGAAGTCTTCTTTCTGATTGGACACCCACATGATGGGCAGTCCTGCTGCAAGAATGATATCCGCCTCTCTCAGCCCACGGTTCCTTATTTCTTTTGCAACAGCCGCCAGCGTCAGTATGTAGTAATCCTGATCCATGACCTTATCGGCGGCAAAAGGCTTATGCCCCTCCCCAACCAGGTAATACATTCCGCCGTACTCCAAAACATCTGTCCCCAATGTTGGTATGTCCTTAAAAGATTTAACCCCCGTACGGAAAACAGTATTTCTTGTTTTTCATGTTGCCAAAACCATGGTCAACCCCGATGATCAGCTTTCCATCAAAGCTGTACTCCTGTGTTTTATTTTCCATCTTGATTTTCCCCCTCCGCTTCTTCGTCATTGTTATAAAACCCGTCCAGAATCTCCAAGATCGCCCTCAGGGATTCCAACACTTTCCAGTCAAGCTCGTCCGCCCTCTGTACACTTAACAGGTGCCTGTCTATGGCCTCCATCTCTTTTCTGATTACATCAAAGGTTTTCACGTTTCCAACAGCAGTCACCTTATTACGCATGCAACTCTGTGCCACATACTCCTGCACCAGCATCCCGGACAAGGCTATTCTCTTAAAAATAACTTCTTTTTCCTCCGGCGTGACCCGAAAATTGACACATGCACATTTTTTTCTGTTCCTGTCATCCTTTTTCTTTGACTTCACACCCGCAATCAGATTGTCCCTCCTATAAGTTTTCCCCATCTTCATCCTCCTTCCTTACTCTGGTAGTCCTGTAGTTTTCATTCAATTTGTCCGCCAATTCTTTCTGTTTTGAGGGATATAAATGTGCATACCGAAGCGTCACAGACATCCCCTCATGCCCCATACGGTCTGATATCTCCATGGGTGAAAAGCCAAGATCGATCAGGTGGGCCACATGGCTGTGGCGGATATCGTGGATTCTGATCCTTTTCACCCCGGCAGCTTTGGAACCCCTGTCCATTTCATGGTGCAGATAAGATTTCGTAATGTTAAACAGACGGGTACCGGCATCACATTTGTAAAGCATTCCGAAATAGTCTTCCAGCTCATCACACAAAAACTCCGGCAAGTCAACTATGCGGTTACTTTTTTCCGTCTTTGGCTCCGTGATATATTCCTCTCCCTCCAGCCGCTGCAGGGACTTATTGATGGAAAGCTTCTTTCCCTCCAGATCCACATCTCCCCTCGTAAGGGCAAGCAGCTCTCCCATACGGATTCCGCACCAGAAGAGAATTTCAAAAGCATAAAAAGAAGCCGGCTTGTCCTTCATCACCTCTGCAAATTTGCTGTACTCATCAATCGTCCAGAAAAGCATTTCCTTGGCCTTCTTTTTTCCCATGTTCCCAACCATCTTGCACGGGTTCTTGGGCAGATCGTAGTATCTGGAAGCATGGTTGAATATGGCGCTCATCTGTGCCGATATGGTTTTCAGGTAGGTAGGCGAATACCCTTTTCCTTCCTCATCCCGCATCTGCAGAATTTCATTCTGCCACTGCATAATGTCTGAAGACGTGATCTCGGACAAACTTTTGCCCTCAAAATACGGCACAATTTTTGTCTTGATGATATGCACCTTGCTCAGATAAGTGTTATATTTTAATCGCGGTTTCATATCTTCCAGATAAGTCTCCACAAATTTTTCGAACCCCATATCAAGGTCTTTAGACTTCTTCAATAAGAATTCCCGCTCATACTCCAATGCCTCCCTTTTGGTTTTAAATCCCCTTTTGTGCAGGATCTCCGTCTTGCTCTGCCAGTTCTTGTATCTTGCGTAGACGATCCATGTGCCTGTCTTGGCATCCTTGCTTACTGACATAAATTTCCACCTCCAAACTGTTCGTGTTTTACTTTTTGTTTATGTCGCTCCAAAAAACACTTGACGCTAATCAAAAACCCCGCGACAAGTTGACAGGCTTTTCGGCGGCGGCCTTCCCCGAGTTTTATTTTTCTAAGCCAGCACTTTCATCACCTCCTCATACACGCTTCTTCATAGTAAATACGGTTAATCTTGCCGCTCATTACAAGGAGCTTCGGGTTCTCCGCCTTCATCTGCTGTGAAAGCTGCTTGATGATTGCATAACCTTTAGAACGGCTGCATCCCCAATCCCTGCATACTTCTTCCACATCCACATAAGCTGTTTTTTTCGTCTCATCCATCCTGTCTTCTCCTTTCTAAAGAATGTATAGATTGTTAGTATTATTACGCATATCGTAACTTAGTGATTTTATCCTGTTACGAAATGCGTAATTTGTCAACTATTATTTTCATAATTTTTTTCTGTCAGTACGAATTTCATATTGATTTATTCATTTCATAATGCTATACTAATTGCGTAACATCCAACGATTTTCACGAAAGGAACATTGTTTATGGGATACGGCGCAAATTTAAAAAAGATACTTGATGAAAAAGGAATCACAATAAAGGAACTTTCCCGGAAGACCGGCATTGCTGCAACCACTCTCTATTCCATTGTCCAGCGGGATACTTCCGTCCGGTATGACTCTGCACTGAAGATTGCTGGGATACTTGATATCCCTGTAAATGCTATCTGCAAGGACAATCCTTATGATGATGCGGAATCCCTTCCAGAATTGAAACCGGCTCTCGGTGTAACTGCTGCAAAAGCGAAACAGTCCTACATTTCCTACAGGACTTCCGAGATTATCAAAAAATTTGATTACAGGGAACTCCCGATGGTTGACCAGCTTATTGCTGATCTTTATGTACTGGATGACCGTGCCAGGAAAGATTTATTCAATTATGTGAAAACCTTAAAGGATAATTACTCGGAACCGAGCAGGGTAGAAGATATGAAAAATATCAAGTACACGCTTTAGAGTACCTGTATTTTGACAATTGATTTATCAGAACATATTTTGCCCTCTGACAAACACGAAATGCCGCAGGAAAAAACTCTGCGGCATTTCAAAATATATCACTTTCATACAACACTATTCTGATTATAAAATTCTCGAAAACCATTTGGCAACAAACCGGCAACGCATTTTCTGCAACCATTTTGCAACCATGCTCTTTAAAAAGTCAGTGTTTATGCACCTTTCAAGGCTTTTGGTTCTATTCGAACTCAATCGTAGCAGGCGGCTTAGGACTCATATCATAGCAAACCCTGTTCACATTCTCCACCTCTGCCAATATTCTCTCCGTTATCCGCTCCAGCACGTCCCAGTCCACCTTTTCCACGGAGGCGGTCATGGCATCCACTGTGTTGATGGCCCGGATGATCACCATGTACTCAAACACCCTGGCATTATTCTTCATGCCCACCGATTTAAAATCAGGAACCACGGTAAAATACTGCCACACCTTCTTATCCAGTCCAGCCCTTGCAAATTCTTCCCGCAGGATAGCGTCGGATTCCCGCACTGCTTCCAATCTGTCCCTGGTGATCGCTCCCAGGCATCTCACGCCCAGGCCGGGGCCGGGGAAGGGCTGACGGTAAACCATGTCATGAGGCAGACCCAGTTCCACGCCGCAGGCCCGCACTTCGTCCTTAAAGAGTTGTTTTAACGGCTCCACCAGTTCAAACTTCAGATCCTCCGGAAGGCCGCCCACATTGTGATGAGACTTTACCATCTTCGCCGTTTTGGTTCCGCTCTCGATGATGTCGGGATAGATGGTCCCCTGTCCCAGGAAGTCAATTCCCTCCAGTTTTCTGGCCTCCTCCTCGAAAACGCGGATAAACTCGCCGCCGATAATTTTCCGCTTCTGCTCCGGGTCAGACACGTTTTCCAGCTTGCCCAGAAAGCGCTCTGACGCATCCACATAAACCAGGTTGGCATGGAGTTCATCACGGAACACCTTCACAACACTCTCGGATTCGTTCTTACGCATCAGTCCATGGTTTACATGCACACATACCAGCTGCTGGCCGATGGCCTTAATCAGCATGGCGGCCACCACAGAAGAGTCCACACCGCCGGACAGCGCCAGAAGCACCTTCCTGTCCCCTACCTGGCGACGGATCAGTTCAATCTGATCCTCTATAAAATTCTTCATATTCCAGTTCGCCTCGGCCCTGCATTCCTCAAACAGGAACTTTTTCAGGGTATCTCCGTCGGGCAGCTCCGCAAATTGGGCAGCGCATTTTGATTGAGGATAATCAATGGATAACATAGGATATCCCAGTTCGTACAATTCCGGCCGAACCTGTACCTCCTGTCCGTCCACCACTCGGTTTTCTCCGCCGTTCAGGATAATGCCCTTTACATTGGGAAGCGTTTTCAGTTCCTCCACTGTGATGTCGTGGGGATGAATCTCACTGTATACACCCAGATCACGAATTTCCCGGGCGATTACTGTGTTCTGCGTACTGCCTAAGTCCAGAATTACGATCAAGTCCTGTTTCATTAATAGCGTTCTCCTTCTCCTATTGTCGCGTTCTCCATTTTCCGCAAAGTATTTTTGCCGAAGCCAGATTGAAACCATGAATCATCCCTTGCGGCTTAGCTGTCTCCATTATAAATTCTGATAAAAGATATTGCAATCATTGTTTTATCAAATGGGCAAAAACATTTCATCCACAACAATGCCTTGATATTGCATAGTTCTTTCACGTGCTCCAACTGTGCTGTTTATATACACAAATCTTCCCTGATGTGATAGAATTGAACAAAACACTAGCGAAAAACACACAATCGAAAGTATTAACATCACTATTGGAGAAAAATAAACATTTACGGAATTTGCATGGCAGATCAAAAACCCCCCCTGGAATTGCAAATGCTTCGGATATCGGATGTACTGCCTTGCTATGCAATATGGACAACAAGTTAGGCATAAATTTTGAAGCGGAACAATACAAGCACAGGTTCTTCATCCGCAATCAAAATATCCTTTAAAACGCTCTGCTCGATTACAAAATGAGGAATTTATGAAAAAGATATTTAAAATGCCCACACCCGTTAAAATCACAGGACGGACTTCAAGTATCACCAATGCATTTGTAAATGGGATTATACCCGTAATTGAACCTACGGACGAAGAAATCGAAGATGTATTGCAAACGCTGGGAATGGACAAAGAGCATATCACCTGTGTATATTGTGGTAATTCATATACAGAATGGGATCATTTTCGCCCTTTGGTAAAAAATAAAATGCCTACTGGTTATATCTCCGAAATTCACAATCTGGTTCCTTCTTGTGGAAAATGCAATCAAAGCAAAGGCAATATGAACTGGAAAACATGGATGTTGGGGACAGCTCCTCTTTCTCCACATTCACGCCAGATCCCGGATATAGAATATCGTATTGCCAAATTAGAAGAATTTGAACGGCATTATACGCCTGTCCAACTGGATTTCGAAAAAATTGTCGGTACAGAAATTTGGAAACAACATTGGGAAAACTGCCGTAAACTACATAGTTTAATGCAGGAAAGCCAGAAGCATTCAGACACAATTAAGAAACTAATAAATGACTCCATAAATAGTTAGAGCACTTTGAGGACCAGACAGCATGGATCAACGCCGGAAGTGCCCATCTTATCAGCATTTCCGGCGTTCTGTCCTGTGGTCGCAAAACTAATTTTTCCCGTATGCAGATTTTATTTTTTCCTCTTCCTCCCCCATTCTACCACATCCTCTCTATGGTTTCCACCCTCTTTTCTCCTCCCTCTTCCCAGCCCCTCTTCCTCTGAAACCAGCTGGAAAACTTCTCCGAAAGGCTCCTAAAACCCCAGAAAAACATCTCAGAACACACTTCCTGCCTCCTCCCTCCCCAAAAGGAAAAGCGAGAAAGTCCCCGAAAAACCTTTATTTCTGTGCTTTCTAAAGGGTTCGGGGGAGGAAGAAACCAGAAAAGAAAAGGATGAGGAAGAAAAAAAGCCAAGGGCTATTCGATGGCCGGGAAAGGGTAAGCGCGGAGGGGAGAAAGACACCCAGCGAGGCCCTGATTTTTACTTATCTTTTCTTCCGCCACAGGAAAAATTAAAATCTGCGGGGAGGAAAGATTAGTTCTGCAAGAACATATCCGTTACTCATTTACAGTTTCGACACAAGAAGCTTCTTATCCGTTTCTGAAATCTTCATCGCTTCCATAGCCTGCTCCGCCGTCCACTTCATCGTTTCCATAAGATTCTTAATTAAACTGACCTTTTCATCTAAAACTCTTTTCTCTGCCAAATCCTCAAATGCCTGACACATTATTTCACGACCTCCTTCCGTTTCCTTGAAATACTTCACCTGTTTTGCCAATATTGGATAGAACATATCGCCAGAACTCAAACATCTAAAGTCATGCATCAGCTTTCCGACTGGATCATTGTCATCCTTATAGCTGCCATTTACATATATGATATGGGAACCATCACCAAAATATGTGCCTGTCTCTTCAATCATTCGTTTGACATGATACAGAGGACAGCCTGCTCCCATAACATCGCTTGCCGTTATGAATATTACATAAGAATCATGGATTTCCTTGAACTCCTGCCTCGCCTTCAACATTTTCGTGTCAATCATGCTGCTATGGAACCTTGCCCTGTGAACATCCGCCCCTGCCGATGCCCGCTGTACCTCAATGTCATAAACCTTATCTTCCTTATCCACCGCATAAATATCTATAGTAAGGGAACGGCCGTCTGGCAGCAGATTTTTATACTCCCTCTGAGCCACCACTTCCAGCACTTTTAAATCATCCCGCTGCAGGATTACATTCAGCAGCAGCTCCGTTGCCTCTATGTTCCTGTCAAACACAAATGTCATAAGGTTGTCATCCAGAAGAGATAATGTCTCTATTGCCTTTAATGTTTCTTTTCGCTTTACATCCGCTTGATTCCCTGAATTCATCATGCCACCTTTCTTTTCACAAATTATCATACCATGGTTTCCCACTTTTTTCAATCGAATCCTTCCCTGCATGTGGCAATATACCTACTTTGATTACCGATATATGGATTTGATTTAAAAGCTATTTTTTGCTCCACGATCTTCCAAAAAGTTCATCTCCGTTTGTACCTAACTGTAAAACCCTATTATTTTTCAATATAGCTTGACTTCGTTCACTGTATGCCCAAACCTTGTCCAATGCAATAAATACTTGCTTTTCTGATGCATTATATAATTTAAGTATTTTTTCTATAGCGACATCTTCAATTTGCTTTAGCAGTACAGAATCATGCACTAAAAATGGCAGACAGGTCAATTTCATAATACTTAGGTCAAATAGTATAACTCCACGATAACATGTGCCAGTTCCTGTATCATCTATCGTTTCAAAAATATATTGGTTTTTGTTAAAGGAAATAGTTGGCGGAATCTTTTCACCATTATATATTTCATTGTTTAATTTTGCCATCTCAATGTTAAGCATGTTCTGCAACTGAGCAAGCTGCTGGCTTCTCATTATATCTTTTCGTGCATCAGCATACTGTTTTTCTTTATGTAGAATCGCTCTATTATCATAATAGTTATTTTGACTTTCTAATTCTTCTATTTCCTTTTGAATTTCCGCAAACTTGAACAATATTGTCCGTGACAAATTGGGAATCTCAGATATCTCCTTAATCTTTTTCTCCACTTGCTCCTTATTCTGTTGCAGCAATTCAATAAAACTCTGAATATGTTGGATTTCTTCCATAATCTCTTGTTTTAAAACACTATCTATTTCTTTATGAAATTTTTGAATTTCCTCTAATCTTCTCAGCTTAATCTCAGGGAAAAAATCTTTCAAATCAGCAAGGTCGGATTCGTTAATGAGCCCTGCAGATTGTCTTGTAATGAGTATAATTTTGAATTCTGCAGTCTCAGTTTCCTGTTATACTCTGCAAGTTCCCTTTTCAGGCTTAATATCATCCCTGCTTTTTCAGAGTCCATATCTAATAAGTTATTGCTTAATTCATATGCTATTGTTTCCTTTTCCTCTTCCAATTTATCTATTAACTTGTCATTTCCCTTTCGTTGTTTAACCTTTATATTTGATATAAACTGATAATCTTGAGCATTTTTAAATGCCATATACTTAGCACTTTTTTGCTTGGCTAATTCTTCCAATTCTTGTATGACACCATATAAACCACATAGCTTTCTCTATACCTATCACAATCACACACTGTGGCAGGCAGTGAAAATACTGCGCATATACTTATGTAATCGGCTGGGCCGAGGAGATCCGAATACTCCTCGGCAGCACAGCCTTTAACGAAAACGTGGCATTTGGCTATATCGTTATCGTACACGATATAAATCCTCTCGACAAGCGTTTGGATGAGTGTAACCAATACTTCGGGTGTAGCTCCATCGGCAAAGGCACGGAATGAAAGTAACCGCTTCTTCATATCAGCAATTTCTTCTGTCATATGGGCGTCACCGTTCTTTTCTTGCCGTAAGCGAATGAGGATTTGTTCCTTCTTCTCTAACTCTTTAGAGAGTTCCTCTATATCTTCTTGGATATACTTGCGGATATTGGCGTCTGCCTGACGCATATTCCGCACTTGTGCCGCAATTTCGCTTTTGATTTGTTCGACCGCTTTTTCTGTTTCCTGATACTCAAGTGCGCCTGTATCTGCACGAAGCAAATGAGTAAACTTTGTGCTTGCAAGCTCATAATAATAAGGATTTTTCTGGTCGCTGAGTTTTGAAAGCTGCTCAACAATAAACTCGTCCATTTGGACTCCATCAACAGCCTTAAACGTACAGGTCTTTTTGCGAAAGCCAGGGCAAACATACTTAAAGCGAGGCTTTCCATTACTCCAACGATTGGATTCCGGAACTACCCGCAGTGGTTTACCGCACAAAGGACAATACAGCACACCGGAAAGCAAGGCATTTGTTTTGCGATGAGGTCTGTTGTATCTCTCCGCAATCGCTTTCAAAAGTCCTTGGGCATCAATCCAAGTGGAGGAAGGAATAATCCCTTCATGTTTTCCCACCGATACAATCCATGCTTCAATCGGCTTGTCCTCTTTACCTGTTACAAAACGTGGGTGCATAAAGGTCGAATTGTCATCTTCGATTTTGTACTGATCCGTTTTGTTGTAGGCCGAGATACCGTGCTCACCGTTGAATTCTCGGATATCCCCAAACAGGTTTGCTCCATTCTCCAGAAAGTAATTATATGCTCTCTCATCGGCTGTGCAGTATATGGGATTTTTCAAGATGTCTTTTACGGCGAGCACTGTAAATTGTGCTCCGTTTTTAGTTGTGTATTCCTCGTTTAACTCCTTGGCTGTAGCATTGAGAGAGCGAGTTTTTACTGTGAAACAAAACCTTCAGGGTAGCTAAAAAAGCGCAGACTGCCCCTATCAAGTTTTAAAAGGTTCTTT
>ERZ808046.973-NODE-973-length-16039-cov-4.639707_pt1 | contig 16039 bp, 12 predicted proteins | sample MGYA00380196_ERZ808046 | MGnify/ENA primary metagenome ERZ808046 (study PRJEB31490, sample SAMN06133421) | mouse gut metagenome | isolation source: Z6_2 | host: mice | place: China: Chengdu | collected 2015-05 ...
GCTTCTTTCTTTTAAGAAAGAAGTAAGAGTTTGAGAGCAACGCTCTCAAGGTTTTTTGACAAGCTGAGCATCATATATTATGCTTATTTTTTACCAATATAATAAATGAAAATGTATAATAATTGACAGCTTATAAAAAGTATACTAAAATGACAATATTATAAATAAAGAAAGGATTGAAATAAATGAAAAAAATAATAAATTATTTCATTGTAGCAACACTTATAATATCCACCGCTGCTTGCTCTGCAAATGCAGAAACCAACACATCTACAAAACAAGAAACACAAAATAATACTACTCTTTTACAGTCACAAATGCCTAAAGAAGGTGATGAAATCGCTATTATTCAAACAAATAAAGGTGAAATTCGTATGCAATTTTTCCCAGAACAAGCTCCAAAAGCTGTTGAAAATTTTAAAACCCATGCAAAAGAAGGTTATTTCGATGGTTTAATATTTCATAGGGTTATAAATAATTTTATGATACAAGGCGGTGACCCTACAGGCACTGGCGCTGGTGGTGAAAGTATATGGAAAAAAGATTTTGAAGATGAGCCATCTAATGAATTATACTTTTTTAGGGGTGCTGTAGCAATGGCAAACAGAGGTCCTAATACAAATGGAAGTCAATTTTTTATCGTTCAAAATAATAGTGTTGCAGAGCAAATGCTTCAATTATTGAAGGAATCCAAAACAACAGAAAATGATGGTGACAACATGGGCATATATCTAGGAGAAAAATTTATTAGTATCAATGAAATGAAAAATGCTTTCTCAGATACAGCATTAGACTTTTATGAACAAAATGGAGGTTCTATAGAATTAGAATCTGTATTTTCTGGTAGTGTATACACTATATTTGGACAAGTATACAGTGGATTGGATACTGTAGATAAAATTGCTGTTTCTGAAACAGATGATTCTGATAAGCCAGTAGAAGATATTATTATTGAAAAAATTACAATAGAACAATATCATGCAAATAAATGATAATCAATAACAATAAAAGGACGGTATTTATACTGTCCTTATTTGTTACTAAAAAATTTAATTATTATATATATTGCTTTAGCACTTTTTAATTTTTTAAAATAACTATTCAAATAATAAAGACTATGATATAATAAATAACAATAGTATAAATGTAAAAACTATATTTTAATAACAAAAAGGAGGTATTTTAATGAAAAATATGTTATATGGTATTGGTTTATTACTTAGCGGAAATATTGGTATTGGATGTTGTATCATTGCAGTATACCAAAATGATATATCATCTGACATTAATATAATTGATAAAATACTTTATGCTGACATGATAATACCCTTTTTATTATTTTGTACTTTAGCAATTATCGGTTTTATCGTTAGCACAAAAGAATTTTCTAATCAAAATCATTCCTAAATCTACTTTGCAATTTTTTAATCAAAATTATTTATTTAATTTGATACATAAACATTAAAAAAGGGCAACTTATTATTTGCCCTTTTTATCATATCAATTATTTTGTTTTGATAATAAAATTTCATGCAACTGACTTACTGTAACAAACACAATTCCTTGCTGTTCTAATACTGGTGCTAATTCTTTTATTGCTGCTACTGTAATATTTCCCCCCTCTGGACCTACATGACCAATTCCTATGGCATATCCTTTTTCTTTTGCAACTTCTGCTGTTTGCATTAGTTGTTTTTTTACAACATTTACATCATCTGTACTGTCTAAAAATACATCTCTTTTTAATATAGATACTCCTTTTTTATGGCAAACTGCATCTCCCACAGAGCCTGCTGTCGTCATACTGTCTACAAAAATCAATCCTTTTTGTGCAATGACGTCCATTACAGCTGAAAAACATCTTTCATTTTCCATAATAGCAGAACCCATATGATTATTGATACCTGTTGCACCCTTTACAATAGAAATTGCTTGTTCAACACACTGCTTAATTTCTTCATCAGACATAGATGTAAATACAGCTTTATCTCCCACCCATTCTTTTTTTCCTGTTAAAGATTCCATAGGCATATGTATAATCATTTCTTTTCCGGCAGATTGTAATTTTTCAACATTTTCCACTGATTTACTAGAAAACGGCATAACTGCTGCTGTAAAAGGTACATCTAATGCTATCATGTCATCTGTACCTTCCCCATCATACCCAAAGTCATCAATTACAATAGCAACATAGCTTTTTGTATAAGCATCAGCCAGAACAGTTCTTGATTTTGGTTGAAATGTTTTTGCAACATATAAAACACACAAAAATACAAAAGAATAGAAAAGACATTTTTTTATCAATTTTTTTGCTTCTAACACTACAAACATATTACTTTCCTCCAAATATTACAGTTAATATATATTTATAGATAGAAAGCAATATTATGACAATTATTCTATAATATTATTACGATTTTGAAAAGCAAAATTTTTCAATAGCATAAGCAACTCCATCTTCATCATTTGATAATGTAATAAATTTTGCTTTTTGTTTTATTTCTTGTTCACCATTTGCCATAGCAATACCATAGCCTGCTTCTGCTATCATTTCTAAATCATTGCCACCATCTCCAAATGCCATAACTTCCGACATATCTAATCCTATTATACGACAAAGTCCCTTTAATCCATCGCCTTTATTTGCTCCTTTATTATTCAATTCTATATTTTCTCCTAATGAAGATGTTATTGCAATATTATTTACAGAACAAAGACATTGTAGTAATTCTGCTCTTAATTCTGATGTAATCCAAGGTAAATTAATTTTTTCTACACCATTTTTATTTTGTTTAATAAATTCTTCCATATCTTCTACGGCTAATTTTTGTATACCATAAAATTTCCGAAAAACAGGCAATATATTAAATGTATCAATATAATCTAATAATTTTTTTTCAAAATAACCATATCCATTTATATAAAATTCTTTAATACAATGTACCTCTTTGATTGCTCTATAAATTTCTAATGCTTTCTCTACACTCATAAAATTGGTATAAATAGGATTTTTCTCTCCTACATGATATACAGCAGCACCATTGGAAGAAAGTACATATTTTACACCAGGTAAATTCTTTACAGACTCTGGCAATGTACTATAAACACGTCCTGTTGCTGGAACAACCAAAATGCCTGCTTCCATTGCTTTTTCTAATGCCTTTTTATTTCCTTCTGATAACTCGCTTTTACTGTTCATAAGTGTGCCGTCCATATCCAATGCAATCAATTTAATACCCATATTATACTTCCCCCTCTGTTATCAAAAATAATTCATTTGTATGGCTAATAGAAACAACACATTTTCTATAATCAGTAGTTCTTTCATCTTTTTGTAATGCATTACAAATATCATATTTTTCCCAAAAATGCATAGGAAATGCTTTTTTTACTGTTATTGTTTTCATAATATAATCTAAACCCAATATATAATTTTCCTGTAATCTTGGGTCTACAGGTACAAAAGCAACATCTATTATAACATTTTTCATTTTATTAATTTCTTTTTTATACATACCAGCAATGCCCTTATTAAAATTGTCGCTTTCTCCATTCCAATGCCACCAATTCAAATCTCCTGCATGATATATTACATTGTTATCCACTTTTACTAAAAAGGCAACTCCTTCATCATTAGAATGAAATGTTTCTACAACAATATCATCAATATGATAAGTATCACAAAAATGTACTTTATGTACATTTTGAGCTATTCTTAATGGTATGACGTCATCAGATAATATATATTGTATTTCTGGTATTGTTTTTTGCCATTCAAATATCACTCTATCATAATGGTCTTGATGAAAATGCGAAACAAATACAAATATTCTTTTGTTGCTATATTTTGAAATATCTATAAAATTATATTTTTCATTTTCTGTAAAATAATCAAATATCAAACAATGTTTTTGTGTTTCTACCATAAATCCACTATGATGAAAATAAGTTACTTGTAACATCATTATCATTCCTTTTATTATTCTAAATATATTATTATAATATCAAAATCATATCATAATAATATTATAATATCAATAAAATATGAGTAGGCACTTTACATTTCTATATGCCTACTCATATGCCAAAAATTTGTTTTATAATATATACTATTTTGCTATCTTTCTTCTCATAGAATTTAATATTGCAATCAAAGCAACTCCCACATCAGCAAATACAGCAAGCCACATTGTAGCAATACCCATTGCGCCTAGTATTAAAACAACTGCTTTAACACCTAATGCAAAAATAATATTTTGATTGACAATTTTATTTGTATTTCTAGCAATTACAATACCATCTTCTATTTTACTAATATCGTCATTCATGATTACAACATCAGCAGCTTCAATCGCCGCATCAGAGCCAATTCCTCCCATTGCTATACCAATATCCGCTCTAGCCAAAACAGGTGCATCATTAATGCCATCACCAACAAATATCACTTTACCTGTATTTTTTTCTTTCAAAATGTCCTCTAACAACTCTACTTTATTTTGAGGCAATAATTCAGAATAACATTTATCCAATTCTAATTCTTTACTAATTTGATTTGCGGTTGTTTGATTATCTCCTGTAAACATAACAGCATTTTTAATTCCAAGTGCTTTCAATTTTTGTATTGCTTGTTTACTTCCTTGTTTTATACTATCTGCAACTACAACACTACCTATAAAATGACCATTTTCTGCTACATATACAATGCTACCTATTCCTGTATATTGTTCATAATCTATAGAAAACTTTTTCATTAATTTTTCATTTCCCACTAATATTTTTTTACCATTTATTTTACAGCAAACACCATGTCCACCAATCTCCTGATACTGTTCTAATTCTTCTGTTATGATTCCATATTTTTTTTCATACTGATTGACAATAGAGTTTGCAATAGGATGATTAGAATTTTTTTCCGCTTTTGCAGCAATTTCTAATACTTCCTGTTCTGTATTACCATTTGTTGTATTGATATGTGTTACTTCAAAAATCCCCTTTGTCAAAGTACCAGTTTTATCAAATACAATTGTATCCACATCTTTCAAAGCGTGAATATAATTACTACCTTTTACAAGTATTCCTCTTTTAGATGCTTCTCCAATGCCTGAAAAAAATCCTAAAGGTACAGAGAGTACTAAAGCACAAGGGCATGATATTACAAGGAATATCAACGCTCTACTTAACCACATCTGAAAAGAGCTACCCATCAATAAAGGAGGTACAACAGCAAGTAAAACTGCTGCACAAACTACAAAAGGCGTATAAATTTTTGCAAATTTTGTAATAAATTGTTCTGTTTTAGACTTTTTAGATGTAGCATTTTCCACCATTTCTAATATTTTTACAACAGTAGATTCTCCAAAAGCTTTTGTTACCTGTACTTTTAGCAGTCCATTTATATTTAAGCTACCACTATATACATTCTCTCCTACAGAAACACTTACAGGCAAAGATTCTCCTGTTAAAGCAGAAGTATCTAATTCTCCACTGCCTTCTACTACAATACCATCTAAAGGTATTTTTTCTCCTGCTTTTATAACAATATAATCTCCTATACTTACCTCTGAAGGTTCTACTTTTTTTGTTTGCTGTGCAATTACCAAATTTGCATAATCTGGTCTAATATCCATAAGTCCTGCAATTGATTTTCTGGAACGGTCTACCGCATAAGACTGAAATGTTTCACCAATTTGATAAAACATCATAACAAACACAGCTTCTGCCATTTCTCCTAAAAATACAGCTCCTACTGTTGATATAGACATCAAAAAATTTTCATCAAAAATTTGTCCCTTTTTGATATTTTTGATTGCTCTCCATAAAACATCATATCCAAAAATAATATAAGACATCATAAACAAAACAAATGAGATATGATATTGTTTTAATAGTATACCTCCTAAAAAGAATAGTACTCCTATACCAAAACGAATTATTGTACGTTGAAAATTTTTTTGAAATTCTGATTGTTCTACTGCTTTTGTTTTTATATTTTGTTGTTCTGATAGCATAGAAACAACAATATCAGGCTCATGACGATGGACAATTTCTGTAATTTCTTTTAATAGATGTTCAGAAGATATATTATATTCTACTTTTACTTTCATCTGTTGTTTTAATAAATTAACTACAGCATATTTTATCTCGGGTAATGCCTTAGTATCCTGCTCTATTTTTTCAGCACAATGTGCACAATTCAATCCTTTTAAAGCAATATAATACATTTTTTGCTGTTGTTCTATAAAAACCTCTACATCTGGCTCATATTTATGAACAATTTCTGTAATTTTTGGGAGTAATGTTTCTTCAAGACAATCTGCATCTTTTTCTGCTGATAGTTCTTGCTTGATTAAATTGATTTGTGGATTTTGTAATTGTTTCAGTTTTTTAATATCTTTTGTAATTTTTTCTGCACAATGCGGGCAGTCTAAACCCTTCAATTTAACTTTAATACTATTTTCCATAATAATCCCCTCTTTCTTGTTCATATGTTCCTATGAATAACTATTCATATATATGATATTTTATTAGGCTGTTTATTTCAAACAGCCCTTATTTTTAATATCATTAATATTATTACAATAAATAAAATAATTATTCTACATATCCCTTTTTATGACAAATATGACTCATACCTTGCTCCAGAACAACTTTTATATGCTCATCATCTAAAGAATAAAACACTGTTTTTCCTTCCTTGCGATACTTTACTAAATCATTCTGACGTAGTACACGCAATTGATGGGATACAGTTGATTGATTCATTTTTAAACATTCCGCAATATCTCCTACACATAATTCTTTATCTAACAATAAACGTAATAATTTAATACGTGTACTATCACCAAATACTTTAAAAAATTCTGCAACATCATGAATAAAATCATTTTGTAATAATTCTTGTTCCCTGTCTGTTTCATCAGTATATTGACATACTTTTTGTTGTTCCATAGGTGTTTGCCTCCTATTACTATTTCACACTATATATGAATATATGTTCATATTATAATATTTTTTATCATTTGTCAATACTTTTTAATCTATTTTTCTAATGTTTGATATATCCAACGAAGTAAAAAACGATATACTTGTTTTTGAAATGTTTCTTGTAATAATTCATGTCGTCCGCCAGTATATAATTTCATTTCTATATTTTCGCAACCTGCATTTTTAAGCCAATGATATACTTTTTCTACACCTTTTCCATAATCTCCTACTGGGTCATCTTTTCCAGAAATCAATAACATTGGTAATGCTTTAGGCATTTTTTCTGCCCATTCTTTACAAGATACTTGTTTTAAAAGCAAAAATAATTCTCTATATCCTGCATAAGTAAATACAAATCCACATTTTTCATCTTTTAAAAATGCATCCACTGCTTCTTCATTACTAGAAAGCCAATCATAATTTGTTCTTTTTGGTGCAAATTTTACATTAAAAGCTCCAAAAGCAAGACGACTTACAGAATATCCTCTTGCCTTTGCTCCTTTCAATGCTGCGCCTTCCTTACTAAGCAGTATAGCAATATCTAAAAAAGGATTTCCTCCGCTTGTTCCCATAAATATTGCACCAGATAACTCATTTCCCCAATTTGCACAAAACTCTCTTGCTAAAAAAGAACCCATACTGTGTCCAATTAAAAAATAAGGTAATTCACCAAATTTTTGCTTTATAAATGTCATAACATACCTCATGTCTTCCATAAGATATTGCCAGCTTCCTTCTTCCTCTCCAAAAAATCCTCTATCTTCCCAATGTTCCACAGAACGTCCATGTCCTGTATGGTCATTACCACATACAATAAATCCTTGTTTTGCCAAGAATGCTGCAAATCTTTCGTACCTTAAAATATGTTCTTCCATACCATGGGCAATTTGTATAATACCTTTATATTTTATAAAACCATCTGCTGTCCATACACAACCATATAATAAATGTCCATCTCCTTTTGCTGGAAATGTAAACTCTTTTCTTGTTACCATATACTGATTCCTCCTCTTATTCATCAATCTAATTATAAGTATTCCGTAATAAAAAATATATTTACAAATGTTATTTATACTCAAGTATATATAGTATATTATATTTGATTAAAAAATTTGATTAAAAAATAATATATGACTGTATTATTATTAGTATAACAAATTTATTTTATAATTATAAAAGAAGAAAGCACTTGGTGCTTTCTTCAGCTTGTACAAAAAACTTCATTAATCATCATTATTGTTTTTTATTACAAAATCTATATACTGCAAAAAAGCATTTATTGATATATCAGTATTCTGCTTTTATATTATCCCTCTATTTCTGCTAAATACTTCAAAAAAGCATATGTTGTTGTTGCCATATTTTTATACCCATGCATATTAGGGTGTGTTGTATCAGATACCTTCATAGGTTGTGATTTATCTATGGATTCTGTCCATTTAAAATTCATAGAAGGATTGATTGCCATAGAAATTGCTGATAAATAAATACCATCTAATTCTTTATTGCTGTATTGCTCAATTAACGTTTTTGTAAATTCTAAACGTGTATTTTTTGCACCATCTGTACTTTCCGTTGAAAAAAGCATTGTTGGTATATTCAATATAATTTTAGTATTAGTATTATATTGATGTATACTATCAAATATTGTATTAAAATAGTGTATAATCTCATCATGGCTATTATGTCCTACTATATTCAAATCATTTACACCAATGCTCACTACTACATAATCTACATTATCATAACCATTATTTTTCATGTAATACGAAAAATCAAATTTTCCATTATTCAAAAAAGGATTTGTAAAACCATATTTTGTTGTTTCATTACAATAATCATATGCTGACCAGCCACCTCGTCCTTCGTGTTTATTTTGCTCTGTACCTCTTGTACCAATCAATTTAATATTCATATCATCATTTTGAAACAATTCTAAAACACAATTTGTATATGCATTTTCATTAATTAAACTATCCCCTAAAAATAATACTGTTTTTTCTAATCCTGCACCTGATTGTTTTTTTACTTTTATAATTTCTGTAGATGCCTTTACAGTATTATCATTCTCTAATGCAATTGTCATAGGAGAATCTGCATTTAAAAGAGAAATTCCCTGCTGTGTATTTATATTATTTCCATTTTTATCTATTAAAACAATATTATCTGCTGCACCATTAATAAGAGCATTATCGGGATATTGTATTATATCAATTCCTTCTACTACTGGTGTATATGCTGTTAATATCAATTCTTTTTGTTGTATACAATGATTGCTGATACCTGTTGTACTACTGTCAAAGCCATATACTCCTTCAACAGGTGCTTTTAATTTAGATAAATTAATTTTTACTTCTGCTGAGGCAGTAGAAGGTGCATTGTCTCTTGCTTCCAAACGTATTTCTGTAGGTTTGCTTGATAAAAAATCAATTTTATCATAACGAATTTCACCATAAAAACGATGATTTTGGTCATTTTTAATAGAAAGTCCTAATGTATCTCTATTTGTAGCAATATTCATAATATAAAAATTGCTTTGGTCTGTTTCTCCATAAATTTTAATATCAGTAATAGCAGAAAGAAATTGATTCATAATATCATTTCCTGTTTGTTTTACTGTAAATAAGTCTTGATTTAATTCTGTTTCTGTCATCATTCCAATTTTTGTATCTGTATCCAAAAATCCAACACTTTGCCAATCTATAGCATTTAATTTACTTTGCATTGTTTCATCAAATGGCTCAAATTTACATTCTTCTAAAGCATATAAAAATTTTACTGGTGTACCAGCATCATATTGTGCCTTTAAATATGCTGATAATGTTTCTATAGTAGACATATTTTTTACATTCATTGTACGCATATATATCTTTTCTCTATTTTCACTAAAAGAAATACCATCATATATGTTTTTTAATTGTGATTCTAGCAAATGAACATCAAAATGAGTACAAAGACCATTTCTTGCTAAAACCTTTTCTGGAGCAGTACATTCAAATATTGTTGTATTTTTATTATAAAATTTGCCTTCTTTTACTTTTTGCCAATCTTCCGTACCATCAAATATTTTCGTTCCTACATTTCTTTCTACTCCCCAAATGCCATTTTTGCATACAATTTTATCAGCATAAGCATCTGATAATTTATATAAAGGATAAGAAAGAGGTATTTCTATCATACCATTTTTATGTAAAAAACGTATAGAACCACTTTCTCCTAATCCTTCTATTTTTGCCGGATTATAGGGATTGATGTTATATATAGTAGAAGATTTTGTTACTGTTGCTTTTCCTTCTATAAAAATAGGAGATGTATATACTTCATTTTGCTGTTGTTCTATAATTTCATTATTTTGTGTTATTTCTTGCGCTAAAACAGTAGTACTTGTTACTATACAAGCCATACATATTGCAATCACTTTTTTATATCGTTTCAAAAAAATTGCCTCCCTTAATTATAATAATATTTTTGCATTATTATTCATTATAGTATAAGCCTCATAAAATCACAACAACAACATCTTAGAATATATTGTAAAATTATTTTTTACCCAATGTTTATAACGTTTTAAGGAAACGTAGTTTCCGTTTAAAGTTCTTTCGCTTCCTTTCTTTTAAGAAAGGAAGTAGAGTTTGAGACAAAGTCTCAAGGTTTTTTGACAAACTGAAGCACAAATATAATTGTCGCTTTTTATATTGATTATTCTACTGTAACAGATTTTGCTAAATTCCTTGGTTTATCTACATCGCAACCTCTTTCTACAGCAATGTAATATGACAATAACTGCATAGGCACTACTGTTGCAGATGCTGTAAACATTTCGCTTGTTTTTGGTATATAAAATACCTCATCTGCTACTTTTTCAATACTTGTGCTACCCTCTGTAGCAATCGCTACTACTTTTGCGCCTCTTGCTTTCACTTCTTTGATATTACTAATCAATTTTTCAAACAATGTTTGTTGTGTTGCTATAGCAATAACAAGTGTTCCATCTTCTATAAGAGATATTGTACCATGTTTTAATTCTCCTGCTGCATATGCCTCACTATGGATATAAGAAATTTCTTTTAATTTCAAAGAACCCTCCAAAGCTGCTGCATAATCAATACCCCTTCCTATTACAAAAACATCTTTTGAATGTGCATATTGTTTTGCCAATATTTTTATTCTTTCTTCAAATTTAAGTAATTTTTGCACATCATCAGGTACTTTTTTTAATTTTTGAATATAGTCTATCATTTCCTGTTCTGTGATAGTTTTTCTTGCTTCACCAAAATATAATGCCAATAAATACATAACAGATAATTGTGTGCTATATCCTTTTGTAGTAGCAACAGCAATTTCTGGTCCAGCCCAAGTATAAATAACATCATCACTTTCTCTTGCAATAGAACTTCCTACTACATTTACAATGGACAATACTCTAACACCATGTTTTTTTGCTTCTCGTAATGCAGCAAGTGTATCTGCTGTTTCTCCAGATTGACTTACAATAATACATAAATCATTTTTTTGTAGTATAGGTTGGCGGTACCTAAATTCAGATGCCAAATCTACTTCAACAGGAATTCTTGACAGTTTTTCTATAATATATTTTCCCACAATAGAAGCGTGCCAAGCACTACCACAGGCAACAATGTGTATTCTATTGATATGATTTACTTGCTCTGCTGTCAATTCAATCTGGTCTAATTGTATTTTATTTTCTTTTATTCTTGGTAATATTGTTTTTCTTAACCCTTCAGGCTGTTCCATAATTTCTTTCATCATAAAATAATCATAGCCATCTTTTTCTGCTGCAGAAACATCCCAAGTAACATGAAATACTTCTTTTTTAATTTCATTTTTGTTCAAATCAAAAAGCTGTATACTATCTTTTTTCAGCAAAACAATCTCATTATCTTCTAATAAATAATAATCTCTTGTATATTCCAAAAGTGCTGGAATATCAGAAGCAATATAATTTTCATTTTGTCCTATTCCTACAAGCAAGGGACTATCTTTTCTGACTGCAACAATTTCATCTGGGCGTTCGCTACAAAGTACACCCAAAGCATAAGCACCTCTTATTTTACCAATTACTTTTATCATAGTGTCCACTAAATCACCTTGATAATAATAATCGAAAAGCTGTGCTACAATTTCTGAATCTGTTTCAGAAACAAATGTCCTTCCCTCTTGTTGTAAAAACAATTTCAATTCCATATAATTTTCAATAATGCCATTATGCACAATTGAAATTCTACCATTCTCACTGCTGTGAGGGTGGCTATTTACATCGCTTGGTGCTCCATGTGTTGCCCATCTTGTATGTCCAATACCTACACAACCATGTATGCCATTATCTAGTTTTTCAATTTTTTGTTTTAAATCATGCAGCCTACCCTTTGTTTTTACTGTAAAGATGTCATTTTGATATACAGCAATACCTGCTGAATCGTATCCTCTGTATTCCAGTTTTTCAAGTCCTTGCAACAACACTGGTGCTGCCTCTTTCATTCCAATATATCCTACAATACCACACATAATTTTTACCTCCAGTTTTTTTATTTGTACGTTGCTTTCTTTTTGTATAAAAAGTCCTCTTTTTATTTTGTAGAAAACCTGCGTCCCTGTACAAATGGGCGAGAAGCATCCGCCGAATATTTCGATACTCTTCTTCCTCGTCAACTACCCTACATGAGTTCTGGCGCTTATGTATATTTCCTCCTTTTATCAAAACGCTTGTAGGAAGCGTATAGCAAGTATATTACTATTATTCGCAACATTGTACCATACTTTATAACATTGGTAAAGCATTTTTTATTTATATTTTGTATACTAATTTCATTTGCATCATATCATAAATTTACTAGTAATGCTTTTTATTATTATATTCCTAGTAAAAGTTATCCTATTACAATTATCACACAATAAAATTGACCAGATTGCCCTTTTTCGTTATAATCTATAATAATAAATGTAAAACATCAATTACAAAGGAGTATAAACAATTATGGAAGAAAAAATGACAATCAAACTGCCTTTAATTCCATTAAGGGGTTTAACAGTATTTCCAGATATGACTACAAGCCTTCCTATCGGTCGTACAAAATCATTGGAGGCATTAGAATATGCAACAGAACATAAAATGCCTGTATTTTTAATTGCACAAAAAGATGTTGCTGTACAAGACCCTCAAAGACAAGATTTATATGATATTGGTACTATTGCAACAGTAAAACAAGTTTTAAAATTACCTGGTAATCTAAATCATGTCATTGTGGAAGGAGAAAAACGTGCAAAATTAATACAATATGTATCAGATGAACAATGCGACTATGGTAATGTCATGGAAATTGAACAAGATTTTGAAGGTGACATTTCTCCTCAAGAAGATGCATTGATGCGTATTGCAATGGATTGTTTTGGAGAGTATGTTACCGCTACAAGGCACAGAAATACTACAGAGTTACTTTTAGCTGCAACAGAAGCAGCTGAAGCAAAACAGCCCGGAAAGCTAGCAGATGTAATTGCAGGTATATTAGATATTAACGAAGAACAAAAACAATATTTATTAGAACTAGTTGCACCAGAGCAAAGATTGCGTATGGTAATACAAACTGTAAATTATGAAATTGAAATATTAAAAATCAAAAAAAGTCTAGAATCAGACGTACGTCAAAAAATGGACAAAACGCAAAAAGAGTATTTTTTAAAAGAAGAAATGAAATTAATACAACAAAAATTAGGCGATAAAGATGGTACAGAAGCAGATGCTGAAAAATTTCGCCAAACATTGGAGCAAAAAAATCCTCCTCAAGAAGTAAAAGAAGCAGTAGAAAAAGAAATACAAAGAATGTTAAAAATTCCTGTTTCTTCTCCAGAATACAATGTATCAAGAAGTTATATCGAAACAGTACTTGCTCTGCCATGGAATGAAAAAACAAAATCAAAATTTGATTTAAAAAGAGCTGAAAAAATATTGGAACAAGACCATTATGGCTTAAAAAAAGTAAAGGAAAGAATATTGGAACATTTAGCTGTCAGAAAATTTGCTCCAAAAGGCAATAGTACAATACTTTGTCTTGTTGGTCCTCCTGGTGTAGGTAAAACATCTATTGCAAAATCCATTGCATCTGCATTAAATTTAAAATATGTCAGAATGTCATTAGGTGGCATTAGAGATGAAGCAGAAATCCGAGGACATCGCAAAACATATGTAGGTGCTATGCCAGGACGTATTATGTATAGTATGAAACAAGCTGGTACAATCAATCCACTTATGCTTTTAGATGAGGTAGATAAATTAAACAAATCTTATAATGGTGACCCTGCAGCGGCATTGTTAGAAGTATTAGATGGAGAACAAAACAGTACATTTCGTGACCATTATATTGAATTGCCTTATGATTTATCACAAGTATTTTTTATATGTACAGCAAATACTATAGACACTATCCCAGCACCTTTACTTGACAGAATGGAAATAATACAACTTTCTAGTTATACATCACAAGAGAAAAAACATATTGCACTAGAGCATCTTGTTGAAAAACAAAAAAAGCGTCATGGTTTAAAATCAAATCAATTAACACTTTGTGATGGTGTAATAGATGATATAATAGAAAGCTATACAAAGGAGGCAGGTGTCAGACAATTAGAACGTATGATTGGTACGCTTTGCAGAAAAGCAGTCAAAATGATACTATCGAAAGAAAAAACAGAGGTAACAATATCAAAAGAACAATTAGAAAATTATATTGGAGCAAAAAAATATCATACTGACAAAATTTACAATACACCTCAAATAGGTATTGTAAGGGGGCTTGCTTGGACACAATTCGGTGGTGAAACATTATCTATAGAAGTCAACATCATGGCTGGAACAGGCAAATTTGAGCTTACAGGCAATATGGGAAAGGTAATGCAGGAATCAGCAAAGGCAGCAATGAGCTATATACGCTCTCAATGTGAACGTTTGAATGCAAATGATGATTTTTATAAAGAAAAAGATATTCATATACACATACCAGAGGGAGCAATACCAAAAGATGGACCTTCTGCTGGCATCACTATGGCACTTGCCATGCTTTCTGCACTTACAAAGGCAAAAATTAGAAATGATGTTGCTATGACAGGTGAAATTACATTACGTGGTAGAGTACTGCCTATAGGCGGATTAAAAGAAAAAATACTTGCTGGAAAAAAAGCTGGTATTATAAAAATTATATTGCCTAAACAAAATGAAAGAGATTTAAAAGAAATAGAACCAGAAATCAAGCAAGGTTTAGAATTTGTATTAGCGGAAACAATGGAAGATGTGATACAAAACGCTTTAGCAAAAGGAGAAAAAATATGGAAGTAAAAAAATCCTCTTTACAAGCCGTAGGAGTAAAATTTGAACAGTATCCTGATGATAACAAACCCGAAATTGCTTTTGTAGGAAAATCAAATGTAGGAAAATCTACACTTATCAATGCGATGTTAAATAGAAAATCATTAGCACGTACTAGTTCTCAGCCAGGAAAAACAAGAACAATCAATTTTTATAATGTTAATGACAGTATCTATATTGTAGATTTGCCTGGATATGGCTATGCCAAAGCATCTAAAACAGATATTCAAAAATGGGGTGTTATGATTGAAAAATATCTACAAAAAAGAAAATCTCTTTTAGGTATTATACTTCTTATTGATATTCGTCATGAACCTGGCAAAAATGACATCATGATGTATGACTGGTTGAAACATTATGGCTATAACATTATTATTGCAGCAACAAAATCAGACAAATTAAATAGAAGCCAAATACCAAAACATTTAAGCATTATTAAAAAGACATTAAATTTATCATCAGAAGATAAATTAATAGCCTTTTCTGGTACAGCAAAAACAGGCGTGGCAGAACTTTGGGCAGAAATCGACAAATTGTTATTATAACAGACAAATAGGCATATTAAAACGTATATTTTTTGTGAAAGAGAAAATATATATTTTCTCTCAGTCTGTCAATAAACCTTGAGGACTCTGTCCTCAAACTCCTGTCCGCTTTTGAAAAAGCGGAGCAAAACTT
>ERZ808046.975-NODE-975-length-16020-cov-15.076711_pt1 | contig 16020 bp, 13 predicted proteins | sample MGYA00380196_ERZ808046 | MGnify/ENA primary metagenome ERZ808046 (study PRJEB31490, sample SAMN06133421) | mouse gut metagenome | isolation source: Z6_2 | host: mice | place: China: Chengdu | collected 2015-05 ...
TGGGCGGCATGGATCAATTTTTCGATTCATGGTGCAGTTATCAGTTCAGATACTGTTCCGTGAATAATTCAGGATTAAATATGTTAATCCGAACCTTTTAAGCATAAAACCGGCGGCTAACCCGGCCGGGCCGGCGCCTATTATTATGGTATCATAAACATAAAGCATTCATAGCCTCCTATTTCTTAACATATCTTTTTATATAAACACTTCTTTTCTCAATTTTATTTTACCAAATTTTTCCTTTATTTCAATCCCCGGGCATGGTATTTTTAAAGCATATGGAAAACATAGAAGTAGCTCAGACAGGTCTGTCAGTTTCCCCACCGATAATTCGACAAAAACAGATATTTTACTATAGAACTCTACATTGGTATCTCATCCATTTCTATGATAAAATATTATATAAGGGGAGGGAATATCAATGCTTTTTCGCGATAACGAGGATAATTTGCAGGAATTAGCGAATAAAATTCGTGATAAACAGATCATTCCGTTTTTCGGAGCAGGCCTTTCTGCTGATATCTTTCCGACATGGAGAAATTACCTTCTGGATCTGATTGAACCAGGGGACCGAAAGGTCCAGGCATGGGTCGAAAGTGAACTTGACAGTAAAGATTGTGACTATGAAAGTATTCTTCAGGAGCTTCTGACAGAATATCATCGGAAATTTTATGATGAAACCCGGAAGATTTTCAGCACCAGAAAAATTTCAGGCGAAAAAATCAGACAGGCTATCTGGGAATTCCCAAGGCTATTCCAGGGGCCAATGATAACAACGAATCTGGATCAGGTGCTTGAATGGGTATACCGCAGCAGCAATCTCCCGGTTACAGTGGGTCTGGCCGGAGAGACCGGCTTCATCCGTGACAAAATGATCGCATCAGAGCTTTGCCTCTGGAAAATCCACGGAGACATTGAAAAGACGGATACCTGGGTTTTGACAAAAGAGCAGTACGACTCTTTATACAGCAATAACAAATTTGTTGACCTGTTCCATGTCTTCCTTGAAAATAAAATGCTTCTGTTTATAGGTGCCAGCCTGAAATCAGATAAGGTGGTTGCGCTTCTGAAGGCGCTATATAAGAAAAATTATCATATCTGCCATTATGCCATACTAAGTGCACCGGATAATGAGGACAAATTTATTGAGGAACAGAAAAGGCTGTGGAGCCTTGGAATAAAGCCAATCTGGTATACCGTAAGGGATAATGATTATTCGGAATTCGAAAGACTTATCTTTGAGCTGACAAGACGCGTGGGATGCCGGTTCCGGCAGTCTTATTTACCTGAGGGGATATCTGCCCATCTGACGGACAATGTCAGGCGCGAGAAGGAGCTGGAGCTGATTTCAGACAAATTGAAAGCTTCAGGATTTGCGGTATTGACGGGAGCTGAGGGAGTCGGAAAAACACAGCTTGCATTAAGCTATGCCTGTGAAATTTCACGGGAGGACGTCATTTTTTTAAGCTGCGCTTCCAAAGAAAATTTTCAGCAGAACCTTTATAATTTCCTTAAGAAAAGTGGTGGTCTGCTGCCTGAAACGATACATATCGCTGAAAAAGATTACAGACGGCAATTTCATGAAACTCTTTCAAACCGCAGGAACTATCTTGTGATTTTTGATGGTGTCACAGGAGATGATTTGTTTGAATATATCAAATCGCTTCCCGAAACAGGCCATTACCTGATCACCACATGCCGCGGGAACCTGACTTCTTTTGGAGAATCTGTGATTCCGGTTTCTGGGATGACAGATGAGGAGGCCGCAGAGCTGTTGGCAAAAAAAGCCCCTCAGCAATATGCAGATACCAGGATTGACAAAACGGCAATTGCCCGCCTGAATCATTACTGCGGCGGAAATGCCCATGGACTGGCTTTGGCAGCCTCTTACATGGTCACAACCGGAGACGATATTGAGCACTTTCTCTGTGATAATGTGCAGTTAAAAAAAAAGGAAACGACCTAGCAAAAATAGAAAGATATAATGGATGTAAATCCCCATACGGTTTTCTGCAGAAAAAGTCAGAGACTGACGGCTGCACGAGAGATGCACTTGTCCTTTTACATTGGTGCAGTATTCTAAATCCTGATTATATCCGCATACCGTTTCTGGAACAACTGACCGGCTTTTCCAAAGAACGGCTGAATGATGGAATACCGGGACTTCTCCAGTTTTCAATTGTTAAAAGGCACGGGGATCTGGTACAGATAAATCAGCTGACGCAAAATGAGGTTCTCCAGATGATGGAGGAAAATGAGCTGCAGAGATATATGGAACAGCTCGCCATGTATCTACAGAAGCGCCTTTTTTATATCATTCCGGGTACATATGCATTTTCAGAAGAGGAAAACACCATTATGCATGCACAATGGCTGCTTTCCGGCATAGATGGGAAGCGGGTCTGCAATGCAGAGGCAGCCGTGTTTCTGCACGAAACTATTGGAGAATACCACCTCCGGAAGGGAAATCTTAAGGCGGCCAGAGGACATCTGGAACAGGCGGTTCAGAATAAGGAAAATCAGAAAATCGTCCGTGGCTTTGGCTGCCTGGCACTGGCTTTCCTGTATGAAACCGAAGGGCGCTACCTGGACATGCAGTGGATGTTTGAGGAAGTCCGGCCATTGGAAGAGGATTTCCTGAAAGAATTCCCAATGCGGTATTTCGAACTCAAGCGGTTGGAGGCATACCTGTATGACGACATGCAGAAAGGAAGAGAGACCCGAGCGGCAGCGGAAGCCGCCGGAAAGCAGCTCTCGCTCTGTAAGGGAAAATTAACAGAGGATGAAATGTTTGAGCACAGCATGGATCTGGCCAATATTGAGGGACATGTTCTGCTTCTGGAAAACCGGATTGCGATCGCGGAGGAGAAATACCATAAAATCATAACTGACTGCGAGCTGTACTTTAAGCAGAACTCCCGGGTGATTCCGGCATATGCACATGCGTACTGCAATCTGGGGCATATAAGGATACAATCCTCCGGTGATAATGAAGTGGCGATCTGTCTTTTTAAAAAGGCAGGAGATATACTCAAGAGCCTTTACGGCAAAATGGAGCATCTTGATATAGCCATCCAACTGACCGGGCTTGGCTGGTGCTATATGAACCAGAATAAAGATGGAGACGCTGACCGGGCAGGGAAATGCTTTGAAGAGGCGTTTGAAATGGTGTTTTGCAGACTCGGCTTTAAGGAACATCCCTATTGTGCACAAATCTGTTTAATGCAGTCAAGGCTGGCTATGAACCATGAAAAATATGAAGAAGTTTGTACCTATTGCAGCCGGGGGATTGAAATTGCAGAGAAATCAATTGCTTCGCCGGAAAGGTCAAAGTTACTTTATTCTTTATGGGTTCTGCGATTTAGTGCTCTGTCTTCTTTAATGGAGTGTGAAAAAATCGTATGGGATCTGAAAAAAGTAAAATCGTATCTCCCAGGAATAAAACTCAGACAGAGAATTCCAGCCTGGTGTAAAATCCAGTTTATGATGCTGGGTGCCGAATTTCTTCGCCTGCTGCTTCTACTTTTGGCTTTTAAGAGCAAATCATGAAGATGGATAAGAACCTGACTATCAGGTGCTCTAACCATAAATATATTGTAACAGGAAAGGAGAACCGTATGAATTTAAATGATCTGAACAGATTAACAAACAGTCCGGCATTCCGTGGCGGGCCGGAAAAATTCGTTGAAAAAGTCGGGAAGGAGATCCAGAAGAACCCTAATGCCATCCCCAAACTGTTGGAGGCAATTGGAAAAACAGTTCAGAAAATTATAAGGTAGAGAAATCATTCTGGCAGACAGAAAGAATGAGATAGCAGTCTCTGGAAATATCAGAAAAACGATGTTGTGCCTTTGATTTCAGCAAATATCCCGTGGGTTCCAGTGTCTTCTTGCACAGGATTCTTCACGGGATATTCTTATTTGCACTTTACTCACATTTTCCGGGCAGAATTTCTGTCCAAAATGTAGAAGCCATTATTTTCTTATGGCAAACCGGCTCCAATTCTGAATTGATTCGCAATTTCCTGCATGGTATGCCTGTCAATACCAAGCTCATTGTCCCGAACCAGTTCATCTGCATAGTTTTCTTCCAACCGAATATTCGCTTTTACATAATAGGGATTCTCCAAAGACACCAGACATCCATTAAAGCTTTCAATCACCTTTGAAAACTGGCTGTAATCTCCATGTGTCGAATATTTTAGAAAAAGCAAATCAATCTTATTTACGTATGGGCCGAAGTCTTCTCTGTTGGTATCAAAATATTCAGCCATCCGATCCATGCCCTGTTTAAAAAGGGCATTATTGATCGGTATTGTGTCTAAGATATTCTCAGATTATCACAAAAGTACTGGATTGGCAAGGGAATGTGGCCATTTTGAATGCCATTTTGTGACAGCGCCTCTTTTACTTTCTTCCTGTAATATCCCTCTTAAGCTTCGCCAGAAGCTTCTGCTTTCCATCATCCACCAGAGGTTCCTCATAAAGAAACCGGTAAGCAAGTTCCTTACTTTTGAACAATCCCTGTCTTACCATCTCTTCAATCTTCTCGTCATTGTACTGCTGCTTAAGCGTCAGATACTTATGAGCCTTATCTTTATACTTTTTATATCTTTCCTCCAGATACAGAACCTGAACATTCTGTACCATTCCGGCTTTTGGGTGAAAATGAATCGTACAGTCTTCGACCGGGACATTTTCCATATTGATACCCACGGGAAGATCCGGATACAGGTATGTACATTCGTCAATGCCATCTTCGTAAGGGCTCATGCCAAGGTCTGCTTCCAGTTTAAGCCCGTTACAGTTTTGTCCGCTGGGAACCAGATTAAAAAAACACATCGCCAAAGCGGGATATTTCCCTTTCGGGAAAAAATGGTCAATCTCAAGGGTACGCTTCTTTCCGCCCTCAGAAGTTTCAATGACATCCAGGTACTCTTCTTCGCAATACGGACACACTGTAAGCCCAATATTTTTAATAAAGGTATAAGCATTGTATTTTGTGACACTGTCTACATATTTTTGGCTTCCTGCGCTGAAATAACCAGAGTACAGCTTCCGAAACTCATCAAACTGAAGAGCCGCGGGGGAGGTAACCAGCTTCCTCAAAGTATCCATATCCGCCAGAATAAAATCAGTAAGCCATTTCCAGTCGCCATTTTTATCGGCGGTGTCAAAATCGCTGCCTGCCGGCATGAGCTTTGTAATTTCGCCATACAATTTTTTCCGGTATTCTCTGGTCTGTCTTTTTACATATGCAGTTACAGCGGCTCCGTGGGCATCACACGCTTTGGCCAGACGGGCCGGACTGATCGGAATTCTTATCATACGTACCCCTTCTTTCATACTGATTCAAAACTCTTATTCAAGACTTTCAGAGGTATCCAGTTCTTCCAGTGCAATTTCAAAGGCTTTTCGAATCAACCGGTCGCCGATATGGGGAACCATATCCCGGACGGATGCCAGAAACTCCGGCATTCCTTCTGCCCTGGACATTTTCTGCCTCCTGCATGCTATAAGTTTCAAATATGTATTCTGGAGAAAGTTTCTGGAATATTCGCCAATGGTGTAATCCAGGAAAAAGCCATCGGCCAGAATCGTGTAAATATTAGCTCCGAAATATTCCTTTTCTGATCCATTCTTTACAATGGCATTTCCCGATTCCCGGTCTATGTCCAGACGTGTGATTTCCTGTGGGAGCACATCCGACAGCATGAAGGGGGAATGGGTGCTGATGATGACCTGCACGGTGCCGGAATCCGAATGTTTTCCCATGATCTGGTAGAGACGGGAGAGAAACTGCCGTGCCAGCTCCGGGTGCATATATGCCTCCGGTTCATCCAGGAGTATGATCTTATCCAGATTTCTTTTCTGGCCTCTGCTACGTGCAAAAACAGCCAGATAATCCTCCATCCCTCCGAGAACTTTCGCATACTGGTATTCCCCCGTACTTAAACAGGTCAGTTCATATGGCAGAAGCGCTTCTGTAAAAATACCGGCGTCATCGGGAGTATATTGCTCCATTCGCTCAAACAAATCCTCAAAAAGCTCCTGGTACTTTGGCAATGCCATGTCGACTACCGGAATGGTGCATGTATCAATTGTAAAATATTTTTCATCCAGCTTTGAAAGAAGGTTTCCGATATCCTTGACATCATCCATAATCTGCCAAAGCAATCCATGGGGATTTCCGGTATCCTTCCGGTCGATATATTCCGCCAGCCAGATGCATCGCTTCACAATGGAAAGCTTTTTTCCGTCCGGAAGCTCTGATGCGTCAATGTCTTCGCGGTATTCCTTTTCCGCATAATAATCCATCAATTCCTGATAAACGTCCCGTGTACCGGAATAGTCCAGATTTTCCTCCGGGATTTCCTCTTCTGCCGTATAGTTCCGGATTTTCTCCGCCCATTTTCTTAAATATTTCCCATAGTCCGCCCACAGATCATGGAGGAACATCTGCTTGTTTGTAAGTTCCTTCTTCTTTTTTCTGCCGTTCAGGCGTTTCCTCGCGTCTTCGTCAAAAGCCGCACGCCGCTCATCCTGTTTTATCTCATAAAAGGTCCAGTATTCCTTATCCACTGCCTCCGGCAGTTTCAACGGGTATTTTTCGGCGAAATTATGAGTCGACAAAACCAGGGATACCTTTCGTTTTCCATCTCCCGGCTCCACATTTGCCAGATAATCCCTTATGTAATCACATACTCTCCAAAGAGAGGTCCGGTGATAGGGAAGTATCATTCTGGTAATCCAGGAACCGGACTGAGCATCATGTATCCGCCTTTCATCCTCATAAGGCGGTCGGACAAAAGCATGAATATCATAACAATTTACAACCAGAGCCATATCTCTGGCCGGAAGACCGGAAATTTCCGGTTTGTATCCATATTCCTGGATTTCCTTAAAAACATCTGTTGTTTCTCCCACAGCAAGCGGCCGTTTTATAGAAAAGCGCACAGTCCTCAGTGTGTCCACGCGCCGGGCATTTTCTTTTATCAAATCCGGCATGGTCTTATCTTCTCGCATCTTTTTCGCAGGAAACTGCCGGATATCCACATCACATATTTCCAGAAAGAATTCTGTTTCATTGATCTTATAAAGCAGGAAATAGGAATCTTCCTCACCATCCCACTTTCTTTGAGACCTGGTATCATAACCGGAGCCAATGAGCTGGAGGAGATTTGTCTTTCCTGAGCCGGTTTTTCCCACAAGTAAATGAAGATTATCCGGCTTTCCAGACCCCCGGATCAGCTCTTCCTCCGGACTTTTTCCGCAAAAAGAAATGGAAAGCCGGCCATCAGAAAAATTCACATGATAGCTGCTGTCAAAACAAATTTCCTGTTCCATATAATTACGAAATTGTTTGATATATGCATAGAGCAGAATCATTCCTTCGTCCACCTTAAGCTTTATTTTGATGCCAGGGTCAAAAGGTCATACATGACCTATTTTAAACTCATCGGACAAGGCCTATATCTTTTCCTCGTCTCCCTGCTTTTTCCGGTAGCGTTCCATTATCACAAGCAGGCGCTCAATCGCCGCAACTGCATTTTCTTTGTCTTGAGAGAAATTAATCCGGAACTGATGCAAGAAGCCCGGACCGAACTCTGTTCCCGGGGTTACAGTTACATTGGCGATCTCACGGAGAATGCGAATAAACTGGTGGAGAGAAACATCCAGCTCTGGTATTGTTACAAACAGGTAGCTGCCGCCTTCGGTGGGTCTCGCCGAAACGCCGGGGATGCCGTTCAGTTTTTCCATGATGGTATTCCGGATTTCCAGGTGGGCGGCCACACGTGCTTCCATCCATCCTTCAGGCTCGCGAAACCATGTCATGAAAACCGCCTGGTTATAGCCGCTGCACCGCAGCGCCATGATTGCCTGAAGCTTTTCCATGCGATCAATGATTTCAGCTGTTCCAAACGCGGCGCCGAGACGATAACCGCTTAATGATTCTGTTTTTGACGGTCCGATGATGGTAACAAGATTTTCAGGAATTTCCTTCTGGGCGCAAAGGTGAGTATAGGAAATACCCGGATATACCTGCCTTGAATAAAGCTCATCTACAATGAGTGTTACATTGTATTTTTTTGCGAGAGCGGCAATGGTCACAATCTCGTCATAAGAGTATACACATCCGACGGGGTTGTTGGGATTGGAGAAAAGGAATACTTTGACCCCGTTTTCAAAGCTTTCCTCTAATGCCTTAAGATTGATTCCGGAACCAGACTTTGTATACATATAGTCCATGGGAATGGCGGCCAGTTCCCCTCCGAAAAACTCAACCATTTTCCGGTTTGCAAAATAGTCGGGTTCTACAATGGCAACCTTATCGCCAGGCATAACATTGGCGCCCATGGCAAGGAAGAGCGCTCCCTGGGTTCCGGGCGTCAGAATTACATTTTCTGAAGCATCAATCCTGGCGCCAGTAAAAGCGGAAAGGCTTTTGGCCACATGTTCAAGGATTATTTTCCTTCCACGATACGGGGTATAGGCCTGTGCACCTCCCTCTTTTACTCCTTTTGAAAATATGTCGAAGCTGCCCGGCGTTGGGGTATGAGCATCCACGTCACCATGGGAAAAGTCAACGGGTACTCCCGGAAGCCTTTCGCCGCGAATATCGAGGGCCTGGGACTTTTGAAGCGCCTCCTGGCCAGGAGCATTGTCGATGCCAAGGCCTTCAAATTTTTCTTTAATTGTCATATATTTTACCTCCATATCTTTATTGGAGCACTTTTAGAAACTCCTCTGTTTTGACTTAACAATACCATCCCGGAATGTAAAAGTCTAATATCGAATTCCCCATATACTTATGTTCAAAATGGAATACTTACTGCTCATGGGGCAATCACTATGAAAGCTCAGCGCTCCGCCGCTGAGCTGTGCGAAAACGGGGTCACGAAGTGACATCTTCCACTCCCGTTTTCTGCACATCCCCCGGAGGGTTCATAGGAAACCCCACTTTCATTCATGGTGATGCTTTAAGCAGGGCATGGGGGTTTACTATGAAAGGTCTGTTTATGTCCGCAAGCCAGGAAGGGGATACTGTTTTAAAAATTCAACAAATTTTTTTTGTTTTCCATTCAGCCGGCAGTTGCCATTTTGAAGAATGTGTATCGGCCGGGTCGTATCCGGATGCTCTATTTTATAAAAACAAAGCTTGTCTGTGTACCCGGTATAGCAGGGAATATTGGAGCGGGTAAAAGTGATTCCTTCCCCGGCGGCCGCCAGATAGTAGGCGGTCAGAAGCTGATCCAGCTCCATTACAACCCGTGGAGAAAAACCTGCATCACGGCATATTTTCATTCCTCTCTGCCAGATATCATTTCCTTTTTTAAGAAACAGAAAGCGTTCTTTGGAAAACACTCCCATGGGAACCCCGGGAATTTCACAGCTTTGAATCCTTGCATGAACCATATCGTCATAGTGCAGTTTAAATGCTTCGAGTCCACAGTTGACCTCATAGGCAGAGGGCACTGCCAGAATAATCATTTCCTTTTTCAGCTCTTTAAGTTCCAGATATGCCGGCACATCACTGTCGACAGAAATGCCAATATCGGCAATTCCGACTTTTAAGAATTCTCTTAAATCGCTGTCATTGGTCTCCATCAATTTAACATTATATTCCGGGTTGGAAGCCTGGAAATCTGAGATAACCGGCGGAAGTATATAAGTACAGAAAAAAGAGGGGGATACAATGGTCAGGTCGCACTTTTTCTGCGTCCGGATGGTATCACAGTAATGTTCCAATTCCCCATAGTCGGATTGAATCCTGCGGAAATATTCCAGTATCATTTCCCCTTCCGGGGTGACTGTGAGAGGGATGGAGCCCCTGTTAAAAATAGTAATTCCCAGATGCCTCTCTACTTTTTTAACTGTTTTGCTAAGAGCCGGCTGAGATATAAATTTCTGTTCGGCAGTTTTTGAAAAGCTCCGGTTCTCATATACAGCCATCACATACGCAATATCCCGAAATTCCACAGTATCCATAGAGGCCTCCTTCTAATATTTATAAAAGTATAGCAAAACTTTTCACTGTTTGCAATCTCTCCACTTTTTTGCTATAATCCCATCTTTAACCGTTGGTAAAGATGGAATTGTAAACCAGACTGAAGGAAATGGTGCGGTTTGTTACAATACCATTGCAGGAGAACCAAAGGATGGCAGCATTTTAGGGTGGGTAACACCGTCCTGGTTCACAAGCTATTTTGCGGGAATTCATGATCTGAATCCTACGAAGGATTTCAGTGTGCTGGCGGGTGCAGATCTTTTATCTCCGGTCTACTTGTGTGTGCCAAAGAATTCTCCATTTGAAACACTGGATGATCTGGTGGCCTATTGTAAAGAACATCCGGGTGAACTGATATTCGGAATGCAGTTAGGGTCTGCTTCACATTATTATGCGGAAAGCTGTGCACAAAATCTCGGAATCAGCTGGAACTATGTTGAAAACGGCACCGATTCCAACCGTATCACATCTCTGATGGGAGGAATTACGCAGGCCACAGTTGTAAGCGGCGTATCTGCTCTTCAATATGTTGAAGCAGGGGAGCTGAAAGCGCTCTGCTGTGTGGCAGAACCGGGAAGTGCAATTCCGGAGGCATTAAAGGATGTTCCGTCTCTGAAGGGAGCCGGATACGAAAACATTAGTGTCAGAAACTGCAATTTCCTTTACGGACCCAAGATAGACGATGCACTGTGTGCTGAAATCAACCGGGTTTTTACAGAAGTATTTACTGATGCAGAAATTCAGAAGAGGCTGATCGAAATGAACCAGGAACAGACAATCTGGAAAGATAATATAGAGGCGACAGAAACCGTAAATCAGCTATATGAAAGTTATCATGCAATTGCAGAAAGTCTGAATATTCTTGCTCCGGGCCGCGACTAATACATGGGTGAAAGGGGAACCTCTGCAGCAGCAGGGGTTCCCCGGTTTTAAACGAAAGGTGGTAAATAAGGACATGAAACTAAACAAGAATGTATGGTTCAGTATCTTTGTCATAATTTTTGCCGGTGCGTTTATATATATGACATTACAATTACAGTCTCTGTATATTGGCGCACAGGGGGACGTGGGGCCTAAGTTTTCCCGATTGCGGCGGCGACCGGCCTAATCCTGTGCAGTACAGGAAAGATACTTACGGAATATAAGAAGGAAGAAAATCCGTTTCTTACAAAGAACGGCTGGAAAAAAACGGCCGCCGTATTCATATTGTTAATTCTTTATTTGTTTTCTATTGACTGGTTCGGTTATCTTATTTCCACACCGCTTTTTTCAGCACTGCTGGTTTTATCCATGCGGGAGGACCGGAAGCCGCGGCCGGTTACTCTGATACTTTTTTCTGTTTTTGCAACTGCCATATTATACATTGTGTTCCAGATGGTAATTCACGTAACACTTCCGACAGGAAAACTTTTTAGATAGGGGGGGGTGATTTTTTGCTGTTGACAGTACTGGGTAATTTATTTCAAATATCGAATCCGGCCATAATCACAGGCGGCGTTTTATTAGGCGTTATTTTCGGAGCCGTACCAGGCCTGTCTGCGACTACCGGCATCGCCTTAATGCTTCCGGTGTCTTTTAGCATGAACTCTGTTACAGGAATTTTATTTCTTGGCGCCATATATGTGGGAGGCATATCAGGAGGACTGATTTCTGCCATTTTAATTGGCGTACCGGGCACACCGGCATCTGTGGTAACCTGCTTTGACGGTTATCCCATGGCAAAAAACGGAAGAGCTTCCCGGGCGCTGGGAATTGCAATTTTATCTTCGTTTATTGGTACATTTTTCAGTATTTTTATTGCCATGATTTTTTGTCCGGTCCTTGCCCGTTTTGCGGTAAAACTGGGACCATGGGAGATCTTTTCCCTTTGCTTCTGTGCGATTATTCTTGTGGTGACAATGTCCAAAGGGAATATGTTTAACGGGCTGATGGCCGGATTTTTAGGAATGATGGTTTCCTGCGTTGGCATTGCGCCAATTGACGGGGCCAAACGTTTTACTTTCGGCGTCAGCAACCTGCTTGGCGGTGTCAATCAGATTGGCCTGATGCTGGGATTTTTTGCGGTCGGTACTCTTGTAAAAAACTTTGCAAAGGGAGACACGGCGACCCCTGAAATTGATACAAAGGGGATTACGGGGTTTGGAATTTCCCTGAAGGAGTTTTTTTCTCATTCCATTTTAATTATTAAATCTTTTATTGTGGGATTGTGGATTGGCTTTCTGCCGGGGCTTGGCGCAGGGCTGGCAAATCTGGTGGCCTATGCACAGGCGAAATCTTCCTCTAAGCATCCGGAAAAATTCGGTACTGGCTGTGATGAGGGAATTATTGCGTCTGAGGTGTCAAACAATGCGGCAATCGGAGGAGCCATCATCCCCATGGTTGCTTTGGGAATTCCGGGAGATACGGCGACAGCCATGTTAATCGGAGGACTGATGATTCATGGAATCGATGCTGGTCCATTACTAATGGTAAACCATCCGGAGCTGGTATATTGTTTCTTTGGTGTTCTTATTTTGGGAGCGGTTCTTGTACTTGCTATCCAGTTTATGGGAGTGCGGCTGTTTCCTTATGTACTGCGGACGCCAACCTGTTACCTTTATGCAGCAATTTTTGTAATCTGTGTGGTGGGCGCATATTCTGATTCGAGAACCATGTTCAACTGCTGGCTGATGCTTGTCATGGGCGGTGTCGGTATCATAATGGCATTGGGAAATCTGCCTTCCTCTCCATTTATCCTGGGCTATATTTTAGGACCGCTGTTAGAGAGCAATCTCCGGAAAGGCTTCACATATACAAACGATGGATTTCTTACATTTTTCACCCGTCCGCTGAGCGGGCTGCTTCTATGCATCGCTTTGATAAGCCTTGGGTGGCCATTTATCCGCGATTACCGGGATAAAAAGAGAAAAGCGGCGGGAATCGAATCTGAAATTGATAAAATGTCAGAGCAGTTTAACGTGGAAGAAGACTAGGAGGAATGAACATTGATAAACAAAACCCTGATTAAAAACGCTGTTATTTATGACGGAACCGGAAGTCATCCATTCACCGGGGATGTTCTGATCGGAGACGGACTTATACAGAAAGTTGGACTTTTTTTGGAAGAAGACTGCGCGGTTGTGGATGGAACCGGAAAAATTTTAAGTCCTGGTTTCATTAACTGCCACAGCCATTCGGAGCTGCAGCCGTTTATGAATCCCAATATGTATCAGGTAGTCGGACAGGGAATCACAACAGAGATTGTAGGGCAGGAAGGCCTTTCCGTGGCTCCGATTGATGATGCACACCTGAAAGAACTGACGGAGAACATGATCCCTCTTTGCGGGAAGTCCGACGAGCCGTACCCCTGGAGAAGCCATGGAGAATTTATGCGGGAAGTGGACAAGGCCGGCGCGGGAGCTCACCTTGTGGGTTTAATCGGCTCAGGAACCATTCGGATGTGCGTGATGGGAAGCGAAAATCGTCCTGCAACCGATGAAGAAATCGAAAAGATGTGCGCTCTGATGGATCAATGCATGAAAGAAGGAGCCAGAGGAATCTCCTTTGGACTTATCTATCCGCCCAGCAGCTATGCCTCCGAAGAGGAAATGATTGCAATCTGCAAAGTGGTCGCGGCCAATGACGGTATTATCATGGTTCATACGAGGGATGAAATGAATCATCTTATGGAGGCATTTGAGGAAATGGTGCGCGTGATGAAAGGAAGCGGCGCCCGCATGGAAATTTCCCATTTAAAATCCCCTGGTCCCTCAAACTGGGGAATCGTTGCCGGGATTTTAAAACGAATGGATGAGCTGACGGCAGAGGGGTATGACATTGGATTTGACCAGTATCCGTGGGATGCCGGAAGCACAGGAATGAAGGTGATGATTCCGGGGTGGGCTTATGCCGGCGGAGTGGATAAATTTGGAGAGCGCCTGAAGGACCCTGCAACAAAAGCGCAGATTGTAAAGGAAACGGAAGCAATTTTGAAAGAGCGTGAAAATGGAAAATGTGTTCAGATTGCGGCGATTCCGGAGTCAACGGAGGACCTGGACTGGACATGTGGGTTGAGACTGGATAAAGTGGCGGAAATTCTTAAAATGGATGAAGTCAGTGCAATTTTTTACATTCTTCTGCGAACCCGTTCCACTGCTGTGTGTGTATATCACTCCATCAGTGAAGACGATGTACAAATGGTAATGAAAAGTCCCTATCATGTCGTGTGTACGGACGGTATTGTCGGTACTGTTCCCCATCCGAGGGCTTACTCCAGCTTCCCGCGTTTTTGGGGAAGGTATGTCAGGGACCTTGGAATTATGCCCCTTGAAACTGCCATTCACCATATCACCGGAGAGCCGGCCAGGAGGCTGCGCCTCTGGGACAGAGGGCTCATCCGGGAAGGGATGCTGGCAGACCTGGTGCTGTTTGATTATGACAGGATCATGGATACCAACAGCTATGCGGAGCCCATTCGCCTCCCTGAAGGGATTCTGAAGGTATGGGTGAGCGGAGTCCTCCGCTATCAGGAAAGGGACAGGCTCTAAAAGATGCCAGATTGCAGGGAAATGCCCGGATTCCGTAGAGGTTGCTGCAAAATAACAGATTTCCGTAATATATAGTTCTGAAATCCGGCGAATTTCGTCTATATATTGCAGAAAAGAGGAATCATGCGGCGGTCTCTGCGAGATTTGCACCGCCGGCTGAGGGCTGAGGAATGGAGAAACTTATGAATAAGAAAATGCCGATTGGCGTCATGGATGCAGGAATGGGAGGCCTTACGGTTGTAAAAGAGCTTCAGAAACTTTTGCCCAATGAGGATATCATCCTCTATGGAGAAGGAAAATATCAGCCATATGGAAACAGAAGCGAAGATGTTATTCTGCATCTTGCAAAGCAGAACATAGAATTTTTAAAAAAGCAGGGAGTAAAGACCATAGCGATCGGGTGCAACACCATTTCAACTCTGATTGATAAATATCAGGATGATTTCGATTTTAAGATATTCAGCATTGTCCAGGCAGGGAGCGATATGGTTCTGGACATGGGAATCGAGAAAGTCGGAGTGCTGGCCACCATGTTTACCATAGAGAGCGGCTGCTATACCCGGCTGATTCATGCCCGGAATCCGAAAGTTTCTGTTATCGGACAGGGCTCCGTCTACCTTGCACGCATTTTAGAGGACGGCGATTTCAACAGGGAGCGCATCGACAATGAGCTGAAGCTCTGTATTGACCAGATGCTTCAAAAGGAACCGGATCTCCGGGCAATGGTTCTGGGATGTACCCATTTCCCAATGGCATCCGAGAATATCCTCAGGCTGTATCCACAGTTTACCACCCTCATTAACCCGGCCGAAGCCCAGGCAAAACAGGTGGCAGAATATTTAAAGGCCGAAAACGCTTTCAATGACCAGAAGAAAGGAACCTTTAAGCTGTATTCCACCACCAATTGCGAAACATACCTCTCTGCTGCAAGACGGATTGGCTGCAACGAGCCGGATGTGGTGGAGCTGGCGCCGGCGCCGGTGATGGGGTGAGAGGGAGATAGCAGAACAGCAGAAAATTTCTGAATGTGCCTGAAAGCTGGTTCCAAGGTAGTATGTAGTATTAAGAAAATGTTGGAAGTATAAATGGGATAATTGTTTTGGCGATAAAAGGAAGCGTGTGGGGGTATTTTCCTCATAAAAAGAAAGACTGGTAAAAATGGTGTGAATAACCAGATTTGCCAGTCTCTATTTCATTACACTTGATAATATCAGTCTGTCAGCCATATTCAGAATTTTTAAACAGCCCCCGAAGGAAACAGTATGGGCTATTTGGTAATGATAAAAATATCCCATGGAGCATCTTGTAATGAAAAATATTGGATTTTCACGGAATATTTTGAATATGGCAAGCGGAGCAGATGCTGTTTTTATATTCTGAGGAGTCATTCTAAAATAAAGTAATTGACCTAAATTATTCACGGCACAGCCGTGAAAGTGGCTGAAAGCCACATAGTTACTGTGTTTTAACTGAATATTGCTTT